>Ga0182738_1001317_pt1 | contig 31308 bp, 23 predicted proteins | sample eDN5th30CBELigMG_FD_128876 | JGI IMG/M metagenome (GOLD analysis project Ga0182738, IMG submission 128876) | Enriched Miracle-Growth compost microbial communities from Emeryville, California, USA - eDNA 5th pass 30_C BE-Lig MG (version 2)... ...
CCACCAACACAAACCAACGGCCCAGCCACAGTGAACCACACACCGAAAATTCAGGACCTGCGACAAAATTCCGAGCAGAAAAACTTCGGAAAACTTTCTCTCACATCAACGTTGGGGAACTTGGGCTTAGATCCAGTCCCGGGAGGGCGAAACTCCTGCTGAGCCGCGAGTAAGATCACGCTTTCCTTGGTTTGCGGCTCGGCAGGAGTCTCGCCCCCCACGCCAAAGCCGAAACGGCGAAAGCCCCGGTGTGCATCGTGGTATTGAGATGATTTTTCCGCTGAGAAGATTGCTGAATCAGGACTGATACTTCGGAATCGCAGGTTCCGGTACTTCCTCCAACAGGCGTTTCACAATGGAATCGGTATCGTAGCCTTCCGCCTGGGCTTGAAAATTGGGAGAAATGCGATGCCTCAGCACAGGAATCGCCACTTTTCGAACATCATCAAAGGAGATGGTGGGACGACCATCCATGGCGGCCATGGCCCGGGCTCCGTGGATCAGATATTGACCGGCGCGGGGTCCTGCTCCCCAGTCAATCAGTTCTCGCACAAACTTCGGTGTTCCGGAATCACCCGGGCGTGTCGCCCGCACGAGCCGGGTCACATACGTAATGATGATGGGGGCGATTTCGATCTGGCTGATCTGCTTTTGCAAAAACTGAATCGATTTGGCACTGAGAACTTTGCGAACGTCCGGACGTTCGCTGCGGGTGGTGGCGGCCAGAATGCGTTCTTCTTCCTCCAGATTGGGATAATCCACTTTCACATTAAACATGAAGCGGTCAAGTTGAGCTTCGGGCAGCGGGTATGTCCCTTCCTGTTCAATCGGGTTTTGTGTGGCGATCACAAAGAACGGATCGGGCAGGGTGAAGGTTTCCTGCCCGGCGGTCACTTCGCGTTCCTGCATCGCCTGCAGCAGAGCAGCCTGTGTTTTGGGAGGCGTTCGATTGATTTCGTCGGCCAGGAGAATATTGGTGAAGACCGGCCCTTGCACAAAACGGAATTCCCGGCGGCCGGATTCCTGTTCTTCCAGCACATGCGTTCCGGTGATGTCGGACGGCATCAGGTCGGGCGTAAACTGGATGCGTTTGAAATCGACGTCCAGAATCCGGGCAATGGTGCTGACCAGCAGCGTTTTCGCCAGTCCAGGCACACCCACCAGCAGGCAATGCCCCCCGGTGAAGATGGCGGCCAGAATCTGCTCGATGACAGCTTCCTGTCCAATCACCACCTTGTGAAGTTCATCGCTCATCAATTCGCGATGGCGCTTGAACTTTTCCAGAAACTCATCGAAGTCGCGTTTATCGGCAGCCAATGGAGTCCTCGGCGGTTGTCATGAATTCGGAAACATCTCTGCAAGAGTTCTGCGGGAGCATACAACTTCAGAGGAATACAACTTGAGTGCATGCACTCAAGTAATATCCGCTCCCTGCCTCGCGGCATTCGGTATTTCATCAATCGAAATGCTTTCACCACGGGCACAGGCGAGAGCAACTTGTTCTATTCCAGAGACTTTGTCAACTTTTTGTTTTACAGCAGATCCTGATTTCGCTGATCGTGCAACGGGTCGATCATTTTTTTGATTCGTCCATGCGGATCGATCACCCCCGCATGCGGAAAACGATGCGGCATCCGATCGGCAAACTGACTTAGAAACACACCCGTCACGGAAGATTTTGCCAACAGCAGTGGAACCAGATGTTCCACCCATTCCGCTTGTGTTTCTTCATTCCAATGGTCGCGCCAGACCCCATCTTGCGTGGAAAACTTCTGATCTGCTTGCGGGTCTGGAGCGGCAGAAGAGGGGCAGGCGATATTGACATGGATCTGTATCTGCAACTGACTCCACAGATCGATCAGCCGCGAAACCGAAAGCATGTCGCGGGCATAGGAAGCTTCCGGCCCGTACCCCGTATTGATTTCCAGCGTCACCCCGGCCAGCCCCAGATTGGAACGGACAATGGCATCCACAAATTGAAATGGCGACAACCGGTGCCGGCCATGACGCTGGTACTCTCCCCAGGGAGATTCAATACGAATGAAAAACTGGGCGTCACTATCTGTTCGCTGGGCTGCTTCCAGGGTCCGTGCCGCCAGTGCCAGGCAATGGTCTTCGGCCAACCCGAAGGCTCCTCCTGTGTTTCCATAGGCCGAGACTTCCCAGATGCGAATCAGCCCCTGGTACCGGGAGATCGCCGTCTCGACGTAATCGCAAACAAAGATGGGCAGGTTCAGGAAGTCATTCTTCCAGGGGGCCAACCATTCCGGCAGACCTCCCTCGCTGAGATCGATGAGCGGACCTCCTCTCAGCACGAATCGCTGGTCTGTGCAGTAGCTCACCAGGTCATCAACCTCATCCCAGGTATATGTTCCCTCTCGCGGTTCAATCTCCGGCCAGGACATGGGGATGGAAGCGGTATTCAACGCATTACGAAAGGTCTCCAGTTCGGAGGCTGTCAGCAATTTGGAATTCATCACGCTGCCAATGAGACCGAGTGCCTGATGGGGAGACCGGCGGATCGTGGTCAGCCTTTGAATCGTGTAAGAGTCCATCAGAATGGCAGCAGCCTGACAGGCTTTTTCAATGGCGGAACAGGCCAGTTCGCAAGCCCGCTCCGGATCGGAGGTGCTGGTGCCAGCCTTGGCGAATAATTGGAAGGCCTCCTTCTGAATGTTGCAGAAGAGCTCCGGGATCATCATGCCCGACAACTCCCAGTGGGCGCGGCTTTCGCGAACTTCCGAGAGTTTGCCGCGGGCCAGTTCCACCGGCAGCAGATAAGGCTCATCCCGTTCACGCAATGAAGTGGTCGTCAGGACAGGTTGACCGATCCCGGGAACTGTCCAGGGGATGTTCAACTTCGCACTTTCCGAACTGGGCCGGCGACACGTCAGGACAGAGCCATCCAGTTCCACACGAGTGGGGAAAATACGTCCATCCATTCCACTCAGATAAGCCTGTGTCAGGACGGGAAAGCCGCTCTGTTCCGGGCGCGGATGGATGAAGAACCGCATCACGCCCATAACTTTCCATCTCCAATATTCTGATATCGACAACCGGGGAAGAACGACTGTTCTGCACGGTGAAACACTCCACCATTCAGTCGTTCCAAGCCTGTACTGGTGGAGGATAACGGTTCAGGAGGCTGAGATCCGAAGTCAGGAAAAAACTTGCAAATCATTGAATTTCCTGATCTCTGCTCCCAGACCTTCGACCTTTCGCCGTCACCCCACCGCAAACCCGGAACGACTGTCACTCCACAAGACCATACCGAGTGGCGGTTTCAGTTTAGTAGTGCCTGTCACCCTCAGCAAGCGGCAACCCACATGGAGTGTTGGAAAGGGCACGGTCATGGAGCAGGTTGCTCTGGCCGGAGCTCGCGCAGCACGCGTTTCGATTGATGAATACGCAACTCGCCGTATGGCGGAACGCGGTCGATGCGGAGTGAATGCGTTCTAAATGGCATAGTCCAGATCGGGCATGAAGACTCTGGCGGAACTCGGGGTGACGAAAATGTTATCGTTGAGTTGCAATTGCAGTTGCAGAGCTTTTTCGCGGATGACATCCACGGTGACTTCCGCGCCGTAACCCTCCAGTAAAACGCGAATCTTGCTGACGGCTCCGTGGGGATTGATCTGCACGACGCGGCCTGCCAGAGAAGCAGTGGTGGAAGGAATCCGTTCCACTTCCAGTTCATGTGGCCGAACATAGGCGGTGGCGTGACGTGGTTCATCATGCTGGTAGTCCGCATATGCCAGCGTGAACGGTCCGACATGTGCCTGACCGGCCTGCACGCGTCCATGAAAAACGTTGACGTTCCCCAGAAAATCCATCACGAAGGGGGTCGCGGGACGATCAAACACTTCCTGGGGGGACCCCACCTGTTCCACTTGTCCCTGTCGCATGACCACGACCTGGTCGGCCACTTCAAAGGCTTCCTCCTGATCGTGCGTGACAAAAACGGTTGTCACGTGCATTTCTTCGTGCAGACGGCGAAGCCAGTTTCGCAATTCCTGTCGCACTTTGGCATCCAGGGCACCAAAAGGTTCGTCCAGCAGCAACATCCGTGGACGGACAGCCAGAGCCCGGGCCAGCGCCACCCGTTGCCGCTGACCACCGGAGAGTTCCGATGGATACCGATGTCCCAGACCTTCCAGGCGTACCAGCGTCAGAAGTTCATGCACTCGATCTTTGACTTCTGCCTTGGGCATCTTCCGCACCCGCATGGCAAACGCGATATTTTCAAAGACGCTCATGTGCCGGAACAGGGCGTAATGCTGAAAGACGAACCCCACTCCACGGTCCCGGGCCGCCTGCCGGGTCACATCTTCGTCCTGAAACAGGATCGAACCGCGATCGGCATGTTCCAGCCCGGAGATGATGCGCAGCAAGCTGGTTTTTCCAGAACCCGATGGTCCCAGTAACGCCAGCAGGCAACCGGAAGGAACATCCAGGCTGATGTCGTTGAGTGCGGTGAAGTTTCCAAACTTCTTCGTGACATGCCGAATCGAAATACTCATGGTTTGCCTGTCTGGAGTCTTGATGGCTGTGTTAGAGCGTCTCACTTCCGTACTGTCCGTTGTATGTGTGGAGACTCGCGGAGAGAATCCAACGATTCATCGTTTTACTACAGAGGACAGCGAAACGATGAATCGGCCTATGCGGGGTGAATGCGCTCTAGTTAAATATGATCTGCATAAGGTTCAGGTTTCAGGCAATTTCCAGTTCTTCCACTTCGGCCCGACGTGCGGCTTCCTGCATCGCCAGCCAGTGTTCCAGAACAATTTTGCCGATCAATGTGGCCAGTGCGATCACTGTCAGCAGCGAGGCCACGGCGAATGCAGCAGGGTTGTTGAACTCCTGAAATAGTTTTTCCACACGAAGCGGCATGGTATCGGTGTCCCCTGCGATATGGCCGGAAACGACATAGACCGCACCGAATTCACCAATCGCCCGCGCGTGGCACTGAATGATGCCAAAGAGCAGTCCCCAGCGAATATTCGGCAGCGTCACCCGCCAGAACAGTTGCCAGGAGTTGGCCCCCAGACTCACAGCAGCCAGTTCTTCATCACTCCCCAGCATCTGCATTAATGGAATCAGTTCCCGGGCGATAAATGGCATGGTGATAAAAGTAGTGACCAGTACCAGTCCGGGCCAGGCGAAAATAATTTTAATCCCCCATCCCTGCAGTGCCGGCCCCAGATAACCCTGCATGCCAAACAGTAAAACAAACATCAGCCCCGCCACTACCGGAGAAATCGCAAAGGGCATATCTAATAATGAGATCAGCAGAGTTCTGCCTGGAAAGCGAAATTTTGTAATGGTCCAGGCGGCTGCCAGTCCAAAAATCGTATTAAATAAAACAGCCAGCGGAGCGATCGTCATTGTCAACCAGATCGCATGACGGGTGTCCGCATCGACAAATAAATTCTGAAGGAATGTTCCCAGACCGGAAACCAGTGCCTGATAAAAGACATAGAGCAGGGGAATCAGGATCAGACCGCCCACGATGATAAAACTGGAGGAAATCAACAGACAGCGCAGCCAGAATGGCTCAAGTGAAGCAGACCTGGCAGCCTTCAAGCCGAATCCATGTTTAGCTTGCATAACGTTGACTCCGGCGTTCGAGCCAGTTAATGATCGCCAGTGAAGCCAGCGATCCCGCCACCAGCACCAGTGCCACGGCGGTTGCTTCCGCATAAGCAAATTGCTCCAGTTTGGCGACGATCAGGACCGGGGCGATTTCTGTTTTAAACGGCATGTTGCCCGAGATAAAGATCACGGAACCATACTCTCCCAGACCGCGGGCAAAAGAGAGTGCAAAACCTGTCAGCATCGAGGGCCATAGCGCCGGGAGTAACACGCTGCGAAAGGTTTGTAATCGTGAAGCCCCTAAAGAAGCAGCCGCCTCTTCAATGTCCTGATCCAGACTCTCCAGCACCGGTTGAATTGTCCTCACCACAAACGGTAACCCGACAAATGCCAGCACAATAATAATGCCCAGCTGAGTATAGGCCCCCTTGATTCCCAGCGGCACCAGTACCTGACCATACCAGCCCTGCTCCACAAACAACGCCGAAAAAACCAGACCCGCCACGGCAGTAGGAAGAGCAAACGGCAAGTCGATCAAAGCATCCAGAAATCGTCGACCATAAAAGTTGTAACGCACCAGCACCCATGCCAGCAGCAGACCACTGGCAGAATTGAACAGTGCAGCCAGAGCAGACGTCTGAAAGGTCACCAGATAAGCGGACCGGGCGCGCGCCGACCAGACTGCAGCCACGAATTCCGCCAATGTGAGTGAGGCAGCTTTGGCCAGACAGGCAGCCAGGGGAATCAGCAGCAACAACGAGACATACCCCAACGTGATTCCCAGTCCCAGCCCGAACCCCGGCAACGGACTGCGGCGGAACTTCGGGCGAGAAACAGAGGAGATCTCATGATGATCGTGCTCCTGGTCGCGATGGCTGATCAGCGGTGAAACCGCATCAGGCAACGCGTCAGAATCGATCACTCCGGAATTTGACACAGCCATGACCCTTCATCAATCAGGCAAATTCAGTGGTATCTTGTGCACACAGTCTGGACTTTAATAATCTGGACGTTACCTGAGAGAGTCGTAGATGCGATCGAACTCTCCGCCGTCGTCAAAGAAACGCTTTTGAGCGGCATTCAGATCGGGTACGAGATCGGCTACAGGGAACAATTTTATCTCCGGAAAATCGGCGCGGTGCGCCGCCAGGACTTCTGGGTCAATGGGACGATAGAAGTGTCTGGCGATAATGCTTTGCCCTTCAGGCGTGTACAGGAATTTCAGATATTCTTCGGCCAGTGAACGTGTTCCTTTGGCATCGACCACATGATCGACCAGCGTGACATGCGGTTCCGCCAGAATACTGATCGGAGGAATCACGATTTCCAGTTCGCCCCGGGCTTCGTCTACTTCCAGATGGGCTTCATTTTCCCAGGTGAGATGGACATTCCCCAGACCACGTTTAGCGAACGACATGTTTGCTCCACGGGCTCCGGTGTCCAGCACGGGGGCATGCTTGTAAATTGTGGTGACAAACGTGCGAGCCTGATCTTCCGTTCCGCCATTGAGGACCACGCTTCCCCACGCGGCCAGAAACGCCAGCTTCCCATTTCCTGACGTCTTCGGCGAAGGAACAATCACTTCCACTCCCGGACGAACCAGATCCGGCCAGTCCCGGATTCCCAGCGGATTTCCCTTTCGAACAACAAAGACAATGGTCGACGTGTAGGCCACACTTCGATTGGGAAGACGGTCCTCCCAACCGGCTGCGATCAATCCTTTTTTGCGAATGGCGTCCGTATCCGACCAGAGCGCCAGCGTGGCGACATCCGCTTCCAGACCGTCAATGATGGCCCGTGCCTGCGGTCCGGAACCCGCATGCGATTGTTTGATGCGAATGATTTCGTGGTGATCTTTTTGATACTGCGCTTCGAACGCTGCGTTGAGGTCTTTCCACAACTCCCGGGTCGGATCATAAGAGACGTTCAACAAGCCCTTTTCTGCACCACCGCCCCCGGTACAGCCCACCAGCATGGCCAGGCAGAGGCCCGACAGGACGAGCAGACTCCTCTCATTTCCCCATCCGCTGACAACTCCTTGCGGTCGATGGGCTTCCTCATGCCATCTGCGGAGCAAACCCATGCTTCTCTGAAACAAAATATTCAATTGATCGGCCTTGCTGGAATTATAAACTACCAACTCAGTCGTGTTTATATCGGCGAAGAAAGTCCTGTCAATGCTGGAAAATTTGGAATAATGGGTTTGCGCAGCACAATTCCACGCGCAAAAGGATAAATCGGCAGTTGCAAGTACGATGTAACTCTTTGTTCAATAATTATTTACAGAAAAACACTCTTTCCTTCTCAGGAGAAAAGCTGTGAGACCAAGATTGCGACGACTCCAGGGAAGAAACTGAAGCGCAATGCGTTCATCGCAAAAAAAGCAAAAGAAAGAAATTGACCATAAAGTTCAAAATCTCCCCAGAGGCACTTGACTCTGTAGTATGGTACGGGATTTAGAATCCTCCCATGAGTGCTGTGTCACGGCAGAAACCTGATGCCATCGTGTACATAACCTATTTTTATATTGCATGTTACGACGTGGTTCTTCAGTTTTTTTAATTGACGCGGAACTGTCGAAATCAAGGAGCAAATTTTGTGGCCGCATTCAAGATTGGCGACATTGCCCGCCGCGCTGAAGTGGGAGTTGAGACAATTCGTTATTACGAACGGCAAGGCCTGTTGGCTGAGCCGGAGCGTCGTCCCTCGGGATATCGTCAATATGATGAATCCGTGATTTCGCGACTGCAATTCATCAGGCGGACCAAGGAATTGGGGTTCACGCTGATGGAAATCAAGGAATTGCTCGGCTTCTGGTTTGGCTCAGAGACGCGTTGCTTGCATGTGCGTCAACGTGCGGAACAGAAAGTCGTCGACATTCGAGATAAGATTCAATCGCTCCAGAAAATGCAGTCGTCGTTGGAGCAGATCATCAGTCAGTGTGAGCATCATAACTCTGTGGAAGACTGCCCGTTGTGGGTAGGGCTGGATCAACCGCGGATCGATTCTGCACACGACGGGCACGAGTTCAGGAAGACGAGGAAACCATGAAGCGGCTGTGGTGGGGCTTTGGGTTTGTACTGTTCGCCTCATTTCTGGTGCTGGGCTGGATTGGCACACGCATCTATCAGGAAATGCCACCGATTCCTCAATCGGTGATCACGACTGATGGGAAAACTCTCATCGAGCCGGGTGAAATTATTGCCGGCCAGAATGTCTGGCAATCCATGGGTGGAATGCAGGTGGGATCAATCTGGGGTCATGGAAGCTATATCGCGCCCGATTGGACCGCGGATTGGCTGCATCGGGAAGCTTTGTTCATTCTGGACCGCTGGGCACAGGACGAAGGGCAAATTCCCTTTGCAGAGCTGCCTGTCGAAAAGCAGGCACAATTCATCTCTCGCCTGACGACTCTGGTTCATACAAACACCTACGATCCCGCAACCGGCGTCCTGACCATCGATCCCATCCGTATGGCAGCGTTTGAATCGAATCTGGAGCACTACACCGAAGTCTTCACACAGGGGAATAGCGACTATGCCATCCCGGCGAATGCTGTGCCAGATCCAGACCGGCTTCGCAAGTTATCCGCCTTTTTCTTCTGGACCGCCTGGGCGGCGGCGGCTGATCGGCCCAATGAACTCACCACCTATACCAACAACTGGCCGCATGAACCGCTGATCGGCAATCGCCCGACAGGGGACACGATTGTCTGGACAGGTGTGAGCATTATTGTCTTGCTGGCCGGGATCTCTGGGATGGCCTGGTGGTATGCCGTGCGGCGAAATGAAGAAGAGGAACCCGCTCCCCCGGCGGAAGACCCGTTGGCCTTGTGGGAAGCAACTCCCTCACAGCGGGCCACCGTCAAGTATTTCTGGGTCGTGGCGGCACTGATTCTCGTGCAGATGTTATTAGGGGTCGTGACTGCCCATTACGGCGTGGAAGGAGACGGCTTTTATGGATTCCCGTTATCGGACTGGCTGCCATATAGTGTCAGTCGAACCTGGCATGTGCAAATGGGGCTGTTCTGGATCGCCACAGCCTGGCTGGCGGCCGGCCTGTTTATCGGCCCGCTCGTCAGCAATACAGAGCCGAAAGGTCAACGCCTGGGGGTGAATATACTCTTTGGCGCCTTGCTGGTGGTTGTCGTCGGCTCGCTGTTGGGAGAATGGTTAAGTATTCATAACAAGTTGACGGACACGGTCTCCTTTTACCTGGGGCATCAGGGATATGAATATGTTGACCTGGGGCGTGTGTGGCAGATCGGTCTGATGATCGGGCTGCTGCTCTGGCTGTTTTTAATGGTTCGTGCATTGCTGCCCGCTTTGCGGCAGCCCGGAGACGCAAAACAACTGGTCTGGTTACTGGTTGTGGCCACGGGTGCCATCGCGCTGTTCTATGGTGCTGGATTGACCTGGGGACACCATACTCATTTATCGATTGTGGAATACTGGCGATGGTGGGTGGTCCACCTGTGGGTTGAAGGCTTCTTCGAAGTCTTCGCGACCACCGTCATCGCCTTTGTTTTCATGCGACTGGGGCTGATTCGTCCGGGAATTGCCGCAGCGGCAGCCCTGCTGTCTGCGACAGTCTTTCTGGCCGGGGGAATTATTGGAACGTGTCATCACCTGTATTTCTCGGGAACTCCAACGGTCGCCCTGGTCTGGGGCTCTGTGTTCAGCGCCCTGGAAGTTGTTCCGCTGGTCCTGGTGGGATTTGATGCCACAGAAGACTTGCGACGCTCGAAAACATCTCCCTGGGTGCAGCGTTACAAGTGGCCCATTTACTTCTTTATCTCTGTTGCATTCTGGAATATGATCGGTGCTGGCCTGTTTGGATTTATGATTAACCCACCCATCGCCCTGTATTACATGCAGGGACTCAATACAACTCCGCTGCACGGACATGCGGCATTGTTTGGAGTCTATGGAATGCTGGGAATCGGCCTGATGCTGGTCTGCCTGCGGGTGCTGATTCCCGGTCGTGAATGGAAAGATGGCTTACTGAAATTTTCGTTTTGGGCGCTGAACGGCGGACTGATGGCCATGTGCATTTTGAGTCTGCTGCCCGTTGGATTATTACAGACGAAAGCCTCGGTGGAACATAGCTACTGGTATGCTCGCAGCAGCGAATTCATGAATACCGATCTCATGCAGTTCTTAAAATGGATGCGTGTTCCGGGAGATACGATCTTCTTTTTAGGAGCTGTGGGGCTGGTGCTGTTTATCGCTGGTCTGAAGACGGGACATTCATTTCGATCAGATGTCAGGTCAGACGCAAAAATCGAAACATGACGGCAGGTTTTAGCAAAGGGAGTTGATCATAATCCGCAGGAGGTGGACACTGCACTTTATCGTACGCTAAAGCTAGGTTTTGCTGTTCGCTTGACCCAGCCCGCACGACCGATTGATTTCACCGAAAATCAGGTTGTGAAATCGTGCGACAGGTTTGATTTTGGGGGCTGTTTTTCAAGGAGATGACGCAATGGCGATTTTACATGCACAACCAGGTGAGATCATTTCCGTTCGCCCGCTGGGAGAACAGCTTCCGTCTTCTCAGACCACGGCGTTGATCAAGACAGCCCAGTTCGAACTGATTCGTCTGGTGCTGCCTGCCGGAAAGGTGATCCCGGAACATCAGACCGCTGGAGAAATTACCGTGCAGTGCCTGGAAGGGAAGGTCAATTTTACGACTTCCGGAGTGGGCAAAATCCTGAGTGCCGGAGACCTGATCTATCTCTCCGCCAAAGAGCCCCATGCTGTGGAAGTGCTCGAGAACGCTTCCTTGCTCGTGACGATCATGTTTCCCAAGACCGAATAATCCGGCTGCTGCATCATCGTGACAAAATCCCCGATGCAACTTCCCGTTTCTCGCTGTCCAGAAACTCTCGCCGTTGTCGGACTTTATGGTGAGACGTGGCCGAATTTATAGAGTTGACAACGCGCCAGGCACTTTTACCGTGGGTCCAGGCGAAAGCGCATTCACCCCCGCATCGACTGCGTTCCGCACGCGGCGAGTTGTTCGTCATCAGCGCGCTGCGCAGGCGCAGGCCAGAGTAACTTGCTCTAAAAAGGGAATGCCCTTGCCGGAGGCGGCAATTGCGGCCTATTATCCGAATCCAGAGGTCCGATCGGAGTCAGATAAAGAAAGAGCCTGGAATGACTTCAGGTGAGATGCGATATGGAAATCTCGGGGCGGCAACCCGCATCCCGCAGGTGAAGCCTGCTGCACCTGCGTCCCTGCCGGATGGCGCCTCATTGCAATCGGCAATTGAACAGGCAACCGGTTGGTTGCTGCAGCGTCAACATGCTGAAGGATATTGGGTCGGAGAGCTGGAAGGGGACACGATTCTGGAATCAGAATACGTGCTGCTCCTCGTCTGGCTGGGACGGCCGGTGACAGATCCGACCATTCAGCAATGTGCAGAATACATCCGTCAACAGCAACTCCCGACAGGTGGCTGGAGCCTTTTCCCTGGAGGACCACTGGAAGTCAGCGCTTCGGTGAAGGCTTATTGGGTTTTGAAAATCGTGGGGGACAACCCTGCTGCGGAACATCTGTGCCGCGCCCGGGAGGCCATCCGCAATGCCGGTGGTGCCGAAAAGGTCAATAGTTTCACCCGGTTTTATCTTGCCCTGCTGGGGATGATCTCGTTTCGCCAATGCCCGGCCGTCCCCCCCGAGTTGATGCTGCTGCCGCGCTGGTGTCCATTCAATATCTATGAGATGTCTGCCTGGTCCCGGACCATTATTGTTCCGCTGAGTCTGGTCTGGGCATTTCAACCTCGGCGCAAACTTCCTCCAGAACACCACATTCGCGAACTGTTTCTGGAAGCACCGGAAAAGATGTCGGTGGTGATGCCGAAGTCACAGCAACTCGACAAGTTGAAACAGGAAACCTGGATTCCCTGGGAGACGGTCTTTCGCACGGTCGATCAGGTATGGAAGTTTTTCGAGAGACTGTACCTTAAGCCATTTCGCGAATATGCGCGACATCTGGCCAAGAAATGGGTTCTGCGACGATTGGAAAAAAGCGATGGTCTGGGGGCAATCTTCCCACCAATCATCTGGACCATCATTGCATTACGATGTATGGGGTATGCGGAAAGCTCACCAGAAGTTCAAGGCCAGTTGAATGAACTGGAAAAACTGACCATTCGTGAAAAAGGAACAGCCCGGCTGGAACCCTGTCGTTCTCCAGTCTGGGACACAGCGATTGCGATCAATGCGCTGCGAGAAGCAGGTGTCCCGGCGCAGCATCCGCAAATTGCCAGTGGTGTGAACTGGTTGCTTTCCAAGGAAGTTCGCTCCGCAGGCGACTGGACGGTGAATCATCGCGGCATAGAACCCGGCGGCTGGTATTTCGAATTCAATAATGAATTCTACCCGGACGTGGACGACACCATTATGGTGACGATGGCGCTTTCCCGTTGTTTGACAGGCTCCAATCAATCCAACTGGTCCGCCTCTCTTACGGGAAATTCCCGGACGGGTGCAGATGTCGATCTGTCCATGGTTGTCGCCAGCGCGACGGATGCTCCTGAACGTGTGGTGGCGGATGTCGAACGGATGCAGCCGATCCTGGCAGCGATGCGTCGAGCGGTAAAATGGACAGCGGCCATGCAGAGCCGCAATGGAGGCTGGGCCGCTTTCGATTCCAACAATGATCGTGAGATCCTCACACGCGTTCCCTTCGCCGATCACAATGCCATGATTGATCCCCCCACTGCGGATATTACCGCCCGGGTTCTGGAGATGTATGGTCGCCTGGGAGTGCGGGGAGGCGATCCCATGTTCGAACGGGCTCTGCGTTTTGTCTGGGACGAACAGGAAACGGATCATTGCTGGATTGGACGTTGGGGAGTGAATTATATTTATGGCACCTGGCAGGTGCTGGTGGGACTGACGGAATTTGGTGTCCCATCGGATGACGCCCGACTGCAGGCGGCAGCGCGCTGGCTGAAAGAAAAGCAGCAGGCCGATGGCGGCTGGGGAGAAACTCCGCAATCATACGATGAACCCGCATTACGCGGTATTGGCAATACCACTCCATCACAAACGGCCTGGGCACTGCTGGGCCTGATGGCAGCAGGAGAACATCGCAGCCCTGCAGTCCAGACAGGCATCCAGTACCTGCTGACTCGGCAAAGGTCCGATGGAACCTGGGATGAACCGGAGTTCACCGGCACCGGATTTCCCCGCGTCTTTTATCTCCGCTATCATTTATACCGACATTATTTCCCATTGATGGCACTGGGGAAATATGCATCACTCTCAGATGCTTAGAGCAAGTCGCTCTGGCCTGGGGCCGCGCAGCACACGTTTCGATTGATGAACAGCGACTTGCCGTGTGGCGGAACGCGGTCGATACGGAAGTAATTCGTTCTAATCTCCGGACTCTGGACTCTGTTGAATGTTTCCTGCAGCCTGATTGATCGTTCGTCGTGAACCAGTTAATAAGGCAGTCTGATCAGCGATCATTTCTCGTTCTTCCTGAGAACGAGTTGGCCGTGGCCGCCGTCAAAAAGCTCGGTCCGGGCGTGAAGCGCCGCCGGGTCTGGATGGTGACCGTCGTGGGGCCGGCAGGTTGCGGCAAGTCGCATCTGGCACGTGAGCTGGCTCGAGGTTGGGAAGCGGAACGTCCCGACAGCAAATTGTTGTTAATGACCGCTTCCCAGTTTGCCGCGCAACTGGCCGATGCAGCCACAACAGGAACCATTCCGCAATTTCAATTGCGGCATCGAAAAGATGTGCACCTGCTGATCTGTGAAGATCTCCAGACGCTCGGTCCCCGCAAAGAATCGCAGGCCCAATTACTGGCAGCCATCGATGATGTGACCTCCAATGGAGGGGTGGTGCTGTTCACATCCACCAGCATGCCGGCAGCGATTAAAGGACTGAGTCGCAAACTGGTCAACCGCATGCATGGCGGGGTCTGTGTGGAGATGACTCTGCCCGGACCGGAAAGTCGCCGCAAGCTGGTCGAAGAATATCTCAGCGTCGAATCATTGCCATTAACAAAGCAGGAAATCGAGACTATCTGCGCGAAATCCTCAGGGTCTCCGCGTGAATTGATCGGTCTGCTGAATCAATTACAAATTGAAACGAACTTGCGTCCGAGACGCACACCACGAGGCACATTGAATCTGGGAGCGGCTCTGGCGGAACGTCAACGAACTCTGAAGTTGACGCTGCCGGAAATCGCTCGTACCACAGCAGAGCATTTTGGGGTCAAACTCGCCGACATGAAAGGGCCCCATCGTGGACAAACCTTGTCACTCGCCCGACAGACCGCCATGTATCTTGCCCGTGAACTGTCACAGCTGCACTATGTTCAGATTGGCGAATTCTTCAATCGCGGAAATCACAGCACCGTAATTCACGCCTGTCAAAAAATTACCCGCGAATTACAGAAAAAACCGGGACTGCTGCAACAGGTGCAAGCAATCCGCGAAGAACTTCAGTCGGGAAACGCAGCCTCCCGCAAAAGGAACTGAATCTTCAATCGTTTCCAGCATGAATCAATCTCATCGCGGGTAGAGCAAGTTGCTCTGGCCTGGGCCCGCGCAGCGTACGTTTCGATTGATGAAAGGCAACTCGCCGCGTGGCGGAACGCGGCCAATGCGGAAGTCATGCGCTCTAGCTCTAGCTAGCCCCGAAAGATTCTTCCGGGGCGGCGCAGCCGTCAGAGATGGTTCTGCCCGCAAGCATGCCTGACAAAACCGGTGAAGTTGTTCTGGAAGAGATCAATTCCCAGCTCAACAACCATGCCTGACACATGGGGAGGTCATTCCCGCAACCTCTCACCGGCTCCGCCGGCCCAAAGGTTGCAAGCAACCTGGGCCACCTGCGAATCGGTCGGCTTCTGCCAATGCGACCACGGACGGGAACCTCGCAGACAAACAACCTCGATTGCGTCCTGACGCACGCCCGGCATTGGCATCATGCGCAGGCGGGGTTGTTCTGGTGGTGAGTCGACGGATAGAATCATCACCTTGTCATCCTGAAGGGTGACGGTCGCGGTGCTGGCATGTTGAAAGAGCCGCGGCAACAACGTCTGCGCAGAAGGGATTCAAGACGTGCTGCTGACGCGCTCCATTCGCTGGAAACTGATTGCCGGTCTAGGTCTCGTCGTGATTCTGGTCCTGACGTCGACCATATTCAGTCTGATCGGGTTGTCCGCCTACGGACGAACCGTGGAAGATCTGGAATTGAGCACGGGAAAACTCCCGCGCCAATCCGATTTGACCTCCTCGTTAAGCCTGCTGTTCCCCCCGCTGGCAGTCGACTTTCCCAGTGATCTGGCCCCGCTGGAACTCCGGGAACAGGCTGGATTGGCTCAGCGATTGCGCATGGAGCAAGCCTTCGACAAGACGCTGATTGAAGTTGAAGGCATCAAAAAATCGTGGATGCAATTGCCGGATCGGCTGCGTTCCAGCCGGCATGAGCAACTTGCTTTTGAAACGTTATTTCGATCTGTTGATAACGGCATGCGCACCATTCAGGGGGTCATTCCGGGGCTGGCTCTGATGAATGATCGACAGATCAGCCTGCAGGTCATCTCCCAGGAACTGGCCGCGATGATCGACATCGTGAAACAACTTCCGGACCCGGCCAGCCGTCTGGGTGAACGTCTGCGCGAAGCCAAATCCGACTATCTCCGGCAGGCCCGGCTGGCAGTGGGACTGGGCATCATTTCCGTGATGGTGCTGATCAGTCTGATGGTCTGGGGGCATCAGATGATTTTTGTACCGATTCGCGAACTGTATAAAGGGGTCCGTAGACTGGCCCTGGGGGATTACGGATACCGGTTGAAAGTGGAAACCAAATGTGAAATTGCGGAACTGGCCGCTGCATTCAATGAAATGAGCCGGCGTATTCAGGAAGACCGTGCCAATAAGGAACGGGAAATCGAAGAACGCAGCAAGCAACTGGTGCTCTCCGAACGACTCGTGGGGGCTGGGTTCCTGGCTTCTGGAGTGGCTCACGAGATCAATAATCCTCTCTCCGTGATCATGACCGCCGCCTACGGGCTGGAGATGCGGCTGGATGATGCGGCGCTTTCACAGTTAAATGAGGCGGATCGAGCGGATGTGCGGGAATATCTTGCGCTGGTGCAGAGTGAAGCCGAACGGTGCGAACGCATCACGAAGAAGCTGCTCGATTTTTCTTATGGTCGATCCGAAGAACGGAACCTTTATGATATGACTGCCATCGTGCAGGAGGTGGCCAATATGACAGGTCACCTGAGTCGCTACCAGGATCGCAGAATCACCGTCAATCGCTCGACCCCTTTGCATGCCTGGGTGAATGCTGCGGAAATCAAGCAGGTCTTACTCAATCTGGTGGCCAATGCTTTGGATGCCACAACTTCCGGCGGCTATGTCGATATCAGCCTGCTGGAACATCCAGAAGAAGTAGAACTCGTGGTGGAAGACGACGGTTGCGGGATGACTCCGGAACAGCAACGAAAGATTTTCGAACCCTTCTTCACCACCAAAGATGTCGGCAAAGGGACCGGGCTGGGACTCTCGATCACGCACCGCATCGTGCGGGACCACGGGGGAACGCTGGAGGTGGAAAGTGCTGGAGCGGGACAGGGCTCGCGCTTTACATTGCGTCTGCCACGCACCGCCGCCAAGGCGCATGCTGCCTGAGTATTGCCCGCGCACAGAGATTTTGATCGACTTGAACAAGTTGCTCCCGACATCACTTTGGATCAAGTTTCCGAACCTGGAAACACTGACACACATTTTCTTTCACACAGGAACTCATTCATGCATCCGGTACTGATCAATGGCCAGTGGAAACCTTCTCGTGGAACGAAATCGTTTCAAGCCGTTCATCCCGGAACACGTCAGGCACTTCCGGGAGAATTTCCCATCAGCCCCTGGGAAGAAGTGGAAGAGGCTCTGCAGGCGGCTGCCAATGCTTTTGAAATCGTTCGCAACTGGCCGGGAGAACGCTTTGCCATCTTCCTGGAACGCATGGCGGGCGAAATCGAATCGCGGGCTGCTCAAATTGTGGACGCAGCCCATCAGGAAACCGCTTTGCCGGTCTCTCCCCGCCTGAAAGATGCGGAGCTTCCCCGCACCATCAACCAGTTGCGTCAAGCCGCTGCAGCAGCGCGTGACGGGTCCTGGAAAATGGCCACGCTGGACACCGCTGCCAATATCCGATCACAACTGGCAGCACTGGGACCGGTGGCCGTCTTCGGTCCCAATAATTTCCCCTGCGCATTCAACAGTCTGGCCGGTGGAGATTTTGCTGCGGCCGTTGCTGCGGGAAATCCTGTGCTGGGGAAAGGACATCCCTCACATCCGGAAACCACCCGGCTGTTTGCTGAAGCTGCACAGGCTGCCGCCACAGCCACAAAGATGCCTCCCGGATTCGTGCAGCTGATCTATCACACCGATCATGAAAACGGAACGAAACTGGTCTCACACCCCTTGCTGGCCGCGACAGGTTATACCGGTGGCAGACACTCGGGACTGATCCTCAAAGCCGCCGCCGATCAGGCAGGCAAGCTTTTCTATGCGGAACTCTCCAGCATCAATCCACTTTACATTCTTCCGGGAGTACTGAAAGAACGACTGGAAGCCATGATTTCCGAGTTTGTTGGCAGCAGCCTGATGGGGACCGGGCAGTTCTGCACCAATCCCGGGCTGGTGGCCCTGAAAGCGGGCGATCTCACGGAAATGTTTATTGCCGGAGTGGCCGAAAAATTCTCCACTGCACCTGCGGGAACACTGCTGGGAGCCGGAACCGAAAGCAGCCTGCGAGCGGCAGTGGTCGCCTTGCAGCAAGCTGGAGCATTGGTCGTGACCGGAAATCAACCAGTGGAGACGGGACGATATTGTTTCGCGAATACGTTGTTGCGTGTCAGTGCGAAAGCATTTCTGGAGAACCCCCGGGGATTGCAGGCGGAAGCATTCGGAAACTGTGCCTTGATGGTGGTGGCCGACACCGACGAGGAACTGATCCGGTTGGCCGATCACTTCGAAGGAAATCTGACAGGATGCCTGTATACCAGTTCGAATGGCGATGATGATGAACTGTATGCCCGGATCGAACCGGGACTGCGTCAAAAAGTAGGCCGATTGCTCAATGATAAAATGCCGACCGGTGTGGCTGTCAGTCCTGCCATGAACCATGGCGGACCATTTCCCGCCACCAGTCATCCCGGCTTCACCGCCGTGGGCCTGCCCGCCAGCCTGCGAAGATTTGCCATGCTGCAGTGCTATGACAACGTCCGTCCGGATCGGCTTCCCGCTTCCCTGCAAGATGCGAATCCCACGGGAACCATGTGGCGCCAGATTGACGGGATCTGGACACAACAGGGAGTGGAGAAATCAGACCTGTCGTAGAGTCAGTGCTCTGCCACCCGATGGTCGATACGAAGTGCATGCGTTCTAAAGAATTTCCACAGAGGTTCAGTGGGTGCCGAACAGTTCTTTCCGATTCGCTTCAGAAAGCAGGGGAGACTGCAGACGCCGCGGGTCTCCAATATCTTTGAACAGCAGGTCTCCATGTCCCAGCAGACGTTCGGCGCCCGCTTCATCAAACAGCAATCGAGACTCCAATGCCCGTCCCATTTTGAAACCGATGCGCGCCGGCATATTGGAATCCAGTGCCCCTTTGATCGTTTCCCGTCGGGCTTCCTGGGTGGCGATAATGAGGTGAATGCCTGCAGCACGGGCTTTGGCCCCTAATCGGCAGATCTGCTGTTCAATCGCCAGTCGCTGGGGACGATCACGGCTGATTAAATCCCGGTATTCATCACACACACAGACAATACGCGGAAGCACAATGCCATCCCGGTGAATGACCTGCAAAATAGAATCGGCTCCTTCAAACAGGCTGTACCGGCGATCCATTTCATCAGCCAGTTCGCTGAGGATGCCCGCGGCATCATGGTCACCGGGAAACACCAGCGGCTTCCAGAGAAACGGAGAATCCTTGAGCGCATGAAATGCGTTTCGTTTGGGATCGATGACCACCAGCTGAAGAGTTTGCGGAGTGTTCGTCTCCAGCAACCCAGCTACGGCAAATCGCAGCCACTCGCTCTTGCCGCTCCCCGTCGTGCCGACCACTAACAGATGTGCATGCTCCGGGCGGGAGAGATCCGCCATCTGCAATTCTCCAGACAGATCGATGCCCACGGGAACCTGTGAACTGCCGCCGGCGTCGCTCGAACGGACCAGTTGATCCCGAATCTGATCAAATTCGATCAGTTGCCGGTCCAGCCGCTGCACGTCGATCACCAGCTGTCCATTGTCAAGTTGAGCGAACGGTTCGGCCCGCAATTGCAAACGCACCTGCACTTCCGGCATCAGTTTCTTGACGGCTGCCACGCGGGCCTTCTTACCCAGTTGAATCGGAAACCTTAGAAAAGTGGGACCGGCAATCACCGGATTCCCAATCGTGATGGGAATCCCATATTCCTGAAAGGTTTTGAGTAACTCTTCCCCCATTTCCAGATGAGCGGCACTGGGCTTTGTATCGAGCAACAGCGGGGCTGGACGGGTGACAGACTGTTTTTCAGATGGCTCGAACGGATCTGTCTGGCGAGCCGTTTTTCCCGTGACACCCGCAAGTTTTCCAACCAGTTCAATCAGCCGGGAACGCGCCTCGGTCAGCTCTTCCGCATCAAACAGGACTTCGTGCCGCGATGGAGTGAAGCTGACCACCGCCAGCGACTGGGCAGCAGGATTCGATGTTTCTGACAGACCTGCCGACAGCAGCAGATGATACAGGCAGGCTTGTCCCAGATCGACGATCGGCGAGGTCTGGCCCAACTTGAACTCCAGTGCACACCAGGCGCCGGTTTGTTTCATTCTGACAACGGCATCAGCAATACCGATCAACTCTACGGAGTCGGACCAGCCCGGTTCCCGAAACAGGCAGCGTAACGGCTCCTCCGTGGTCATGATGTCAGAAAGTGTTTCCCAGACAGGCGGTTGCTGGCCGCGCTGAGAAGCACGTTTGGGACGCAGTTCCCAGCTCAGTTCCGCTAGCCATTTGCAGGCTGCCTGCATGGCGTCCCAGAAGGCTCGCACCTGTGGGCCGGATGTCTGCAGCCCTGCCTGGGAGTGCGTGAGCCGAGGACCGACAAACCGGGTATAGGCCGTCTGGGTGAGGAACTCGTGCCAGACTTCCGGCTTTGCTTCCAATTCGGACAACATCCGCAAGGGACTGTCGTCTTGACCACTGCCGACCAGTTTTCCCAGCCCTTCATGAAACCATTTTCCCAACAGTGCGGTGGAAGGTGTTCCATCCCCGGCAGCGGACTGTGTTCCTCCTGCCAGATACAACGCCTGACGCACTTGAGAGACGGTGATAGTAACCGGCATGGGGGGAACTCCTGGAGCAAGTTGTTCTCTTCAGTTCAGTCATTCAGATTAGATTGCATTCACTCCGTATGGTCCGCACTCCGCCACGCGGCACACCAGTCGAAATGCGTGCTGTGCGGGCACAGGCGAGAGCAACGTGCTCTAATTATTCGGCTCACTCGGTTCGGTACGACGAAAAATGGTATCGGGAGGCTCTCACAGCAGGCCGATCTGTTCGGGAAAGTTGCGCACCAGGGCGAGTGTCTGGTCGACGGACTGCTGCAGCTGCGAGGCGGCTTGCTCTACCGTGAGAACGGGTTCACGATAGAGCAGGGCGCTGATCGCTTCGCGGGCCTGGGTCATGGAATCGGTCTCGGCCTCAGAATTCCTCAATCGTCCCAAAACGGTCTCTGCGAGATCTTGCAGCGAACGTGGCAGGTGATCTCTCAACCAGCCGGCCACGGTCTCCTGTTGGATCGTTTCTCCTCGAAATGCCAGGTCGCCAGATTTCGAATTCGAAACCAGATCTCGCAGGGCATCCAGAGCAGCCAGTGCTTCCACGCTGGGGGAGACAACGGCCGTGTGAAGTTGCTCCAGCTCCTCCAGATATTGCCGGGCTTTTTTAGCTGTTTCCGAAATTGGAATACGATCGTCGCGAATCACCACCAGCCGTTTGAGCCGCTTTAATCCAACTTGTGATTTGAGTCGTTTGAAACGGGCCGCCAGGCTGTTCATGTTGGACTGAGTACAGACACTCAGACCCAGTCGCCCCTGACGGGTTTCAAAGACCAGCGAGACATCCGGCAACTCTTTGTCATGCACCAGATGTGTTCCCGGAGAGAGCAGGTCGACCACCAGCGGCAATCCGTGTTGAACAAGTTCTTCCGTACGATCGGGCGTATTGATCCGCGTTTTTTCTTCGATCTCCTTTTCCAGTTGATCCTGCAGAAATTCCGCAATGTGTTGTGCATGGCTTTCCGGCGATCCATCGAAGATGGGGGTGATCTCTCCAGGAGAATCAAAGCGTTCTGCACACAGGTTCAATAATTGTCGCGGGGAGACGGAACCGTTCTGCAGCAAGGCTGTAAATTCGGATTCTTCCAGCGGCCAGAATACAGGGATGGTCCCGGTCGTCGATTTGGGGGGAAGGATATCGCCGCGGCGAATGGTCATCAGCTGCAGGGCCTGCGAATGATTCAGCGGCTTCAGGGCGAAGGAACCGCGTGAAGTCAGACGATCCAGGTCTGCACCGCGTACATGCTGTTTGAGTTCCGTCACGAACGAAGATTGCACACAAGAGACAATCAGGACATTGCTGGTCTGATCGTGCAGCGTGCTGACCGCCTGTCCAAATGCAAACAGACCTTCGCTATCGCCCGGTCTGGTCTGAAGTGCTTCCACCTGATCGAAACTGAGCAGGATAGGTAATGACGGACTGGTCAGCTGGCAGAGCATCAGCACAATCTGACGAGCATGATCCTCCATCTCTTCTTCCGTCCCGTCTTCACAGGCCAGTTCCATCCGATTGAGCACCGATTCCGGAAGAGACGTTCCGGAAAGCCAGGCCCGCAATTCGCGCCGATGCTCTCCAAAGGCCAGATGTCGAAACGCGACCGCCAGATTGTGATCGAGATTCAGCGTGTCGGCGATCCGTTCGATCAGCTCACGCAGACCGGCCTGATCCTCATCGAGCATGTATTCATACCAGGGCTCCAGATCCCATTCCGCGGGACGAATGGCCGCCAGACGATGAAACAGAATGCGATCGATCTGCGATCTTCCTCCTGGCACGGGGCGGAACCAGTCTTCCACAATCGTTCGCCGCAGGGTTCGCCACAGCATCCGGGGACTGGTCTGTAACCGGCACCAGACAAACAGCGATTCCTCACGATCGGTTGCAATGGGGGCCTGCGGAGTGAGACGGGTCCGCAATCGACTCAGCAGATGCGTCTTGCCGCTGCCTGCTTCTCCATGAATCAACACGGCGGCAGATCGGCTTCCGGCTCGCACCTGCTTCAATCCGTCCAGACATTCATCGTAGACCGAATTATGGATCTCGGTGATGTCCGCGGGAGTTGAAGCCCAGGGACTGGCGACGATGGTATCACGAAACGGATTCACTCTTGAGACTCCTTGTGACAGAGGGAGGGGGGAGAGTTAGGAGTTAGGAGTTAGGAGTTAGGAGTTAGGAGTTAGGAGTTAGGAGTTAGGAGTTAGGAGTTAGGAGTTAGGAGTTAGGAGTTAGGAGTTAGGAGTTAGGAGTTAGGAGTTAGGAGTTAGGGGAATCGAGACTTGGAGCAAGTTGCTCTCGCCTGTGCCTGCGCAGCACGCGTTTCTATTGCTGAACCACTAAAAAGGTGGGCCGGACATTTCTGTCTGGCCGAGATTTCATGCTTTCAACAGGCTCCTAATTCCTAACTCCTAACTCCTAACCCCCCGTCCCCAATGCAATTCCCACGTAATAGGTTCTCACGCCGTCAAAGACCAGTTCTTCCAGGGCACTGGGAGAAAGACTAGTGGGATAGTCGTGGCGATGCAGTACCAGATGTTGTCGACGGGCCAGGTCCAAAACGGCACGATCAAATTCTTGTTTCCCCAGACCGGCAGCCCGGCGAAGTTCACCCGCTCCGACCAGTGCCCCTCGAGCGGCGCCCGGTTCCATCTGCTTCAGTAAGGCCACCAGATCAATTGTTGGATGTGACAAAAATTCACGAGCAGACTCAGGAGACGCTGCCGATGAATGAGTGTTGGGGGAATGAGTGTTGGCAGACCCGGTGCCAGGCAGACCGGCAGCTTCCAGTAATTCCAAGAAATCACGCCGGATACTGGAAAGGGGAACGTTGGCCTCTTTCAGCACGGAGACCACTTTGATGAGCTGTGTGCCGATCTCTTTCAAGTAGGGAGCCGGCGTCGGAGGGCGGGTTCCCAGCAGTTCTTTTTTGATCTTTCCACAGATGGGATGTCGCCGGAGTTCCCGATTGGCCAGTGCTCTTTTGACAACTTCGCGCGCCTGTTCTGCAGGAAACCCTTTTTGTGCTTTCAGGAGCGCCGATTCCGGTTGAGGCCCTTTCTTTTCCACCAGTTCCAGAATGGTACGTCGACCAAACTCCAGCAGATCGTGTTTCCAGAAGCGGGGCCCTCCCTTGGCTGTGGCGGGCGGAATAGGATAAAGCAGCTGCGCCTCCAGCGCAGCATTCAGAATCGGTAAAAGATCCGATTCCGTAAATTTCACCGGACTGGAAAGACGTTTCAGCAGTTCTTTGAGAGTGAATGGAACTTCGATCTGCGGAAGAGTTGCCTGCATTGCGCTGCGAGCCAGGTCGGCCAGATTCCGGTCCCAGTATCGGGGCTTGCCCTTCGCCGTTTTGGGGGAATAGGGGAACAACGTCCCTGCCAACACGGCTTCGTCCAGTAAGGTGACGGCAACCGCTTCGGAGACGCGATCGGGAGGGCTGACCAGTTTGACCAGCGCAGCGGCTGTCATCGGTTCCGCAGCGGATTTCACCGCAGCCACCAACTTCTCACAGGCCTCCGGGCTGGGAGGAAGAGGCTCTTTTCTGGACTTTGCCATCATTCAGTCCGTTCTCCTGGAGCGCATGACTCCCGCATCGACCGCGTTCCGCCATGCGGAGAGTCGTCTTTCATCAGTCGAAACGCGCGCTGCGCGGGCTCAGGCCAGAGCAACTTGCTCTCAACTTGTTCTAACGTCTTGGCTTGCCTTTTCGATCTTTGGAAAATTTCCGTTGTGCTGTTTGCGAAGATTGTCCTTCGGTCGGATTTTTGGCCTGATCGGCGGCGTCGCGAATTTTATCCCACCAGCTGGGGGTTTTGAGTTTGGGGGGCACATCCGGAGTTCCGGTTTTGGTCAATGTTCCACCATTTCCACCATTTTTGATGCCAATTCCATCTTCCGCCTGGGCTTCGGCCAGCGCCAGTTGATGTGTGGCAATGCTCTTTTTCAACAGCATCCGTTCGCAGACTCCCCACAAGCTGGAGGCGATGAAATACAGGCAGAGTCCGGCTGGAACATGATAAAAGGCGAACCCGATGAAGATCATCATGAAGTTCATCATTTTGTACTGCATCGCCTGTTCATCGGATGTCGGTGGTGGGGTGAACATTTTTTGCTGCACCACAAACAAGGCCACTGTAATGAACGGCAACAGGTTGAATTCGGTCCACCCCAGATACGGAACCGTAAACGGCAACTGTGCCAGCCGATCCGGAGCAGCCAGATTATCGATCCATAAGAACTGCGCCAGCCTGAGATCGACGGCATGGTACAACGAGTTATACAGCCCCAGAAAAATCGGAAGCTGAATCAGGGCGGGAAGACAGCCCATCATGGGATGGTAATTGTGCTTCTTCTGGAATTCGCGATATGCCTTGGCGAATTCTTCCGGCTGGCTTTTGTGTTTTTCCTGAATCTCTTTCATCTTGGGAGCCAGAATTTTCATCTTCTCAGCTTCGATCGCCTGTTTTCGGGAAACAGGGACCATGGCCATCCGCACGACCACTGTCAGGGCGATAATGGCCAGGGCATATGGCATTCCCAGCGAAGTATGGAAGAACCCCAGAATCAGTAACATGATCTTCGCCACCGGCGCAAACCAGCCCAGTTGAATGACCGCTTCCGCATTCAACTGATTCATCAGCTTGGGCCGTTTGGGGCCGAAGAAAAACTGATACTCGTTCGTCACTGTCGATTGAGCGGGAATCTTCAGTTCTGGAGATTCCAGCACGACAGACATGTGGCTGCGTTCCGGTTTCTGAGCACGCGACAAAAGTTCCGGACGAGTGATCGCGACCAGGGAAGCGGGGTTTCCATTTTCATCATTCCCCGCCAACTGATCCCCCTTGGGCAGAATCAGGGCGGCGAAAAATTGATCATCGATCCCCACATACCGCAGCGGAGCCCGCCAGTCTTTCAGGGCTTGCCCTTTGTCATACTGCTTGACGAGTGCTGTGGCCAGGACATTTGTGGCAGTGATTTTGCCCGGCCGGTTGACATCTTCCAGCGCGCCCAGCTTGATTTCCCGGTAGACGCGAGTGTTGGCCGCGTTCTCCAGCGGAACTCCCACCGGTCCCTGCAATGTGTAACGGGCCGTTAATTTCCGATCTGTCAGGTTGCGGAGTTCCAGGACGACGTCCATCAGATAGCCGTCGGCTTCCACATCACGATTTTTGAGATCCCCTTTTGTGATGCGATAAGTTTTGAGCACTTCCAGGTCTCCCGCCGGCGAGGGGTAACTGAAGGTGACGCTGGTGGCATCCTGTTTTTCGATCTTCCAGTTGACGGTGGCTAAAGATTCGCCGTGTGCTTCCAGCAGTTCATCAATCTGTGGGAGATTGCTCTGAAATGTTTTGGGAAGAGGGCCTGATCCGATATTTCGCTGAAAATCGTTCCCCACAACTTTGAGTTGTGCCTGACGATCGTCCGTGACATAGCGGGGGTCCGTCATGGCCACGGATTCGATGCTGGCCCCCTGCGTGTTCAATCTGGGTTGAATCAGAAATCCACTGTCGAAACCTGCCTCTCCCAGCGACACGATGGCCGCAGGATATTCCGGCAATTTGACCGATTCGGCAGCAGGGGCGGATTCCACATTCTGTTCGGGATTCTCCTGCGGATTTTTTGCGTCTGGTTTCCGATCACCGGGTTTTTTCTGGCCCGGCTGTGCGTCACCCGGCTTTTCAGGCGCATTGGCCACCGCAGGCTGTTGACCTTTTCCCGGCTTTTTCTGTGGAAACATCCTCGGGAAGAGCACCGGGGCCACGTTCATCCAGCCGAAGAACAGTGTAACCGCGATCACCGCGGAGAGCATTTGACGACGTTGATCCATCCACAAGCCGACGGCCTCCTTGCGGAGTTCGTCCCTTTCCTGTTCTGTGATTCACAGCAATTTGTTAATAAGGATTGCCCAGCCCCCCTTGCGGGAGACAATTTCCACCGAAAAACACTTTTTATGGGAGGACTTTGCTGCCTGAGCATCTGTCCGACCTCACCGGTCTGGCAGCTGATCTTTCCTGATTCCACCGGCCATATCCACTGAACAAACTACTGTTCTCTGCGACGGGCGCGACATCTGCCATCTGATAACCGGTCTCATCATGATTGCCCGGCACCATCACTTAATCTTTCCAGGTACGAGCAGATGGAGAAAAGGGGAGAGAAGTCAGGGGAGAGAGGAAAGCATCAATGACAGCATTACCCCTCTCTCTTTCTCCTCTTCCCTTTACGTCACTTTGAATTAAGCTTCCAAACCTGGAAGGACTGTCACTGACAGAACCTCACTCTGCCAGAAACTCAGCTGTGACATAGCACGCATCCCGAACAGCTGATTCAGCACCAACGCCCTTTTCCACCATAGGGGCCATAGGGGATTGTACGGTTTCCGCAGATTGTCACAAGAAACGAGGTGCTGAGTGTGGACGACATGTCGAGGAAATCACAAGATTCTTGGGAAAATCTCCCCGTCATCAGGTAAAATCTCCGGCTTCGAAGCCCGGAAATTCGGATCGGAACATGTGAAGCGAGCGACAACGGAACGGAATCGCGAGAAACCGACCCGAACCCCAAGCTGCGGTGCAGCACCAGACTGAGGTGTTTTATGAATTCGTCCTATGCGCGGCATCCGGAATTACTGTCTGCCATTTCCAGTCGTCTGCTGCTGATCGACATGCAGGAGAAATTCAGGTCTGTCATTCCAGATTTCGAACACCTGGTGACCGGCTGTCAGAAATTGATTCTGGCAGCTGGAATTCTTTCAATTCCCGTTTCAGCTACGGAACAGTATCCGCGAGGACTGGGAACAACGGTGCCGGAACTGGCGGAACTGGTCACGGATCGTGAGGAAAAATTGCGGTTCAGTTGTGCGGAATGCCTGAGCTGGGCCACAGATGGCGGACGCACAGATGGTCGGCAGCAGGTGGTGCTGGCGGGGATCGAGACACATATCTGTCTACTGCAGACTGCACTGGATTTGCTGGCAGCAGGGTTTGACGTCTATGTTGCCGCCGATGTCACTCGCAGTCGCCGGGGTGAAGACCAGGAGTTTGCCCTGCGGCGCATGTCCGATGCCGGCGTTCGCCTGATCACCAGTGAAATGGCCCTGTTTGAATGGTGCGAAGTGGCCGGCAACGATCAGTTCAAACAGATCAGTAAACTGGTCACCGGCCGACAGGAAACGGTTCCGAAATAAAATCCACGGTATCGCAGATGACAATGACACATCTCGCAGCACCATCTGTGTCGAAAATGGAAGCTCTCAATGCAGAAGAGTTGAACCATGCGCGGGTGGCCCCGGAAGATTCTTCCGGGGCGGCGCAGCCGTCAGAAGTGGTTCTGTTCGCAAGCATCTCTGACACATGGGGAAGTCATTCCCGCGACCTCTCACCGGCTCCGCCGGCCCAAAGGTTGCAAACAACCTGGGCCACCCACGGAAGAACCAAATCCGCCCAGGATTAATCGAAATTGGCGAGTCCCCTCAATAAGCAAGAGTGCGCAGGAAACCATGCAATCCGGAACCATACTTACCACTTTCGCATTCACTACTATTTACATGCTAGCTCTTCTGACTTGTGGAAACACTATCATTCAAGCAGCAGATGAATCTGACAATTTATGTGAAAATCCGCCATTGTCTAAAATCAAAGAAGAAAGACGAGAAAATATAAAATTTATAATTAGATATCTGCAAACATGCCGTGAAGATAGAGTTGTTACCTCAGAAAGGAAATTAACTCCAAGGTGGGAGATTGCAATTGAGACAGCGGGGATTTTCCGCGCTGAAGAAGCAATACAAGAATTGTTATTGGCTGTGGACTTTAAATCTGTAAATACTGCCATGATATTTCAAGAGGGGAAACCACCATCAATTAGTGACAAATACCCGGCAACAGGTGCTCTTATTGCAATCGGCAACTCTGCTGTGAACCCGGCAATTTGGGAACTCTCTCTCACAGACGATTCTGGACGGCGCGAAAAACTTTGCTGGGTAATTGGAAAGATTGAGGGAGGCAGGACAGCAGGTCTAAGGATTGAGTATTTAATCAACGAATTGAAACGTCCTGACGACAATCCATATTATCGAACACTCAACCAGCAAGACCTGCAATTACAAGTGGAGCAATTGAAAGCTTCACTTGTAACTCTTGAAAGGCTATTTCCGGATCAGGGGAGCTTACAATCGCCTAGTGTAATGCCGACTTCTGCTGGACTGAAATAAAAGTATCGCGGGTGGCCAGGGTTGCCCACAACCCCTCACCGGCTCCGTCGACCCAAAGATTGCAAGCAACCCCGGCAACCCGCGCTGCCTGGCCCCATGCCACCTCTCATGGCATCTGCACTTCCCTCCAAATTTTTGCTTTCTGGAGATTTTCTTGCAAATTTTCTATTTCAGTTTTGTTCGTTGTAACCGCAACCTGTCTAATCGCAGCACTTAGATCGACATCCGAATAATTTACAAGTACCCGAAGCAGATGTTCTCTTTCTGAAGGTTGCAGATCCTTCAAAAAGTATAATTTTACAAGCGGCTCGATGGCCTCCTTGGGAGCCAATCTTCCCAATGTATAGATAGCTCGATCCCGTAGGTAATCAGATTGCGATTGAAGTGATTTGATCATTAATGAAATTTCATCACTGCCGCGGAATTTCCACTCAGCCATAAGTTCCAGCAATGCCGCCTTTTCCGTTGGGGCTGCTGATTTTTTGAACTGAGAAACTAATCTCTGCTGAAGCTCTTGTTGAGAATCATATGCTAGACTGAGAGTTGAAATGACAGACTCTCGGACTTGCAGGTTGGGGCAATCAAGAAAATTAACTAAAAGTGGAAAAACTCGCTTGTCCTTAGAGATATCGTAAGGTGTTGACAGGTTGCGACGGCGAAACTCTTTCGGCTTGTGAATAAATGCTGTACGACTGGCTGCATATATTCCATACGTATTGACCAGCTGATCAGTGTCTTCAAGCGCTCGAACGATCGTATCGATAACTTTAGATGCAGTTTGGGCTTCCGGATGGTCTACGGCCAATTTCCACGCAGCGGCCTGTCGGATCATCGGATTATCGCTTTGTAGACTCTTTTCAATGTCTGCCCATTCAATAGAGTCAGAGAGCTTTTTTACTTCTTCGCTGACGTCGGAATTTGCACTTTCCCCATCATCGAGGCTTTTCACTGCCTGTTCCTTCTCTGGAATGGTCACCTCTTGACCAAATACTTTCATCTGCACTATCGCTGGTAACATAAGGCATGCCATGAATAAGGCGGATTGTGCAGGGAAGCGATCATCATGGGGTCTTAGTGTATACATGCGAGATACCAGTCGTCGGATTTGTGATGTTATGGAAGTGGTCCTGTTTTATTTGCGCTATGTTCCATTGATCTGCACTTTGTGGAAAACGCGTAGTGTTGTCGGTTCTGAATTGGTTCAGAAAAGTGGTCTCCCCATGAAAGTGGCTCTTCGGGCAGACTGATGTTTGTTCACAACGTCAGTTTCACACCGGAGAGCCACGGATGGCATCGTATCAGGCACCACGGGATTGGGAAGATCAGGTTCAATCATCCGTTATGGGGCACCATCGGCCTGCCGATCTTCTCCTGGTTGTACGTTCGCCAACAGGATGTGCCGAAGCTCCCGAAGCGCTTCAAGTGGACGTTTCAGACCAAGCTCCAGCAAGCTGCCGATCTAGTCCTTCGGGCAGCGAAACTGCTGCAACACCACGGCAAAGCGGTGTGGGTGGTGGCGGATGGTGCCTACGCCAAACGCCCGTTCGTGCAGCCTCTCCTGAAGCAGGGCATCACCCTGGTGGGGCGATTGCGGAAGGACTCCGCCCTGTTCGACCTGCCGGTTGTGGAGACGCAGAAACGCCGTGGCCGCAAACGTATCTATGGAGTGAACCGCATCTCATTACCTTCGCCGATCGCTCAGCCATCGAGCAGGTGTTCCACGATGTGAAGGAAGTCTGGGGAAGCGGTCAGCAACAGGTGCGAAACCTGTGGGCCAACATTGCTTGCTGGCACATCAACCTGTGGCTGCACACGCTGACGGAACTGTGGGCCTGGGGCCGTTCGGAACAGGAACTGGTGCACCGGAAGGACTCGCCATGGGATTCCAGCGAGCGCCGCCCAAGCCATGCCGATCGCCGCAAAGCGTTACAGGCCGCCTACCTGGAACACGAATTTTCGCAGCGTCTGCCGCAATGGCAAATGAAACAGAAATTCCAAACCCTACTCCAACGCCTGCTCAGAATCACGCTGACGTGTTAAGCGAATCACAGAAAGTGCAGTTTCTTGTCAAACCACTGGGATCGGCTAATTAATGCAGAATGGAAGGCAATTAAAGAATAGCAGTGACATTGACAGATGATTGCTCCTCACTCCGGA
>Ga0182738_1001318_pt1 | contig 31302 bp, 17 predicted proteins | sample eDN5th30CBELigMG_FD_128876 | JGI IMG/M metagenome (GOLD analysis project Ga0182738, IMG submission 128876) | Enriched Miracle-Growth compost microbial communities from Emeryville, California, USA - eDNA 5th pass 30_C BE-Lig MG (version 2)... ...
CCTTTTGGGGCATTTTTCTGGGAAAGAGATTCATAAAAAAAACTTTCCATGATTTCCTTGCCCAAAAAGTTTTTCCCTTCTAAAAATCACTGGTTCTCCAAATACTCTTTTTGGAAGCATTTTTGGCTGATTCTCTGTTGAAAGATTTTTACTAGACTACTTTATTTTCCTCGAATAGATACTTAAAGTTTCATTGCAAGACAAAAATAAGATGAAACAAAATCACAGTATGACCAATTCCCAAAGTTTTTAGTTGAAAATCTTAGATTATTCCCAAATTCTTTAGATTAAAACTTTTTTGTATCATTTTTTTTCTTTTTTTTTTCAAACCAATGCCTGAAGACATACAGTACCAAAATGTGCACATATGTAATGTATCATCAATTTATTGAAATAGGTGAATCAGGAAACTAGGTATTCAGAAAAGAATATTTCATTCAATTTCAATTTCCAACTTTCAAAAATAATTTCTCTCAATAATGAAAGTTAGTCGTTTTATGAGATAAGGCCCAAATGAAATTTAAAATTGATCAACTTCTAATTTAAAAATTGGAAACGATGACTAGCTTCTTTGACTACACAAGCAACAAAATTGTCATTTTTAAGGACAAGTACCTCGATTTCTCCCAGCATTTCCTCACTGTTTAGAACAATGGCAATTATTTATCACTTAATCATCCTTCTCTTGCTTTCATTCTTGATTGTATACATGATTATCATGAAAAGTACTCACAAAGAAATCACTGAAACCACTGGAAAGGTATTATAATAGGAATTTAACATCTTAACTCCCCCAGATGATGACCTATTTTGCAGGCAAAACATATGGTTATAATCCAGAAACAAAATCACGTAGAAATTACGCTAACAAGTCCCCTCTTTAAAGAATAATTCATAGTGACATATTTTGATCATGGAGATTTGCTTGACCCTTTTCATGGAGAAAACACATTCTTCATTCCAACCGTCTTATACACAACCAAAGCAAAAAAGGATTATTGTGGAAGATCATGTAGTACTGATCTTGATTGCCCAAGCAATTCACCCTACAGTGAAGCAAAATGCACGAACAATCGCTGCCAAGTAAAATCAGACTTTTTTCAATCCAAAACTCATTCATCTTCTTACTAGGAGCACAGTCTCTGTCCTGTAAGTGAAGATAGTATTTCAAACTATCAAATAGCTGGAATTGAAAATTTAACTATCAAGTTCCTTGTTTTGGCAGATTTCCCTGGCTATTCAAACCATATCTAGTAAACGACTTTCTTTCTCTCAATTCTCAAAATTTCGCAGTCGATTACCATCTTCAAATAAACTCACAATGCATCCTGATGAAAATGCAAACGGTTACACTGTTTTAAACCTCTTGGAGATAGCCGGATCTGACTTTAAGGAAATTGCTTTCACAGGCGGAGCTTTTAGTATCAACGTGTTTATTGAATGTAATCTTGATGCCAACACTTGCCAACAAAAATTTGACGTCAAGAGTCTCAGTATTGGGACAAATACTCTATTGCCTATCGGCAACCAAAAAGTGAGCTTGTATCAAGAAAAGATTATTCCATATTCAGATGATCCGGACATGGCTGAATATCGGGTTTATGTTGGACTTCAATTCTTGACAAATGTTCAAGTTACTGTCAAAAAATTTAGTCTAAATAGACTCATGATCCTTGTACTAGTGCGAGTTATATTCACAATATTAATAATTTTAGATTGGTATTGGCTTTAGTTGTTTCATACTTGCTGGAATGATCATTGATTGGGCGATGGCACATACTCGCAATAAAGAAAAAAGAAAAATATTCTTTAAAGCCAAATACGTCAATTCAGAAGACTTTAGTGACCTTAAAGATCATCTTGAAGAAGTTAAACGACTTCGAGAACAACAATTCCATAATCTTGCTGACAAAGAAGAGCATAGACTCCTTGAATAGCTTTGTTGTAAATAGCTCTTATTTTCATAGAAATAATTATTGGTTTTTTTTGTCAAGTTAGTCCAGCCTCAAAAGAAAAATCCTTAAATCACAGAATTTTCATTCAATAAAAATAATCCAAGAATTGGAAGTTTTAATTCTTGACTTCTTAATTTTGGGATTAAAAGCAATCAATGATTCGGTTATTTAATTAGAGGATTTTTTCTTACAAGGTTTTTTTCGAATTAAAAATCGTCTTTGCTTATTTTTTACTTCATTATTTATTTTATCTTTCGCGAAATATCCAATGGTAACTTCATTCTCCTAAGATCATAAACATAGTCTATTAGAACAACGGCAAGGCAAGAACCAAGTCCAATAACAGTGCTAGAAACTCCCCAAATCCCAAACCTGAAGAAAACGAATACACCATGTTAATGTTACATGTTGAGGAAAATAATTTCAAGGAAATTCAATCTCTCTTCAACAGAAATGCAGTTTTGAATATTGACATGCAAAACAAAACCGGACAAAATGCACTGATCCTCGCCACTCGTAATGGCAACTTTGAAATCGCTCAATACCTTGTCTCCAAAAATGCTGACATCAATTCACAAAATAAAGTTCTTTCTTCCTTGAAAAGAAACTGGCTAATTCATATTTTAGGCTGGACAATCTCCTTTATTTATCGCTTGCTGGTTTGGATTCTATGAGATTGCTGAACTCTTTATTGATCAAGGCGCAGATGTTAATCTTTCTGATTACGTAATTCTTAAAAAAGTTGATTCAACAACTCATTTTCTGATTAGAGAGGTTGGACACCATTGATGATTGCTTGCTATCATAGTCACCAGGACATCGTCTTATTGCTGTTACAAGCCAAGGCTGAAATCACATCTCTCGATTGTGTAAGCTACTCAACCTTCAATATCATTATTAATCCTTAACATTAGTTTGGAAAAAGAGCGATTCATCGTTGTAAAGACCCTGAAATTTACAATATCATTGCTGAGTTGGAAAAGATGCTCGGTATTACAGATCAACCACAACCTGATAAAAGCTTTTGCTCAGAAACATCTGAGATCATTAGAAAGCATTATCCTATAGGTATTTATTCGAAAAAGTTTCGACCCTTTAAATAATTTTTCATAGAACTAAAAAATGATCCTAGTCGAGAGCAATTCTCTGAAATCGAGAATCCGAGAAAAAGACTGACGACTCAAAGATCAGAAGAACAAATTGAAACTCCCGTTAATGTTTCACAAAATATTGACTATTCAAGTAAAACCCACCTCTTTGTTGTTGTCAAATCTAATATTTTTTTCTATAAAAGATGAAATAAGTCCAAATTTATCACCACAAAGACGATTCCCTGACTCTCCTGCGATTGATTTAAACTCAGAGGATGGAGGAGAATTGCTCAACTCTGAATCAATCAAAAGATCGCCCAATTTTTCAGATTCACCTCAACCCAAATCCAAATTTCTTATGAAAGGAACCAAAACTCCTTCAAAACCAAATTCAAAAACCCCTTCGCCCAACAAAAAATTACCACAAAATTCTGATAAAAATGTTGACATGAAAAGACTCATCAAAGAGATGGGAAAAAGAACAACACCCACCTCCACTCCAACAAAGCAACTTTCTAAAAATACGAGTCCAGCAAAGAAAGATGTATCTCGTAAGAATACTAATCAATCAAAGGAACAACAACCAAACCAAAATAATATTCCGAATGTCGAGTTTGAAAAAGCATTCAAGGCTTATATTGCGGATTATTCTGACCAAATGGAAAAAGTTGTCAACAATAAAGTTTCTTATGCTTTGAACTTTGAATGGAAAAGAAGTGCTTACAGAATTCAAAGAATGTTTTTTGATTTCTTTGTCCAAAAATCAAGGCTCTTCCATAATTCCTTGATTCAAAAAATGCAAGATCATCTCATCTCATATGTTGAAGAAACTGAATTGGCTCATATTTCAGCAAAAATGACTGGCTTGACTCAAGAATTTGATGCTTTGTGGAATTTCGAAGAAATCAGACAAAGTTTAGGCTTAGAGGAAATGACCGCTCTCAGTTTTATTGCTAATCCAAATGAAGTTGATTCACTCATTCTTGAAGATTTAGAAAAAGATCCCCACAAAGGAATCTTTAATATTACGAATGTTGTTGACAATAACGTCATGGTATATCTCAAAGAAGAGATCCAAACAAACATCAACAAAACATTCATATCATTAAATACTACCATTCAAAAAGATCTCGCGAAAAGTGAAGCACTCACCTTGAATCTTCTGAAAAAAAGCGTTCAACATATTTATACTGATCTCGGCAAAAATTTGCACAATATCATTCCAAACAAAGAAATCCACGAGGAGCTTGAAAGAATCAACAACCAAAAAAGCTCTCCTTCTGAAAAAAAGGGAATCTTGAGAAACCCAATGGGCCAAAAAGATTTCATTGAAAACTCTCAAAATAATGAGGTTGTTTCTGAGATTGCTGCTCATAAATTGGATGAATTCAAAAAGAATCGAAAGGATTTCAGAGAAAATTATCCCCATCAAGATATTGTTGATCAGTCTTCCGAAATTGTTTATCAATTTGAAGAATTCCCAAACAAAGAAGAAAACCCTGAAGTCACTTCTGCACAAAATAAATCTGCTTTTGCTCGAAATGAAATCTCAACTGATGATATGTTGAAAAACTTTGACATGGAAAGAATCTCTGACCACCTCAACGAAAAGAGAAAAGAGACTCTCAAAAATGATTTTAAAATAAAATTCCAAGCCGAGTCAGAGGCAAGTAATAATAATAACACTCACCCCCATTATGATGAAACTCCAACTGATAACAAGAAGAATGATGAGAGAAAAATAGTTTCAAATGAATCTCGAGAGAACATAACATTAAATAAGAGAATTTCTCAAATGAGTGGAGTGAGCCAAGATTCAGTCGAAACTCTCATGAAGCCAAGATTGACTCAATATCAGTTAGATCAAGATGCCGGCTCCAATGCCATCAGTAAAAGGGTTTCTTCTTCCTCAGGAGCAGTCGAAACAACTGTGCCTCAAAATCAGATTGAAAATGAAGTGAATTTAGTTGATGATCAGATTGATGAATGTACTGAAAAGGATAGTATTAGACAAACTGCTGATTGTACCGTCAATTTTGAAGATAACAACAAAGAAATCAAGCAAATGAGCAAAACAATCGATGAAAGAGATTCAGATCATCACCATCAAGAAGTTTTGAACCATTCTGGAGAAATTGACGAAGAACAAATTCGACAATTCTTGGAACAAAACCCTGAAGAAGAACATATTAAATCTGGAAGTATCTTGGCTCAGTCGCCCAGTAGCAAACAAGAAAATAGTAAAAATGCTCATGAAGAAAATCCATTAAAGAGAACACATTCCCGTGAAGACAACCCCCTTAAAAGATCACATTTACCAGGAGCAATTGAAGAAAGCACCCCTCGCAGCCAGACACAATCTGAAAGTCAAGCAGAAGAGAATTCTCTAAAAAGATCACATTTGTCTGGAGCAGTCCAAGAAAACACTCCTCGACAAAGTGAAAATCAAGCTGAAGAAAATCCTTTAAAAAGATCATCTTCATCTGAGAACAAGCAAAGCAACGTCCGAAACTCCCATGAGGAAAATCCACTCCAGACAAAGGTTCATAACGAAAAAGTTTTTGCTGCTCAAAATCAAGATCAAGACCAGCAAGAAGGAATTCAATCAATTTCAGAGTTGAATTGTGGTGGTGACCAAAAACATAAAAAGCTTTTGACTATCAATTCTTATGAAAGTGATGAAGAGGAAAATAAAAAGGGAGAACATATTGATCACTTAAACACTCCAAACTTTTCAAACTCAGCTCAAGCTCAAGCTCAGAAAAAATCAAACTCCGTTTCGAGCTTCCAAACATTACATGGAAGGACTGCTGCTTCTCGAAGCAAGTCTGGGTTTATTGTTGGCTCTTTAACAGACGCTGATGCTGACGTTGATAAAATTTCAGCTATCAATTCAAGAGAACATAGCCCAGAAAGACCATTTGGAAAAAGTGGAACTGACTTTTTCGACAGATCAGAACATGACATGAGCATCTCAAGTACCGAAGTTTCTCTGATTGTCTTCTTTAAATATTTTCTTTAGATAATTATGATCACCCTGATAAAAGCTATTTGACCAAATTCCTCGGAAATGACACTATTAATTCTTATACTTTAAATGTTGTTTCCAAAATTCCAATTCCTTCACCTTCAAAGAATGTCAAGGCAATTACTAACGAACAAATTGATGAAATTCCTCTGGATGCAAGTAAAATCTTTATGAAGTTTTTTGAACTCTAATTTTTGATTTAGGCTTCCATTACCCTGGCCAACCACAAAGACAGAGAAGTCATTCATACCACCACAATCCAAGATCATATACTAACTACGTCAAGAGCTTCCTTACCATCAATGATGACCAATTGAGACGAGAAAGAAGCAAAACTGATGATTTCTTTCTTAACTAAGTAGGTAAAAATCATCCAATCTGCCATAACTCATCTTCTTTTTTTTCATCAATTGATAATATACATTGTTTATAAAAATACAAAAATATCCCAAAATTTATAAGACTTTTATTAAATTATTCAATTAAAAAAAAAGAATTATGTTCTCTTGAACTCGAAAATTTACTGTATCTTACGACGGAAATTTTATTTTCATTAAGGACTTACATTTGGCATCAGGAAAGTATTTCAATATTCCCTTCCTCCTCCTTCCTAAAACTTGCCAGGATGCGAAACTCACCCTAAAATTTTTAGTCACTCAAAATAAAATCTCACGAAAGAGAGCAACTAAAAAATCTTTAATTAATTAAGAGAATAAAATTTTAATGAGATTTAATATATTTTTGATGAAATTTTGTTGGCTTTTTTACATATAATATTGAAACACATAATAAATTAATTCAATATCGATAAATCAATGGATTTTCTGAGTGAGTCAAATCCCTGCGGTCAGAGTCTGCTCAAGTTGGTTTCTAGAGGTTCAGCCATCCTTGCAGAACTCTTCCGTTTGAGTGGAAATATCCCTAGAGTCTTCCTTGGAAGTACATCAGAAGCTCAAAAATATGCAGCAATCGTCTTCGACTATGAGTACTTTAAAAACCAAGACGTTCTCGAAGAGCGAATCCAATCGAATAACGTAACTGAGAATGATTTTATCGATTTCTCATGTACACATCTAGGATTTACTTGATTTGGATGAAGCCTTCAAAAACAACTACATGGTTCTCCTTGAAAGATTCTACATCTTATTCGACAGTAAATTTTTATTCAAATCTCTCTCACCTCTCACTCCTTAGGTATTTACAAGTTTTATCTTGATATCCAAACACTTATTGAACAAATCAACGAAGGTGTGTTCATTCAATACACTTTAGAAGTAAACCATCTGCAACTTCTCAACTCATTCTTCTTACTAGAATATCCTCCAAATCAATGAAGGAAAAAAGTTGATGGGAGAGGCTTTCTTCCATTATGGTTGTATGCTCTTATTGATGGATAGCTTGATTCCTGGAGTTGTCCGTGAAAAAATCATGGTCTCCTATGTCAGATATAAAGTATAAATTTTGAGATTCCATCAATCACCAGCCTTTAGGGAGGACAAGATTCATTACATAATATCACCGAAGTCTTTAAATTGACAAGACAAACTGGATTTGTTGGCCCCAGATTCAACAATGGTGTTCCTAAAATCCCTGATGCCTATCCCAATGAATTATTTGCCAGATTCCCTGTCGACAGTAACTTTTCAACATAAAAATCGAGTTTCTAAAATCTCAAAATAGAGGAGGTTGTGTGGTCAATTATTAGCAGCATTCAAGATGACGATATTTATCACCAAACATCTGCTTACCCATCTCCGGAACACAGAAGCGTTGCTCTCTCCCAACAAGCTTCTATGCTCTTTATTCTCCTTTACTTTGTTCCCAAAGTCTTGGAACGTGATTTCGTAATTATTTTTCAGACATTCTCCTCACCACTCCCTTTAGACAAAAATGAGAGAAATCGTTGATAAACATTTTGCTGATAATTGGGTTCTTCCGTATTACATGGGCTATATTGTCGATTTATCAACTCAATGGGATCATTACAAAGCTGCTAAAGCCGCTCTTACAAATACTTTATACATCGAAAATATCCGTGAACTCATCGAAAAATTCCAAAAGAAACTCACTGATAATACCAAAAAACTCAAAGATCTCCTTTTCGAGGGCGCTTTGAATGAAGAATATGTCTTGGATAAAATTAATCAATTGATCCAAGTTTTGAGAGAAGCAAACTTCACACTCAGATGGCTTATTCTTCACAGAAACACCACCTACAAGAAGGCTTCTGATATGATTTTGCCCCTATTCAACAAAGAAGATATCCTAACACTTCTCCTCTACACTTCCCAATTCGAGTATAAGCTCAAAAAGATGTTTGAGGAACTCCTCAACTCCAAAGACCAAAGATGGAACGATGATAAATCTGCTTGCTTAGAAAGAATCCAAGAGTTGGCTGACTTCTTCTCTGGAAAACTGACCAGCTCAAAAATCCAACCTGATGAAAATTACTCCAGATATTTCTCTGAAATCAGAAGCCAAATTGACTCTCTTACTTACAACGACCCAACATTTGCTGGAAGAAAAATGCTCACTTTGATCAAAGCTTTGGAAGATGTCGAACAATTCCAACAAATCAGTGATAATCTCCAAATCAAGAGTTATCTCTTTGAAACTAGACAATGCTTAAAGCATATGGTTCGTACTGTCCAAATTAGAAATCAAGTCTTGATCAATCTCGCTCAAATCTCAGATTGCTCTTATGCTTGGCAATCATTAAAAGAATATAGAGATCTCATGCAACAAAGAATTAAAGTCCATCCCGATAGTGCCCTGCTCTTAAAGTCAACATTTATGAAACTTTCTTCAATCCTTGATGCTCCTATGGTTAGAATTATCCAATCCAACAGTCCAGATATGCTCAGTGTCTCTAAATATTACTCTGGTGAACTCGTCAAATTCATCAAATACGTCCTTCAAATCATCCCAATCAGTATCTTTGATTTACTTGAAGATATTATTATCTTATTGACAACAAAACTCAAGACTACTCCTTTGAAATTCAATAGAACTGAACTTAAAGAGTATGCCCAATATGAGGAAAGACAAAAGATGGCATCTACAACCTATCAAATTTCAGTCTTTACTGAAAGTATCTTGGTCATGGAAACATACCTTATCGGTGTGGTGGAAGTTGATCCAAGAACTATCCTCGAAGATGGTATTAGAAGAGAAGTTATCAAACTCATTTGCAAAATCCTTGATAAAACTCTCGTCTTTAAAACTGGAAAAGCTGAAGATTTTGAAACAAGAATAATGACCCTTGCTACTTCTTTGGAAAATTTCAAGAGAGCTATTGAATATATTCAAGATTTCGTCAACATCTATGGTGTTAAAATCTGGCAAGAAGAATTCAACAGAATTATTAACAAATACATCGATTTAGAAGCCAACACTTTCCTTAGCAAACAGGTAAAATTTATTTTTATTTGCAACTCCTCTTAATCTTCAATAGATGACACTTGAAGAATTGATTGATGAAGAAGATTATACCCCATTACCAGCTGATTCCGGAGAAAACTTTATGGCACGTTTAACTAGAGAAATCTTGAATATTACTGATGCCAAAAGAGCCATATACGTTGATTCAGTTCCTGCCTTCTTTGACCTGAGCACCTACAAAGAAGTACTTTTAATTACTTAGATAATCATTCTCACAATATTTACAGTGTTTTGGCATGAAGACTCTTTGGTTATTGAAAAAGAGTATTGGAGTGAGTGGTCTTCATGGAATTGACAAGCTTCTTTCTTTCTTGATCGTTTTCGAAATGAAGAGCATTCTCAAGATCTTTAAGAGAGAACTTGATACTGATCTCAAGAAAAGTTTGGAAGAGTTATTCAAAGCTGTTCATCACCTTGACGACGTTGTTGGCGATTATCAAAAAGTTTACACTGAAGCTAGAAAAAGGTTCCCTTCTTTGCAATTTATTCGCCATCTAACTTCTTTGTCAAAGATCAAAAACCCTTTTCCCAAGTATTAACTCAATCCTTCAAAAAATCGGACAAATGGTTTTGATCAGACAAATGATTTGCCGTGTTCTCTCAACTTCTGGAAGAATTGCTTCTGATAAGCTTTATCATGCTCTTGACAACTTGAATAAATCACTCATTAATGACTCATTAAACAGGCCTCCTCAAGAAACTCCTGAAGGTGCAGAAGCTGCTCAAGATCAAGAAAATGCTGTAGATATAAAATTTTAATTTCTTTTCTCATATATTTACTTAGGAAAACTCTGTCTTTTATGAAATCAGCAAACTTACTCATATTTTCGGCATGAGTGAGCCTGCCAAGAAAATCTACATCACCAGTGATCCAATCAACAATCTCTCGATGGTCATGTTCTTAATCCTTCTCAATCAAGTAAATATTTGAACTTTCGACAGCAGGAATATTTATTTTCTCAATTAGTTACATACAGTTGTTCCTGATAAGAAGCTCAACATTCTCATGAAAAAGAAGAAGGAAGATGTAATTGATTACACTCAGTTATTGTATGGCATAATGACTTTCTTGAACCAATTCCATCATTCCAACACTGAAATATTCTTGGGACTTGTTGCTCAATTCATCAAATCTGGCATTTTGTTCACTCTTCAAGTCAAAGACAACAAAATTCTTAACGATACTAAATCAGAAGTCTCCAATCATATCTTCTTCTTTGAAGACTTTATCAGATATTCTGGACATAATGTCGAGGTAATTTTTTGTTGTTGAATTATTCTCAAATTTTTCTAGTACGCAGAAAACTTCTTGCCTCTTTCCTTACTCTCTGCTGATACACTCTAATCCAGCATAGAATTCAATTCATACCGAATATAAGACCTCTATCTTCCATATCTTTATCGCAATAATGACATAAAGAATTTAAGATTATATCTCCGATAAATAATTATTTATTTTACATTCAATCTATCGTTAAAAGAACTTGAGGAGTATGATTCTCCCGTTTATCTCCAAGAAATTTCCTTTTCTCACTGACTAAATTTATATGAAACTCAGAGCTCCCCAAGTTCCCTTCTTCTAAAATATAATCATTTCAAATAGCTTTAAACTTTGAAGGGATTATTTCTTTCATGCCCTCCGAAAAATAAAACAAGTTGAGGAATATTCTGCAAATATTTGAGGAAGATGAACTTCTCACTTAAAAAAAATATAAAGATCAAATTTAATGAATCTCATACAAAATGAGTTTTATTCAGTGCGAAGGAAAAGAGTTGTTCCCCCTGTACCATCCTTAGTTGAGAACAAATAATTTTAGAGAAAAAAATTTAATTGAATTCATTTGGAAAGCTTTTCCACATATCTGAAATTTAGATTGAATCATGATTAGGAATTTTGGATTTTTAAAATCCAGACCCTTTTCCGGATTCATCCATAAGCCTCTATTAAAAATTCTGAAGAATGATAGACTTTTTTTTTGCTATTTTCCTCAGCTTCTTTCATAATTTTCGAGTTTTCAAAGAAAAAACTCATAAAAAAAATATATAGAACATATGAAGTCCGAGTGGTTGTTGAATGGTTCCTTTCAGGTTGTCTTTGAATTGAAGAAATTTCATTCAGAAGATTTGATTGAATTTTTGTGAAAAAAATTATTTCGAATTTTTTGTTGTCGAGAAATAAAGAGGAAATTCTCAGAATTTTTTTTCCTTCCAAATCACCGGGTCAAAAGTTCAAAAATCTCGAGAGGACAATAACATTTGAAGGATTTCGACTCTTGTATTGAATGGGCAATGGAAATTTTTATTCAATCTTGAGATATTTTTCTGCCTTGAAAATTTCATGTTGCTCAAGAATTTTTTTTTGAAAATGGATTGTTGATTTCTTTTTTCAGGGAAAAACTCTCCCAAAAAAGATTTTTCTCAAACTTTTTTCTTGAGATTTCTCAAAGAAACCAAACTTGTGGAATTAAAATTTCTTGGGAAAACAGTCCTTTTTATTCCATTCTTTGTGTGAAAATTAGTTTTTTAGATTGAAGACTTTTTTGAATGAATTTTAAAAATATTTTTTACTGATTTTTTGTCTGAAGGAGTTTTCCCGCTTTTTCTATAAAAAGAATTCTTCAGAAATAAAAAATGAATTTCCTTCGTCCCTAACATTTTTCCACTCATACTTTGATGAGCTTTTGAGTCACCTTTTTCTTTCAAATGCCGAATTCTCTAAATTTTTTATTTTCCTAAAAATGTCCTCTCAAAATTTTATTTCGACGTTTTTAGAAAGTCGAAGATTTTTCTTTTCCACATAAGGTGAACGTAGCCAAAAAAAATCAACTGGATAAGAATTTTTACCATACAATAAGGAATAATGCTCTTTTCTGAGCTCTTTTAAAGCTTTTATTGATCCACTGACAAATTCTCAAATTCTTCTTGATAAAAATTTTTAACATAATTTTTCAAAATAGACAAATCTCTGAAAATTGCAATTTTTCAAAATTTCGGTAATTTTCTCAATCAGAATTTCCTCAAAAGATTAGAGGAATGATGCTTGTCTCTTGCTAACTTCTTTCCTCCCTTTTTGAGAAAATTCTCAATTCAGGCAGATATACCGTATAACCTCGATAAATTCGAACATCCATCGTTCGTCAAAAAAATGTTTTCCTCGAAAAATACAGGAAAGACTTTTTTTCCTTCGAGGGTATAGAAGACCAAATGCATCATCAACGAGGAAAACCCTAGAATCTGAATGCATAATTGAAATTAGGGACTAAATTTTCATAGAAGAAAATTTAAGAATTTTTTTTTCTTCAATTTTATTATTCCGAAAAACTTCATATTTTTAATTTTCTCATCCCTTTTTTTCCCCTCAAGTTTTAAAGATCAAAATTATTTTATTCAGACTTTACTCAACAAAAAGTTTAAGGAATCACATCCTCGAAAATTTACACATCCTCATTGACACCCGGCATTGATTTTCAACCCTGGGAAAATCTGACAAATTTATCTTTCGAGGGTGTCCAGCGTTTGTCGAATCTAATGAGGTTATACAGTATCAATTTTTGGAATTCTAGAATAGGTCAGAAACTTCTCTAAAAATTCTCTTAATTTTTTTCATCTCAAGCCATAAATCACAAATCCAAACATAACAACAATCTTTCTTAAAAACAATTATTCTTAATCCAAAGCTTTTAATCAATTCTGTTATCTTGTCTTCAAGTCAGAAACCATGTTTCGTCGGACAAATCCTCAGCTGTTCACTGTAATGACCCTTTCAAATCAAGAAAAAGAGGCAATTTATCATCAAAATACCAAAGTTTTTGCTTATGTCAACATGGATGCTTTTTTCGCTCAGATCCAAGCAAGCAAATTATTCTTAGATCCTTCGGTCCCTTTTGCTTCTACTGACCAGGGTATCTGCTTCTCAGTCAATGACTCTGCTTTTAAACGGGGAATTCGAGAGGGAATGACGATGAAACAAGCAAAAAGTGTCTGTCAAAATATAAAATTTGCCCAAGTTGACTCTTTCAAAATTCTTAAAAGCATTCCTGCAGGCTACACCAAAATAAACGTGACTGATAAAGCCAAAATACTTTCAAAAGTCAAGGATAAAAAAGTAGTCGACTATTACAAAGGCGAATGGGATCGAATCTTCCATGTCTTTCGAAAGTGCTGTCCATTGATCGAGATGATAGAATTTGGACATTTCTATCTCGACATTTCAGAAGAAGCAGCCGAGTTCTATAAAAAGAGCAATTCTGCTTTCTTTTGGAAAGGGATGATCCTAGGCGGCGAGCCTTTTACTCCAGAAATAGAGCAAGATGTATTGTTAGTGATTGGATCTCAAATCCTCGAAAGAATCAGCAAAGAGTTAACTAGCAGTCTGAAGTATAGTTTCCCTGTTGGCATCTCTTACAACAAGATGCTCGCCAGATTAGCTACCCAAGGAGAAACTCGCCAGGATCAGTTCATAATTGTCGAAAGATACGCTTCTGAAGCAATAAAAGACTTAGACATTACGAATTTAAAAGGGCTGAACAAAGACTTAACAAGTAATCTCCAAAATCAAGGTTTCAATACCTTTGCAGACATCCAGAAGCTCTCACTCGAAGAACTTCAGTACCTGATTCCGAATGAACAATTGGCAACGTCTATCTCAAACCAGTCAAGAGGAATTGAAGAACAAAATTTGGTTAATGATAGTGATTTGAGATATAAATCAATTATTGTTGATAAACCATTTTCTGCCAAAGCAAACTTTCAAGACCTTGAAAGGGAAATCAATCATGTTCTCAAAGAGTTTACCGAAAGGATCCTTGCCTTCTATGATGAAAATAAAGTCGTTCCAACTCGCCTAGTAATAAAATACTTTGATAACCCTTTGGACACTTTTAGAGTTCTCATCAGTCCACTCAACCTGAAAATCAAACAAACCTTTCATCAGATCATCAAAGATCAAGTTTTTGAACAAATAACTCCTTATTTGGGTGTTATGTACCCTTGTACAAGCTTTGGTCTCCTCGCAAAGCATTTTGAACAAAATGATGTTGACAACTATGAATTCACTCTTCCTTCTTACTCAAAGCTCAAATCAATAGAAATTGAACCTGAGCAAGATGAATTTGAAAAGTTTCGAGAACCAATCACAAGAAGCAGTAGTCTTTTAACTCCTCAATTTTCACAAGATACCTTTCAACAGCCTTCAATATTGAGTCAAGATTCTGACTTTTCACCCCAAGAAATTTCTTCAACCACCAAATGTGAAAAATGTAAATTATTAATCCAAACTGAAGATTTTAAAACGCATTATGATTTTCATCTCGCCCAAGACCTCGACAAAGAGCTGAATCCAAATAAAAAGTCTTACAAGAGACTCGACCCGCCTATTGAAGATTTAACTCATGTCTTTAAAAATCAGGAAAAGCCCTTTGTCCTTCCCAAGAAAAAAATAAAATCTGAAGCTGTCCCTGTACAAAAACAAACCAAATTCGGACCTTTAGATCGGTTCTTTGTAAAAAAATAATTTTCGAACCACGATGAGATCTTGGACACGAAAGAGAAATTTTCGATTTTTATATTTATTTCTTCCTTCATAAGTATAAAACTTTATCCGAAAAAAAAATACAAACAAATCCTAGAATTAAGCTTTCTTCGAAGTAGTGAAATAGTTTCTCAAACTCATAGATTGCCCGCTTTGATCGTTTGTTATTGAATTTGATTTTTTCAGTTTTTTCAAAGGAAATAAAACTTCATCTTCTTGAGCTTGTTTTTGATTCCCAATGTTTGCAATGAGATTAGATCGTGAACCTCCATCGCTTTTGTATTTCTTTTTATTTGGATTCAATTCTTTGTCTAAACCTTGGGCTAAATGAAATGAAAATCTTTATGCGCTTCAATTTCCGATTCAAAAATAAACATCCCACATTTCTCGCATGATACTTTATCCTTTTGATCTTTTACATTTTTCACCTCAAAGAAACAAGATCAAATTCAAATTTATCAAAATCATTCTTTTCAAAATCTCTAAGTGAAAAGGCGAGCGAATAACAAGGAAACACAAGCTCTTTGACACTGCTAATCAGACTCATTGCTTTTTCTTCTATTTTGCTTTTGAATTCATCAGGATTTACTTTTAAGTCGATCCCAACTGATTTTATCTTGGCATTCTCCCATTTTTTGTTTGCATAATGAAGATGCAGGGAACGAGGAACGGTCTTATATTTTTCATAGTACTTTACCAACCGAGTATACAAATCTGTTAGCACCAAATTTATCACCACCTCCAGATCCTTCATAGTGGTCACATCTCGAACCAGCTTACTGCTCATAATTGATTTACTAGCAAATTCCTTCTCTTTCACTTCTTCTTCATCATATCCTCTTGCTCGAAAATAAATCCATTTTGCTGTTTTCTCGTCCTTAATTACTTGATAAGTTTGTTGCAAATTCAATTCACGAAGCTGTCCCAAAGTCTGGAATCCAACTTCCTCAAAAGCTTCTGCAATCTTTCTTCCAAAGTTTCGAATCTTCTTGATAGCCACTGGCTTGAGAGCCTCTAAAACATATCTCGGACAGATTATTGCCTGTCCATCTGGCTTATTTAAAGAAGATGCAAGCTTACACAACATTTTGTTGTATGATATTCCCGCACTGCAAGTGTAATCGAGAGTATTCACCAACTCAGTCCGTATTTCCTGAGCTATTTCTGAGCCAATTTGGAGAAGAATTTCATGTTTACTTTGCGGTTTAAACTCACAACCTCCAAGCATTTTTCCATACCACCGACCCCCTCTATTTTCATATCTCTCAATCACACTTCCCGTCACATCTAAAAATGCTTCATCAAAAGAAGCTTTCTCGACAATATCACTATATTTCTCCAAAATGGAAAAAATCCTCTCTGCTTCAGCTCGATAATGTTCAAGTGAAACTTTTTCTGTCCGTCGATCATGCTTTTTGAACTTTTCCCCCAAATCTGTATTGTATGGATTGGATATTGACTCGCCTGGCTTAAAAGTATCAGCATGAGAGACAACAACATCAGGGTAAGCTTTGAGAGCTTCAGGAAGAGTTGACCAATTTTTTACACCGCGAGCTCTTGCTGCATAATTCACAGAAACACACTGTCCCCATTGAACTGAAACCAAGGGTACTGAATTATCAAGCCCTAATTTTCGAGAATCACATTGCGCAAAAAATGAGTCAACATCAACACATATGTAAACTTTTTCTGGAATAAAAGTCTCTTGTTTGCTGTTATTGAAGAGCTGAGCTTGCATTTTATTTTTGCAAATATTTTGGGAAATTTACGATAAATTTTTCATTTATCTAATTAGGAATTTCCTTTTTTTCAATTAAAATTTTAATTTTCTCATCAAAGAAACTTCACAATGATACGATATAAAAAATCAAACTTATGAATTAAATTCTTTGGCTAAAAATATAAGATAGAAAAAAAAAAACTTTCATAAAAAATTATTTAATCAATATAGATAAGATAAAGTAACAAAACAAGATACGATAATTGATAGACTTGGTAGTTTTCAGACATTAAAGACCTACTTACTTACTGGTACTTTTTGATCTAAATTTTAGCTTTAGTAATCATTAAAGCTTTCAACATTTGTGAATGATTTGAATCCAGCTCCTTAGCAACAGTAGCACGAGGAGATTTAAAAATATCTCCAGCTCCTCCAACACTACCGCCACTGATTCTCTTAATTTGTTTCAATTTGGGAGTTATTTTTGGATTCACTTTCTTTGGAGATAATGAGCTGGAATTCATTTTGATTTGAGGACTCAAAAGTCTTTCTCCGAGATGAGGTTTGTCGAAATTATTGAGAATATTTCTGAGTCTTGATCTGCCAGCTACGACTGTCAAAGAGCCATCATTGTTTCTGATGACTCCTTCCACTGTTATCTGGGGTTGGTCTGGGGATAGAGCTTGAAAAACATTGGCATGACTTGCCCGAGCACTGAGAATAGTGGATCCAAAACGACCTGGGCTAACAGGACTAAAGTCTTTGAAGCCTGTCTTGGGCGTAGTCATTTCATTACCTTCAGTTTCTAAATGGCCGTTATATCGTGTTTCAATCTTTGGCAGACTGGAGGAAATCATCACAGATAACTGCTTCTTATTGTATCGGTTCACTGGAATTATCACTTCCTTTTCAATCTCAGTTCTTCCTCCTTTAGGCTTCAAGGTCACGACAGACTTCCTTGGTGATTCAGCTTGACCACCAGGCTTCTCTACATAGGTCTTTCTTGAAAATTTCTCTTTGTAAATATCCAGATTCTTTGATGTGGAAGGACTCTTTTTCCTCTCTGATTTCTTTTTTGAACTTCCTGGAGTTTTACTCTCTTTTTCATACTCTCCAAAAACTTCTTTGTCTTCTGCTGAATGAAGTCCCTTCGTTACAATAGGAGTGATTTTTACTCTTGAAAACTTCTTTCCTTCGGCACCGCTAGCCTTTGGAGTAGTTTCAGAAAAGTCCATTTTATTTAGAGCTCTTTCTGCCATGTTTTCAAGTCTCTCTTGTCTCCATCCAGATCTTTCTTTTGCATGAGTTCTGAGGAGTTTAAACAACTTTGTGAATTCTTCTTTGATTAAATGGAAAGCATCAATCTCCAAATAAAATACTTTGTTAACCACAGCCTTGCAAATTGCTGTTGTCTTTCTCTTGCGTTCATCCAAAAGAATCTCATCCCCAAAAAAGTGGCCTTCGATTATTTCTGCCAATGGGACTTCAATTTTTTGCGTGCGGTTCGCATTCAGCAAGAGAATCTCTGAACTAGATTGCTTTTCTTTAATGGGATTTTCCACCTTCTTAACCAATCCAACATTTCCACTTTTCAAAATATAAATCCCTTTTGTGCTCTCTCCTTCAACAAAAATCTTTTCGTCTTTTTGAAAAACTTCTTCACGGAAATGATAGCATAAACTTTTTACATCTTCTTCATTAGCAGCAGAAGGAAAAAGGCTCAAGAAAAAGTTTGCCTTTTCAGTTGCTTCGTCATAAAGTTGGGTGACAAGCTCTGATACATCTTCTTTGTCAATCGTCAACACATAAAGATTTTCGCTTGTGATCAGCAAACTCTCTTTGGGCTTATTAGATTTCAAGAAATGCTCCCCAAAATAATTGCCTGGGACATACTCTTTAACCCTTTCATTTCTAAGAATTTGACCGCCACCAATGTAAAATACAGGTTCTTGTTTAGGGTTCTTCTTCAACATCTGAGTGATCAATGCCAAATCTTTTTCCATATTGCTGTTTTTCTGGAGTTTTTTCATTTGCTGTCTTTTGGGACTATCCTCATCGGAATCAGTCTTATTTTCGTCTTCTTCTCTCTCCCTTTCTAATTCCAAGATAAAGGCTTCCAAAGCAATCTCTTTATTTTTCTTCTCTTGTTGTTCCTTTTGATTCTTGATTTCCTCACTCCTCTTCAAAGGTGATTCCATCGCTTTTGGACTCGCCAACTGCAGCATTGTAAATGACTTGGTTGATCTTTGTTTCCTGAAAACTGGTTTTCCTTCTGGTTGAGCTTGTTCAGATGATGATGGTGAGTTCTGCTTTTCACTTGATTCTAAATTCAATAACGTTGTTTGGCCTCTTCTTAGCACCCTTTCACCTCGATCAATCTCAGGAGCAGGAAGTAAATTGCTGATATGTTGAGTGCATCTTTCAAATCTCTTCATGATTCCTGGAATTTCCGTGAACACTTTAGCTTTTTGGAGAAATTGCTTCAGTTTTGTCATGTCTTCCTTCGATTCTTCGTCTTCCATAGGATCTGACCCCAAATAGTTCTCCATTACTTCTCTTTCCAACTCAGCTAGCGCTCTGGGGCGAAACCTAAGAGCTTTTCCTCTGACGATGATGCTCAGCTTTGTGACACTCCCGTCTTCTGGGGTGATGATTGTTCCGTTTGGATACATCTTGTAGCCAAGTCGGTGCTTGATTCTTTCCAGAAAGTCGTAAAGATTGATCTGGGGACCAAGAACTCTCTGAAAAAATCGAGTGTTGTGGACAATAAGCTCAAGAGCCTTTAATTCTGCCTGAGAAAGGTTCTCAAGGGATCCTTGGATGACGCCAAAGGCTTGATCCAGAAGGTACTTTAGATGCTCTTCATCTATTTTTGTATAATCTTGCTGCATTCAATGTATCAATATATGAAAGCCTCTTTATTTATTATAGAAACTTTTGGAAATAAAATTTATTACTTTTTACCACAATTATCATGCTTTTTGTTATTTAAATCGGAATTAAAAATATCATAAAAATAGTAATTTTACCAAATGAACCTTAATCTGTAATCCCGATTGAATCTCTACTTGCGTTGGTTTTCTCTTTTTCTTTAAAATTAGCCTGTCACTTCTATTGAACTTGAGGGGGGAATCCAAAAATCCACATGATTTTCTTAAGTTCTCGAACTTTTTGTTTGAGGTTTAGAGTTCTTCGAAAAATTAATAATTCGAATTCCCCATATATTTAGAACCTAACTAATGGCTTGGTTTTCGGAATAAACAGCTTCATTTCTTACTGCATATGTTGGTAAAAATCTTCTGAAAAGTGGATGGAGATCTCATTAAGAGTGAAACTCGAAACAAATTTTACCTTGAGGAAAGGGAAAAAATAAGAGTTTCGATGAATTCAATATGAAAGATTAAAATTAAAGAAAAATTCTTAATAACAATATTAAACGTTTTATTTTTTTTCTTTCTGTGAGATTTGCCTGATCTGAGTTTTATGATTGCTTCTTCTTGTTCTTTCTCTGGATCTAACTTCAGACAAGAGAATTTCGAACATATTTTATCGCACCTAAAAAAGAATGCAAAAACGGTTTCTTTATTTTTCAGGATCTTGATTAGCCCCGAAACGAAAAGAAATTGAAGAATACCACCAAGACCAACATGAAAAAAGTTTTTTCCTGGGAGATGGAATAAAAAGGCATATTTTGTGACGCGTGAGTCGTTCGTGTAGCTCAGTTGGTTAGAGCTTTGGTCTTACGTACCAAGAGTCGAGGGTTCGGCTCCCTCCAGAAGCATAATAAAACCAAAACAACTTCTGGAGTTGGATTTTCTCACGTTATCTTCTTGAGTGAAAGTCGAGTCTTTGTTTGTGCTATTCACCTCATGCTCAAAAATCATTTCAGAATTCGATGACTCTTGAATCTTCTTGCATTTAAAATTCAGTAATCAAATTTTCAGTAAAAAACTATTTTGACCAAAAAAATAAAGCAAAGGAAAACTTCAAAGTTTAAAGAAAGGTCAACTTCACAAATTTTTCTTTGAGAAAGAGAGTCATGCCCCCCTGATCTTTGACTAGTGACAAAGGATTGCTCATTTACCCCTGCTTCAGTCCTCGATAGTGGTTAATTTTATTTTTAATAAATGGAAAAATACTGGAAAAAACTGAAAATATTAATCCAAGTATTTTCATAAGACAAGGCGAAAATTGCTCTCAAGACTTTTAATTGAAAATAAACCTTTCAAGATCGATATCAAATTCCACCTTGAAAAAAATCCTCAAAATTGTTGCCTACAAATCCAACTCAGAACCTTCTAGACGCGTTGGGGTCTCTTTCAGCAAGAGACTCAATTCTAGCAGGAGGGTCGACAAATAGACTTCTAGAATCTTCATTCATTAAATCGCAACAGATGCAATTGAATTCACCAATCTCCAGAATGTCTTTATTCCCTCATTTGGTCACTCCGAATCTTGTAAATATTCTTCCAAAATCCAATAGAACAGATACTCTGAGGATCTTCAAAAACAAAATGGATGAAGAAAAAAGATTTGAAAAGCATAATATTGACAGCCCAAAACTCAAACAAGATGCAACTGGGATCGAAATCAAAAGAGCAGATAAGGGAAAAGTTGTAGAAATCATGGCTGACAAGAGTAAAGTCAACTACAATAAACACAAGTATCATAAGCCTCTTGGCTCAATGTATGTGAATGATCTCTGGGGCAAAAAGTACGAAATTCTCGTCAGAAAAACTGCCCAAATTGATGTTGAAATCAACAACAGAGAAGACCTCAAAAGAAAACCGCTCCAAGTCAAACTCGATGAAGCAATGGATTACTTAAACCAAAAATTTTTGGCTTCTGGAAACGAAGTTCCAATCTTCCCAGAAAATACTGATGAAATCATCCCATCAAATATTCTCAACCCCGCCATTGGAGAAAATGTTGAAAAGAAAATTCATCATCGATCGGTTTCACTTCCAAAAATCAATATCTCACGAAAAAATTCTCGTACTTCAATCAGAGTTGCTGATGAGGTCCTCCAGAGTCTCAGCAAAAGAGATAGTTTCGCCTCTCCACCAGAAAATAAAGTTAAAGTCCAAGTACCTCCTTTAAAAATAGCTCTACCTACACTTGAAAACAAAACAGTGAATCCAAAGATTTACCCGCTTTCAACAAGAAATGCTCAGACTAATTTTGAGGATGAAACTCCGAAGAAAAAAATTAATCCAAGGCTCAGAAAAGTCTTGAACGAAAAGAAAATGATCTTGGATAGTCTCATGTCAAAGTGTGACTCAGAAATTCAGAAACAAGCAAGTTTTCATACTGCTATAAAAGATTTTGAGAATGTTTTGGCCAAAGAGGTTATCAAAACAAAGCCCTCTTATTCTGAAGTCATAAAAAATAAATTGATCAAAGAATGTAAATACACTCTTGAAATGAAAAGAATCCGACAGAAAAAAACGGCTTCAATGTCTTGAGAGTTGTCCGAGTCAGTATATTTCAATTTATTTCTGAAAAATTTAATCACAAAAAGTAATTCATTTCCTTTGTATAAAAATTTTTTACGTACAATTTGTTCTGCATACATCCATGTGAAAAAGAAATCTAAAAACAAGCAAACTAATCAACTGAAAAATCAAAAGTTCCTTACAAAATAATTTAAAACCAAAAAGAATAGTTATTGAATTAAACAACCCAGATCTTAGGATTTCAAGGTGAGAACTTCAAGTATTGGGTTCGACTTCTTTTTATCCGGAAAATCTCTTCTGGGACTGGAGAAGAATTTGGGTTGACAATCTTTTTCAACATGTCTTTTGTTGGACTGGAGAAAATCGACTCAGGTTCAGTACTCAGTTTCTCTGTAGATTCTCTTGGAGAATTTAGTGTCTGAAGTGAGAAAGTGAGAGGTTTATCTCTTCCTTTAATCAATCGACGATTTTTCTTTTTTGGTGAGAAAATCCTTTCAAGTTGTTGATTGATGAATTCTGTCGTATTTGTATTTTCTGTGCTGCAGAATTCAGAAATATCGTGTACAAAATAGCTGGTTGCAAGTGAATTACTCTTGAATTTCTTCTCCTTTAAAGTTGGCAATTTGTTCTCATACAAACTGTATTTGTCTGTATCCAATACAATACTGTTCAATCCATCAACTTTAAAGTCTTCAAACATGATACTCGCATCAGTTGAGTTTTCATAAAGCTCTCTCCTTTTGTAGAGTCTTTCCATCTTTGCAAGCTTTTGATTGAGATCCTCTTTTTCTAGCTTTTGCACTCTTTTTATAACATTCTCTAATCTTGCAGTTTTTATGACCCCTTTACGATATTTCGCTCCCCACAACTCTCCCACGTACATTGAGCCTTTTTTGTCGTTAGGATTCTGAGGCAATAAAGCCTTTTTTGGATTTTCCATGATCATCCCAAGATCCTCTTGATCATCATGTCTTCTAATTGAATAGTGAGTCAACTTTACTTTGGGGTTTTCTTTTTTGATATTTGGTAAACTGAAGTATTTCAAAGCTGCAACCTTCTCCTTCAGTTCTGTTGGCAAGATGGTTGGAACATTAACTGGAATATTGGAGTATTTTATGTTCACTAGAGTTTTCTCAAAAGATCGTTTTGCTGGAATCTCTAATTTACTTGAGCTACTTGAAGACATCCGGAGTAGTAGTAGTAATATGAAATTAGTTGGATGTGGGAGAGTGAGACTCCTTTTTTTTAGAAGAAATTCGTTTAATTATATTCTGTTTTCAAAAATTAATAAAAATTCAATGCGTTGTAAATTTCCCTCCTTTTTCCCAACTCATCCTCTCAAAAAACAGAAACCAAAACGCTCCAGGAAAATTGCCTTTTCAATATACAAATTTTGTTTCACAAAGGTTTAAATTCATTTTTCCTCATCTGATTTCTGAATTCATCTACTCTCAACTGAAGGGGAAATCGATTTCTTTATCTCTCTTCAATCTTCTAAAGCTATTCTCATCCTTTTCAATTCAAATCTTCTCAGAACAAAATTTGGCATCCAAGAAAAGCAGTTAGAAATAGCTTGAGTTCAAAAACTTTACGAAGCGTTTTAATCAGACACCGAAAACCAATTCACCGCTCATGTTCACAAATTTTTCATCCTCTATTTTCCTCCTTTTCTAACTGAGAAACAGCTCACACTCCCAACTCTACTCCCAAACCCTCCTCTTTCCAATGACTTCGAAGCAAAATTAGAAAAGAAGTTTTGCAATAGATCACAACCACAATCTTTTCACCTCACCTTATTCCTTTGATCCCCAGAATAAAGCTGTGATCAAGACCTCTCCAAAATAATTTTCTGAATTTGGGACTTTGAAAGAGAGTTTCAGCATTAACGTAAAAGCGCTCTGTTTCTTCATACGCAAATTGCAATCGAGAGAATACCCAAACTCAAACCCAATGGACAAGAAAACTTTACAAACCGAAGGCTCAAATTTCTTTCTTCTTTTCTGAAAGCAAGTGGAAAAAAATTTTCTTTCTTAATTTTCATATTTTGCCAAGGAAAACTACTTTTTAATTTTGAGCAAGTAGAAAACTTCATATAAAATTCTGTTCAGTCGATTGATGCATTTTGAGATTTCTCAAAAGATTATGAACTTAGTTTTCAGAGAATTTGACTTTTTCTCGTTTTGCAACTTCAACATATGCAAAAGTTTAGATTGTTATTTTGAAAAAATCTGAGGTTGACAGTTTATATACCTTCGTGAAATGAATTTGAATTTTGGGTTTGGGTATCTTCGATAGAATCTACAACAAATTCACAGCATAAAAATCTTTAAATCAATCAGAACACAAAAGCCTGATTTTTCCTTTCTTTATGCTTTCTTCAGTGGATCAAAATTCTCACCCTCAAATATTCTATCTCCATCACAACTTGAAAAAATTCTGGGAAATCACCATTGATCCTACTTCTAACTCCATTCAAGAACGATTTGGATATCTCTACTCAAATGGTCAAGAAGATCCCACAAGGATCCAAACAAAAACTCTTTTTTACAAATCTTGGGAAGAAACTTTGAATGCTAGTCAAACCTCCATCAGCCAAAAAAACTCTGAAGGGTTCCTCTCATTTGATAATCCCAACATTTCAATTACAAATATTGAGAATATTCCTCTAACTACAAGTCTCATTCAAAATATTCAAGAAAATCCAACAACCTCTGAGCGTTCAAAAAACTTAAAGAGAAAACCCAAAGAGGATCTTGTGAGAGATGATCAAAAGATGGTCAAGAAGTCGAGTGAGAGGTCAACTAAGGATAGTAACGATAGTCTCGGCGCTAAAGTAGTGAGTTTCTTCAAGAACATCTTCACATATCAGTCAGAAGACCATGTCAAAACAGAATTACCAATAAGCACCAGAGTATATAGACAGACAGCAGCAATTGAAAAGAAGGCTGAGAGTTTGAATTTGAGATGTAAATTATATGAAGACACTGTTGTAGTAGAAGGTGATGCAAGGAAAGTCGACTTGTTTGAATATTTTTTAAAGGATTTGGCCGAAGAAAATGCTCAAAAAGAGATTGGGCTTTCTAATCTTCCAAAAGGAATGCATGATTTAATCCTCCAGAAGGCCAAAATGTTGAACGTCTATTGTGGATTCTTTGAGAAAAAACTAATCATGAGAGGAAGCCAGGAGCATTTAGATAAACTTGCAGAGTATCTAAACGACCTCGAAGTCACTCCTCAAAGTTCTACCTTCATAAAAGCAGAAGAGATAAAGATAGAGTCTATTATAAAAAATCAAGCTTCATCTGAACTACTTCAACCTGCTGCTGCTTCTTCAAACGGAAAAAATATTGTGCATGGCGTGAAAAGAAGGGCAGATTTGTTGGAGAATAAGGGTTCAATGATATCAGAGAAGAGAGATACTCAAGAATTAGAGAAAACAAGAGAAAAGTATATCTACCTTGGCTCCAAAATTTTGGAGTTTTACACGCCTATTGGATTCTTTGTCCCGAAGGCTCAACATGAAATTTCAGAATTGGCCTAAGATGACAGTCTCTAACAAAAAAACTCATCTTTTTGTATTTTTTTCAAAGCCCATTTCTTCCATTTATCTGGCGTGTTTTGTAAAGAAAAAAATTCATATCTCCCTCCTCAAATCAATTCCAACGTATCATTTATAGTCTTCTTATTCTTCTCAACTCTCAATTTACCGAAATGTTTCTTTGTTTAAATAAACTTTTACAAATACTGACTTTTTTCCTTACAAATTACAAATGTGGTAACTGAAGAAATTTAATTTTTATTAAATTCGGCCAATTTCTCTCATTTTCAGTGGCCTTAGAGGATCCACCATTTGCAGTCCTGGATATCTATGGTTGAATAGGAGTTTTTTCAGGACCTCAATTGATCTTGAGAGGTTTTATTTCAATAAATTCTCCATACTCAACCATTTAAAAATTACGAATGTCAGTTCACACATCTCCTCTATAAATCCATCAGTTATTTTCCATTATGAGGATAAATTGTTAGTTTTAAAGATCTAACTGCAGAGAGGATTTAAAAAAGTCATTTAAATTTGCTGAAATAAACAATTAATACTGAATAAGTTCGAATCTAAATGGCAAGAGACGACAAATCAAAAGACTCCGAGGCTTCAGCATGGAAGGTGGCCGAAACCAAATTTAAATCTTGGGTAATCTTTGATCATACTCTTGCCCTTTAGTAATTTTTCTCTCAATCAGGTCTACATCCTTATGGATGAACTCTCAAGATCTCAGATATTTACTGTTAATCTATATAAACTCCTTCTTCTTATCGAGACTCTCCAGTTCCTATGGTACCTCTTCAACCCAAAATATCCATTCTTGTGGGATATTGGGGTCTTTACCTGGGTTCAAACTGCTCTTCGATACTTTCAAGTATATCCTTATTTTACTCTTTCTAATCTCAAAAGTTTGATGGAGTTTTGTCAGATAGCAATAGTGGCTCCCTGTTTGTCACATTTCTGTACATTGCATTTATCCTAACCATTATAATGATGGCTATTACCATTTCTACAATGGTCATTTTTGTCAACCGCAAAGATCGAATCAACCAAACAAATTCCTCGACTCTAGATTATTCACTCAAAGCTCTAAGTGGTTATAATCTCTTGCTCACCACAATTCTAGCCTTCCCCTTTTTCGACATTTTTATGGCAACTTTTATTTGCCGTAATGATGATGATAAGCATGGAGATATGGAGTGCTATAAAGGAATTTATTTCCTTCATATCGTTGTCGCAATTATTGGAATGGTTATCCTCCTCGTTACCACTTACATCTTTGGACTCTTATCCATGGACCTCAATCCTTGGTCTAAAGTCCCTTACGCTGCACCTGGTTCAAGAATGAATATCATCAAACTCTCCTTCAAAATCTTAATCATCCTCTACGTCAATCTCGACTATAACGTAACATTTTTTTGGTGGTGGCGTTTCTAATATTCTCGAAAAGAACGATTTGACTAAAGGATTTATTGTTGTATTTGCGATATTTTGGTTACTTATTCTCATACTGAGATATTTCCAAACTCCTTGCTACAATAAATCGGTCTTCAACTTCATGCTAGGCACTGAAATGACTACTTTCTGGGCTTCTCTTGTCATCATTTTCCACGCTGTAACTCCTTGAATTTCTTAGTCCAAATCCTAATCTCACTCTAGTTTATTGATGATTATCCACCTGATAATATGGGCTTCCTATTTCTGATTATTGGAATACCTCCCTTAGTTTATGGTTACATTATCATTGTGGATGCAAGAGCGAGTTATTTCAGAAAACTTCATATCAAAAACTTCAAAAGAGATACTGACTTTGAAATGTATCTCTTAAATATCATTTCTCTCATCGAAAATCGAGATGACCCTGATAAGAGAATGAGTTTAGAAGGATTGCTTAAATTCCATATCAAGTTCTGCAACAGAGATGAAAATAATTGTGCTTGCTATCCCCTCGCTCGTGACTATCGTAATCCTCAAAATTTTCATTTCTTCTTTCTTACCTCCAACCATATAGTAAAGGAAGGACAAGACGCACCAGAGACGTTATGGTATACATGGACTCGAATAATGATTATCGAAGCTATGGAGAAATTCTACAAAAGTGCCCGTTTGCACGTTCTTTATGCATTCATTGAAAGAGAGAAACTTGACAATCGATTCAAGGCATTGTACGAATTAACGTTGTCAGAAAGCGTTAAGCCAAGTTTTGAAGAAGAGTTCTCAATTTACAGATACAAGAACGTTATTGAAACTGAAATGATTGCAAATGATGTGAGAAATACCGAACTCAAGGGAGGAATCGACGTGAATCTTGTTGTCGATTTCCAGAATAAATTCATGTACTTCCAAGAACTAATCGAAACTTCAGTGGAGCTTCATTTAGATTTTTGGAAAGAACTCCTTGAACAGAACCCTGAAATCCAAAAACTTCAATCTTTGGGAACTCAAATCACCACCTCTGTTGATCAAACTTTCAATCAATTCAAAGCCTTGACCAAAATCAACTCAAACCAAATCAAGATGCTTCAAATGTACGGCTATTATCTCAGAGATATCATCAATGATGAAATTGAAGGCCAACTCGTCTTGGAAAAATCAGATTATGTCACCAAATCCAACATTCTCAACCAGCATTTCATTGATAGCGATAAATTAAAATACGGTGAAAACTCAAATACTTGTCTTATCACTGTTACTTGCAATGACAACAATATGGGTCTTGTTTCCAATGTCAACAGTGAAATCACCCGTATCTTAAATTACCCCAAAGAAGAAATCATTGGCCAAAATATCAACAGTGTCATGCCAAGAGTTATTGCAGATCGCCATGATGCATTCCTAAAGCGTTATCTTGGAACCTCTCAAGCCAGAGTCATGAATATTGAAAGACTTGTCTTCCCCATCAACAAAAAAGGCTATCTTGTTCCTTGTACCTTGATGATCAAAGTTCTTCCCAACCTCTCTGAGGGCATTCGAATCGTTGGGTTCCTTCGAGAAGTGGAAGGAAATGATGCTGAAAATGAGACTAATAAGATGAACCAACAAGATAATGACAATGAGGATGAAAAGGGGACAGAAAATGACCAAAAAGCACACTACATCATGTATGATGGAGAAACTGCAATTATTTACGGAATTACTGAAGGATTGCACCACGATTTCGGAATTCCCATCAGTCTGATCAATGGCACTTTTGGTGGAACCAGCGATTTCAGAATGGATAGTATTTTGCCAAATGTCTTGAATCTCAACATTGAAGAATTACAGTCTCCTCAAGGACTTACTGTCGAAATTGATACTCGAACTCTTCGTGAAAATCATTTAATTGCTCATAATATGAGTGATGATGATAGTAAAGAGCTTGATGCTGAAACTAAAGAAAAGAGATATCGAAAAGCTAGCATGAAAGCTCGTCTTATTCAAAATGAGTATTATGAAGGAGCCAATGTCAAAGTGCTCAAAATCTCAGAAATCATTGACGAACCGGTTGAATCCCCTGATGGAAAAGAAATATCTCACAAAATTTCCAATAGACGCAAAGCTGAAGATATCGCATTTGAACGACAACAATGTAAGAATTTATTTATTTGGGGAAATCCCCTTTCTCATAAAATCTATAGTGGAGGAAGCAGAAGCTAATAAAAAATTCCTCGAAAGAACTGGAAGTGTTGCTCATAGTGTTGGGTCTGAAATGGAGTCTAGTTCTGTAGAAATGAATGAAGAGATTAGATTAATCAAAGATTTTAAACTCCTTATTTCAGCAAAAACCACAACAAGAGCAATCACCATTCTTAGAAATGTTGTTATATTAATGTGCGCTATGCTTTTAATTTTGGTTTGTGTTGGATTCTCTTTCAGATTTGATCAAGCAGATGAATTCAAAGAAAGTATCACGGTTATAAACGATGCTTACTTACGCCATACAAAAATGGGAGAAGCCAATCTGCGAGTCAGAAATATGGAACTCTATACCAAAGGTCTCCTCAATGTCCCTTCTGGGACGACTGCCTCAGACTTTGCTACTGATCTCCAATCAAAAGTAAAACAATAAAATTTTTTCAGAGAAAACTCATCTTTCACAAGGGGCTGGCATTATTTGATACATTGAGGACAATAAGTCTGGATATCGGAGAAAACCAAAATTTATTAGAACCAAAAGGCCTTGCAACGATTGAGTCTGATAAGGTTAAAACTGAAGTTCTAATCCAAACAGGATTAAAAATCGAATCAAGAATTTTCTCTGATGCTATGAGTCAATATCTGTCTCATGGCACTTCTGTTTCCACCAATGATATTGCCGAATTTGTCTCAACAGATCTCACTGTGACAGTCCCTTCCAGCTTCTATTATGTGAAAAGGAATGGCTACGGCTCTTTGAGAGATAAATCAGAACTAAATGCTCAAACTTTCTTCTCTTTCTATGATGATAGGACTGATAAGTTTAACACCAAATTCCTCGTCATTATGATTGCTGCCATCGTAGTTCTGGTCGTTTCCGAAGCCATCCTCGTTCCAATCGTATTTTCCGTCCATAAAACTGCTAATCAAGTCCTTTCATTATTCGGATTCATCCCTCTCAAAGACATCGATGACCTTGCCATCAAGTGTGAGGATTATATGCTTCATTTCCTTGAAGATCACAAAACACATAAAAAGTTCTCATTTGCTGAAGGTGAGGAAGGAGCAGAGGAAGAGATGCGTTACTCAAGGTCAGTCAACTACAAAGACAGCTCTTACGTCGAAGCCAGTCAAAACCAAGAGGAAGAATGCTCAATCAGTCAAGATCATGGTGATGACCTTGAATCAAGCCAAAAATTGGACAATTCAATGGCAATGTTGAGTGCAAAAAATAGGCAAGAGACTATGAATAGTCAAGAAACAAACAGGCTTCCAAATCATATTATCAGTCTCAAAATTCCTTTCAATAGACGTCCAACCACATCGCAAAGCCCAGGTTTAGAAACTGAAGGAGAAGGAGAGAGACTCGAAACAGAAAACAAAATATTCAAAACTGAAACTGCTGCACCACTCATCAAAAAAAGCTCTGTTGTTGTCGAAGAAAAAGACGAAAACAAAAAGAATGAACATGAAGAGGAGGGAGAATCTCCTGAAGAAAGGTCTCAAAAACTCATGAATACCAAAGAAAAAATTGGAGTCCGCGTTGGCTTACAATTTGCTATTATTGGAATCCTCTTCTTGGCCTATTTCATCGCAGACTATGTCCACAACCACTCTGTGCTCAATAACATCAAAACAAGTCTCAGTTTCTTGAAAATCGGTGCTGAAAGAGAAGCAAATATTCGTTTCCTTAATGGTTTTACTCTTGAAGAAGTCGCTGATGGGTCTCCTAATGCAGTCTATAATTACACATGTACCTGAATCATTATGCCTCATTTTAACTTCTTAGATGGCAACTGGGTGAACTTAAGATCATATTACTCTTCACAGACAACTGCCAACATCCAACTCACTTCAAGCTCCAACAGTCAAGATTTACCTTCTGCTTTCGACGCTTATCTCAGCACTTTTGATGCTCTCAGTAC
>Ga0182738_1001319_pt1 | contig 31258 bp, 14 predicted proteins | sample eDN5th30CBELigMG_FD_128876 | JGI IMG/M metagenome (GOLD analysis project Ga0182738, IMG submission 128876) | Enriched Miracle-Growth compost microbial communities from Emeryville, California, USA - eDNA 5th pass 30_C BE-Lig MG (version 2)... ...
GCGAATTACAAATTACAAAATTAATCCGCAGGGGGAGTCGAACCCTGGCCCTAATGCACGAAGATTCACTCCATCCCACTGAGCCACTCGGACTCCCTTAATCTTGTATTGTTTGTGAAAAAAATGAATTTTCTTCTGTTTCGTTTCCCATTCTCATCAAAGAATCTTTTTCTTCATCAATTATTTTCAGAATTTGATTAATTTGTCTTCAAAATCTTTCCTTGGCTTTTTTCTTGCAAAGAATCTTGAAAGTTTCATTTTGACTCTTTTCCCTGATTTGAAAAAATAAATTTTCAAGAAAAGTTATTTCTCTTCTGATAATTTCTTGATAATTCTTTTTGTTTCATAAAATTCCCCTCAAAAGCCTTTTTGAACGCCAGACACCAATTTGAAGCTCGAGATGACTTTTGACTCTAAAATGTTTTCCTTCATGCATCATTTCTAGATAATCAAAGCATTTTCATTCTCTTATTTGAGTCAATTGATAATATTCTCTCGTAAATTCAACTTTTTAATCAATCAATCTTTTATGTTGATTGACTTTTGAAGGCGACGAAAAATTAGAGTTCTTGAATCTGTTATGATTTTTCAATTTAAAAGTTACTGAGCTTGCCAACAAATTTTTTTTCAATTTCAATCAAATTTCGTTTTCTTCTTTATTAACTTCTGAATCTTTCATATATACGTCCTGTTTTCTGGTCTTTCTGAGTTATGGTTCCAGAGCTCATGCATAAAAACACTCCATTCTATCGCTTTGGACCTTGATCTGTATCTTTCTAAATTTGTCTTATCAGATTTCAAAAATAAAAGGAGATTAATTTTGTTCAATCAATGATGATGTAATCATACACAGAGTCTCAATTATGATTGAAATGGTGCAAATTTGAATAAATAAAGCGCAGGTTGCATATTTTGTTATTATAGAGAATTAATTAGGGAAACGTACAAACAGGGTTGTAGAATTTATATAAAGTGTTCACAAGGGGTGCACATACAAGTATCACGACAAAGTACAATAATAAGCACAACTTAAGCCACATCTTCTCTGATTTCCATTTCTTGCATATGTCGCATATCATATGATCTTAAGAAGTCTCTAGCCTTTGCTGCCATCTTCAAGAAGCACATATAATAAGCGAAATAAGCCAAGGAAGCAGTCCCAATTGATCCAAAAATCACAACAGAATTGAGCTCGCAGGTGCCAGGAGGATAACAGAAGATCGACTCATCAGTTTGGCTCTCATTTGGATAAAACTGATAGGGCTCAGCCTCAGAGATATTGATGATTCTGGGGCTTGTGTCCCGAGTTTTAAATACCTCAAAGAAATTCACCTTCAAAGTTCGAGTGGACCAAACGAAGCTATAGATGAAAAATAAAAAGGCGAAGCACTTCATTCCCCTGTAAACCTCGCAGATTCTTTCATAGTCCTTATCTTGCAAGGTGTTTATCAAGACCACCACAGTTGTAAGATTCCAGAGATGTAGGAAAATTGTCATAATGTCCCAGCCAAGCTTGACAGAAGAGCCCAAATTGGCCCCAATAGTCACCAAGGAGTACACTTGGAAGGTAATTCCGATCAGGAGCCAAAAGAACCCGCAAGCACTCACATCAGACTCAGGGCTATCATTTCTTCCAGCGGCTTGAGAGCCAGTTACAACCAACTCGGTTCTTGCATCAACTTCCTTTCTCAATGTGATAGATTGGCCGTTAAAGGAGGCGCAGTCAACAATAATGCGGACATTTGTTGGAAGATTGGAATCAAGAGCAGTCTCGAGGGCATCAAGATCAACAATATGTTCATCTCCATAGCTATTGCGAGAGGGTTGGGAAGATCCAGAACCAGAACGAGAACCAGAGCCAGAACTGGAGGACTGGGAGCGTGTCTGAAGTTGAACTTGGATCATGCGAAAGGAGAAAACAATCAATACAATTTTGAAATTTGGTTGAGATTATATTTGAAGCCCTTTTATTCAGTCTTTATAGCAGGAAATTTACTCAAATAAATTTTTAACTACACTTCATTAGGGTTTGGATAAATTAAAGCCTTTAATTAGAAATCTCGCTGTTGAACCTCCACTTACTTGTCTTAGGGACTGGAAACCTCGGGTCACTCTTGCCAAAAAGAGATCTTCCTGAGATCTGCTTTATGTTTTTGACTGAATTATGGCGAAAAATTGGAGGTCTATGAGAAAAATAGAGGTTTTTATCCCATTTAGACCTCTGATCATGTTATCTTAGTCCTGCAACATTTGGCAAGTCTTCATATTAGGGTCCGTGCTTTCTGGGAGGATCAAGAAAACAAAGGAAAAAAGAAATTTAGCAACTGTTATTTTTTGTTGTAAATATCCAGTACCCAGTAAATAGTTGAGTTTATTCATTTCCCTGACTGAAGAAACAAGCATAAAGAAGGCAAATATTGAGGCTTGAGAGAGCCCCAAAAATATACAGAAGGAATGGGAACAAGTGAAGAGATCATTGCAAGAACTAAAAAAGAAGGACTCTAAAAAAGATGTTTTATTTTAAGGCAGAAATCCGAATCAAATAAAAATTAAAATTAAATGCTTGATTGAAAATTATTCATTATGAAGCTTGTTGAAACCATGAATAAGTTTTCCCCAACGTTTAATCAAATTGCAGCAAATTTTATGACTATACTCTTTCTTTCTTTCTATGTACTTAGTCTTGACCAAACCTTAGAGTGACAGTCTCTCTGGTAACAGCCCTGAACTTGGTCTGATCTTTGGAGAAAATTCTTTCAAAATCCTCATTTTCCCTCAATTAACGAGAGAATTATAAGCCTTAATCAATCGCGGAAGAAAATGGGATGATTTACCAAATAAATTTCGAATGAGATGCGAGACAAAACTTGGATTCATTATTTCAGCTGCTTATGTGATGCACAAGAATAAATTGAAATGGTTATAGCAGAAAAATATAAACTACCGAATTCTCTGTATGAAGTCTGGACACTTCCGACCTCTCATGGTTCATCAGCTATTATGAATATTTCTCCGATCAAAGTCATAATATTCTGCGACAATTTCACATGTCTTTGTGATAACAAATGTTTCCTCTCAGTTCATAACAAAATATAGAAAATACTATCCTGTCCAATAAATCGATTTCTTTTATTCATTCTTGTTCGAACTCTTCACCTCATCAAAAAAACTCTCAAACACTTCTAAGTTTGAGTCAATAACCAGACATGGTAGCTTTACGCGTCTATTCACCTATCTATAAAAGACAACTTCTCGTTGAACTTTCAAATAAAATTTTTCCAGAATTTTGAAGCTAGAATTATCCTATTCTCGACCCTCCTAACACGAAAACATATCAAAGCTCGATTCCCTCTCGACACTCCAAAGCTGTATTTAAATTTTCAAACTGGGAAGGAAGCTCCTCCCCCGACAAATTTAAAATTTTGACAAAAATTTCGAGACCTTACCGACGGTGATTATCAAACCCTTTAAATTTGACACACTACCAGTTATATCAATAAATCCCGGGGCCGATTTCAAGGATCTCTTAATTTTAGAAAGTTCCCGTTCAAAGTCTTTTTCAATAACTCCTCAGAAAAATTGTCATGTGTACACTTCTTTCTGCCAGAGATTTCTTGCCCATCAGAGAAAAGAGCAGATACCAATGATTTCTCAATAAAAGGGTTTGTGAGAAAAGAAATCCTTCATTCAAGGCGAGAAACGTGTCCATCACCGGATGATACAATATTATTTATCACCTGTTTTGAAGCATTTTTGGCTTTCGTCATCCCAAAAAATATTTATAAATTTTTAATCAAGAAGTTCTGGATTTCTTGTCATCAGCTTCAGTTCCTCTTTTTATCCACAGACAAGAGTTTCTATTCTTTATGTTAAAAAGAATCCTAATAGCAAACAAAGAGAAACTTCCCGATCTTAATAATTCAAATTGATTCAGAAATCAAGAGTTCTTGCCTTGAAAATAAAGAGCATCCGAGTAACCTCGATTTTTGTTCCCTAATTGTTTGAATTGATTCCCTACTTATTATTTAATTTGTATCGCACATCATTTCAGATGAAAATTCAGGCATTTTCATTTCAAAAATTTGTATAATTCTCTTTTAACATAGTATGCATCCTTCATACATCATATATCTTTTAATTATTAAAGTTTCTTTTGTGATTCACTGATAGTGTGCAATATTTTATACAAGCTTTGAAGGCCTTCCAAACTATTTTCATCCTTTTCACCTTCATTTAATTTCAGATATTTCCCAATATCGATCCAAGAAGCTCTGTAATAATTAGTAGTGTTATCCAATACGAACAAAATCGAGGTTCCAATCCATGCTCGACTATTTTTCTTCTCAAAGAACTCGATCACTTCTTCCAAGAATTTCTTATAACACTCCACTGCTTCATAATTCACTTTCTCAGAATCATTACTTTTCAGGAACTTCTCAATATAATCAACAATATTATCAGTCTTTATATCATAATAGATCTCATGCTTGTAAGCTTTATGAGCCACCCCGCCCATCTTATCTTTTAAAATCAGCCCTGAAACTCTAAAGCCAAGCTTTGAAGAAATAGTTTTTTCAGCTTTTTCAATGTGTTGTCTCTTCATTTCTTCTGATTGGTCAGGAGAATAAGTCACTCTTCCGAGCTTAAAATCTATCACTGAAGCTTTTGGATGCTTGTAGCATAAATTCTCCAAGATAGCAAAAGTTCTTTCATTAATTACTGTCATTCCTGTGCATTTTGCAGTCAAATTTCGAATCATTTTTGTCTCTTCCAAATATTCAATCCCCTCATAATTTCCTTGAGCTATATTCGATAACTCTGTATAAAATCTCACTTCTTTCTCCTTCAATCTCTTCACAATCTTATCTTGCTTTATAATAATCGCATCTAAATGACCAGCTGCTATCTCAACTGTTTTTGATCCCGAAGACTCTTTACAACATTTCTCAAAGCCACAAAGACCTTGATCTTGAGTTATCACAGGCCAATATTTCCCATAAATATCTAAAGCTTGCTTAGCAGTATCAAAACCAACTTCATTAGGGACACATTTGTCTCTCATCACTTCGAGAGTCTGTTCATTCTCACTTAATTTTAATGGCATTTGCTCATTTAATAGGGCCCTTAAACAAGCCTCTGCGCATTTTAATTGGTAATCATTATGACATTTATCAGCTCTCAAAGAAAATATTGTTCTTCCAGGAGCAATATTCATGAGTCTTTTGGTCATATAAGCATAGCCATCTACAGACAGATCAAGACCTCCTCTCGAATCCTCTTTGGCGGCTCCAAAACCAGCAGAAACAAAGATGAAGTCTGGGCTGAATTCTTGAATAATTGGGAGAAAAATTCTTTCAAGAGCGTAAACATATTCATGATCTCCAATTGTGTAATAATTATGAGGAAGATTCCAGCCATAATTGAGATTAAATCCTTTGCCGGCTCCTTCTCCGATATTGCTGATATCTGCTACTTGACCTCCTGAAAGAAAGTCTCCTTTATCAAACCGATGGATTGAAATATACAAAACTGAAGGATCATTCTCAAAGGTTTTAGAGCTCTTTTGATCAAATTGTACATCCCAATCAAAAATAAGGACTTTCTCGAATCCAAGATTTTTCGTAGTATATTTTGCTGCTATCGCAACATCATCGTAAGAGAAACAATCAGCGCCATCAAAGGAGCTAACTGTCAAGGCAGAAGAAACTTTTCTATTGACAACCTCATCAACTGCAAGTTTTATGCTCTCACAGGCAGCAAGACTTTCCTTTGATAGAACTCTGTTTTGAGCGGAAGCATCTTTTGAAAAGATAGTCTGTTTTGTTTTATCTTTTGTTGCAGGATTTTCAAGAGAATGGACCAATTGCTCTCCAAAGAGATCAACAAGAAGGTTCTTGTTTATTTCTTCAGACGAATCTTTGCTGAAAATTTTGCATCGAGACATTAAATCTTCTTTCTGAAAATGAGTCAGGATAGTGTTTGCGGTTGATTCTAGGGAAGAGTCTTGCGGACGATAGAAGATGCCAACCGTGGGCTCTTGGATGTTTGATGGATGATTTGGTAAAGTTTGCATGAGTTTTAGTAGGTTTTATTTTTCAAGATAATAGAAATTTTTAAATAGGTATACTAGTTTTTTTAGATATCGGAACTAATTAGAGTACAGGATAAAGACTCTATTTGAGTTTAATAAACTTCATCTCCTTATTACTTGATGAGAAACGCAAGATCTTCGAAATTAGGCGTTTGATTATGAAAATAAAAAAACTTTTTTTCTGAAGTAAAAATAACTTTTGGATTTTTCTTTTTAAATCAATCAGTTCGAAAAAATAGAGATAAAGACAAGTAAATTTCATACGACTTGTAAAGAGAGAGAGAACGCATCTTTTTGTGAACTTCTTTGACTTCAAATGATCGAGTCTTTATCTTAAAATACATCAAAATTCTGAAGAGAATACTGATCTAAAGTAACATTGAAATTCATGTCCCGGTGAAAATAAAATTTTATTCGTTTCAAACCAAGAGAATGATTGAATCAATGAATAATTTCAATATTTCAAGAGTTTATCAGCAAAAGGTAAACTCTCAATATTCATACTTCAAGGTAAACATTGATACTTATTTTTTTATAAAACCAAAAAAAAAAAACATATATATCTCATATCATATTGTATATCTTGATTACCATTACCATCAATACTTGAAAACTTATTTAAACATTAAACAGATTCCAATGTTGTAGAGGTTGAAGATCTGTATAAATCTTCGGATTTATCCTTATCACCAGCAGCCTTTGCCTTCACTCTTGTAATCACCAGTCCAAGAACAAAACCAATCACAGTCAAAATCATGGCTCCGCATAACAAGACCAATGTTTTCAGGCTTTGAAAATCTAAAGGTTGATAAACAGGGGTTCCAGTCACCTTAGTCACAGTAAAATTGATAATCATGTAAAAGGTGCCAAACATAAGCAAAGGGACGGCATGATTCACATAGAACTTGACTCTATTAAAGAAAACATCAAGCCAAATAAATCCTGCTGTCACTCCATGAGCCGCGATAGTCTTCCAAATCCATGTTTCATATGCCTCGGGAAGGGTCTCAGTTCCAAAAACAAACTTCCAATAAAAGATTGGAATTAAAACCTGAAGGGTGAAAGCGATTTCCCCAAAAATATGAGCCCATTTCCACAAAGCATAAGGGCCGGATCTCTCGGTATCTCTCTCGTCTTTATAGATGAAATAACAAAGGCAGGCAAGAATGAAATACATGCCGACAAAGAATTCACCCCAACGAGTCAAGAATTTGAAGCTGGTGAAAAGACCTCGGACGGTCCAGAAATAAATAAAGATCATTGCGGCGCAGGCCAAGAAACGATAATTTCTCAGGGTGTTGCGGCTGATGATAAATGAGTCAAAGATGTTGCATTCTGGAGTGGAAGACTGCCAGAGGAAGTCATGGATTTTGCCCATTGTGATTTCGATTAAAATAAATAAATCCTTATTTATAAATAAAAAAGCCACTTATGAAGCATTTATATACATAAAAAGTTAATAGAGAATTATCTTGCCATCAGCCTTGAACCATTAGAAATTCAGGGTCATAATTTATCAAATCCTGCATTTATACTCTATGAATATTGACCTCCGAATGATAATTTGAGACTCCAAAGAGGTAAAAAATGAAATTAAGCAAACGAGACTTGATATGCTCGTTCTGCAGTAAAAATTGGCTTCATTCAAATAATTAGGGTCTAATTGAGATTTTTTTCTCTTCCTTTATTTTTCAAAAAAGCTATTTTTCACTCGTGGGCTTGCTTTGATGTATTCCTCAATAATATTCGGGACTCGCACCGAAATTTGATGTCCTCAGAGGAATCTCATAAAAATAAAGCTCTTAATTATCATGATGGGATGATTTAAATTTGCCTGTTTCTAAGAGTTATTCCTTCAATTTTTAATAAAATTTGAGTTTTTTTTTTAAGGCTCAGGAATCGAGCTGCCTTTGGATATTTTCCTCAAAAAACTCCCAGAAAAAAGAAATTATTGTGTTCAGGATTTTACAAAAGTCCACGAGAATGAGATTTTTAAAACTCATTCAAAAACTTGAGGAAATTAACATTCATTCTCAGTCTTTTGAGTTTGTTTATAGAGGAACTAAGTCGATAGCATACTTCATCAAATTTTTAATTAATATGATAATATCGTTTGATTGTGAATTAGTTTCAAATTTACGGCCAAAATTTGATCACACAAAAAAATCTCATTCGATCTCTTGAAGTGAACGAATGAGACCAACTCTGAATTTTTTTTCAATGAAAAGTGAATGAAGAAACTTTGAAAAAATTTTCTTTGTGATTTTCAAAAAATGTTTTTCTTCCAAATTTTTATGCTTGTTCAAGGAACTTTATTGAAAGATCCAGGGTTCGAAATCGTCCAGATTTTCTCATTTTCATCAAAACCACTCTACATACAAAAACTTCTTTTTTTCTCTATTTGCATTCGATTCTTTCAAAAAAAAAACCTCAGCTCAGCAAAAAATACTCGAAAAAACCTCGTTCAACAATTATGCCCTCAAAAGAGATTTTTTCTATTCCCCCAATCAATCATAAAATCAGAATGAAGAAAAAGTATGTATCACACAAAACCAAACAAAATTTTTGAGAAAGGGTTGATTTTTTAAGAACAAAATATTTTTCAGTAAAATTTTCTTAAAATTAGTCATAAATAATTATATGTTTACCTCCTAGCCTAACAAAACCAGTTGGCTAATAATGATAATAATAACTTCTTTAGAGATATATACTTCATATACACACTTTTACTTAAATAATCAGCTCATAAAATTTTCGGTTCTCCTTTCTCTTAATTAGTAGGACTTGGCTTAATTTTCTTGGTCACATTATCCAATTCATCATCTGGATCTTCATTTCTTCTCTTCTCATTCAATCCTTTTATCGAGTACAACTTTGAGATCACTGGGATCATACTTGAATACAAATAATTCGAATAATATGGATTCTCGATCTCCTACGTGGAAAAGTATTAGCCCCTTCTCATAAATAAATAAATTTCTCTTACTGTTTTAAACATATTTGGCTTCAAGAAAGTTTTCACGTCGACATATCCTTGCACATCAAACAATGAAGATCCTGGACCCTTTTCTAAAGTAGCATTTCTAACTTGGAAAGACAACAAATCGAGATTTCCGAGTTTGGGATTCTCCAGTCTTCTGATCAATCTATTCTCATAGTATACCAATGCTCCTTGATTATATTCTATCATAGGTAAGAACAAAATATTCCCAAATATCACCTTTTTTCTCATCGGAAGCAGCAGAAGATTTTTGCGTGCGAGTTTTTCTTCTATTATCTATTCAAATATGAATTTTTCACATCTTGAACCCTCCACTTACTGTTATCTTTATTCTCACCACCAGCAGCATCATCTTTTGGCACTTCAGTATCAAAGAAAAATCCATTAAAGAGGCCTTCTTGTTCAATATGTTGATAACTAGGTTGACTATTCTTGTTTTCGATTTCTTGTTTCACATTCATAAATTGAACTTGCTGATCATTTATCCAAATTTCAAGACCAGCTTGAGAGGGATCAAGGAAGAGATGGCTCAAATATGTGCGTAAAGACAGCTCAACAAGAGCGTTTTGTGGGTCAGAATAAAAAGGTTTAAGACTTTCGTCCAATGTTCTCACTAATATATCATTAGTTCTTTCATTTTTCTTGAAAAGGATCAATTCAAAGTCTTGGGATTTTGTGTTTGCTGTTGACTTGGACATGGCAACGGGGTTCAAATCCAAAATCAAAAGCCTATTTGATATTTTGTCCATATTTTGAAGCAAATCTTCTTCAGTAAAAAGTCCCAATAAAATATTCATGATAATATCTTTATTTTTTTGAGCTTGGCTGGTCAAAAACTCAAAAGTATCCCCTTTCTTCCAACTGTATAAAAACACATGATTATCATGAACATCAGGATTGAACCTTTTATTCACAGTGATAAAGCCAATTGACACTTCATTCTCAAACTTTGTGATATAAATCAATGTCTTGCCCAATCTAAAAGCTCCGCTCTTCAAGTTGAATGAATATTCATTGATCTTCTTCTTTCTTTCATCTTCTTGAGGATTCGCTTCGGTTTCTTCCACAACCAATGAAGTATCTTCAGGATTATCCGTGTCAAATCTCATAAATATATTAACAAACTCATTATGTTTCCATCCTTTTCCATCATCTTCAACCACTAAATAAGTTATTTCTCCTTCACTTGGGCTCGATTTCTCAAACTGCATTCCCTCTGGGTTCTTCTTCTTTCTTGTCATCACATCTATCCTCATATTTCCTGCCTTGTTTATCACTGAATTATCCACCAATAATCCAAATGCTGCCAGTGGCCACCCAACTAAGCTTGATAAACTATGAAGAAAACTTGTTGAGACAAATGGCCCATCTAATTCAACCTGCATGGGAACAGCTGAATCCTTGACTGGTGCTGACTCAATATTCATTGGAGTTCCGACTGCTTGACTTGGAGCCACAATATTCGCAGTTTCCACTGTTGGTTTTGCTGGCTTATTCGCTTTAGGCTGAGTGACTGCAGGTTGTGTTTGAGGAATTTCTTTTGGCTGTTCTTTCTTTTCTTCTTTTTGTTGCTCCTTTTGCTGTTGTTTCAGAACGGTCTTATCAGGCTCTTGGGAAATCGATTTCTGCTCTCTCTTTGGCTTGGCAGTGCCAGCAGCCTTGACGTTAGTAAAGGGGTTGGTGCCATCCATTGAAAGGATGCAGATATCACTGGTAGTGTCTTTGGAGTCACGAAGACCACCGAAAATAATAATAGAATCCCTGTAAGTGTTGCAAGTGTGGGCAAATCTTGGAGAGAATTCAGCTTCATTCTTGACCTTGAGGTTGAACCATCTGTTAATTTCGATGTTGTAGTACCAGATATCATTCTTGGGGAAGCATTCAAATTCACTTTCTGCATCTTCTCCTTTTGGTTCTTTGGATTTGCTTGATTTCTTGCCTTCTGAAGCACTATTATATCCTTCTCCTCCAATAATAAACATATATTTGTCTCTATATACACAGCTTGCATGGGAAGATCTTTGAGGTGGAACTGGGCCTTCAGGTTCAAGTTTTTCCCAGACGGCAAATGCCTTGTTATTTTCAACAGTGATTTTCAATCTATAGAGATCATTTAAAAATATGTCTTCATTGGTGGCGATATCATTGCCTTGACCTCCAAAAATATACATATAATCTCCTGCTAAACAGCATGATTGACTCTCTCTTGCTAAAGGCTCTGTCCCACTCTTCTTTTCCACCTTTATCCAAGTGCTATTTGGGATATCAAAAAGATAGCAATCGTTCAGAGTTATTTTCCCATTCCATCCTCCGTAAACCACAAGATATCTGTCTTCATACAAGCATGAAGAATGGCCTTCTCTTGCGGGTGGGATTGCTCCTTTTGCGTCCACAATCCTCCACATATTTGTATTCAAATCAAATTCACAAAGGTCGTTCCTTGATTCTCCATCGAGGCTTCCTCCAAAAATATATAGCTTTTCTCGATAAATATTCATTGAATGAGAATCTCGAAGCCCTGAAGGCTTATTATTTGCCTCCAATTTTATCCATTCCAATGTCTCAGGATCTAATCTGTAAGGACTCTCCCAATAATGAGGGCTAGTCTTTTCTCCAGACCCACCAAAGACATACACATTTCCATCAAGATCTGTTGAGGCATGGCCCCACCGAGGACAAGGAAAAGCAGACTTGTTTCTTTTAGGAACACGAGATTCATCATTTCGAACATACCAAGCTGCTACTTGGGGCCAGGAAGCAGTTGGGTCAGAAGATACTTTGCTTGATTCTTCTTTATTGCTCATAGTATATCCGTTTAAATATAGCTTTTTAATATATTAATTATCTTGACTTATTTGTAGTGTGCTATGATATGATTTAATTTAATTTGATGCGATGCGATGTGATGTGATGTGAAATTATCCTCAAACCGCGATTTTACAATTCAAAATTATGCTTCCAACATAAAATTTAATTCTCTTCAGCTGATCCTGGCAGGGGAAAAAATCACTTCAGAAAGAAATTCTGAAAGGAGGAAAATTTCAAGAAAGTCTATGTTGGGCTTTGCAAAAAGACGACAAGCACAAAAAAACATTTTTATGAGTATTTCATTCCTTGGGATTTGGGATGAAAATAATGAAAATAGCTTTCTTAATTTTACATCTCAAATTTTTAGGGAAATAATTTTAGCCTTCATTTTGTTCAAGATAACAAACTCAGACTTCAATACTTCAATATAGAAAACAACCTATTTCAAGTAGTTATATAGATAGAAAAGAAAACAAAATAACAAAATCAAATTTCTTACGAAAAAAAAACTGAAAACCATCTCCTATCCTCTTTAGTCCAATTGACTATTATTATTATCATCATAATCTTCATCCTCCCTACCGCCATGACTATTTCTGATGCTTCTTGTCGGATAAACATCTTCTAGTAATTTTCCATGAATTGATGGTAATTTTGGTTTTGTTCCTGAATGCTTTGAAATACTCTTTTCAGTTCTTGACGGGACAGGCGTTAATCCTAACGTCCGGCTTCCATTATGGTTTATTCCTCCTCCAAGGCTTGTCCCTAAACTTGAATCTCTTCTGATTGCTTGAATTCCCAAGGATTTTGTTCTTTTTCCATTGTAAGATTTCCTTATATCATATGTTTGGTTCATTATCATTGAATCTTCATTTGTACCGCCAGTTCCTTGAGCATTTCTTCTTTCTAACAATCTCACAAACCTTGAATGTGTTGTCTTTGCATAGGTTTGATAACTGTCATTCAGTGGATTAGTTGAATCAAATGACACATCAATCTTGTTGACTGCCATTGATACGGTCTGTTCCACTAAACTCTTATCATAATCTCCCAAAATCGTATCTCCTCTTGGCCTTTTTAATTCTTGCACAATGATATTCAATGCTTTTTCTTCTAATCTTCGATCTTTCACTCTTGCCACCTTTTGTCTTGCTTCTTCTAATTCTGCTTGTCTTCTTCGCTTTATCTCATCTTTATCTTCCTCTGCCATCAACATGCTTATCGCAGAGATAAAACTATTGCCTTCTCTTGTATTATGAGCTGATTGTTTCCTTGTTTGATGGCTTTGTTGAATCTCTCTTATTGTTCTTTTTGCTGTTTCTTCTCTTGCTACACTATTACTTCTGATCTTCTCCATTATCTCTTGCTTCTCCTTCTGGTTTTCTCTCATCTTTTGCTTCACTAATGCTCCCTTTGCCATATCGATGATGTGTCGATTTGTTTGAGCTGTCATTCTTTGATCATAATTTCTATATTGTGCTGACTTTAAATCACTAGCTCGGATTTCATGCAGTTTATCCTTCGTCTCTTGCATGGCTTGCTTCACCTGGACTATATCCCTTGCCTTGTAAAAACTTTTTCTCAATGTCACTTCTTGTATAAATAACTGCTTCGTGTCTTGCAATGTATCCTTCTCTGCTGGTAATGTCACTTTCTTTACAATGTTTTCTAGAATTAAGAGTTAAAATGATGATGAATTTTCCAAGTCTTACTCAAGAGGTTGAAATTTTCTTCTTTATGTTCAGCTCGATCACGTAGTATTTTTATTAAATTTTCAAAGGCACTTTTTTGTTCTTTTTTAGCAGTTTTGGTAAAGTATATCCAAGGAATAAATGACACTTTCTTTATTTGGTTATTATAATTTCTAAACAAATGTTTTGTTGTTTTATCCAAATAAGTTGGTTGATCTGCTCCATCTTGGAATCTTACTTTCACATCATAAACATGCTCTCTTGCTGTTTCCTCTGCCAATCCACTAAATTCTTCTTGATTCTCTGTATATAAAAAACAGCAATTATTATAATTCTTCAATAAAGCCGCTCTTCTCTTTCTTCCCAAATACTCTTCAATCACGTTCTGATCCAACGTCTTTACAATATTCACTCCATAAATCTCCCGAACTTCCTGGTGATAATGTTCTCTGTATTTCTCCAACTGTCCTTTCCATTTCTTCTTATCTGCCAATTTGATAAAGAACCCTCTATTCTTCAATGTAAATGTCATCAGTCCGACAGCTCCTGCGACATATCTCGCAGTCTCCACTCTTGCAAATCTAAATTTATAATACTTGACTCCATCCCTTGCCTTTCTTGAGATCTTTGCTCCTGTATGTAACAGATTTATGATATCTCCATCACGCAAGGAGGTCAAATCTCTAATATCTGGATGTTCTAAGGCTTCAACCCAACGAGGTAAAAATGGCCGATTTGGCAGATCATTTCGTGGATTTTTAGCTACCATACACAAGCTTGTCTCATAATTCACAAAGACTCGGACTTCTTGATCAAACAAATGAATTCTTCGAAGATTCTTTTCATGAATTTCAACAAGATTTGCATACACATCTTCTTCAAGATACAGAGATCGGCCAGTGATCTTGCTCATAAAATATCCGATATTACTCAAAAAGTCCATTCTGCATTTGAACTTAAAGTTTCGGATCCATCTTTGTAGGATAACTGCTGCACGATATTCCTTGAGGACTTTAAAGATATTCTTGTAAGGAGAATATCTTAATGCCATTTTTCTTCTGTAAAATGTCTGAATCTTCACAGCAGCTGAAACTCTGTGGATTGCACGATCAAGGTAGATATTTACAGAGTCTCCTGGTTGCACTGCAGCATTATAACTAAAAATGTACTTGAGGATATTTTCCAAAATTGTTAAATGAGGAATTTCAATCTTGATGAATTGTTTGTAATTGTGATCAATAAAATTGTTCAATTTTGTGAGCTTGCTTTCGAATTTTTCCCTTTCTTGGGTTGTCAAATGATAAGTTGTCTTGCGCTTTAACTTAATTTTCCTGGCATTCTTTATATAATAATCTCCGTTTCTGACTGGAACATAAATTCTCAGCATAGTCTTGATTGGAGCACGGATCAATTGATGCAGAGGAAGATCTTTTATGTCGATATTTTTCTCCCAACGAAGTGTTCTAATGTCAGAAGCAGTTGTAACATTCTCCTTAATTTCTTCATAAAGTTCTTGAGCATTGAAGTCTCCGATTAATTTCGGCTTCTTTCTAAACATTTCTGCAATCAACTTCAATGTCTGATCCTTATGCTCAGCAAGAACATAAAAACAGTTGTAAAACCTCAGATTGTACAACTTCAAAGGATCTTTATATAACGAAAACATTTGTCCATATGTTTTTCTCATTGCTCTTTGTAGTCTGATAACAGCTCGTGTAAAATCTCGTTTCTCCTTTAATCTTTGAACAAACTCTTTCACTAATTCTTGCACATTTCTCGCTTTCCCCTTAGCTCCAAGATAATAATAGTCAAGTTTTCCACGTTCATCAAGTGTAGATCTTATCACCTGTTGAAGTCTTGCTCTCTGTTTCCATCTTCTAAAGATCCTTATCATTGCTTCCCTTGTTATTTTATGACCTTTTATTATTGCAAATGCGGTCCTTCTTCTATTCAACGTTCCTCTCACTAGTTTCTGCAGTTTCACCACAATATTGCAGGAATTGTATATTCTATGTATCACTCTCAATTCATCATATATTGCCGTCATAATTGTTCTTTCATCACTTGGCATAGGAATATTGACAATTGGCCATCGAATTTCAGCTCTTGCCATCTGAAGTTCGATAAAAGAAGAGGATAAAGAAAAATCCTTCTCCCAATCTAGTACTGCCAAGAAATCTATCGCTTCAATCTGTGGAAGAGTTTCAATCAATTTTTGTCGAACAATCTTTCTTGGTAATGGATTATTGAAGATTGTTATATAAATCAGATTCTTCAGCGGAGCGAGTGAAGCAACAAAGCTTTCATCCTTTAAAAAGTTACCATGAAGGTACAAAATTCTCAAGTTTGGAAATTTAGCAAAGAAATCTGCACTTGGCAATTGTGTCAAAGCATTTCCTGATAAGTCTAGCTTCACTAATTTCTCCAATTCTGGCATATTTTCCAGGTCTTGCACACTTATTGAGGTCGAATTCTTGCTCAAATTGAGATATCTCAGCTGATATGTATGGTAGAGATTGTTAAGACCAGGGTGTAACTGGGAACCTTCCAAGATGACAACTTTTCTTTTGCTGAGTTTCTCAATGACAATCTCGTCAATATAATCACCAGAAGCAGGCCCACGAGGAGAAAAGAGAATGTGGTTGATGCCATTGTAGCGGGTTGGATCAGATTTGACCTGATATGGCTCGTTCATCAAGGTAAGGAGATTTTTTTTTATTGGAAATATTGATTGATGACAAGTTTCACAAATAATTTGCTGATTCGCTTGTTATTTTGTTGTTTGTTAAGAAATTAAAAAGAACGGAAAAGTAGAAATTGTCCATAGGTTTTATTTCACATAGAATAATCATTAATATACCAAGATCTGGCATCATTTTAAGATGATCTGATTCGAAGAATGAGACATATGACAGATAACCCTTCGGCTTATTTCAAAAAATTTCTTCTCATTCTCATCATCATTGTAAACCATTGTAAATAATTTTTCATGGATTGAAAGAAAGCTTGCTTCGTTTCAAGTCAAGTCTTCTGAGAAAGTTAAAAGAAAGAATTTTGTTGGCAAAAAAATTTTAATCAAAACCTGAAAAGGAATTTCCATCAGCCTTCAAGATTTTGAGGAACTAAAACTTTGATACGGAAAAATTCATAAAATGGGTCTCAGAAATCACTTTAACAATCGAAAATTTTCGAGTCAAATTGGCCCTCTGACCTCTCCTCTCCCAAGAAGAAAATGAACTTTCGAAATAAGTTGAATCTAGAGACCTCAGTTTCTACAGGTTTTTCGGTAGTTCTACAGAATTCTGGAAAAAGTCTCCATGATTCTACAGAAGTAAAAAATGTTTCGAAACAAAAAAACTCAAAGAATTTTTGGAAAAAATTTTGTATTGCCAGTTTTGTAAAAAAAAACAGTTGACAAATTTTCTATTGAAAAAAGTAAAAGTTGATCAAGAAAAAGAGGAGAATTTATGTTTGCAACAAAATTTGAGCTCAAACGTACAACTATTGAAACCTTGAAGTATTTTGAAAGTTGGCTCATTGTTAATTCGTTCGAAAAGACTCCTCATCCTCAAAAATCATTAAATCTGTCGAAATGAGACATTTGCTAAAATTGATATTCCAATCTGCAATAAGCTCCAAATCTCAATTGAGTTCAAGTTATCAGAGGTATGACACCGATTTCAAAAAAAAAAAAAGAATTATTGAATGTTGATAAATTTGGAAAGAATTAGTATAAATTATCGATCTCTAGACTTTTTTCAGAAATTTAAAGAAACAGAATATTTCTTGTAAACATGAAAAGAACTGTTCCTAAATCATTGATAATTCTCAAAGAAATCATCATCATTATTATAGAGTTTCTTCTCGAGAATATTTTCTCTTTAATCTACAGAAATCTAGATTCCCAAAAAAATTCAAAGCAAAAATCTACAGAAAATTTTTCTCACTTACTGAGACCTCTAGTTGAATCTAAAATCTCAAAGAGCCAGGAATAACTCGAGAATAAACATAGTCCTCCAAAACCTGAAAATATCGGGTTCTGATTATCAAGAATTAAAATTCTTCTTAAGATTCATTTCTGAAGCAAAGAAATTAAGGAAAACATTTTGGAGATTATCTACGTCATTCTGATTTTTTATCTTGTCAATTTTTGTGTTCTTAAAATGGCCAGATCGAGAGGGAAAGAAAGGATTACTTTTTGATCCAAATATGACAATGATTTTTGCTTAGCTGAGCATTCGATGAATTTGAGAAATATTATACTAGTATAATTTCCAGCTCCTTATAATGAGTCTAAGTCTTCAGCTTTCCTCAAGGAAAATTAATCCAAAAATATAACTACTTTCCTGAGAATATCTTTGGCAATGCCGATATGTTGAATTGTCCATTCTAATAGCAAGTAATTAAAACCTCTAACTTTCACTAATTTTCATTCACCCTTACGACACATTTCTCAGATTTCACTTTTCCATCGAGAACGTGTCTCAATAAAAAGAAAAAATTTAATTGATTCTAAATCCATTGATTTCAGTCTAAATCTTCCAACAAAGGAAAGTTAAATTCAAAAAGGAATCTTCTCTCTCAACTCATTCAAAGTGAAGCAGGATTAATATTCTACCTTTTGATATCCAAATTTTTTCTCTCCTAATATCCAATTTAGGCCTCAGATTCAACCCTAATTTTATTCCTCTCATTTTCATAATTTCTTAGATCTCTCGCCTAGATATCACTTCAATTTATTTGTTAATCAGCCTCGCAATTTCTTTTCTGAGAGTTTTATCCCTTCAAACGTCATCTTGAAGAATAGACTCTCTCCCAACCAGAACCTCATGAAATCTCTTCTTTCAGCCTGTTTTTTCAACCTTGATAATTATTTCTCATGCCTTACCCAGTCCCATTAGTTGAACAATTTCGAACCAACCAACCACCTATCCATTTCCTTCAATAAAAAGCCAAAGCTCAACTCCCTTTCCACTCCACAAAAGGCCACAGCCATTGCTATACCCTTCAGATTTGAAATCAGAGTATTTCTTAAAATTATGATCTTTATGGACCTTGTCAAATCGAATAAAAATTAAAGGATCCATTCTGAATCATAACCCTTTCTTGATTTAAAATTTAACAAACGACGTCTTGTTTATCCTCGCCTGTGTCAATAATCAAAGGGACTTTTATAAATTACGGTCATCTTCTTTTCATTCAAGTATTCTTGTTTTTCTACCTAAAATAAACCTTTGGCAAACAACTCTATATTAAACCCTTTATTCTAACTGCTTTCCACGTTATTCATTAGCCTTCGCATCTCCGAGAAAAAACCTCTAGAATATTGGCTTGAGAATATCTGTATAAATTGCAACTATCCTTCTTTCTCTGAAAAAACCCTCAACCTTGAAAAATTCTCATCAAGACCTCTCCTGCACAAAAATATATTCACCAGGCTCCCGTTCCTTTAAATCCTAGAATTCTGCCCCTTAAATTGCTTAGATTTATCTCACAGAGTCAACAAAAATGTCATCTAATTGAAAACGGATTTCCCGCACATCAAACTTTTAGAAGCTCCTCTCAAATAAACCGTATAAATTAATTCTTTACATTATTTTTTCCCTCTCTTTCAAGACACCATAATCCCTTCCATCAAACCCACCAACTTTCCGTCGAATTAGTCATTCTCATCACCCCAAACCATCCAAAATTCTTCATCTTTCCAAACAATGCTCTTATCTTTAAATCTTTTTTTCATTGCGTGATGAAAGACGTATTAAAAAATTAAAAAGAGGGTTTAATAATCAACCTTACGAGTCAATACGTATTCACCAAAATTCTCTTTAAACTTTGTGACGCATTCTTATGCCACCATGAAAATCTTCTAATTAATTTTATACATTTTTTTATAAAATCTCCAGTCATGCTCCCCATTTACCTTGCTGCCTACGCCGGTTATATCATCTTTGGTGCCATCTGGTTCACCTATGCAATCTGGATGACCAGCTTTGTTAGAAAACAAATGGGCCCTGGCCTCAAGTTCCTTCATAAAGAAGACCCTTCTCTCGGCGAAAAGTACGATTGTTTCCGCAGAAAGGACATCAACAAATGGAATAAATGTGAGATCTATTTCTGTGCTCTATTCCTCTTCCCTATCAGAGTCATGATCTTCTTCTGGGGCTCTTTCCTCGGCTCTGTCTTCCTCAGATTTGGAACCATGTGCCACAATCCTGACAAAGGTTACTCCTGCCTCAGAAGAGCCTTCATCAAATGCTCTGCTTATTTCTGGTCTCGTGTTGCCTTGATCGGCCTTGGATTCTACTGGATCAGAAGAGAAAAGCTCAACATCTCAGATTACGACCCAAGCTATCCCAGAGATGCCGCTGAAAAGCATAAGAACGCCCCTGCTCCTATTGTTGTCTCTAATCATGTCTCCTTCATTGACATCTTCTTGTATATGTGCGTTAGAGAAGTCCCCAGTTTCCTTGCCAAGGCTGAAATCAAGAAATACCCTATTTTCGGCGGTGGAGCCACTGCTCTTGGAACTATCTTCCTCCAAAGAGACAACAAGGACAAGAGAAATGATGTTACCACTCAAATCGAAAAGAGAGTTGATGATTTCGCAAAGAATCCTGGTACTACTCCTCCTGTCTTGATCTTCCCTGAAGGAACCACCAGTAATGGAGAGTACATTCTTTCTTTCAAGAAAGGTGCCTTTGCTAATATGACTCCTTTGAGAATGTATGCTGTCAAGTATACCAATAAGAATTTCAGCCCTGCTTTCGATACCCTTGGTATTGGAAAACTCTTCTTATTTATTATGTTACAATTCAGAAACAGTGTCACTGTCTATGATTTGGGCGTGTTTTATCCTGATTATTTGAACCTCAAGGGTGAAGAAGATTGGCAAGAATATGCTACTAGAGTCAAGCATATTTATGTCAAAGCTTTGGGACTTAAAGCCACTGATATGGGCTTCCAAGATATGATCACTTATCAAAAGAATCTCACCAAAGATATCGAAATGTAATCAAGTTTCGAATTTCTTGCAGTGAGAAAAACTAAAGAGTATTCTATATTCATATTTATGTGTTTTTTTGAATGAAAGAATTAGTCGAGCCTATGTTTTTTTCTAATCAAAAATTTCCTCAAAAATAATAGATAGTAATTCTAAAGTAATCTTTTATCTATCAAATTCAATATTTATTCAGAAAATTAAAGCAAGTCTCAAGTCTTAGTTTAAAAATTCTCTCTCCCGGTGATTTTATTTTTCTAATGAGCCAGGAAAAATTATCTAATCAGAAAATTTAGTAATCTGAAAAATCAAACTTGGACTTATGAAATCTTATTTTAAGAGGAAAAAATTTGGGATGCCGTCAAAATGAAAAGCATACTTCATCAGACTTTTTTTTTTTGGACAGAGAAATTTTTTCGTTTTCTATCCCTCTTCTCCTAATCTATCTCTGACTTTTGTATCGTATTCCTTTGTCCGTAAAATTTCAATGAATTTCCAACAGAACGGCCTGAGATCAAGGTTCAGAATTTTCAGAATTTTGGCAGAACCTTCAGACTTTCAAGAGTTTTCCGCAACAACAACAAAAAAATAATTAAAAAATTTCTGTTTAATTTTTTTGTTGGAAAAGATACTGAAAATTTTTTTAGATTTTTTCCTTTATCAACAAAAAAATTCCCAGTCAACTTCAAAAGCGAGATCTTGAAATTGTGAAAAATTCAGATTCCCCTGAAGTTCAAAAAATGTAAAAAAAATTTTTTTCTACTGATCTCTCAATCCCAATTTTAATATTTTTCTTTTCGATTTTTTTTCATTCAAAAAAAAATCACATAACAGAACATAACATTTAATTACTTATGCAATTCTGATTGAAGTGAAAAAATTTTCTCAGAATTTCCTTTGTGAAAAAAGTTCCCCTTCAAATAAAGAAGAATCACTCTAATCTATGATATTGAATTTTTTTAATATCAAATCAAGGTTTGTTTTATGAATTTTCAATTTCCTCTCTATAATAAACGTGAACATACACATCCTTTTTACAAACATAATGTTGTCAATTACACTGGTGTTTTACGACGATATGAGAGTATATAGAGGTGTGTTATATAAATTGATAATGTTGAAGAGTTCGTACGATGAGATATCCCTCTCTAATAGCTGTTTATATATATTTTTGTCATTTTCTTTATTTTCTAGTGTTAACGGGTTCTTCGCTTTCAATAATTTCTTCTTGAACGGTATTAGGAACATTGTCTTCATCGAAGCCCAACAATTTAACTCTTTCAGCCTTAGCTTCAACCCAAACCTTTCTCTTTTGGTTCAACAAGCCCAAGAACTAGTTTAAAGTTAACATCTTTATAAAAAATATCAAAATTACATCTTCCAAATTCTTCTTTTTAATTTCTTCCTTCTTGTACTTATCTTCATTGATAATTCTATCATCATCTTCTTCGAATCTACAAGGGATTATTAATTTCAAAACTACAGTTTGCGGTTTACTTCTTGGAGTATTCCTTAAGCTTAGAGTTGAGCTTTTCTTCAACTTCAGCGGGCAACAAGAGCTTGGGCTTGTTTCTCCATTGAACCTAAACATTTTATTTAAAAATCAATCTTCCCAGAATCTTCTTACTTGAGTGATTTCATTGAAAGTATCTTTAATGATAGCTTCACCGAAAGCAGTCCAAATGGTGTAAGCACCCTTAGATGAGCTGGAGACGAGGTATCTACCAGAAGCGTCCCAAGCAGCATAATGCATATAGTTGAACTTGGTGGCCTTAATGATTTCCAAAGTGTTGGCCTTGATGAAACCGAATTCGAGGGTACCAATCTTAGCAGAAAGCTTATCAGTATTCACAATAGCAAAGAAGTTTCCGTTGGGAGACCAGGCGACGTGAGAAGCGTACTTATCAGTCAAGTCGCCGATCTTTTGTAAATATTTGCCTCTGACTTCTTCGTCAGTTTTAAAGATTTCGATATTATAACCATACAAACCAGCAGGAGCGTCTCCTATGAAACGAATTAGATAACCACTCTTCTAGCTTCAAATCGTTACTGTTAGCGGGGTCAACGGACAAGACAGCGATCTTTCTACCGGATTCATCGACATTAACGACTTTTGCATCAGGGAATTCGTGTTCTTCGACGGTGACCATATTGTGTCTGATGTCACCGACTTGGATAACGGTAGAGGTCTTTTTATTCTTGAGGAGCTTCTTTAAGACAAGGACGACCTTGTTGCCAGCGCTTTCCCAGTGGATGTCGCAAGAGCTGAATTCCCAAGTAATAGTCTTCCACTTGAGGATGTTTCTGCTAGGAACCTATGAAAATTAAACGATAATTCATTTCAAATAGGGTACTTCGATGATGTAGATCTTTCCAGAACCTTCACCCTTGGAGGCTTGGGGTTTATAAGCAGCAACGCAGAGAACGTTCTTATTGGGCTTCCATTCGAGGTTTTGGATGTTTTGGACCTTCAAAGGAGCTCTCTTTTGGGTTTGGGGATCCTAGGAACACATGAGTCACTTCAATTCTCAAAAGATATATATTACAATAATTCTGCTCATGGTGGGGAGTTCATAGATGTTCAACAAGTCATTACCGCAGCTGGCGAGGTATTTGCTATCAAAACTCCATTTGTATGAGCCCCAAGCTTCACTGGGGGTGGCCTTGAAAGATCTCAATTTACCAGCAGTAGCAACTCTCCAGACAATGTAGTTTTCAGAGTTGGGGGCATCGTTGATGGTGCCGTTGAAAGAGAGGGCATAAGTTTCATCGGGGGAGAATTCAACTTGTTGGACTTCAGGATGAGGATAGAAGTTCAACTTTTCGAAGGTGTTGCCACCCCAGAGGGCGAAACCAGCATCGTAGAAGGTGATAAGATAAGAACCACTCTTGGACCAGTCGAATCTGACGACTTCACCAAAGTCTTCGAAATTACTCTTGAAGCTGATGGTTTCAGTCTTGGTGACGTGGTCGAACCATTGAAGGTAGTATCTGTTTTGAGCTCTGACCAACAATTGTTCTCTGGATCTGGGATCCTTGAGCCATTCTTGAAGATCAGCCTACGAGAGGTTAAGTGACGAGATAAAGGGCTCCAATGTACTCTGGAGAGGTATTTGGGAGGGGAGTAGGTTTCATTCAAGGAGATCATTTCATCAAAGTCTTCATTGGTGCAGGCAGATAATGTGTGGCTCTTGTCAAAAGCGAAACCATTGAGTTTCAAGGCAGCATTCTTGGCGACATCTTGGTCAGCAAAGGTGAGCAATGCAACTCTATTTCATATTATCTCAAAAAGACGTTCACTAAAGCGCTTCTTACCCGACCATTTCGTTGCCTTGGATATCGAAAACAATTTGGGGTTCAGGAAGTTCAAGACTGGGGAGAATCTTGCCCTTGAAGAAACCTTGAAGCTTGTCAACCTTATCTTGAGGGATCTTGGGGAGACCAGTGACTTTGGAGAGGTTATTTATGAACTCAAAGGGAGAAAAGTGCTTACCAACAACGATATTGGAAAGATCAGTGTCGTTGACGGGTTGTTTGTAATTGTCGTCATCTTTATGTTGAGCAGCGAGTTCTTTAGCAGCTTTAGCAATGTGATCTCTGAGGATGGGATTATCCTTGGTTTCTTTGGAGAAATCGATGATTTTAAGGAAGTCGACCATTGTGGATGCGAAGATATGCTTTTTTAATGAGTTAAATTAAGCGAAAATAATTTAATTGTACGTGAGAAAACACAGACTTAAATAAATATGCGGAGGAGAAATCATTGAATGAGAATGGTTAATTAATGTAACTAAATTAACCCATCCGCTTTGCTCATATCTTTCCCTTTTTTGAGACCTTCTTCTCCTAGAGGTTGATCGGATCATCCCCTTCTTCTGATCAAAAATTTCCTTTTCTTTCGGATAAAAAAGTATCTATTATTTTTCTCAAAATCTTTTGAAAACAAAGAAGATCTTCCTCATTACTGTATATCATTTCATTTGATCAATTAAAGCTATCCCAAAACATCAATTTGATCCATTTCTCCTTTTTCTTTATCCACAAAAAATTTCAAGTGTCCCTTGTCACTATATTTTGTTGTTAGATAGACAATAGACGATAAGATAAATATTTCAAAATAGATCTGATGTCAGATATAATAAAGATCTATGGATCAGAAAAATCTTTCTGAGCGACAAAAAAAAGTTATTAAATTTAGACCGAACCGAATCTAATGAAGATTTAATTAATGTCCTGTTAGTTACCAATTTCAAATCTCCCTTCCCTCATCAGAATCTTGACCAATATTCTTTCCATGTCTAGCGATCAACAAAAGAAAGAATTCTGGTTCTGGTTTTCAAAAATTATACTCTTGATTTTTTCTAACAAAAAAAAACTAATTCATGAAATTAATTAAAAAGTATATATTGTATTATATTTTTTATAATCAATTATAGTCATTTTTTTCTCTTGGATAAGTCTAGACAGAAAAGCCCACAAGAGCTAAAAATTATTCTTCTTCATAAACTCTTCCCAAACAAATGAGAGATAGATTATTTATTAGATGACGGAGAATAAAGAGATGACGTTGTGTGGTGGTGTGACATGTTATGGAGAAATTTAATATTTTATTTCTCACCATCATACTCATACTATTAAATTTTCTTATTCCAAATAATCACTTTGCCACGACAAATTCTCATTTAGTTTATCATGGAAGGTTTCCGTCTTGTCAGTAACATCTCCTTTTGTTTTGCCTCACTCTAACTTTCCCCTTTTTCCAATAGAAAAGGAGTCCAATACGGTCGTCAGAGGAGATGTCGAGGAGAATACTACTTTCTATTATTCTAATTTCAAGCTTTTCAACGAGTACTCCGAAATGCTCTTCTCAAAATACATCGCCTTTAAAAAAGATCTTCAGGCTTTCTTGGGTATTTCTCTACTTCTCTGTGTTCTCTTGTCTCAACTTTTTCCTTAGGAGAAGAATGGCAAAATTACGCCAAAAAGAGCATCTATAAAACTCTAGACGAGTCTACTATCTATGTCCAGAGCCAAGATATCTTTAATACTGCTCTTGAAATCTGGCTTGAACTCCAAAAGGATGCCAAAGCGAAAACTGAAACTCAAAGTCAAACCAGATCGAATGCTTCTCTTAAAACTTCTGTCTCCACTAGCGAAGTCAGTGCTTTCGATGCCCCAAATTTCCCTGAAGAAAGAAAAACTACCGATCTCAGTCTCCCTCAAACTCCTGCTGAAAGCTCAGAGGTACACGCTTCGACTTCTCATCTAATTTTACCATAGGATGAGCTCGCCCTTGAAGAATTCCAACAAAAGATCAGAGAAAAGTTTTCTTCTCATGAGATCAGTAACACTATTCTTTGCAAAAATTCCCTCTAACCCTCATTCAAGATGAAGTATGTTTCAAGGCAATTATTCAAGCATTTTATGTCAGTGCAACCAAAGTGTGGAAAGAAATGGTCACTGACTATTTTGATGAGAATGCTAAAGGAGGTTTCTTGATCGAATCCAAAAAGTTCCTCTTCAATAAGCTCCAAACTTTCTACAACACCAAGTCAAAGTAAAACATCCTTTATGACTTCTATATTTAGTACTTCAATCTAGGATGCTTAAACCTATCCTTGTGATCACTGAAAGAATCAAAGATCTAGTCATTGTAACTCTCGGAGGCAATAATCTCTCTTATTTTTTCCCCTAGGATTCTTCAAAAATCAATGTACCTCAATCACAATTCCAGTTCCCAGATGAATCAGAATTAAAGAATTTCAGCAATTTCTCCAATAATTTATACAATGTGGATGATCCTTCTACTCCCTCTAATGATGGAATGTTGGATGATGAAACAGAACTCAAACGAAATTTCAAACATATGCATATTTCAAATCCCAATCAGAGCAATGCTGGAAATTCTCTTCTTGGAAAAAGAAGTCTTGTCCAAGCGAATAGTGTTGTTGAAGTCAAAAAAGTCAACAAAAAACTCGAAAAACTCTTGAATCCCACCACTGTTGAATTCGCCGCCCATTATGTCAATAATATGATGAAGCCATCCAATACCGATTGGCAAGTCTCTAGAAATTTCGTTACCAATATGGTCGAAGTACACTGTTTTTCTTGAAAAATTTAAGCCTAATTTTTTCAACATAGGTTAATTATAACAAGCTTCAACAACTTGAGAGTCAATTAAGCAATAAAACCTCAACTGCAGGAATTGACATCAAATTGAGATTTATCCAACCTGCTCAAGGCTTCTATAATAGATTAATGGAACAATGGATCATATTTAAAACTCAATCTGTTGATCGTGAAGTAATGAATTTGAAATGATTTTCATCACTCTAATCTTCATAGATCTTATTTACTGAGTACGTTGAAAAAGTCAAAGCATCATTGGGAGACTTGTGGAATGAAAAGTAAGAAAATTGAAAATTTTCATTTGATTCTGAATCAATTTTTCAAGGTTTATTGGACCCACCCAAAATTTCTTCATGACATTATATTACGAATGGAATCATTTGAAACAAGCTGAAGTTGATAGTGAACAGGTAGTTGAAACACTCCCAAGAAATTCCTAACATTGTTATAGAAAGTTCTCTATTTCACAAAGAAAGTTAAAGAAAGCATGTTGAAAATCTGGGAAGAAAATATTGTCAAAAAGGCTGAAGAACTCAGCAAAAGTGCTACAGCTTCTCATGCATAAATACAGAACAGAAACAGTGAAAAGTTGTATAAGGCAAACTGCCAATGTAAACAGAAGATTTATTCTGATTTCCTAAAGGTTATTTTGAGGCTTTTTGGGCTCAAGAAACCACTCACTACTGAAAGAATAAGACAGTAGAGAAATAGGGAAGAAGACAATTTTTAGAATTAGAGATTGTATATATAAGTTGGAATAAACGAGTTTTTTATTTATTTGAATGGTATTATTCTTTAATATATATCATATTTATATACAGAATTTGAAGGAAGAAAGTGGGAGAACTCCAGAAAGAAAGATGCAGATTTTGAATTGAAAAATAAAAAGAGTTTGTTACCCCCTTTCCCTTTAAGTTTATGTATAAAAAATAATGTGTCAATAGTTGCTGAATTTCCTTCACATGCGTATGTATATAGATACATGATACAATCTTGTTCTGATTAAATTATCAAATCTGTCATTACTAAAAAACTGTGTTCTCATACATAGAATTTTTGGGGCCTCAGAAACAAGAACAAAGATTCCAGAGTTGCTTCACAGGAGAAAGATGTTTGTTTGGACATAGTAAATTTTTTTCCCTTGTCAGTTTGAATTTTGAAATTAAAATTTAAATAATTTTGGTTTTTAATTAATTAAAAAAAAAAAAACATAGCGATCCCAATGCCAGCTCTTTCGAAATATTTTCTTAGAGAAAATTCAAGCTTCTCTTTTTAATCATTATTACCATCAAACCTTTACAAATTCTTCGAAGAAAATTTTCTACTGTATCTCAATTTCAACTGCTCTCCATCATTCAATTCCAACTGGATCAAATAAACCTGTCAAAATTTAAATCTCATACCAACTAGGCCAGGCTGGGACTCCTCTGACTTCAGAAGCTTCTTGAATTCATCAAGGAATCCCTCCCTCGCTCCCAAGAAGTTTTTCCTATCTCATGTCTTGAAAAAAATTATCCAACAAAAAAATTCTCTTTATAACCTCTGAACTTCTTCTCATCCTTTTACCTGTTTCAAAATTTGTCCTCTAACAGTTTTATTATTCCAAATTGCAGGTGGTTTATTTTTTTCATGAATGATTGATTCATCCAACGAATCAAAAAATTAAAATCCCATTGATCACACCGGCTAACAATCAAACAAACAAACAAAAAAAACGACTATAATTCTTTCATGCATGACTTTTCATATACCAGTGCCGAAATCCGTCTTGCCAAACTTCTAAGCGCTCGTCGTCTTCGCTTTCAGTACTTAAACAGCACTTCAGGCAAGTTTCTATGGAAAAAGTTTGGTCTTGTCCTTCTCAATACATTTGCTTCCTCCCTTACAATCCCCTTGTTATTCTTCATTTGGTACCCTTAATATCCCGTCTTCACCATTAAATTCTCCTTCTAGCTACTACACTTTCAGCATTTTCCCTCATCTTTTGACCAGACCTTTCGATGCCGTTTCAGGAATCTTTTTCATGGTCCCAGCAATCATCCTCTTTGATGTCTTTATGGGCTTCATCTATGGTTAATTCCATCAAAGTTTTCATTGAAAATCTCATTCTGAATAGACCAGTTGAGCAAGGCTCGTAATGGAAACAATCCCAGACTTTTCCTTAAAGGATTTCTATCAGTTGTTGGAAATACAGGTCTTGCCTTAACTGCAATTTTCTTTTTCAGAAAAGAAAAAGATCCAATAGAAACTGTCAAACAATTCAAAATTACAATCGGCTTGGCTGTCTTTTTCTTAAATCTCAGGTAAAACCTTTCTTTCTAAGATTATCTCTCAAACAATCTAGCAACACTACGAATTTCAAAAATTCAATCAACTACAGTCCTTCTCAAGATGAAAGACGGACTTTGTTTCACTTAGAATACTTTATTAAAGGCTTCATCACCTTTGTTTATGCTGGACTTCCTTTCATGATTAAATTCTGGACCAGCGTAATTCTCTCAATTTCTTTCGTAAATTCATTCCCTTTTTTAGGATTGTGATTGTCAAGACCTCTGTCATGATGATCCTGCGGCAAATAACTGCTTTACTTGCTTACAAACATGTGATACCATCACTAACATGAATTATTACAGATTTACAACGATCGGCTTTTTGTCATTTTTCACTCTTGCAAATCTTATAACTCAATTTGCTGTCAAACCTCGTAGAGATGAATCTCAAGAAGATATCCCCACCACTTTCAACAGACGGTAATTCTTATTTGAAAATCCTCTTCTCACTTTCTCAGATTAATTGAAATCTACCAAAATAAACTCCTTCTCAAAAGTTTTGTGATCACAGTTCTTGAATACGCCATCTTCTTTGGCCTTGCTATTTGGACTTTGATCTACATAAATTTCATTATGACACCAACAGTAATTCCTTTCCTCTCTAAAAACTTTGTTTAAGCTCTCATCTCAGGAAACTTGTCGTGAAAGGATGAAAGATTTTGTCTATTTCTGCACTGACAGTTTTTGGAATCTCTCCAACTTTTTCCTCATGTTTCTCTTTGCAGGAATCACTTTCCTCCTCTCTAGAAAAATCAAATTTATCCTCTTCCTATCCATCACCTCCTCTCTTCTCGCCATCGCCGCTGGAGTTCTTCTCCTTGTTCCAACCTTTGAAGATGATAACATTGTCTTTTATTTTATCATGGGTATCCTCGCCTTTGTCTATGCATCTCTTGCAGGAAATAAACTTGTCTATGTAAAAAATCAGACTCGACCAATTCTAAAATTTTCTAGTCAGATGCGACTTTCTACGACGAATTCAAATCAGGATCTACTCAAAGCAATCTCCCTTCCAGGTAGCCTCCAAATTCTCATATTGAGTCTCTAAAATCCCTTTTCTTAGCTTACATCTTCTTGGAATAAAACTCGGATTTCTTCTCTCTTATGCAATAATTTTCACTTCAGTTGATACTGATAAGGATGATCCTAAAAAAACGGGTTTCCATAATGCAGTAAATATTGTGGGTCTTTTCTCTTTGTTAATCCCTTTCTCTCTAGGATTTCGGGATTATAATTATTGCTGTGGCATCAGTGCTAACACTTTTGAAATTCTGGACAAGCTGGGGTAATCTACATCAAATGGACAAAATTCAAATTGCTATTGAAAGAAATAAAGATGCTATTCATGATGACATTAACTTTTATGACCCTCTTACTCTTAGACCCATCCAAACCCCTATTCTTTCTTTAAAACCCGTCGAAAAGAAATTGATAAAACTCATGTACAGTCTCAGAGAAAATGAAATGGACCTGATAATTCGAGGCAAGCAGGCAAAAGTTCAATCAGAAGCTGGAGTCAAACTAGCTGTCTCCTTTTTGATTGCCGTGGCCATATCAATTTGCCTCATCATTTTTGGAAGCTATTTTGACACGTATTGGAACTGGGTTTTATTTATTGGACTCATCCTCATCCCAATTTGCTTGCTGATAGCATTGTATGAATATAATGTTTGGGCATCTGCTGGAGCATTGGAGTCCTCTAAATATAAATCTGTTGATCAAAATGTTCTTATGCAATTTGTTAGTCTTATTGAACAATAATCCTCGTTAAAAATCATGTTTATCTAATATTTATTCATTCAACCTTTTTTCCTTAATGAAAATTTTCTCAAATTCATATGTCATTGAAAAAATTGATTCATAAAAATCTAAAATGAAACGACTTTTCATTGCTAACGTTACCTTTTGATGGAGGAAAAAGGGTCTTCTCGAGGTTCCTAGCTGCCCTCTTTGCTTTTTTCAAACAGTTTCCAACGGCAGTTTCCTTCCTCGCACTAACTTCTCGGCTCTCCTCTCCTCTCCTCGAAGTTTAAAAATAGAATGGTTCCTTTTATTGAGAACACAAGACAGAAAAGTTTCAATTTTATTAATAAACCGAGTCCTGGCTGAAATTTGTTGACAGGGGGGGGGGGGGGGGATTTTAAAAATTTAAAAAAAATCTCCCTTTTTTTTTTCGTTTTTTTTTTTTATAAAAAATTTTGTCTTTTAAAA
>Ga0182738_1001320_pt1 | contig 31234 bp, 31 predicted proteins | sample eDN5th30CBELigMG_FD_128876 | JGI IMG/M metagenome (GOLD analysis project Ga0182738, IMG submission 128876) | Enriched Miracle-Growth compost microbial communities from Emeryville, California, USA - eDNA 5th pass 30_C BE-Lig MG (version 2)... ...
CTGGCAGTAGGCGTTGGCGGCGTCGCGCACGGCGCGCTCGTCGTCGCTGAGCTGCTGGTCCAGCAGCAGGGGGTCGTCCCAGTGGAAGGCGGCTTTGGTGGTGGCCATGTGGAGTCTCCGTGGGGAAGTTGAAATAGAACAGGCCGCGCAAAGAAGAAGCGGGCCAAATGCGCTAAGGCGGCGGCGCCTTCTAGGACTGCTCAGAGGCCGCCGTGACCTACTCAATCACCGTTTCCCCAGCGAAGCGATCGCGCGGCGCAGTGCTACCTTGTCGATCTTGTTCGCAGGAGTCTGTGGGAGACGCAGACTTCGCAGTTCGATGCTACGCGGGCACTTGTACCCCGCAATGCGCTCGCGGCAATGCGCCAGCAATTGCTCTACCGTCGGTTCTGCACCGTCCTTTGGAACGATGATGGCATGCACTCGCTCGCCCCATTGCTCGTCGCTGAGACCGAGAACCGCACATTCAAGAACGCCGGGATGTTCGTACAGCGCGTTCTCCACCTCGGCCGAGTAGACGTTCTCACCACCAGTAATGATCATGTCCTTCAGTCGATCCACGACGTAGACGAAGCCATCTTCATCCATCTTCCCGAGATCGCCGGTGTGGAGCCAGCCGCCACGCAGGGTCTGAGCGGTGAGTTCAGGCTGGTTCCAGTAGCCGCGCATCACATTGGGGCCTCGCGCCACGATCTCTCCAACGATGCCTCTGGGCACCTCCTTGTCAGCCGAATCGACGATCCGGATCTCCGTACCGTACACGGGACGTCCCACCGACGCGAGCTTGGCCGATCGAGGCCCCTCGGTGACGTGCCATTCCGGCCCCAGCGACGTCGCCACCGGCGAGAGTTCCGTCATCCCGTAAGACTGCACGAACCGTACGCTCGGCCAGGCAGCCATCAGCTCTTTCAGCAGGGCAACCGGCATCGGCGCCGATCCATAGACCACATGCCGCAGGCTGGACAGGTCATACTTGGAGAACTCGGGCGTGCGCAAAAGCATGTTCATCATCGTCGGCACGAACTGGGCCACCGTCACCCGATACGTGCTGATGGCCTCCAACACTGAAACGGGGTCGAAGCGCGGAAGGATGACATGGGTTCCGCCCGCCATCGTGCACGAGTAGATGCGCGATCCCGACCCCACATGAAACAGAGGTCCGCAGTGCAACTGCACGGTGTCCTCATTCATCCCTAGGACGTTGATGGCCCCTGCACAGTTCGCCCAAAGGTTACGGTGCGAGAGCATCACGCCCTTTGCCTTTCCTGTGCTTCCTCCCGTATAGAAGAGGCAGGCGAGTTCGTCGTCCGATCCGGAATGATCTTCTATCGCCTCATGCGATGACAGCAATTGCTCGTAGTCATGTGCTCCCGAAACCGGCGCGCTCGACATCACAACAATCTGTTTCACCACCTCGGCGGCTCGCAGTTGGGGGAGCAGAGAATGGAAGCTCTCGTCAATGATGAGAATCCTGGGCGTGCAGTCGCGCAAGAACTCGATCAACTCAGCTGCGGTATGCCTGTTGTTGGCCGGTGCAATGACTCCTCCCGCCCAGAGTGTCGCGAAGCACGACTCCAGGTAGCGGTATGAGTTGGGCGCGAGCAAGGCTACGCGATCCTTGTCGTGAAGACCCAGCGTCCGCAGGGCGCCGGCGAGCCGGGCGATCCGGTCTACGACGACATACCAGTTCATGCGCACCTCACCGTCAATGACCGCGGTCTCAGTGGCTCGAAGCTGTCTCGCCCGGTGAAGACCCACCGTCAACCGCTGGTGCCACGGGTTGCGCGCAGAAGAACTCGAAGGCTCGACTTCACTCGACGTCAAAGACAATGCCATCGCTGCAATCTCTCCTTGCTCAATGCGGGATGTAAGCGTGCTCATATCCGAGGCTCGCTGGTCAACGGTCGTCCCACGTCGTCCCACGCCAGTTCGGGCCGGTAGAACGGAACGATCAGTTGCTCGTCGCCATGCCGAAGGTTCAGCCCTCGCCTCATGGCCTCGTTGACGGCGGTACCGTCCCGGTCTGCCGCAGCTTGGAATGCTGCAGCAAACGTGAAAACCGCCTGGGCTCCAAGCCCAAACCAGTTGAGTTCGAGTGCATTGGGCGAGTCACCAAAGCTCAGGCGCTGCCGTTCAGCCGCGTTCAGTAGCCGCTGCAACGGCGCGTAGCGCACTCCCTCCGAAACGCCGACGACGTTGAAAACGAGGTTGCGCGCCAGGAAGCGGGACGCCACTTCTTGGCCAAGATGTCCCGGCAGCCGCGCATCTGCAAATCCGCCAAAACCGACAACCGGGATGTGAACGCCAAGGACGTCCATCGCCTTGGCAAACAAAGCCGAATCGGGAAAGAAGAAACCGCATGCCAGGATGTCCGCGCCGCTTTCCTTGAGTCGAAGCACCTGCGGCGTGAAGTCGGTGACCGGCGGCGTAAAAGGCAGGTCCAAGACCAGTTCCAGCCCCGCCGACTGCAGCCCTGGCTTGAGCACCGAGACGATCGAGCGCCCGTATTCCCCACCGTCGTAGATGAGCGCGACCCGGCGGACCCGCAAGCTGCGCGTGGACTGCAGATGCTTGGTGAATTCGAGAACGCCCGACGCATAGGCGGTCGCTGTCAGATTCAGGTTCCTTGCGTACCGAAGCCGCAGTTCATAGGACTTTTCGGAGATCAAGGTGGGAGATACGAACGGCATCCTGTACTGGTCGGCCAACGCCGCTGAAGACGTCGATTCGACGCTGGAGAAGACGCCCACGATGCCGTCGACCTTGTCGTCGAGTTTCATGCGCTCAATGACCGATCCCGTCACTTTGGGATCACCGCGGGTATCGCCCCGTACGATCTCGATCCGGGCTCCGCGCAAAGCGCGGATGCCCCCTGCTTCATTCACCAAGCGGGCGGCCAGTTCGACTCCGGGACCGACGGACTCCCCGTAGGACGCGAACCGGCCGGTGAAGGGGAATGGAAGACCCAGCCGCAAAGGTGCGGGAGACGGTTGCGCCGTCGCCACGCCGAGCGCGCAGGCGCCCAGCATGCCGCCCACCAGTGGCGCCGACTGCGCGAGGAAGCGGCGCCGGGTTGACTTGCTGATCTCGTTCATGGTTGTCTCTTTGCGGCGGCAAGTCGGCCTCTTCCGATTCAATCGCGTACAAGCGATCTCGCACTGGACATGGCCTGGCGCGGGAATGCAAAGCTTTCAGGTCCTGGCTTTCATCGCATGTTCGGCCCTTTCACCAAGCCTTCGCGTTCGTTTGCGACACGCGATCCGGCAGCTCAGCTGCCGGTGCAGAGCGAGACATGGCTGCACCCAGCGAACCTCCCGCATGCGCCGCCCTCATCCTCTTTGATCGAAAATGCCGGCCAACCAGTGACCGTACGATCGTTCGGTCGGATTGTGCTGAGAAAGCATGAGAAAATCAATACGGTTGGGCGGGGCGCGTAGCGTCCTAGCACGATCGGGCCACGACCCCGCCGGGTCCACTTCACCACTTGAATCATCGATGCCAAAAGTCGCCAAGAACAGTCCGGAACCTGACGAGGAAGAGTCGGGGCCCAGTTCCCGCACGCTGATCCTCGACACGGCCGCGCAGCTGTTTTCCACGCTGGGTTATGCCGGCACCGGCGTGCGCCAGATCGCCACGGCGGTCGGTATTCAGCCGGCCACCGTCTACCATCACTTCAGCTCGAAGGAACGCATCCTCGAAGAGATTCTTCGAGTCGGTCTGAACCAGACATTGCAAAGCACCCGTGCTGCTGTGGAGGTCCTGCCGCCGGAAGCGAATCCGAGAGACAAGGTCGAGGCAGCGATCGACGGGCATCTGCGTGGCATCCACATGAACCTGGCCTATACGGCCACCAACTTGCGCTTTCACGGCCAAATGCCGGAGGAAGTCAGTCGACGGCTGGAGCCACTGCGCGACATCTATACCGACTACTGGCGAGGCCTGCTGCAGGCTGCCGCAAATGCCGGCTTCCTGCAGCCGGACCTGGATATCTCGATCTTGCGCGCGCTCATCGTAGGCGGGCTGAACCGCACCGTGGCCTGGTACAACTCGGAGACAGGGAAGCTCGACCCGCTCATTCGCACCGCCATCATCACCTACGGTGGCATCTGGACCAAGGATCGCGCACTGAAACCGCGCATCAAGGGCCGCACGCGAATGCGTGTCTCCTGACACATCGGTGTCGCAGCTATTTCGCGGTGGTCGAGATCTCGGCCAGCTTCTGATAGCGTCGCCAGCCTTTGGGTGTGACCAGTGCGCGCAGGAAGAAATCGAAGCCGTCGCGGATATAAGCTTCCTTGTCGGTCAACGTCGCCAGACGCCAGTGCTTGAGCGCCCATGCATGAGCGAAGTTCACAAAATGGTAGACCGTCAGGGCGACGTCCACCTGCCTGAAGTAGCCTGCATCGATACAAGCTTGGACGCACTCCTCGATCAACTGATTCGTCTCGATTTCCAACTGCTTGATGTGCTGGCGCTGGCGCTCGGGCAGAGATTTCGTTGAGCGATAGGCCAACACTGTCGCTTCGCGACTGCGGTCCACAACGTCGCAATAGGCCCGCACCCCGGCCAGCAACCTGTCCAGTGGATCCTGATGCTGTTCGATGGCCAGGGGCAGTTCGCGCTTGTATCCCTCCAGAACGCTGACCAGTGCCAGCAGCAGAATGTCTTCCTTCGTGCGAGCGTAGTGATAGATCAACCCATGGCTGATTTCCGCCTGTGCCGCAATCTGCTGAACCGTGGTCTTGTAGAACCCTTGCTCGGAAAACAGCTTGACGGCCGCCTGAACGATCTGAGCGCGACGTCGCTGAACAAGCCCCGCATCGTCGGTCTGGCTCTCGACCAGATCTGATGGACTGTTCGCCGCCTGGACGTCTTGGATGGATTTGCGCATTTTTCTATTGGACGATCCACCGCACTTCTGAACTCAGCTCGGAGAAGCGATACGCGGCTCGGTCGGCGGTCACCTTTGCGCACCTTGCGATTTCGACTTCATTCTACGGGAGCGCATGGTCTTGGCGATCCAAGACACGACACCATCTCTGAGCACAAGCAATACCGCAATGATCACCAGCCCGTAGAATAAATAGCCGACGCCTGCAAGATCCACAAACTGTCGACTCAAGTAGCGCTCGATCGGCACGAGCAGCATGGGTCCGAACAGCGGCCCCCAGGTCGTGCCGATGCCGCCGACAGCTGTCATGAGCACCACCTGCACTGCGAGTTCGACCTGACCAATGCTTGGGTCAACCACACTCATGTAGTGCGCGTAGAACGTTCCAGCAAAGGCACCCAGCCCAGCGGAAAGCATGCTGGCCACCAGCGTCGTCCGAAGGACGTTCACGCCGATCATCCGGGCCGCATCCTGGTTGTCTCGGATCGCAAGCAGCCGGACACCAAAACGCGAGTGACGCAGCATCAGGGTGATCAGCATCATCACGGCTACGGCGACAAGGATGACATAGTAGTACATCTTCTTGTCCGCAAACCTGAAGGTTGCAGGTGCGTCTCCTCTCGGAATGACCAGCCCCTCATGACCACCAAGAAAGTTGGAGGTATGCAACACGATCACCGCGACCACCGTGACGCCTAGCGTGATCAGCGCATAGGTGAGCATGGGCAGCTGCTGCCTGAAGTTGATCCAACACAGCACGGCCGCGAACGCCATGGCCGCGGCTGCGCCGACAAACATACCGATCCAGGGCGTGAGGCCAAGGTGCAGGAACAGCAAGGTCGACGTGTACCCACCGAATGCCACGTACACCGGATGGGCAAAGCTGAATTGACCTGCCATGCCGCCGATGATGTTCCATGTCTGGCACAGGTAGACGAACCACAGTGCGATGATGACTGTGTCCAGGGTGCTTCGCGACACGTATTGTGCGCCGATCAGTCCCACCAGCACGAGCACGACGACTGCCACATAGCTCAGTTGCTGCTGCTTCACGATGCCCGCTCCAAGACGCCTTTCGGGCGCACAAGCAAAAAGACGATGAAAATCAGGTAGGGAACAGCTGGCGCCAGCTCGGGCGGACGCATGTACAGGGACGACAGCGACTCCGACAGCCCGATGATCAAGCCGGCCACCAGGGTTCCCAGATAGTTGTTCGCGCCGCCGAGGATGAAGACGATGAATGAAATCAACGTCAGGTGCAGCCCTGCGGAGGGCTGAAGAACCATCATGGGCGCAACCAGCGGCCCCGCGATGCCCATCACAGCCACGGCTGCGGCGAAAACGGACGCCTGAACCAACACCACGTTCACTCCCGCGAGCGCCGCCGCCTGCCTGTCCTCAGCCACCGCAAGCACCCGTTTGCCGAACTCGGTGTGGCGGATCACGTAGTACGCTGCCAGGGCCAGCACGATTGATGCGACGAATGCCAGCACCGGAGCCGCAGCAAGCATCACCGGACCGAAGCGCAGGATCTTCCCGCTGAGCACTGTGTGCACCGTTTGGAAGTTGCTTGTGAAGATCAGCAGCAGCGCGCTCTGCACGATGAAAGACAGCGCCAAGGTCACCTGAATCACCACCAGGTGGGGGGCGGAGAGCATCGGCGCGAACACGATGCGAAAGAGCAGGAAGCCTGCAATGAACATCAGTGGCGCGATCACGACGATGGCGACGTAGGGGTCCACACCGAGCGCATGCATGCCCCAGAACGCCAAGTACATCCCGACCACCATCAAGTCGCCGTGCGCGAAGTTGAGCTGGTGCGTCACCGAGTAGACGATGGCCAGGGCCAAGGCCATCAGCGCGTACACGCCGCCCAGGACCAGTCCCTGGGAGATAATTTGAAGCAGGGTATCCACGTTCAGACCCCCAGGTAAGCCTTAAGGACCCGGGGGTCGTGGCGCAGCGCCTTTGCCTCATCGGATAGTGCGATGACACCGTTCTCGAGGATGTAGCCGCGGTCAGATATCGACAACGCTTGCGCCACGTTCTGTTCCACCAGAAGGACGGTCATCCCATCCCGGTTGAGATCGCGCAGGTGACCAAGCACTTCCATTGCGATCGACGGAGCCAGGCCAATGGATGGCTCATCCAGAACGAGCAGCCGGGGCGCGCCCATCAATGCGCGACCGATGGCCACCATCTGCTGCTGGCCGCCTGAGAGCGTCCCGGCCAGTTGCTCCCGGCGCTGGTCGAGAATCGGGAACATCGAGAACACCTTCTGCAGCAGTTGCTTTCTCATCGGGCGCGCGCGCCGAGGCGTGTTTCCGAGCAACAGGTTGTCCATGACCGAGAGCTTCGTAAACAGGCGCCGTCCCTGCGGGACCTGGATCAACCCCTCCTCGGCGACTTGGTCCGGCCGCCAGCCAGTGATATTCGTGCCCATGAAGCGCACCGCGCCCGCCCAGGGCCTCATCAGCCCACTGACAACGCTCAGCAGCGTGGACTTCCCTGCGCCGTTCGCCCCCAGCAATGACACGACCCGTCCCTCGTTCACCGACAGCGTCACATCGCGGATGATCTCCACTCCCCCGTAGCCTGCCCGTATCCCTTGAAGTTCAAGCATGAGCCAAGTCCTCCGTACCTAGGTAGGCCGTGATGACCTCGTGATGCTTGGTGACGTCGCGGGGTGTCCCCGAGGCGGCGAGCCGCCCGTAGATCAGCACGTGAACGTACTCGCACAGGGCCATCACGGCCCGCATCCGGTGCTCGATGATGACGAAGGTCTTCTCGCCCGCGCAGCTGCGGATCACGCCGGCAGTACGATCGATCTCGGTCGAGCTGAGCCCCGCGAAGACTTCGTCGAGCAGAATCAGCCGCGCGCCGGTGGCGAAAGCCTTCAGGATCTCGACCAGCCGCATATCGGCCGTGGTCAGCTCCGATGGCAGATGGTCGAGCTTGCCGCCGAGCCCGATCTCAGCGGCCGTTCGCAACGCCTCGTCGAGGACGCCGGCCTTTCCGCTCATGCTGGCAGCGACCTCCAGGGTCTCGCGCACCGTCAACGATGCGAACAGCTGTGGCGTCTGGAAGGTGCGGGCGATGCCGCGCCGCGCCAACTCATGCGGCGGTACGCCGGTGATGTCCTCCCCCTCGAAGAAGACCTGCCCCGAGGTCGGGCGCAAGAAGCCGCTGACAACCGCGAACGCAGTCGTCTTGCCCGAGCCGTTCGGTCCGATCAGTCCCGTGATCGACCCGCGCTTGACCTCGAAGGAAACATCGTCCAACGCGACGACACCGCCAAAGCGCTGCGTCACGTTCTGCAACTTGAGGACCCTGTTCGTCGCGGACCCCTTCAAATTCGCGGGCAGCCCCGCACTCAGCGCCGCGCGCATCAGACACGCGCCGTGCCGGCGGCAACGTCTTGCGGATAGACAATGACGGACTTGCCATCCTGCCATTGCGCCACTGAAGGCGCTTGGTTCTTAGGCTCCCCGTTCGGCTCCCAAGCGAGCCCTGGATCATAGAACGGAGCGACCAGCATCTCCGAACCACGCGGAAGGTTCATTGCCAGGATGGCATCGTTGACTTTGGAGCCTACCGTCGAAGCAGCCCGTTCGAAGGCTTGCGCGAAGACAAGCACTGCCTGTGCGCTCAATCCATACCACTCGAGTTCCAGGCCCGGGGTCACGCCGGGACGCACCGCCTCCTTCTCAGCGGCCTTGAGCAAAGCCTGCAGCGGCGCATATTTCGTTCCTTCGCGCATTCCGGGAGTCGTACCAAAAACAGGCGCTTTCAAGACCCGCGCTGCAACGTCCGGGCCGAGCGCGCCTGGTAAGCGCGCATCGGAAAACCCTGACGCAAAACCGATGATCGGATTGCGGTAATTCAAGGTGTCTGCCGCCCGCAGAAGCAGCACTGTCTCCTGAAAATAGAATCCTGCCATCACGACGTCGGCCGCACTGTCGCGAGCACGCAGAATCACCGGTGCATAGTCGCTTGAACCCGGCGTGACGGATAGATCCAAGACTATTTGAAACCCGGCCTGCCCGAGCAGCCTCTTCACCACGTCGGAAGAAGCGCGTCCGTATTCACTGTTGTCGAATATCACAGCGACCTTTGAGGCCGACATCCTGTGCTTGTCTCGCAATTCCTTGAGCATGTTCACTGCAGCCTTGGCATGCGATCCGCTCGTGAGATTGATCGTACGGGAGTACCTGGAATTCAAGCCAAAGGCCTTGTCGCTGGTCCAGTACGGCGATACGAATGGAATCTTGTACTGATCGGACAGAGGATTGGCAGCAAGCGCATCGACACTGGAGAATGGACCGACAATGCCAGCCACCTTCTCATCGTTGATCAGCCGCTCGATCTCCGCGACCGTGGTCTTTGCGTCACCCTTCGAATCCGCAACCAATAGCTCCAGTGGCGCACCACCCAAGGATGCCACGCCTCCGCGGTCATTGACGATCCGAACCGCGAGTTGCGCACCAGGCACCCCCGAAGCGCCGTAAGTGGCAAAGCGCCCCGTCGTCGGCGCGACCATGCCCAAGCGGATCGGTGCTTGGCGTGCTCGTTGGGCAAACGTCGGCGCAGCCACGGCCAATGCTGCAGCCGATACGAAGGTGCGGCGATGCAAGTTTCCTGATTCTGTCGGCATGTTTGTCTCCTGTCTGGTTCTGCTAAAGGATTGCGTTGAACTCGTGAAGCGCACCCAAATAGAGGGAGGGCGCTCCGAACATCACCCGATCGACCAACGCACGCTTGAGGTACCGATGTGGTCGGGATTCCGCCGCGATTCCCATCGCTCCATGGACCTGGATGGCATCGCTGGCGACACGCCCGTACATGTCTGCAGCCCAGCTCTTGGCCGCATAAGCGGTTGCCACCCCATCCTGCGCGTCGGCGCTCAGCTGCCATAGCGCCGCGTAGGTGAGTGAGCGCAGGCCATCGAGCATCACCCGGTCATCGGCCAGCAGATGCTTGATGGCCTGGAAGCGACCGATCGGCCCGCCGAATTGCGTGCGCTCTCGCGCGTACTGGCAGGCGAGCTCAAGCACCTCACCGGCACCTCCCAGAATCTGAGCACTCAGCGCGGCGGCTGCCATCGGTCTGAGCTTCAGCGCGGCATCGCGAGGCAGGACGTATTGCGCGGTCGCGTCGCCCACCGGCAATGCGCAGCGGCGCACCGTGTGCACCCGGCGCGTCACGTCCGGCACCGGCAGTTCCTCGAAGCGCAGGTGCGGCGTGTTTGACGAATACACAAAGAGCGTGGGCAGATCGGGGTCGCGTCCGCGCACCACCATCACCACAAGGTCGCCATCGACAGCCGCGAACGTCGGCCCACAATCGACGAGCACTTTCCCGTCATGGAGCTGAAACACGCCATCAGATTCGTGGGACAGCAGAACCGATGCCTTCAGGTGGCCCGAAGCAAGACGCGCAAGCAGTTCCAGGCTTCCGTCACCTTTGGCCCGTGAGAGCAGTTGGGTGGCAAGAACTGCGGACATCAGGAAGCGGCCGCTGTCCAGGATCGCCCCCAGGGTCTCAAGGATGCATCCGGCCTCCACCAGCCCAAGGCCGCTTCCGCCCGCCTCGACCGGTGTGCACACGCCGGTCATTCCACCCTCCACGAGCGTGCCCCACAGCTGATCGCCCGCAACGCCGGCACCGGACACGCCGACAGTGGATCGCCAAGGCTCGACCATGGCGAGCACGGATTCGCGCAGCATCTGCTGCTCAGGATCGAAAGAGAACTGCACGGTTACCTCGGAAGATCAAGGACCCGTTCTGCGATGATGTTGCGCTGAATCTGCGCCGTCCCGCCGCCGATGGTGAAGCCGAATGAACCGAGATAGGCCTCGAAGGTCTTGGGCAGTACCTTCAGCGTATCTCCAGTGGCCTCGGCCTCCAGCGTGAGGTCGAGCATTGCGCTGTGCAGCGACTTGAACAGTTCTGTTGCATGCAGTTTCTGCACCGAGGCCTCTGCCCCCGGGGCGGCACCCACAGGCACCATGGCCGAGAAGCGATGGTTGTTGAGTACGGCGATGCGCACCTGTACGCTCAGCTCCGCCAGACGGCGGCGCACATGCGGCAGATCCATCAGCGCAGCGCCGCCCCCGCATCTGAGCGTGGCCACGCGCTGCCGCAGCTTGCGGAACACACGCAGGCAGTCGAAGCCAATCGCCGCCAGGCCGCGCCGCTCGAAGTCGAGCATCTTGACCGCGACCTTCCAGCCATCGCCTTCCTCGCCGACCCGGGCGCTGGCCGGCACCTCGACGTCCGCGAGAAACACTTCGTTGAAGTCGCTGCGTCCGCTCATCTGCGCGATGGGCCGCACCTCGATGCCCGGCGTCGACATGGGCACGACGAACGCAGACAGGCCGTTGTGGCGAGAGCCCAGCTCGCCCGTGCGCATCAAGAAGAGACACCAATCCGCCATGTGCCCGAAGGTGTTCCACACCTTCTGGCCTCGCAAGACGTATCCTCGGTCGGTGGAGATGGCCCTGCTCTTGAGCGATGCGAGGTCGCTGCCCGATCCAGGCTCCGAAAAGCCCTGCGACCACAGGATGCTCCCGTCGGCCGTGCCGGTCAGCAGCCTGTCTTTCTGTTCCTCGGACCCCATTTGCAGCAGCACCGGCCCGATGTTGCGCGTGCCGACGCGGAAGATGTCATCCGGCGCGTCGTGGCGGGCCAGGACCTCGAACAGGACCAGGTCCTCGGACAGCGAACCCTCCTGCCCGCCGTATCGCCTCGGCCAGGAACGCACGGCGTAGCCGGCCTCGAACAATTGCCGCTGCCAGCACCGCGACGGCGCGGAGTCGCCCGCGACGATGGCCTCTTCGATGCCAGTGCGCCTGGCATCGTCCAGATTCGCGAGGAGCCAGCGCTCGACCTCGGCGCGGAGGGTCGCCTCGCGGGGACTGTCGGACAGATTCACGACGCCCGGCTCCTCAATGCGGGCGGCACAGGTACATCGAACTCGTCTGCATCGTCTGCACGACCTCACCGCGCTGGTTGATGATCTCGCGATCGAACGTGACGATGCCCTTGTCTCCCTTGCTGGTCAGGCGCTTCTGGCGCGGCGTCACCACCATGTGAATGGTGTCCCCGTGCTTGACCGGCCCATGGATCCGCCACGCGTCCATGCCCAGAAATGCGACGATCGTTCCGTCGTTGATGCCGCTCTGGCACTGCAGGCCGGTGGCGATGGCGAATACCAGTGGGCCATGCGCGAGCGGCTCTCCGTAGGGCTGCTTCTTGCAGAACTCGAAGTCGACGTGCGGTGCGTTGAAGTCGCCGGACACACCGCAGTAGTTGACGATGTCGGTGTGCGTGATCGTGCGGCGCGGCGTGGCGTAGCGCTTGTCGATCTCGAAGTCTTCGTAGTACAGCCCACGTGCGGGTGCTTCGGTTTCAGTCGTCATTTCGGTCTCCTTGGGGTTGAAAGAAAAATGAATCAAAGGCCCATCAGCTTGGCAATCACGTTGCGCATGATTTCGCTGGAGCCGCCACCGATGGGTCCGACTCGCGCATCACGGAACAGGCGGCTCATCGGCCCTTCCATGTAGCCGGCACCGCCCATGATCTGCACTCCAAGATCGGCCACCTTGAGGTTGTTCTCCGTCGCGACCACCTTGCACATGCTGGTTTCGAGGACCGCGTTGATGCCTTCGTCCAGCATGTCGGCCGCCTGGTAGGTGTGCAGCCGCGCTGACTCGGTCATCATCTGCATCTCGGCGAACTTGTGGCTGATGGCCTGGTACTCGGTGATGGTGCGTCCGAACGCCTGCCGGTCCTTGGCCCAGTCACGCGCGAGATCGACGATCCTCAGACATTGGCCACAGCTGGCCGCGCCCAGAAGCACGCGCTCCAAGTTCAGCCCGCGCATCAACTTCTTCCAGCCCTCGTTCTCGCCACCGAGCAGATAGCGGGCCGGCACACGCACCTCGTCGAAAAACACCTCGTTCGGCAGGCTTGTGCGCCGACCCATCGGATTCATCGGCCGGATCGTGAGACCTGGGCTGCGTGTGTCCACGATCAGCAGGCTGATGCCCCGGTGACCGCCCTCAGGGTTGGTCTTGGCGGTGACGACTAGGTAATCGGCCTGGTGCGCATTCGTGATGTACACCTTCTGGCCGGTGATGACATAGTCGTCACCATCGCGCACGGCCCGAGTCCTGATGCCGGCAGCGTCGGAGCCGCAATGCGGCTCGGTGTACGCGACGGCCATACGGCGCTTGCCCTCGATGATGGGCGGCAGGAATTCCTGCTTGAGCTCGTCCGTGCCGTGGTACTGGATATACATCGCCGCGTAGATGCACGTGGTCATGAAGGCGGATGTCACGCCCGGGTGGTGGTACGCAGTCGCCTCGATGAACGCGGCGAGGTCGCGATGACTGGCGTTGGCGCCGCCGTAAGCCTCCTCGAAGGGGAGCGCCAGCCAGCCGGCTTGCGCCAGCGCTTGATAGGCCTCCATCGGGTAGGCGTCATTGGCTTCCAGTGCCTCGATCTTCTCGGGAGGAAGAACATCCTCCAGCAGACGAAGCACACTGTCACGCACCATCACTTGGTGCTCGGTAAATCCATAGGTCTTGTAGCTCACGAAAATCTCTCGCTCAAAGGAGATCAGCCCGCGAGCGTCAGCCCGCCGCTGACGCTGAGGATCTGACCGGTCACATAGTCGGCATGCCCGCTCGCGAAGAACAGAGCCGCATCCGAGATCTCGTGCGGCTTGGCGAACCGACGCATCGGAATGGCCTTCTGGAACGCCTCGCGGTGACGCTCAGGGACCGCAGCCAGCAGCGGCGTGTCGGTAGGGCCGGGACAGACACAGTTCACGGTGATGCCGTGGCGGGCGGTTTCTCGCGCCAGTGATTTGGTGAAGCCGATCACGCCTGCCTTGGCGCCTGCGTACACGGTCTCGCCCAGGCTGCCCACCCGGCCCGCATCGCTGGAGACGTTGACGATCTTTCCTCGCTTGCGCTCAATCATCTGGGGCAACAGCGCATGCGTCAGCTTCACGACGCCATAGAAATTGATGCCGATCACCTTGTCCCAGAACGCCTTGTCGTTTTCGACGAAGGGCTGGATCTTTCCCCAACCTGCGACGTTCACCAGAATGTCGATCGGGCCGGCCTTGGCGGCAGCCGCGTCGACGCTGGCGTCGCTCGCCACATCCAGGCCCAGGTGCGTCACCTGCAGCCCGGAGGACCGCAGCCTTTGCGCTTCGCGCTCGGCCAGGTCTTCGGCGATGTCCGTCAGGACGACTTCAGAGCCCGCTCGGGCAAACACTTCCGCCGTCGCCAATCCGATGCCCGACGCAGCACCGGTGACCATCGTTCTCAATCGATCCAGTCGCACGTTGACTCCTTTGAGGGTCTCACTACCCTAGCGAACATTCGTTCGGTTTTACTGTAAAGTTTGGCCTGCTGGACGAAGCTGGCTGCCAGCATGCCCCCTAGATCATCAGTTGCAAGCGTAGTTGTGATTGATTAGTCAGTCAACATCCTTTTGAAGATTTTGGAGCACGCCGACATGGACTCCTCAGTACAAATCCACCGATCCGGGAGTGTCAACGTCCTGACGCTGTCCGATGCCACAGGACGCAATGCCTTGTCGCTGCGAATGCGCGAGTTGCTTCTCGATGCGTTGAACGCCTGCCTCGCCGATACCGAGTGCAGGGCCATCGTCCTCACCGGAGCAGGCGGGAATTTCTGCGCGGGAGGCGACGTACGCGAGATGAACATTCACAGCCAGGATGAAGCGTTGCAGCGACTTCGCCTGGTCCACCGGATCATTCGACAGATCGTCCTCGGGGCCAAACCCGTGGTCTGCGCTATCGACGGCATTGCCGCTGGCGGCGGCATCTCGCTGCTTGCCGGATGCGACCATGTTGTCGCGTCGGACACGGCTCGATTGACCTCCTCCTTTCTGCGCACCGGCGTTCTGCCAGACATGGGCGCACTGTGGACGGTCTCGCACAGGATGGGGCTCGCGCAAGCACGCACGTTCTTCACCATGGGCACCACCCTTCGCGCCGACCAGGCCCAGCAAGCCGGCCTGGTCGACACAGTCGTCGCCACCGATGAGTTGATGCCGCAGTCCATCCACATCGCGCACCAACTGGCGCAGATTGCTCCGCTGACCTTCCGCGCTTTCAAACAGGCACTCGCCAACGATGCCTGGAGCTTCGCGTCGGCGTTGGCGGTCGAAGAGCAGTTTCAACCTTCTCTGGTGACCAGCAGCGACCACAGGGAGGCTGTGGCGGCGTTTCTCCAAAAGCGACAACCGCGCTTCACTGGCAGTTGAGGCGTGCGGGCGCCCGCCACCTTGTCCAGGCTCCTGCGGCTCGCTGGGTCGCACGTTTGGAAGCTCTGAGGACTGCATCGCACCCGCGCCCGCTAATCCACTTTGGCGCCCGATATCTTGACCACTTTGGTCCACTTGGCGGTTTCACTCTGGATGAACGAAGCAAACTCGGCCGGTGAACTCGACAACGGCTCCATGCCCAGCGATGCGAACTTTGCGCGCACATCCGGATTTGCCATGGCCGCCTTCAGCTCGGTGCTGAGTCGCTCGATGATTGGCTTGGGCGTGCCCGCCGGGGCGACGATGCCATACCACGGCGATGCATTGAAGCCGGGGAACCCGGACTCGGCGATGGTGGGAATGTTCGGCGCGACGGAGATCCGCTTCTCCACCGCCACTGCGATCTCACGCAGCTTGCCGGCCTTGACCATCGGTTGGCTGCCGCTCCATCCATCCATCATGAGCTGCACCTGTCCCGACACCACGTCTGGCATCGCCGCGGCCGTACCCTTGTAGGGAACGTGCTGGATGTCCACGTTGGCTGCAGACTTGAGCAATTCCATCGCCAGATGCGTCGTCGCGCCATTGCCCGCGCTGGCATACATCAGTTGCCCGGGGCGTGCACGCGCCAGGGCCAGCAGCTCACCCAGGTTGCTGGCCGGGAGGCTGGATGTCACGAACAAGACCAACGGCAAATTGGCTACCAGACCTACCGGGGCGAAATCCTTGACCGGATCGTACGGCAGCTTCGAAAAGAGACTGGGGGACACTGCGAGTGGTCCCGTCGACGTGAAGAACAGCGTGTAGCCATCGGGCGCCGATTTGGCAACCAGGTCTGCAGCGATGTTGCCTCCGACGCCTGGCTTGTTGTCCACAACCACCTGCTGGCCCAGTCGCTCCCCCAGCACTTGGGCGACCGTGCGCGCCATCACGTCCGAAGGGCCCCCAGCCGCCAGGCCGATGACCAGACGGATGGGCCGCTGCGGATAGGTCTGGCCGGAGGCAGAAATGGAAACCACGGCGCTGCACAGCGCCAAAATGAAAACCCACACCCGGTTCATAGCTGTCTCCTGAATATTCACTACAGAACGTTCGTTCGGCTTGTAGCTGATTGTTGATTGAAGAGCCTGCACAAGCCCATCGGGATTCCCCTTGGCAAGCAGCCGTCCTCAGCCCTCACGCCTGGATTCGAGCAAGCGCAGTTCAAATTTCTGAATCTTCCCGCTGGGTGTTTTCGGCAGATCGGTGACGATGCGCAGGTACTCGGGAAAGTATGTCTTTGAGACGCCCTGCTCGGCCAGATACTGCGTCAGATCCTGCAAGGTGGGCGCATGCTGTGTCGACCGTGGCACGATCCAGGCAGCACAGCGCTCGCCCAAGCGCGGGTCGGCTCGGCCGACGATCGCGATTTCACGAACCAAGGGGTGTTTGAACAGCAGCCCCTCGATCTCGACGACCGGGATGTTCTCCCCGCCTCGAATCACCACGTCCTTACTGCGTCCGGTGATGCGTACATATCCGTCTTGATCCAAGCGCGCCAAGTCGCCGGTGGAGAACCAGCCGTCTTCGTCGGTGCCGTAGAGTTCCGGACGATGCAGGTAGCCGACAAAATTGCTGCAGCCCCGAATCTGCAGCGCACCCACATCGCCGGGTGGCAGGGCCTTGCCGTCCACGTCGACCACGCGCAGTTCCATACCGTCCATCGGCAGCCCGTCTGTGTCGAAGATCTTCTCGGCTGGATCGCCCGGCCTTGTCGTCGCAGCGGCACCGTTCTCCGTCATGCCCCAGCCTGAGATGATGGTCGCGCCCAGGCGCTGTGTCGCATCTCTAACCAGTTGCCGCGGAATGGTCGCACCGGCCGAATGGAACAGGCGGAGCGCTGCGAACGCATCCGGCCGCTGCGCTGCATGGTCATTCAGGTCGGACAGGAATGGCGTGGACGCCATGGTGTACGTAACCGCCTCGCGTTGCATGATCTCCGCCGCCTGCTCCGCGCGCCAGACATCCTGCAACACCGTCTTGCATCCAAGGTAGATGGGCAGCATCATCCCGTACATGAAACCGGTCTGGTGCGCCAGCGGCGAGGCCATCAGCACCACATCCTGCTCGCCGAGCCCCATCCGCCGCGCATAGGGCACGATGTTGGAGAAAAGCGTGTTCGACGTGTGCATCACCCCCTTGGGCTCACCCGTGGTTCCGGAGGTATAAAGAATTTGCACGATGGCGTCCGGTGAATGCCTCAGGGCGGCGACGGCATCGAGCTCCCGGGAGCCGGGCTGCACCAACAGTTCCGTCTGGAAGTCGCTGCCCTGCGCACCCACGGCAAAGACGTGCTCCAGGCTCGACACTCGGCCCTGCAGCGCACGCGCCAGGGTCTCGTGGTCAAACCCCCTGTAGTGTTGCGGGACGACCAGCATGCGCGCTTGGGCGAGCTCGAGCATGAAGGACAGCTCCCGTTCCCTGAAGATCGGCATCAATGGATTGGTGATCGCACCCAGCCGGGCGCAGGCCAAGTGCAGCGCCACGAATTCCCACCAGTTGGGCAGCTGAATCGCGACGACATCGCCAGACCGGATGCCGCGCTTCCACATCGCGGCAGCGATCCGCGTGACGCGATCGCCCAATTCAAGGTAGCTCAGTCGGGCACTTCGCCCCGTCACGCTGTTGTGATCTACTACGGCGGTGGCGCCGGGACGCGTCATCACCGCCCGCTGCAGACATTGGTCGAGCGTCAGGTCCGGCCAAAGACCTTCAGCGCGCATGCGCTGCGCGCGCTGTGCAGGCAGGATCGGTTCGGGCTTCACGCTTGCTCTCGCCCGACGGTTTCGCGGACGGCGCCGCGTTCGACCTGCTCGTCAATCCATGCGCTGGAGAAGCCCAACTCCTGGAGGATGGCCCGGGATTGCTGGCCGATGAGTGGAGATGCCTCTGCGGTGGCTCCATCACCCTCGGGCAGGACTCCCGGCACATGGGCGACCGGTAGGGATCCAAACGCCGGGTGCTCGATCCAACTGCACGCGTTGGTCGCGCGCACATGGTCTTCCTGCAGCCAGTCGCCGTAGGAGCGCACTTTCTCGGCGAACACACCTGCCTGATGCAGGCCCCGCAGCCAGTGGTCCGTGCTCTGCTTCGCGAACTCCTTGCGAAGCTCGGCGTTGATCAGTTCGCCGTTCTCAACCCGCCTTTGCTGCGTCGGCCAGCGCGGATCCGCAGCGACGTCCGGCCGTCCGATCACTTGGCACAGCGCCGCGAAATGATGCTCGCGCATTCCGCTGACCACCATGTAGCCGTCGGCAGTCTTGAACATGCCGGCCGGCACGTACAGCGGCGCCGGCTTTCCCTGCGACTCGACGAACTCCATGATCTTGGCCGCCTGAAACGCCGCTGCGGCCTGTACCATGCTGATATCGAGGCGAGCACCCTTCCCAAAGCGCAATTTGCGCACCAGCGCGGCGGTGATCGCCTGGCTGGCATACAAGCCCGTGAGCACGTCCACCACGATCATCGCGATGCGATAGGGCTTGCCGTCCTCGGTCTTGTTCATGACCATCATGCCGGAATAGGCCTGAATCAGCCCATCCACCGTGGGCCGCTGGGAGTTGGGTCCAACCTGGCCGAAGCCTGACACCGACGCATACACGATGCCGGGATTCCGGCGCTCCAGGGCCTCGTAGTCAAGCCCCATCCGCGCGGCGACACCCGGCCGAAAGCTCTCGACAAAGATGTCGCACGACGCTGCGAGGCGATCTGCGATCTCCTTGCCCGCTGGCGATTTTGCGTCGTATGCGAGCGAGCGTTTGCCGCGATTCACCGAGTAGAAGTTGACCGACTCCTGACCCACCGACTTGCCCAGCACACGGCACCAGTCACCTTCCAGAGGTTCCACCTTGATGACATCGGCCCCATTGAGCGCCAACAACATCGTGGCATGGGGGCCGGCCACTCCCTGCGTAGCGTCAAACACCCGGATGCCACTGAAGGGCTTCTCATCCATCGTCGCGTCGTCCATACGTTGTCTCTCTTGTCTGCCGTTGAGGCCGCTAGCCCGCCATGCCGTGGGATCGTTGAAGCTCCCTCAGTATCACGATGTGCTGGATGTCGTTCGTTCCTTCGTAGATTCGACACACCCTCGCATCCCTGTAAAGGCGCTCGACCGGGAAATCGGCAAGGTACCCGTAGCCGCCGAGGACCTGGATGGCCTCGGAGCAAACCCATTCCGCGGCCTCCGATGCCACGAGCTTTGCCATGCATGCCTCCATCAGGCAAGGCCTTCCTGCATCCTTCAACGCCGCCGCATGCAACACCATCTGGCGGGCTGTTTCGACACGGGTGGCCATCGCGGCCAATCGGAAGCCCACTGCTTGGTGTTCCACGATGGGTTTGCCGAAAACATGGCGCTCGCGTGCATAGGGCAACGCCGCATCGAGCGCAGCCTGCGCGATCCCGACCGCCTGCGCCGCGATACCGATGCGGCCGCCCTCGAGATTCGAAAGCGCGATCCGATAGCCCTGGCCTTCTTCTCCGAGGCGAAGCGACTCGTGGACACGCACGTTGTCCAGCGCAATCTGCGCCGTGTCGGACGCATGCTGGCCGAGCTTCTTCTCGACCCGGGTGATGGTGTATCCCGCCGTGTCTGTCGGTACGATGAAGGCCGTGATGTCCTTGCCAGGCCGCGGGCCTGTCGCTGCAAACACCAGGGCCACGTCGGCAGTGCTTCCCGACGTGATGAACTGCTTGGTGCCATTGATCACGTAGCTGTCGCCGTCACGCCTGGCTGTCGTACGAGGCGCGCCGGCGTCCGAACCGCCGTGCGCTTCGGTCAGAAGGAATGCGGCCAGTTGCTGCCCCAGGGCCAACGGCCGCAGAAACCGATCTCGCTGCGCGTCGCTGCCGAAGCGGAAAATCGGCATGCACCCCACCGAGTTGTGTCCACTGACGATGGTCGATGTCGAGGCGTCCCCGCGAGCGATCTCCTCCAATGCGACAGCCATCGATACGAAGTCCGCGCCCGCGCCGCCCCACTCCTCCGGCACGTTGATGCCCATCATCCCCAAGCGCCCTAAGCCGGCGATGGCGTCGCGAGGGAATGTGCGTTCGGCATCCCATTTAGCCGCATTCGGCTTCAATTCGCACCGTGCGAATTCACGCACAGCGTCTCTTATCATCTCTTGTTGATCGGTCAATAGCATCTGTAATCCTTCAGGCGGCACCTTGCAACAGTTGGCCGGCGATGATCATCTTCTGCACCTCGCTGGCGCCCTCGTAGATGCGTAGCGCGCGCACGTCTCGATAGAGACGTTCCGGGATCGAACCCTTGACCACGCCACGGCCCCCATGAAGCTGAACGCATTCATCGACCACACGCTGGGCGGCCTCCGTACTGAAGAGCTTGGCCATGCTGGCTTCCCGGCTGACCCGGCCGCCCAGACGATCCTTTGTCCAGGCTGCGCGGTAGATCAACAGCGCCGCGGCCTCCACGTCCAACTCCATGTCAGCCAGCTTTGCCCTGACGATCTGCAGGTCTGACAGCTGCGCCCCGAACATCGGGCGGGCTCGAGTGTGGCTGACCGCAGCATCCAGCGCGCACCGGGCGAATCCCAGTGCAGCGGCGCCGACCGTGGTGCGAAACACGTCCAGCGTCGCCATGGCGATGGCGAATCCCTTCCCGCGCTCACCGACGAGGCAGTCCTCGCCGACCCGGCACTCCGTCAACTCCAACGTACCAATGGGATGTGGTGCAACGATCTCCGGCCGCTCCCTGACTGTGAGTCCAGGTGTGTTGGCATCGACGATGAATGCTGAAATACCCCTATGTCCGACACCTTCGTCGCTGCGGGCAAAGACGACGTAAAAGTCCGCGATTCCCGCATTGGAAATCCACGTTTTCTGCCCGGAAAGCCGCCATCCGTCGCCGCTCAGGGTCGCACGCGTCTGCAAGGCAGCGACATCGGAGCCAGCGCCCGCTTCGGAGAGCGCAAACGCGGCGACCAGGTCGCCCTTTGCCACGCCCGCGATGTACCGCTCGCGCTGCTGGGCGCTACCAAATAGCGAGATCGGTCCGCTGCCCAAGCCCTGCATCGCGAATGCGAAGTCCGCCAGACCGTGGCAACGCGCAAGCACCTCACGCGCTATACAGATGGACCGAACGTCGGGAACTTCGTCGGCGTTGAATGCCACTGCATGAGCGAGCAGGCCGGCCTGACCTAAGGCCCGAACTGTACGGCGGACTGCCTTGTCGATTTCGCCCGACGCTTCGGTTGCTGCGTCCGTCAGGTACCCGAGCTCGCGCACAGCGAAATCGTCGACACGCGCATGTAGTTCGCGATGCTTCGCCTCGAAGAACGGCCATTGGAGAAACCGACTATCGGCCATCAGTCGCCCTCAAAGACGGGCTTGGTCTTCGAGACAAACGCTCGATAGGCCCGACCGTAGTCCTTCGTCTGCATGCAGATCGCTTGCGCCTGCGCTTCTGCCTCGATCGCCTCGGCGATCCCCATGTTCCACTCCTGCTGCAGGCACTTCTTGGTCATGCCGTGCGCGAACGTAGGCCCGTCGGCCAACTCTTGAGCCAGTTGACGGGCGGCCGCCTCAAGCGATTCCGATTCGACCAGCCTGTTGTAGAAGCCCCAGCGATCCCCCTCTTCGGCCGTCATGACCCTGCCTGTATACAGAAGCTCGGAAGCGCGGCCCGTGCCGATGATGCGAGGCAGGATGTTGCAGGCGCCCATGTCAGCGCCGGCGAGGCCCACCCTCGTGAAGAGAAACGCGGTCTTCGTCTTGGGGGTGCCGATGCGAATGTCCGAGGCCATCGCGAGAATCGCACCCGCACCGGCACACACACCATCCACCGCCGCGATGATGGGCTGAGGACACTGGCGCATCTCCACCACCGCGTCACCGGTCATGCGCGTGAACTCCAGCAGCCCCGGCATGTCATCGGCTTCCTGCATGCGCACCAGCGGACCGATGATCTCGTGAACATCGCCACCAGAACAAAAGTTCCCGCCGGCTCCTTTGACGATGATGACCTTGACCTCCTTCGAATAGCGCAGGTCGCGGAAGAGATCGCGCAACTCGCCATAGGAGTCGAAGGTCAGGGGATTTTTCCGCTCTGGGCGATTCAGCGTGATGGTCGCGATCTTGCCATCGACCTGCCACACGAAGTGCTGCGCTTTGTAGTTGCCCGCATCGAATACACGCATTGAAGCTCCTGTTGACTGACGAATCAATCGACAGCGTAGCGCTCGACCAACCAATCGTCAAGCCACCCGATCGTTCGTTTGGTATTTTCACCTAGATGAACTACCCCCTCAACCGCAACTTGAGTCTGAGCGTCTGCTCCCCATTGACAATCCTCACACTGTCGGGCGGCATGAAAACCAGCTCCCCATTCCTTTGTCAAGGAATCCTTGGAGGGAGCGGTGTTCGCTCATCTGCTGTCGACGGAGCCGGGCCGAAGTGGCGAGACGATGGCGTCGCCGGACGTGCACAAGTTGGCGGCGCGGAAGGCGCTGGACAAGGCGCCAAGCGCATCAGCAGCGAGGTGAGTCTGAAGCGCAACAGCGTGCCGAGTACTCACTTCCCGGTGGGCTGGCAAGGGGTGTGGCCAAACCAAGCAGCGCACCGGAACTGGTCCGCGCGTCGCGATGCCACTGTGACAACGCCGCTGTTGTGCATCAGGAACATACCTGGGAGTTGGGGCATCGAAGTAGGCCTGCACAGTGGGTCGCCCGTGCGTCGCGCTGCTGCGCCGCGACTGCGCACCATACATGCACGGACGAGGTAAAAGGAGGGGTGCGGCGCCGGCTGCGTCAAGCGCAACGCCGTTGCCAACCACACCGCTCCGGCATCGTCGAAGCACCCGAGGCATCGGCTACGCTGCCCTGAGACCTTCAGTCCCAGTTCTCGCTGCGGAGTGGTCGTCAGATGGGCTGATCATCAGACGTCCAGGCCACGCCGCTGACCGAGTTCCCAAGTTGCACTACTGCGACGAATCGTCGCCGCAATGTGCTGACCGATGCAACGCTCAGCAACTGGCTTCCATGGTACGAGCGTGAAGCTTCTTCCTTCGTCGAGCATCGCGAAGCGCCCGCTGACCAACACCACATTGCGGCGGTAGATGCCCGAAACCCGCTCGCCGTCCGCCGCTGGCCGGTAAGGTAGGCCAGTCTCGCCGACGATGACTCGCGCGGCCGCATCAAGATCGCGCTGGCGCAAGCTGCCCATCAGGTTGCGCGCGAGCACGATGCGTGCACCGCGCCGCTCAGCCAAGCCCTGCTCGACGAGGAAGTCGCAGCGCTGGCGCAGCACTTCGCGCAACTCGCTGCCAAAGCCCTTGTCGGCGGCCCCGGCCGCGCCGCCGATCAACTGCCGGTCCAGCCAGGTGGCGCCGATGACGCGCGCCTGCCGCTCGATGGGCAGGTGCGATTGCAGCGCCACGCTGCCGCCGGCCAAGCGCTGTGCGTCGTGCTGCCGTGCTCGCTCGGGCAGGTCGGCCGGCACGCGCCAGATACCCTCGGCCACGCGCTCGGCCAGGCCGGCTCGGCGCAATGCTTCGAGCCGGCGCACGTGCACAGCCACGGTCTCTTGCGGGTCGCCGCCGCGCGCCGGCTGCGAGCGCAGCATCGAGAGGTGATGTTCGGTGCGGTACAGGCCGCCCTCGGCGAGCCCAGCGATGGTCTTGTCCACCGCGCGCTCTTCGGCCATGCTGCGCACCTCGACCACTGCGCCGACGGGGAACTGTTCGAGTTCGGCGCCGGCTGGCAGCGCGACGTAGTGCGCGCGGCCGTCGATGCCGTCCAGTACCAGGTAGCCGCGCTCCTGTAGTTCGTCGGCCAGGCCCTTGCCGACCACGCGGCCGACCACGGGCTGCGCTGCCTCGCCCGGCGTGAACACCACCATCTCGCGCTGCTGCACGCCGAGCGCGCGCTGCATGGTCCGCACGATGTCGCCACGCTCGCCCATTGCGCGCAGCGTGGCCTCGATGTTGGGCCGCAGCCGCCAGCGGTTCATTCCCTCGGGTTGGGCCAAGCCCATTGCGGTGAGCCGCTGCAGCCGGCCAATCAGCAGCGTGCGCGGCTGACGCGCCGCGTCGGCGTTCGCCGCCAGTTCCACCACGCCATCATGGGATTGCTGCGCCTGCTGCTGCAGGCTGCGGTCGAGGCTGGTCCAGCGCTCCTGCCCCACCTCGCGCAGCAGGCCCTCGCGAATGTCGCGTTCCGTCCGCGGTCCGAGCCATTCGGTCGCCAGCTCGGACGCACGCTGGCGCATGCCGTAGGCGATGTAGTCGCGCGCGATGATTAGGTCCTGGCCAGTCTGGTCGCGGCCGCGCAGCACGATGTGCGTGTGCGGGTTGTCCGTGTTCCAGTGATCGACCGCCACCCAGTCGAGCGGGCTGCCCAGGTCGCCTTCCATGCGCGTCATGAGGTGGCGCGTGTAGCCGCGCAGGTCTTCGAGCTGCTGCGCGTCCTCGGGCGAAACGATGAACCGGAACTGGTGCCGGTCCCCGCGCCCGCGTTCCTCGAAGTCGGCCAGGTCCGCGTGGTCGGTCGTGGGGCCGTAGGCGTGGCCCTTGCCGCCGTCCCGATCCACCCCCTCGCGCTCGATGTAGCGCAGGTGGGTTTCCACCGAGCGCGCACCCGCCTGCTTGAGCACCACGTAGCGGACCTTGATGACGACGCGCCGTGCGCCGGGCCCCAGCCGCCGGCCGGCGGTCTGCGCCGCGACGTGGCCGCGTCCGAGCTTGGCGGCGCTGCGCCCGCCAGCTCGCGCGGTCTGCGAAGGCTTCGCGCCGGACTTGCTCACCTCGCGCAGCACGCGGCCGATGAAGCGTTGGCCCCCGCCTGGGTGGCCCGCTCGTGGTGACTTCGGCGGCCCCGGCCGGACGCGGAAGCGGTCGTCGTCGCGCGAGGTCATCGCACACGCTCCGGCGCAGTGAGGCGCACTGCGGCGCAGACGGCACGCACGAACGCCAGCGCCGACGCGCACTTCCCGCCGCTTGCGGCACGCGGCCGGCCGAAGGCCGTGCCGCGCCAACCCCCGTGCAGACAAGGCCCGAGGCACCCGCGCGTGCCGTCCCCTTCTATCTTGCCCTCCGCCCGTCTTCCGAGTTCTGGCGATCGCTGGCGCGAACGACCTCGACGGTCTGGCGGCGATCGCCTGCACGGGCGAGGCGCGCCAGCCACAGGCGGCGCTGCAAGGCGCGTGCATGCCGCCTGCACGAGGATCGGCAGCGCCGATGCACGGGTGGCGGCTGTCATCGCGTGCCCCAGGTCCACATCGGCTGCGCGCGGCCGAGCACGGCCGCCGCGTCGATTGGACCGAAATACCGGCTGTCGAACGACGCCGGGTTCGTCGCGCTGAGCAGGAACAGTTCGCCATCACGCAGCGCGCGGCAGTGCGACCACAGCGGCAGGCCGCGGCCAAGGCCGTCGGCATCGCGCGCGAGCGCCACCGGCACGTCGTCGACGTAGACGGTGCGCTGCGCCATGCACACCCGCTGCGGCGTCGTCGCGCCGATGCGCTTGAGCAGCGGGATGCGCTCGGGCAAGTAGCCGCGCTGCGCAGCGAGCGCGGCGGCCTCGGACGGCAGGCGGGCCAGCACGATGTCGCCGACGTGCAGCGCATCGGCCACCGTCCCCGCCGGTTCGATGCGATACCAGCCGCGCGGCACGCTGTCACTGGGGTTGTAGACCCAGCGCGCCGCCGGTGCGTGCAGCGCGGGCCCGGCGAGCGCAGCAACGCCGAGGGTAGCCACCAGCGCGAGCAGGATGCGATGCGCGGCCCGGCTCATCGGAACATCTCCCCGCACAGCCAGGCAGCATGCCGCTCGGCGTTGTACGCCGGCAGCGGCTGGCGGGCAGCGAGGCGGTTGCCGAGCGTGCGCCAGTACGCGGGCGCAGCCTGAGTTGGGTCGATGGCGAGCGCTTCGATCGCGTCGATCCGCTCCAGCACGGCCTGCACCGCCGTTTCGCCTTCGGTGCGCAGCAGCAGCTGCGCGCCGGGACGAACGCCGGCGATGCGCTGCATGCACTCGCAAGGCGTGCAGGCCTGCAGCACCATGAGCTGCCAGCGCGTCGTGCCGTAGTCGTTGGACTCCCAGCGCACGCGGCAGAAGACCGCCCCGGGAGCGAAGCTCGCGCAGCGCCGCCAGCGGTCTAGGCGCAGTTCGCGCAGCGGCCGGCCGAAGCGCAGGTAGAGGTTGATGCGGCGCTCGACGTAGGCAAGCGAGACGCGCGTGAGCGGCGGATCGCCGGGGTCGGTGGCCGAGGCCACCGACAGGTGAGGCGAATCCATCGGCGTGTCCACAGACACGTCCGATGGCACGATCGCCGTCGAGGCATGAGCCGGTCGAATGGTCAATGGCAGTGCGTTCATGATCATTGCTCCGGGAATTCGCGCTCCAGCAGCGCTCGCAGCATGTCGGCCACGGTGATGCCCCGCGTGAACGCGGCAACCTTGATGCGCCCGCGCAGCGCCGGCGTCACGTCCAGCGTCAGCCGCGCGGTGTAGACCTCGCCACGCGCGAGCGCCGCGAGGTCATTGCCGTCGCCGGCGCGCACCCAGGCTTCGGCCTGCGGATTGGCCGGCGGCCGTACGCCAATAGGTACGCGCTGCACGCGCTTGCCGTTCCTCATAGCCGGCCGCTCCGCAGCACTTCGGCGGCCAGCGCGGCGATTTCGCGCGCGGCCGAGCTGTTGTCGTCGATCTCGCGCACCAGCCGGCCGGCCGCCACGCTGTCGGCAAAGGCGATGCGCTGGCGCACCTCGGCCGACAGCGCGGGCAGCGGCTGGTCGGCCAGCGCGCCACGCGCTTCGCGGCCGATCACGGTGGTGCTGACGCGCCGGTTGATGACGAAAGCCGCGCGCAGCGCCGGCCGGAACACCTGCGCTTCGCGAATCAGCGAGACCATCTCCGCGCTGGCCCACACGTCGTAAGGACTGGGCTGCACCGGGATCAGCACGAGGTCGGCCGCGAGCAGCGCCGAGCGCGCGAGCGCCGCGATGCGCGGCGGCCCGTCGATGACGACGTGATCGGCGCGGCGCGCGAGTTCGGGCGCCTCCTGGTGCAGCGTCTCGCGCGCCAGGCCGACGGCGCCGAACAGGCGCGGCAGGTCGCTCTGGCTGCGCCGCTGCGTCCAGTCCAATGCTGAGCCCTGGGGGTCGGCATCAAGCAGCAGCACATTCTTGCCCAGCAAGGCCAGTTCACCGGCCAGGTGCGTGGCGAGCGTCGTCTTGCCGACCCCGCCTTTCTGGTTGAGCAGCGCGATGATCATGGCGCGCTCCTCGCAGGCATGTTGGCAGACCTGTCTTCTGCCTTCGTGCTCGTGAGCCTTGCGGCATCCTTCGCGCGGTGCGTGCCGGATGCGTGCCGCGCGCCGCTGCGGCTTCTCCACAGCGCGGGGCCTCCTACTATCGTTAGGTTTTTATTGAATACGTTAGATACGTTAGGCGGCGCGCAAGTCCGTGCGGTGCAAGGATTTTTCGACCATCGACACGCCTGATAGCACGAGTCCGCTGCGCCTGATAGCACGAGTCGGGGCACGCCTGATAGCACGAGCCCGTTCACCGGCTGTCCACAGGCCATGCACCGTCGCCGAAGCTGCCGCCGGGGCGAAGCGGTGCCGTGGACGGCACGGGACGGAAGGCCAGCACTTCCGGGCCGCGCCGCGAGCGCAGGATGGCGAGCGCGTAGCCCGGCAGGGGCTGGCGCGCGACGATGCGCCGCAGGTCGCAGGCGAAGTCCGCGAAGCGGGCCAGGCTGCCGGACTTGCGGTGCAGATGCATGAAGTCGAAGCGCCAGCCCTCCGGCTGCCATCCCGCGTGCTTGCGCACCAGGCGATACAGCCAGCGCTCGATCCCGCCCGACAGGCGGAAGTAGTTCCCGTCGATGGTCAGCACCAGGCTGTCTTCCATCACGCCCGCATAGAACCAGTCGGGCAGGATCAGCTCGATGCCCAGCGGCCTGCCCTGACCGTCCGCGCGCTCCTTCCACTCGTTGATCCACGAGAAGCGGTGCAGGCGCCTCGCATTGGCCTGTCGGATGGAAGTGGCCACGCTGGTGGACTGCAGGCGATCGAGCGCGGCCTTGAGCCGCTGGTAGTCGCGCAGCGACGCGCCGCGGCCCACGAAGCGCAGGATCTCGTGCGGCGTCGCGGCCATCAGCCGCGAACTGCGCAGGCCGGCGTCGCGGGCTTCGACGATCTGGCTGGCGGCCCAGATCAGGATGTCGGCATCCCAGATCGTCGCGATGCCGTGCTCGGCCGTGCCCTCCACGCGCACCGTCACCGGCCCCGCGCGGAAGTCGATCGGCACCGTGCGCCGGCTCTTGGCCAGCGAGAAGAACGGGTAGGCCATCAGGTCCTGCACGTCGCGCGCGGGCATCTCGCCCGGCATGGCATGGAACAGTTCGAGCTGCTCGCGCTGCGGATCGCGCGGGGCGGCCATGGGCTGCGGTGTCCATGATCGTCAGCGCCCGCCGTCGCGGCGGAACGAGCGGCGTTCGGTGCGCAGCTCGACGTACTCGGGGTCGCAGGTGGCTTCGAAGCTGCGCTCGTCCGCCCAGGCCTTGAGGTCGGACCGGGCGTACATCACGCGCCGCCCGAACTTGCGAAACCGCGGACCACCGCCGATCACGCGGTGCTTCTCCAGCGTGCGCGGCGACAGCCGAAGCAATGCAGCGGCCTCGTCATTCGTGAGGTAGTCCGGCTGGGCCGCGGCCGCCGCGCTGGTCTGCGCAGGCTCGGGCGTCGATGAGGGTGCGGCCTGCGGCCGCAGCGAAGCGGGTCTCATGGAATGGGCCTCCGTCGGTACTGGTCGCCGACGGGCGAAGCGCCGCCGGATGGAGCCAGTCTCAGGAAAGCCCGGCGTTGCGGGGACGGACGTTCAAGCGTCAGTCCAAACGTCCGTCCCTGATCGCTTCGATCTGGAGTAAGCGCCGGTAGCCGCCATCCACGAGCGCCCGGCCGCGGCGCGCGAGCCGGCGCACCTGGGCGCGCAGTTCGCCCAGGTCGTGCCAGCGCTCGGCGACCACGGCCATGCCGAACAGCGCCTGGGCGATCTCGCGCTGCGTGGCGCCCGCGGCCAGGCCGTCAAGCGTCTGCAGGCTGCGCATGTGCAGCAGCGCAATGCGGTCAGGCCGCCCGTGCGCGTGCCCATGTGAGTGGGCATGAGCGCCTGGCCGCGCGGCGTCGCGGCCGTAGAAGGCATCGAGGCGCTCCACCGTCGCAGCCGCGGCGCGCCAGCGCTCGCGCAGCCGCGCGCCGCCGGCCACGCCATGGGCGTAAGCCATGCCGTGCTCCAGCGCGGGCGAGAACGCGACGCGCAGCGTGCCCTCCGGGCGATAGGCGTTGAGCACCATGCGCTGGCCGTCGTGAGCGAGCTGCTTGCGGCCCGGCATGCGCCACAGCGCAAAGGTGGGTGCATCGGGCGCCGCGCCCGCGTCAGGGTGGAGTTGCGGCAGACCATCAGGGTCGGGCAGCCATGCCGGTTGCGCGTAGCGCGCATCGCGCGAGGGGTCTTCCAGCATGCGCAGACCCCAGGGCGCCGCGTCGGCGGCTTCGTCGGCACTGCCGCACGCATGCCGGCCGTAGTCGGATCGGTAGTGCGGATTGCGCCGCAGGTATTCCCAGGCCAGTGACGGCCCGTCCAGCGTCAGGGCGTAGAGGTACGCGGCGGCAGGATGCCAGTCGTTCGCATGTGTGCCCATGACGAAACCTCCTTCTTGCAGGTGGCGCCACGGGCAGCGGTCCGGTCAGTGCGGTAGCGTGCTTGTCTCGGGGTTGGAGTCGGAATCGGAATAGCAGGCGAGGCCGCGTGCGGCCGCCCTTGCGCCGCAATAGCCATGATAAAGGGCGCGCGCGGCACGCCCCGCCCGCCTCAGTCGTTGATCGACCCGTCGGCCTCGGCGCGGCGCACGTATTCCGACAGCGGACGCTTCGGCACGAAGTGCGTGTCGCGCAGCACCCGCAGGTTGCGCGGGCCGCGGATGCTCTGCAGGTCCGACAAGCGCACGTGGTCCAGCCGGGGCGCGCCCATACCGAGGTCGCACAGGCCGTAGGCCGTGTCTTCGTCGCCCGGATCAAGCTGCACCAGCAGCCAGGTGGCGTGGGCATCGGGCGTGAACAGCCTGACCACCGGCCAGGGGTCGGCTTGTACGCCGCTGGCCGCGGCCTGGCCGTTGTCGAGCAGCTGGCGGCGCTGCTCCTCGGTGATGAGCGCTGTCACCAACACCCTCTCCGGGCGGAAGAACCGCGCGGAATGGGTGCGAAGGCGGGTCGCCGCGTGCGCGCGGCGACCACCGGACAGGGGAATGTGCGGACCATCATGTGCTGGATTCAAGGGTCAGCATAAGGCGGGCCAACGGGATTGCAAGCGGGCTAACCCGCGAAAATGAGCCCTATAGATTGTAGCCCTATAGGTGTCCATGCGATGTCATCTTGGACTTGTCCCAAGTCCATTGATGACTGCGAAGAACTCATTTCCAACTGCTCTGCGTACCCTCCGAAAATCCCGCGGCCTGAGCCAGGAAGCATTTTCGGAGGTATCGAGCCGCACGTACATGAGTTCGCTCGAACGGGGCCTGAAGAACCCGACGCTCAGCAAGGTGGACGAGCTGTGCGAGGTCATGCAGGTGCATCCGCTGACCTTGCTGGCCTTGGCCTATGGGCTCGACGCCAAGGGCGCGGACAAGCTGCTCGCCCGCGTGCAGCGCGAACTGGCCGCCCTGCAGGAAGTTCCTGCGGACTGAATGCAGCCGGCGGGCGCCGCCGGGCGGCGCCCTGCCTCGCCTGCTACGTCACGATCCGTCCGGCCTGGCGCGCCTCGCGCGCATAGGCGCTCACGCGCTTCTCGGCATGGAAATACAGGTCGCGCTCGACCGGCAGCCCCAGGGGACCGCGCAGTTCTGCCACTTCGGTCAGGCTCAGCCAGCCCAGTTCCGGACAGCCCAGGCCGAGGTCGCACAGGCCGTAGGCATGGTCCGGTGCGTCGGGATCGATGTGCGTCAGCAGCCAGGTCGCGCCGGCGTCGGGCGTGAACA
>Ga0182738_1001321_pt1 | contig 31223 bp, 33 predicted proteins | sample eDN5th30CBELigMG_FD_128876 | JGI IMG/M metagenome (GOLD analysis project Ga0182738, IMG submission 128876) | Enriched Miracle-Growth compost microbial communities from Emeryville, California, USA - eDNA 5th pass 30_C BE-Lig MG (version 2)... ...
ATCGCTGGATACGAAATGGCCGAAGCCGTCCAGCAGCCTGTAAGGCGGCAGCGTCGCGCCAGCCGCGCCCTCGACCGTCTTGGCGGCGCTATCCTGCATCAGCGGCACCGAGGCGAAGGCCGAAATCCGGCGCAGCATCTCCACGAACGTGCCGGAAAGCGGCAGGTTCGACCAGCTGGCGTCGGCGGTGACATGGAACAGCACCAGCCATCCCTTGCCGAGCGGCGCGGCGGTCACCAGCGGCGTGCCGTCGGCAAGCGCTGCCCAGGTGCGGGCGGGCAGGTTGGCGTCCGGCTCGGCCAGAACCTGGCGGCGAACCTCGATATCCCTCGCGATCGCGAGGCCCGCGAACGGGCTGGTGGCGGTGAAGGAGGCGAGCGGTTGCGGGGACGACCAGGAGAGGCTGCCGCCGAGCACGCGCCCGCCCTCGCGCAGACGCACGGGGATCAGCGTGTCCGTATCGGCGCTCGCCGCCGCGAGGCGCGGCCCCGCGAAGCGCAGCAGCGTGCCGCCGGCCTCGACCCAACTGGCGAGCTTGTCCTCGACGTCGGGCGTCAGCGTGCCGATATCCGCCATGGTGATCACGGCAGCGCCGGCCTCGATCATCTGCGGCACGGCGAGCGCCGCATTGGCATCGCGCGGCTCGATGACATCGGCGAAGGGCTGCACGGCGCGGGTGATGTAGTAGAGCGGCGAGAGCAGCGGCTGGGCATTGTCGCTCGACGCGCCGGAAATCAGGCCGATGCGGCGGCGCTTGAAGCGGTCGTCCAGAAGCTGCACGGCGCCGGCCGTCTGCTGGCCGGAAATCTCGACGCGGACGATCTCGTTGCGCAGTTCGGTCGGCAGGTTGAAAACGGCGTCGGTGCGCAGCTCGCCGGCCTTGAACGCGAAGGGCGCTTCGCCGACCGAGCGACCGCGCATGTCGCGGGCGACCAGCGTGCCGCCGGAAGCGGCCGCGCCATCGCCGCGGATCGCGGAAAGCGTCAAGGCGTCGGCGGTGGCGACGGGCGCCGCGAGCCCGAGCAGAGCCTTGCCATCACTGCCATAGACCGTCACCGGCGCCTGGATCGAGCTATCCAGAAAGCGGCCGAAATCCTCCGCGTCCGGGCCCCCAAGGCCGTTGGAAAGCCAGGCAACGCCGCCGAATCCGGTCGCGTTGGCCGTCGCTCGCAATGCGGCGGCGATAGCCGCCCGGTTGGTCGGATAGGGGCGCGGCACGAGCGCGTCAAGGCGCGTGCGGATCGCTGCGCCATCGGTGGGCGCGAATTCCTGGTTGGCAGGTTCCGCTGTGGCGATCAGGCCGACCGGCCGGCCGGCGCTCTCGGCCAGTTGCACGATGCGGCGGGCCGTATCGATCCGCGTCTCCCAATCGCGGGCGGAGGCCCAGTCATTGTCGATGACCACCAGCAGCGGTCCCGAGCCGGGCGCACTTTCGCCGGTCGGCCGCCAGATCGGCGCGGCGAGCGCCAGGATCACGAGCCCGGCCAGCAGCAGCCGCAGCGCCGTCAGCCACCAGGGACTGCGCGCCGGCTGTTCGTCGCGCCGGGCGATCTCGGCAAGGATTCGCGTGGGCGGAAAGCTCTCCAGCCGGGGCTTGGGCGGGGTCAGCTTCAGCAGCCACCAGATCGCCGGCAGCAGCACAAGCGCCGCCAGCACCAGCGGCGCGCCGAAGGCGAGGGGGAGCCCGGCGATCATGCCCGATCTCCCTGCGTGGTGCGGGCGGAGAGCCGGGCGTGCAGCGCTAGCAGCGGCTCGGTCGCCGGGCGGTCGGTGCGGTGGGTCAGATAGGTCCAGCCCAGGCGCCGGCAGGTCGCGGCCAGCGTCTCGCGGCGGGCGAGGAGACGGAGGCGATAGTCCTCGGCGATCTGCTCGGCGCGGCCGATCGTGTAGAGCGCGCCGCTTTCGGGATCGCGGAACTCGGTGCGGCCGGCATAGGGGAAGGTCTCCTCGACCGGATCGCGGATCTCGACCAGATGAACGGTGGCGCCATGGCGGGCATATTCGGCCAGGCGTGCCTCGATCTCGTCGAGGGGATCGAGAAAATCGCCGATGACGACGAGATCGGCAAATCGGCTCAGCCGCTGGGCGGCGGGAAGGGCCGGCTGGTCGGTGTCGAAATGGGCGAGCGTCTCCGCCAGCCGCTCGGCCGCGTTGCGCGACAGGATGGGATCGCTCAGGCCAAGCAGGCCGATGCGCTCCCCGGCCGCGGCGAGCAGGTCACCCAGCGCCAGCAGCAGCACGACGGCGCGGTCGCGCTTGGAGGCAAGCGCCAGCCGCGACCGGAAATCCATCGAGCGCGACAGGTCGGCGGCGAGCCATATGGTATGCGCCGCCTCCCATTCGCGCTCGCGGATATAGAAGTGATCGTCGCGGGCCGAGCGGCGCCAGTCGATGCGGCCGGGCGCCTCGCCTGCCACGAAGGGACGAAATTGCCAGAAGGTTTCGCCAGGACCGGCGCGGCGGCGCCCATGCCAGCCCGCGAGAACCGTGGTCGCAACCCGGCGCGCCTCGACCAGCAGGTCCGGCAGCCTAAGTGCCAGGCCCTTGGCCTCCGCCAGATTTGTGCCGACACGGCTGGTTGCCTGCACGGAAGCGCGTGCTTCGCTCAAGACGTCACCCAATTCGTGACTTGAGGGTCCCGATGACATCGCGCACCGTGAGCCCATCGGCCCGGGCCGCGAAGCTCAGGCTCATGCGGTGCTGCAGCACCGGTTCGGCCAGCGCGATCACGTCGTCGACCGATGGCGCATAGCGGCCGTCGATCAGGGCGCGGGCGCGGACGGCAAGCATCAGGGCCTGGCTGGCGCGGGGGCCGGGTCCCCAGGCGATGACGCCGGAAAGCTTGCTGTCGGCGATCTCGCCGGGCCGGGCCGAGCGAACGAGATTGAGAATGGCCTCGACGACGCTCTCGCCGATCGGCAGGCGACGCACCAGTTGCTGGATGGCCTTCAGCGACTGCGCGTCCGTCACCTTTTCGGCGACGGCATCGCTGGCGCTGGTGGTCTCGAACAGCATCTTCCGCTCGGCGTCGCGATCGGGATAGAGCACGTCGATCTGCAGCAGGAAGCGGTCCAGCTGCGCCTCGGGCAGGGGATAGGTGCCTTCCTGCTCCAGCGGGTTCTGCGTCGCGAGCACATGGAACGGGCTCGGCAGGTCGTAGCGCTGGCCGGCCACGGTGACGTGATACTCCTGCATCGCCTGCAGCAGCGCGGATTGCGTGCGCGGGCTGGCGCGGTTGATCTCGTCCGCCATCAGCAACTGGCCGAAAATCGGTCCCTTCAGGAAGCGGAAGGAGCGGCGGCCGTTCTCGTCCATGTCCATCACCTCCGACCCCAGAATGTCGGACGGCATCAGGTCGGGGGTGAACTGAACGCGGCGCTCCTCGAGGCCCAGCACGATGCCGAGCGTTTCGACCAGCTTGGTCTTGGCGAGGCCGGGCACGCCGACCAGCAGGCCATGGCCGCCGGCCAGCAGCGTCACCAGCACGCGCTCGATCACCGTCTCCTGGCCGTAGATCACCTTGCCGATGGCGGCGCGGGCCGCCTTGATCGAGGCAACAGCCGCATCGGCTTCGGCGATCGTGCGACCGGGATTGACGTCGGCGATGGAGGTCTGATTGAACGCGCTCATATCGGCCCATATAGTTTCGGTTACGGTCGCGACGAGACCGAGTGACTCGATCCGCGTACAATCTTCGCACGACCGGCATGGCAGCGTCAGCCTCTGGCTCCGCCGCCATGCACGGAAGGATGATACTTAGCATGTCAGTGACAAAGCAGGGCGAAACCAAGGCCGAGGACATTTCGGCACCGGGTTCGGCCCTCCCGGGGCTCATCGAACGGGCGGGCAAGCTGCGCGGACCGGCGCCGGTCCATCTCTGGCATCCCGCGCATTGCGGCGTGATCGACATCCGGATCGACCGGAATGGCGCCTGGCATCACGAGGGAAGGCCTATCCTGCGCGAGGCGCTGGTCAAGCTGTTCGCCACCGTGTTGCGCCGCGAGCCGGATGGCAGCTATGTCCTCGTCACACCGGCCGAAAAGCTGACGATTTCCGTCGAGGATGCGCCGTTCATTGCGGTGGAACTGGCTGTCGAGGGCGAGGGGGCCGCGCAGATCCTGGTTTTCCGCACCAATGTCGGCGATGTCGTCACCATCGATGCCGAGCATCCGCTGCGGGTCGCGGCAGATGCGGCGAGCGGTGGGCTGGTTCCTTACATCCTGGTCCGCGGCGGGCTCGAAGCCCGGCTGGCGCGGTCGCTGGTGCATGAACTCGCTTTGTATTTCGAGCAGCGCGGCGAAGAGATCGGCGTGGTTTCCAGCGGGCACTTCTTTGGCATGGGCCCGGCCGAAGCGGCGGTGACGTCTTGACGCAGTTCGGCGACGACGATCCGTTCCGGCCGGATCACTTCTTCGAGCGGGCGCGACAACGGCTCCTTCCTCTCGAGCATCCGCTGGTCGCGAATCCGAACGAGATCGTCATCAACCCGGAATTCGTGCCGCCGAAGGGATTCGTCTGGCGGGAGGCGGCGGTGCTGATTCCGATCGTCGAGCGCAGTACCGCCACCGTGCTGATGACGCGGCGGACGATGCAACTGCGCAAGCATCCCGGCCAGATCGCGTTTCCGGGCGGCAAGATCGATCCGACCGATCAGGACGCGACGGCTGCCGCGCTGCGCGAGGCGCAGGAGGAGATCGGGTTGGACCCCGCCCTGGTCGAGCCGATCGGCGGGCTGGACCCCTATATCGCCGGCACGGGCTACCGGATCACCGCGATCGTGGCGCGGGTGGCTCCCGACCATCATCTGGTGCTGAACCCGGCCGAGGTTGACGCGACCTTCGAAGTACCGCTCTCTTTCCTGATGACGCCAGAAAATCACCAGACGATCAGTCGCGAATTTGATGGCGTCCGGCATTCTCTCTATCAAATGCCGTATGACGAACACCATATCTGGGGAGTGACCGCCGGGATCATCCGCGGTCTCTATGAGAGACTCTTTCAATAGATGCTGCGATTTCTCGCCATTACACTGTTCTGCTTCCTGGCGCCGTTCCTAGCCTATGCGGCCTGGCGCCAGTTCGCGCCCGGCTCGTCGCTGTCCCGTGAGGACTGGTCCTACAAGGTCCTGTCGCGACTGTCGGCAACCGGCGTCGTGCTCGTCCTGGCCGCCGTGATCGGCCTTGTGCATTTCTCCGGGGGCGATGTCGGCACGACCTATCATCCGGCGGCGTTCCGCGATGGCAAGCTGGTTCCGGGTGGCTTCGATTGACCCAGAGGGATTGCAGGGACGCGGCGTTTCTTGCCCAGCCGCTGGTGCGCCAGGTGCTGGAACTGCTGTCGACCGATGGCGAGGAAGCGCGCGTCATCGGCGGCGCCGTGCGCAACACGCTGATGCGCCTGCCCGTCGCCGATGTGGATGTCGCCACGACGGCCCTGCCGGAGACGGTGATTGCGCGCGCCGAGGCCGCGGGCCTCAAGGTCGCGCCGACCGGCATCGAGCATGGGACGGTGACGGTGATCGGCGATCGCCATGTCGTAGAGGTGACGACGCTGCGCGAGGATATCGAGACGGATGGCCGCCGCGCCGTCGTGCGCTTCGGTCGCGACTGGCAGGCCGATGCCGAGCGGCGGGATTTCACGATCAATGCCCTGTCGGTCGATCTCGACGGGACGCTGCATGATCCGGTCGGTGGTCTGGCCGACCTCGACGCGCGAAAGATCCGCTTCATCGGCTCGGCCGACCGTCGCATCGCCGAGGACCGGCTGCGGGCGCTGCGCTTTTTCCGTCTCCACGCCGCCTATGGCGTCGGCGCGCCGGACGCGGAAGGGCTGGCGGCGGCCATTCGCGCCCGGCACGACCTGTCCGGGCTTTCGGCCGAGCGGGTCGGCCAGGAGATGCGCCGCCTGGTCGTGGCGGAAGGCGCTGTACCGACGCTGATCCTGATGCAGGAAAGCGGCATCCTGCCGCTGATTTCGGCCAGTGTCGGCGACCTCGTCGCCCTGGCGCATCTGCCCGATTTCGAACGGGAAGAACCATCCCCCGCCATGCGTTTCGCCGTGCTGTTCGGCCGCGTGCAAGAGGATGTCGACCTGATCGGGCTGCGCTTCCGGCTTTCCAACGCCGAGCGCAACCGGATGCGCGCGGCCCTTTCGGCCGCGTCCGACCTTGTGAACTCGTCGCCCGACGCCGATCACGCGACGCTCTATGCGATCGGGGAGGGTGCCTTTCTCGACGGGCTGACCTTTGCCGCCGCCAAGGGGCAACTCGCCCCCGATGATTTCGTGGCGCGCCGTGCAGACGCTCAGTCCTGGCCGATTCCGACGTTCCCGCTCTCCGGCCGGGACGTGGTGGAGCTTGGCGTGGACCGCGGGCCGCTGGTGGGCCTGCTGCTCAGGAAACTCGAGCGTGAGTGGATCGACGACGATTTCCGCGCCGATGCGGAAGCGCTGCGCCAGAACCTGAAGGCGTTCCTGACGAGCTTCCAGCAGCAACAGCAGCAGCAATAAAAAAAGGGCCCCGTCGGGGCCCTTTTTCAAAGCATGTCTACCGGTCGCGCCTAGTGGGCGACCTTGGCCCAGATCTTCTTCTTGGCGAAGTAGAGCAGGCCGGCAAAGATAATCAGGAAGATGATCACCTGGAAGCCGATGCGCTTGCGTGCGTCGAGATGCGGCTCTGCCGTCCACATCAGGAAGGCCGCGACGTCGCGCGAGTACTGGTCGACGGTCTCGGGCGTGCCGTCGGCATAGGTGATCTGGCCGTCCGAGAGCGGCGGGGCCATGGCAATCGCCGGGCCGCTGCCGAAGCCGACATTGTAGTGCAGGCCGGGGCCGACGGTGACGCCTTCCGGCGGCTCGCGGTAGCCGGTCAGCAGGCCGTGGATATAGTCCGGGCCGCCTTCCTGGTACTGGGTGAAGATATCCAGCACGAACCAGGGGAAGCCACGCTCGACGGCGCGCGCCTTGCCCATCAGCGACAGGTCCGGCGGAGCCTTGCCGTTGTTCGAGGCCGCGGCCGCTTCCGGATTGGGGAAGGGCGACGGGAAGCGGTCCGAAGGACGGGCCGGGCGCTCGAACATGTCGCCGGCGTCGTTCGGGCCGTCCTGCACCTGGAAGGTCGCGGCAAGCGCCTTGACCTGCGCCTCGCTGAAGTGCGGTCCGCCGGGCTGGCCCAGGTTGCGGAAGCTCATCAGGTTCATCGAGTGACAGGCGGAGCAGACTTCCTTGTAGACCTGGTAGCCGCGCTGCAACTGTGCCGTATCGAACTTGCCGAACACGCCGGCGAAGCTCCAGGGTTCCTGGGTCGGATGCACCAACGGGTAGTGCGGCGTCTCGTGGACGGCTTCCTCGGCGGCGCTCACCGGGCCGGCCACCAGCGTCGCCGAAGCGACGCTGAGGGACAGGGCCAGGCCAAACCGCGCGATCTTCTCGGAAAGGGTCTTCATCATGATCGATCCGTGATCCTCTCGCGGCTTACTTGCTCTGCGGCGCGGCGGGCGCACCGGCGGTGACATTGGCCGCACCCTTGCCGAGAACCGACTCGGTGATCGACGCGGGCAGAGGCTTCGGCTTCTCGAACAGGCCGAGCAGCGGCAGGATCACCAGGAAGTGGAAGAAGTAGTAGACCGTCAGGATACGCGAAGCGATGACGTATCCACCTTCCGCCGGACGAGAGCCGAGATAGCCCAGGCCGATCGACACGATCACCAGGATCCAGAAGAACTGGCGATAGAGCGGGCGGAAGTTGGCCGAACGGACCTTCGAGGTGTCGAGCCAGGGAACCACGAACAGCACGGCGATGGCGCCGAACATCGCGATGACGCCGCCCAGCTTGTCCGGGATCGAACGCAGGATCGCGTAGAACGGCAGGAAGTACCATTCCGGAACGATATGCGCAGGCGTCACCAGCGGGTTGGCCGGGGTGTAGTTGTCCGGATGGCCCATGAAGTTCGGCAGGTAGAACACGAACCACATGTAGACGATCAGGAAGACGACCAGGCCGAGGGCATCCTTGACGGTGAAGTAGGGATGGAAGGGCAGGGTGTCCTGGCTGGACTTGACCGACACGCCGGTGGGGTTGTTCGAGCCGGGGATGTGCAGCGCCCAGATGTGCAGGACGACGACGCCGGCGATCATGAACGGCAGCAAATAGTGCAGCGAGAAGAACCGGTTCAGCGTCGGGTTGTCGACGGAGAAGCCGCCCCAGAGCCAGGTCACGATGGTCTCGCCGACGATCGGGATCGCCGAGAAGAGGTTGGTGATCACGGTGGCGCCCCAGAAGGACATCTGTCCCCAGGGAAGCACATAGCCCATGAAGCCGGTGGCCATCATCAGCAGGAAGATGATCATGCCGAGGATCCACAGCACCTCGCGCGGCGCCTTGTAGGAGCCGTAGTAGAGGCCGCGGAAGATGTGGACGTAGACGGCGATGAAGAACATCGACGCGCCGTTGGCATGCAAGTAGCGCAGCAGCCAGCCATAGTTCACGTCGCGCATGATGCCTTCGACGGAGGAGAAGGCCAGCGAGGTATGGGGGGTGTAGTGCATCACCAGCACGACGCCGGTGACGATCTGCGCCACCAGCATGAAGGCGAGGATGCCGCCGAAGGTCCACCAGTAGTTCAGGTTCCGCGGATTGGGGAACACGATGAACGACGAATGGATGAGCCCGCCGATTGGCAGACGCGCCTCGAACCACTTCAAGAAAGCGTTCTGCGGCTGATAGCTAGATGGTCCGGACATGATCTCGATTTCCCCCGGTCAGCCGATCTTGATCTTGGTGTCGCTCAGGAAGGAATAGACCGGAACGGCCATATTCTCCGGAGCCGGGCCGCTGCGGATGCGGCCGGCCGTGTCGTAGACCGAGCCATGGCAAGGGCAGAACCAGCCATTATATTCGCCAGACTGGCCGAGCGGAATGCAGCCCAGATGGGTGCAGACATTGACCATGACGAACCAGTTTTCCTTGCCGGCCGCGGCGCGGTTGGCATCGGTGGCCGGAGCGTCGAGCTGCAGGTTGGCGTTGCGCGCGACCGGATCCTTGAGGTCGGAAAGCGAGGCCGCCTTGGCGTCGTCGATTTCCTTCTGCGTGCGGTTGCGCACGACCACGGGCTTGCCGCGCCACTTCACGGTCAGCGAGTCGCCGGGTTGCAGGGCGCCGATGTCGACTTCCGTGGAAGCGAGCGCCAATGCCGACGCGTCGGGATTCATCTGATTGATGAAAGGCCAGACGGCGGCCGCGACACCGACAGCGCCTACTGCGCCGGTCGCAATATACAGAAAGTCGCGGCGGGTCGGTTCTGCCGTAGCATTTTCAGCCAAGATGATCCCCTCATAGTCCTCGGAAGCGGGCGCTGCCGTCGTCATCGTCCGTATGCGGCCCACATCAGTGCGATGTCCGGAACGCCCGGCCGAAATGGATGGGAAAACCGGCATGGTCCCCATCTGTCAGATTAGAAGCTGTTTAGCCACCGACGGCGAGGAATGTCCAGAGAGCGCTCACCCGATGCGCACATTGTCGCGGGAAGGCGACCGGATATGCGCAGGGATCGCGCCGAATAGGGTGGAAAGAGGCGGACGGCCGCTTCGCCGCCCGCTCCGCCCAATGGTGGGACTCAGTTGGCGTGCAGGTCCAGGAACCCGCCCGACTGCCGATGCCAGAGGCCGGCATAGAGGCCGTTCTGGCGCAGGAGCTGCTCGTGGCTGCCGGTTTCGACGATGCGGCCCTGGTCGAGCACGATCAGGCGGTCCATCGCCGCGATGGTGGAGAGGCGATGGGCGATGGCGATCACCGTCTTGTTCTCCATCAGCCGCAGGAAGCTCTCCTGGATCGCCGCCTCGACCTCCGAATCGAGCGCGGACGTCGCCTCGTCGAGGATCAGGATGGGCGCGTCCTTCAGGAGCACGCGGGCAATGGCGATGCGCTGGCGCTGGCCGCCCGACAGCTTCACCCCGCGCTCGCCGACATGCGCGTCGAGCCCCCGGCGTCCCCTGGGATCGCTCAGCCCCTCGATGAAGCCATCGGCATGCGCCTGCCGGGTCGCTTCCCGCACCGCCTCTTCCGATGCATCGGGGCGGCCATAGAGGATGTTGTCGCGCACCGAGCGATGCAGCAGCGAGGTGTCCTGGGTTACCAGGCCGATCTGCTGCCGAAGACTGTCCTGCGTCACGTCCGAGACGTTCTGCCCGTCGATCAGCACGCGGCCGGCCTCCACATCGTAGAAGCGCAGCAGCAGGTTGACCAAGGTCGACTTGCCGGCGCCCGACCGTCCGACCAGGCCGACCTTCTCGCCCGGCTGGATGGTGAAGCTCAGGTCCTCGATGATCCCGCCGGCCTTGCCATAGTGGAAGCGGACATTCTCGAAGCGGATCTCGCCCTGGTCGGCGACGATGGGCCTGGCATCGGGCTTGTCGAGCAGGTCGTAAGGGCGGGCGATCGTCTCCAGCCCCTCCTGTACGGTGCCCATCTGCTCGAAGATGCCGACCGCCACCCACATGATCCAGCCGGACATGTTGGTGATGCGGATGGCGAGGCCTGCCGCCACCGCGATGGCGCCCAGCGTGATGGCCTCGAACGACCACAGCCAGACCGCCAGCGTGCCGGTCGCCATGACCAGCAGGCCGTTCAGGCTGGAGACCGTGGCGTTCATCGCCGTGATCAGCCGCGTCTCGTTCTTGAAGGCAGCGGTGTGCTCGACCAGCGCCTCCTTGGCATATTCGTCCTCGCGCTCGGGATGGGCGAAGAGCTTCACCGTCTGGACGTTGGTGTAGCTGTCGACGATCCGGCCGGTGAGCTGCGAGCGCATCTCGGACATGATGGTCGCGCGGTCGCGGATGCGCGGAACGAACCAGGCCAGCGTCAGCACATAGGCGATGATCCAGAACAGCAGCGGCATCGCGAGCCGCCAGTCGGCGCTCCAGAAGATCACCAGCGCCGAGCCGGCGAAGATCGTCACGAACCACAGCGCGTCGATCACCTGCGTCACCGATTCGCGCAGCGCCGGGCCGGTCTGCACGATCTTCGAGGCGATGCGGCCGGCGAAGTCGTTGGCGAAGAAGGTGATCGACTGGCGCATGACATAGTGGTGGGTCTGCCAGCGGATCAAATTGGTGAAGTTGGGCGCGATGGTCTGCTGGTTGACGAGATCGTGCGCCAGCGCTGCCAGCGGCCGCGCGATGACGATGACGAAGCCCATCCAGAGAAAGGTCGGGCCGTAATCGGCCAGGATTTCGCTCGGCGTGGTCGATTTCAGCAGGTCGACGATCGAGCCGATATAGCGAAGCATCGCGATCTCGATCAGCGAGACGACGAGACCGATCGCCATCAGGATCAGCAGGTACGGCCAGATCTGGCGGCAATAGCGCCAGTAGAAGCCGACCAGCGTCGCCGGCGGCATGCTGTCGTCATGGCTGCGGAACGGATCGATCCGGGATTCGAAGAAGCGGAACATGGAAATGTCCAGAATTTGGAAGCTGGACCGCGCCTCGGGCGCGCGGCTCGAAATTGGATTGCGGACGCGCGTCTCCGGCGGGAGAGGGCGCATCTTCCGGCGGAAGCGAGGAGCCTGGGCGTACCGGGACCGGATAGGAGCGGGAAGTCCGGAAGAGTGGCCGGTGGGGCCAGGAAAGCGTCAGAGCGTGGCGTGCATCGCCTGACGGGGGCAGATCGCGGGCCGGATGTTCAACAGGATATTTTCCATCCAACCCTCCCGGATCTGCGCTGCGGCGCGCGAAATGCGGCGGCAACTCATGCAATCAGAGGATGCTAGCGCGGATTTCACTTCAGATCCCGCATTTTCGCGGTGCGAGCGGGTTTTCGGGCGCCTTGTTGCGGATGGGTGACAGGCGCTTGGCTTGTCACCCATCGGCTACTCCGCCGCGATCTCGTGCGGGGTGAGGCCGCCGATGAAGCCGCCGGACTGGCGGGCCCAGAGCGAGGCGTAGAGGCCTTGCGCCGCCAGCAGTTCCTGATGCGTGCCGGTCTCGACGATGCGGCCTTCGTCCATGACGACGAGGCGGTCCATCGCCGCGATCGTCGACAGGCGGTGCGCGATGGCGATCACCGTCTTGTCCGCCATCAGCCCCTCGAGCTGCTCCTGGATCACCGACTCGATTTCCGAATCGAGCGCCGAGGTCGCCTCGTCGAGCACGAGGATCGGCGCGTCCTTGAGCAACACGCGGGCGATGGCGATGCGCTGGCGCTGGCCGCCGGAAAGCTTGACGCCGCGCTCGCCGACATGCGCGTCATAGCCGGTGCGGCCGCGCGGGTCGGCCAGCCCCTCGATGAAGCCATCCGCCGAGGCTTGATGCGCTGCCAGGCGCACCGCCGCGTCGTCGGCGTCGGGTCGGCCGTAGCGGATGTTGTCGCGCACCGAGCGGTTGAGCAGCGCCGTATCCTGCGTGACGACGCCGATCGCGGCGCGCAGCGAGCCCTGCGTGACGGTGGAGATATCCTGCCCGTCGATGCGGATCGCGCCGCTCTCGAGGTCATAGAGGCGCAGCAGCAGGCTTACCATCGTCGTCTTGCCGGCGCCGGAACGGCCGACCAGGCCGATGCGTTCGCCGGGCTTGACCACCAGGTTGACGCCGCGCAGGACCGGCGTCTTGCCGCCATAGTTGAACACGACGTCTTCGAAGGCGATTTCGCCCTTGCTGACGATCAGCTGCGGCGCATCGGGCTGGTCGATCAGCCCATGCGGGCGGGCGATCGTGCGCATGCCGTCCTCGACCGTGCCGACATTGTCGAGCAGGCCGGTGAGCGTCATCATCACCCGTCCGGACATGACGGTGAGCCGCATGACGAGGCCGAGCGCCACCGCCGTCTCGCCCGCGCTGATCGAGCCGCGCATCCAGAGCACGACCGCCGCCGCGCCGGTCGCGCCGATCAGCAGGGCATTGGTGAACTGCATCAGGATCGACAGCGTGGTGAGCAGCCGGTTCTGGTCGAGCATCCGGCCGGTCTGCTCGGCGATGGCGTTGCGGGCCGTGTCTTCCTCGCGGCCGTCGCGGGCGAACAGCTTCACCGTCTGGATGTTGCCGTAGATGTCGGCGAGCTTGCCGGTCAGAAGCGACCGCGCCTCGGAGGCGGCGGCGGCGCGCTTGCGCACCTTCGGCACGAAGAAATAGGCGAGCGTCGCCAGCGCCGCGACCCAGATCGCCAGCGGCACCGCCATCAGCAGGCTGACATCGGCGAAGATGAACAGGGCGGAGACGACGAAGACCGAGATCACCCAGAGCGCATCGATCACCTGGGTGATCGACTGCGTCAGCGCCGAGCCGGTCTGCACGATCTTGGTGACGATGCGGCCGGAAAAATCGTTCTGGAAGAACGAATAGGACTGGCCGATCACATGCAGGTGGTTGAGCCAGCGCACGCGCGCGGTCAGGGCCGGCGGCAGCGTCTGGTTCGACAGGATGGTCTGGATCGCGTTGACCAGTGGCCGCAGGAACAGGACCACGACGGCCATGCCGGCCAGTTGCCAGCCATGATCGGCCAGGAAGGTCGCCGTCTGGCCATTGGCCATCAGATCGACCAGGCGGCCGACATAGGAGTAGATCGCGACCTCGGCCAGCGAAACGGCGAGCCCCGCCGCCATCAGCGCGACGACATAGGGCCAGACGGGCAGGAGGAAATGGCGGTAGAAGGCGAGCAGGCCGGTCGGCGGATCGTTTTCCTCAGGGACAAACGGGTCGATCAGATGTTCAAAGTAGCGGAGCATGCCGGATCCTGTATCACCCTTGCCGCGAGCTTGCCGCGCCAATCCAATGGACATGAAGGCCAGATGCCCCGCATTGCGCTCTATCAGCCCGACATCCCCCACAATACAGGGGCGATCCTGCGATTCGCTGCCTGCATGGGCGTGGATGTCGACATCATAGAGCCTGCCGGCTTCGACCTGTCGGATCGCGGATTGAAGCGGGCCGGCATGGACTATGTGGAGCGTGCTGCGCTGCGCCGCCACATTTCTTTCGATTCCTTCGAGATTTTCCGGGCGGAGCAGGGCAGCCGGCTGGTGCTGCTCTCGACCAGGGCCGCCATCCCCTATACCGATTTCGCCTTCCGGCCGGACGACATGCTGCTCTTCGGCCGCGAGAGCGCGGGCGTGCCGCCATCCGTGCACGAACGGGCGGGGGCGCGACTGATCGTCCCGATGCGGCCGGGATTGCGCTCGATCAATCTCGCCATGACGGTCGCCATGGTAACTGGCGAGGCGCTCAGGCAGACCGGTGGCCTGCCGGGCGGATCCGCTGTTGAGGAAGACACACATGGCACTGCCTGACGCAATCGAGGACAAGAAGGCCCGCGCGAGCACCTGGTTCGCCGAATTGCAGGGTCGCATCATCGCCGGCTTCGAGGCGCTGGAGGACGCGGCATCGCCCGCGCTCTATGGCGACAAGGTCGGCCGGTTCGAGCGCAAGCCCTGGAAGCGCACCGACCACACCGGCGCGCCGGGCGGCGGCGGCACCATGGCGCTGATGCATGGCCGCCTGTTCGAGAAGGTCGGCGTGCATGTCTCGACGGTGCATGGCAGCTTCGCGCCGGAATTCGCCAAGGAAATGCCGGGCGCATCGGAGGATCCGCGCTTCTGGGCGGCCGGCATCTCGCTGATCGCGCACATGACCAATCCCAACGTCCCGGCCGTGCACATGAACACGCGCATGGTGGTGACGACCAAGCAGTGGTTCGGCGGCGGTGCCGACCTGACGCCGGTGCTCGACCGCCGGCGGACGCAGGAAGATCCCGACAGCGTGGCCTTCCATGCCGCCATGCGCGGCGCCTGCGAGCGCCATCCGGTCGCCGACTATGATCGCTACAAGGCGTGGTGCGACGAGTATTTCTTCCTGAAGCACCGCAACGAGCCGCGCGGTATTGGCGGCATCTTCTATGACGGCCATAATTCCGGCGACTGGGACGCCGATTTCGCCTTCACTAGGGATGTCGGCATCAGCTTCCTCGCCGCTTACGACGCGGCCGTGCGCGCCAATTTCGAGACGCCCTGGACCGAGGCCGACCGCGAGGAGCAACTGATCCGGCGCGGCCGCTATGTCGAGTTCAATTTGCTCTACGATCGCGGCACGATCTTCGGTCTCAAGACCGGCGGCAACATCGACTCGATCCTGTCGTCGATGCCGCCCGTGGTGAAGTGGCCGTAGGTCGGCCCGTCGGGGTGCCTCAAAGCGGTTAACTTGAAGCAGCGCGAGGTTCGCCTGGCGCTGCTTGGCCGGATCCGTGGATCCCTGCTTTCGCAGGGATGACGGCGGCGGGCGTCGACTCGATCCAGGTGAACAGCCCGAGCCCGCCCTCTGCCGATCCCGCTTGAGCTTGTCCGGCCGCTTTGCCATCTTCGCGGCTTCACGGACAAGGCAGGTACGGATCCATGACCAAGGCGGTTCTCGGCATCATCGGCGGGTCGGGGCTCTATGACCTGCCGGGCCTCGAAGGTGCGCAATGGCGCACGGTCGAGAGCCCCTGGGGCCAGCCTTCCGACCAGCTCCGCTTCGGCCGGATCGGCGCGACGGAGATCGTCTTCCTGCCGCGCCATGGCCGCGGCCATCGTCTGTCGCCATCCGGCATCGATTATCGCGCCAATATCGATGCGCTGAAGCGCGCCGGGGTCACCGATCTTGTCTCCGTCTCCGCCGTCGGCTCGCTGAAGCAGGAGCATTTTCCCGGCGAATTCGTCGTCGTCGACCAGTTCATCGACCGGACGGTGGCGCGCGCCTCCAGCTTTTTCGGCAATGGCTGCGTCGCGCATGTCTCGATGGCCCATCCGGTCGCGCCGAAACTCGTCGAGCAGATCCGCCGCGCCGCCGAGGCCGAGGCGATCGACCATCATGTCGGCGGCACCTATGTCTGCATGGAGGGACCGCAATTCTCCTCGGTCGCCGAATCGCAGCTCTATCGAAGCTGGGGCGCATCGGTCATCGGCATGACCAACATGCCCGAGGCCAAGCTCGCCCGGGAGGCGGAGATCGCCTACGCCACCATCGCCATGGTGACCGACTATGATTGCTGGCATCCCGGCCACGCGGCGGTGTCCGTCGAGGCGGTGATCAAGGTTCTCGGCGACAACCGCGACAAGGCGCAGCGGCTGGTGGCGCGGCTGGCGCGGGACTTCCCGGCCGAGCATGAACCGTGCCCGATGGGATCCGATCGCGCGCTCGAGCATGCCATCATGACGGCGCCGCATGCGCGCGATCCCGAGCTGATGGCCAGGCTCGACGCCGTCGCCGGCCGCGTGCTGGCGCGCTGACCCACCGCTATCGGCCAAACGCCGCAGCGTTTGCCGTCTTGGAACTGGACGCGGGCCGAAAGCTGGGGCAAGCCTTAGCCAACATCCGCAGAAATCTGAAAGCCATCATGACCGCTGCCCTGAACGACATCGCCGCCTCGATCCGCACGATCCCGGATTATCCGAAGCCGGGCGTCCAGTTCCGCGACATCACCACGCTGCTCGGCAATGCGCGCGCCTTTCGCCGCACGATCGACGAACTGGTCCAGCCCTGGGCGGGCGCCAAGATCGACCAGGTCGCCGGCATCGAAGCGCGCGGCTTCATCATCGGCGGCGCCGTGGCGCACCAGCTTTCGGCCGGCTTCGTGCCGATCCGCAAGAAGGGCAAGCTGCCCTTCGACACGGTCAGCATGTCCTATGCGCTCGAATACGGCACGGACGAGATGGAGATGCATGTCGACGCGGTCGGCAAGGGCGACCGGGTGATCCTCGTCGACGACCTGATCGCGACCGGCGGCACGGCCGAGGGCGCGGTCAAGCTGCTGCGCCAGCGCGGCGCCATCGTCGAGGCTGCCTGCTTCATCATCGATCTGCCGGAGCTGGGCGGCGCGGACAAGCTCAGGGCGCTCGACGTTCCGGTGCGAACGCTTGTCTCCTTCGAAGGGCACTGACATGCCGGATTTCACTGTAGTCATCGGTTCGCGGCAGTGGTCGAGCTGGTCGATGCGGCCCTGGCTGGTCCTGCGGCAGACGGGCGCTTCCTTTGACGAGGTGGTGCTGCAGCACCGCACGGCGGCCGGCAAGGCGGAGGCGGCGGCCCTCGGCCCGACCGGCCTCGTGCCGCTGCTGATCGACCGGCGGACGCAGGTGCCGGTCAAGGTCTGGGATTCGATGGCGATCTGCGAATACCTGGCGGAATGCTACCCCGATCGCGGGCTCTGGCCCTCCGATCGCGTCGCCCGAGCAACGGCGCGTTCCATCTCGGCCGAGATGCATTCGGGTTTCCGGCCGATGCGGATGGCGCTCGCGATGGATCTGTTCGAGCACTTCCCCGGAGCCGGGCTCGACGAACCCGGCGTCGCGGAGGACATTGCACGAATCGATGCGATCTTCCGCGATTGCCGCACTGCCTTCGGGCTCGGCGGCCCCTATCTGTTCGGACATCGGACGATTGCGGACGCCATGTATGCCCCGGTCGTCAGCCGTTTCCGGACCTACGCGCCGGAACTGTCGGAGCTTGCCGCGGAATATGTCGCCACAATGCTGGCCGATGAGGGCTTCATGGCTTGGGAAGATGCGGCGCGCCGCGAATTATGAGACTCTGCGGCGACTCGCCGGCGGATGGAACGCTGCGATGCGCGTGGAGTGCTTCTTTGGGATGACGACATGACCTCCTTCTTTGACCTCTTCAAATGGGATCGGTTCGTTGCGACGTCGGTCATCGAACTCCTGTTCTGGCTGCTCGCAGCCATCGCCGTGCTGTTCGGCATTTCGGGCCTCCTGAACGGCCTGGCGCTGGTCCAGCTCGCCCCCGTCAGCGCACTGCTCGCCATCGCCTTCAGCATCATCGGCACGCTGGCGGCGATCGTCGCGGCGCGGGTGGCCTGCGAGGCCGTGGTCATGCTGTTCCGCGTCAACGAGAACCTGATGGATATCCGGGACAGTCTCGCGACGCCGTCCGAGCGCGCGCCTGTCGTCGCGGCCCCGGCTCCCGTAGTCGAGGATCCGTTCGTGATGGCGTTCGAGGAGATGCTGCCGGCGCCGCCCGAGCCGGTCGCGCCGCCCGTGGCGACCCGTGCCGAGGGGCGCTGGAGCGAGACGCGGGCGCCAGCGCCGCGGGCGCCGGAGACGGCGCGCGTTGCAGAGCCGCGTCCCGAGGGGAAATCGAGCGAGACCAGTTCGCTGGAGGCGAGGCTGGCCGAGATCCGTGCCCGGCGTGACGGCGTGGCGGCAGCTGCCGCGCGTGCTGCGGCGACGACGGCGGCTCCCGCCGTGACGGATGCGGGCCTGGCCGGTGCGAGGCTGCATCTGGAGGAAGCGGCGGCTCCGAAATGGGAAGCGCCGCCGGTGATGTCCGGACGACGCGAGGAAACCAAGCCCGAGCCCGTCAAGGCTGCGACCGTCGAGGTCAAGCCCCCCGTCGTAGAGACGAAGGCCGTCGCGCCCAAGCCTCCCGAAGCAAGGGGGCCAGACGCCAAGGCCGCGGATGCCAAGGCGGCGGATGCCAAGGCCGCGGATGCCAAGACTGCGGATGCCAAGGCGAGCGAGCCCAAGGCCGTCGAACAGAAGGTGGTCGACATCAAGGCGACCGATGGGAAGGCGTCCGAGGCGAAGCCGCCTGCTCAGCCAGTGCCGGACGTGCAGGCGCCGGCGGCCAAGGCTGGAGAAGTCGAAGCGCCGGAAGTGAAGGCTCCCGACGTAAAGACTCCCGAGATAAAGACGCCGGATCCGAAGCGCGGCGAGTCCAGGAAGGCCGACAGCCGGAAGACAGCCAAGCTCGCGGACGCTGCCGTCATGAAGGCGGTCGAGGAAGCGCTGGTGGAGGCGGTCAAGGAAGTTCCCCAGGATATGCCGAGGGATGCGGCCACCGAAGCGACAGAACGGCTCGTCCAAGAGGCCACCAAGGCCCTGGTCGACGAGGCTGAAGCGACGATTGTCGCTGCCGGGCCCGCGCCCGAAAAGCAGAAGGCCGACGACGCCGCCTGAGCCATCGGCTCGGCGGTCCCCCATGGCCCGCAAGACGCGACGTAAAAAAGCCCCGGCGAAGGGATGTTCGCCGGGGCTTTCGCGTGTCGGGGCCTTGTGCCTCAGGTGTTGAAGCGGAACAGCAGCACGTCGCCATCGGCAACGACATATTCCTTGCCTTCGTCGCGCGCACGACCCGCTTCCTTGGCGCCGGCTTCACCGCCAAGGCGGGTGTAATCATCGAAGGCGATGGTCTGGGCGCGGATGAAGCCGCGCTCGAAATCGGAGTGGATGACGCCGGCGGCCTGGGGCGCCTTGGTGCCCTTGGTGATCGTCCAGGCGCGGGCTTCCTTCGGGCCGACCGTGAAATAGGTGATCAGGCCGAGAAGGTCGTAGCCGGCGCGGATCAGGCGGTCGAGGCCGGGCTCTTCCAGGCCGAGCGTCTCCAGGAACTCCGCCTGTTCGGCGGCGTCGAGCTGGGCGATCTCGGATTCGATCGCGGCCGAGATCGTCACGCAGCCGGCGCCTTGGGCCTTCGCCATCTCGAAGACGCGATCCGAAAAGGCATTGCCGGTGGCCGACGCCGATTCCTCGACGTTGCAGACATACAGCACCGGCTTCGACGTCAGCAGGTTGAGCGCCTCGAACATGGGGCGGTCCTCGGCGGAGACGTCCAGCAGGCGCGCAGGCTTGCCTTCGCGCAGCAGTTCCAGCACGGCGTCCATCATGACGACCTGGGCCTTGGCTTCCTTGTCCGTGGCAGCCCGCTTGCGCAGCGGGGTGACGCGGCGCTCAAGGCTGTCGAGATCGGAGAGCATCAGTTCGGTCTCGACGGTCTCGGCATCCGAGACCGGATCGATGCGGCCTTCGACATGGGTGATGTCGCCATCTTCGAAGCAGCGCAGAACATGGGCGATGGCGTCGACCTCGCGGATATTGGCGAGGAACTGGTTGCCGAGACCTTCACCCTTCGAGGCGCCGCGCACGAGGCCGGCAATGTCGACGAAGGTCAGGCGGGTGGGCACGATCTGCTGCGACTTGCCGACCGCGGCCAGCTTGTCGAGCCGCGGGTCGGGAACCGCGACCTCGCCGGTATTCGGCTCGATGGTGCAGAACGGATAATTCGCGGCCTGCGCCGCCGCCGTCTTGGTCAGCGCGTTGAAAAGGGTCGACTTGCCGACATTCGGCAGGCCGACGATCCCGCATTTGAAGCCCATGATGTTCCTTACTCGTCCTTGACGCCGAAGAGGCGCTTCAGCCCCGCCGCGAACGGCCCACCGGCCGGCGACGAAGCTGGTGAAGATGGTGTGTCCGACGCGCCAGCGGGAGCCGTCGCCTCGACCTTGGGAGCCCGGGCTGGCCTAGCGGCCGCATCGGGCTTGGCCGGCTTGTCGCCCTTCGGCGCCTTCGCGGGCTTTTCGGGCTCAAGGCTGCGATGCAGCCGGTTGGCGAAGGTGGCGTCCTTGCCGTCGGCCAGCAGCGCGGCATTGTCGGCCACGGCGTCGAGCAGCAGGTTGATCCACTCGCCGTCGACCTTGGCGAAATCATGCAGCACATAGCCGTGCACGAGTTCCTTGGAACCCGGATGGCCGATGCCCAGCCGAAGCCGCCGATAGTCCTCGCCGACATGCGCCGAGATCGAGCGCAGTCCGTTATGGCCGCCATGGCCGCCGCCGGTCTTCATCCGGATCTTGGCCGCAGGCAGGTCGAGCTCGTCGTGCATGACGACGATATCGGCGTTGGGAATCTTGTGAAACCGGGCGGCCTCGCCGACGGCGCGGCCGCTTTCGTTCATGTAGGTCTGGGGCTTCATCAGGAGCGTCTTGCGCCCCGCGAGCGTGCCCTCGGAGACCAGCGCCTGGAAGCGGGAGCGCCAGGGGCTGAAGCCATGGCGGCGGTGAATCGCATCCGCTGCCATGAAGCCGATATTGTGCCGGTTGAGCGCGTACTGGCTGCCCGGGTTACCGAGACCGACAATGAGGAGCATCGTGCTTCCCCCGCGCTAAACCGGAAATCAGACCGAAGCTTACGCCTTGGCCGCGGGAGCTTCAGCCGCTGCGGCTTCGCCCTCTTCGCTCTTCAGGCCAGCCGGAGCGGCGATCGTAGCGATCGTGAAGTCGCGCTCGGAGATGACCGGGGCGACGCCAGCCGGAAGCTGGACGGCCGAGATGTGGATCGAGTCGTTGATCTCGAGACCGGTCAGGTCGACGACGATGTGATCGGGGATCGCATCGGCGGGAACCGTCGCCTCGATCTCGTGACGAACGATGTTCAGCACACCACCGCGCTTCAGGCCCGGCGACTTTTCTTCGTTGATGAACTGCACGGGGATCTGGACGTGCAGGGTCGAGCCAGCGGAGACGCGCAGGAAATCGACGTGGACCGGCTGATCGGTAACGGGGTGCAGCGCGTAGTCGCGCGGGATCACGCTGATCTTCTCGCCGTTGACGTCGATCGTGGCCACGGTCGTCAGGAAGCCACCAGCGTGGAGCTTCATGAAGATCTCTTTGTGGTTCAGTTCGATCGCCAGCGGAGCCTGCTTGTTGCCGTAGATGACGGCCGGAATCTTGCCTTCGCGACGCGACGCCCGGGCGGCCCCCTTGCCCACGCGGTTGCGGACAGAGGCAGTGAGCTCGTAAGTATTGCTCATCGGTATTCTCCTTGTGTGAAACAGAAAAAGGCCGCGGTGCCTCCAGGGGTGTCGGCGCGGCCGGCGTCCTTATAGACGAGGGAGTCCGATCGAACAAGCGCGCTGCGGGGGAAGCGGCGGAAACGCTGGCCTCGGGGCGGGAAGCCCGGAAGCAGCGCCTCGCCGCGCCGGTCCCAGGGAGCGCGCGGGTTGCGTCGGCCGGGTCCGTGCGTTATTCGGAGTGTCATACTCATCTTTAAAACGGTACGTGGCGCCATGCTTGCTATTCTTTGTCGGGGGGCGGCCCTCTGGGTCGCCATCGTCGCGCTGTCGATCCCCATCGGCAGCACGGTGGCGTTCGGTCAGGCCGCCGAGGCGCCGGCCGTGATCGCCCCTTCGACAGGCCCGGCGCCGGCGCAGGCCATCGTTCCGGAACCCGACCTGCCCGATTCGGTCCAGACGCCGGCGGGCGAACCTGGCGTCGATCGCTCGACCCTGCCGCACGATCTGTCGCCGATCGGCATGTTCACCAACGCCGATATCGTCGTGAAGGGCGTCATCGGCGTTCTGATCGCCGCCTCCATCCTGACCTGGGCGATCTTCCTGTCCAAGACGCTGGAACTCGCCGCGCTGCGCCACAAGACCCGGGCGCTCGGCGAGCGGGTCGCACGCTCGCGCACGCTGTCCGAGGCGGAAGCGCAGGTCGGACGGCGCAAGGACCCGGCCGCCAGGCTGGTGCAGGCCGCCGTCGAGGAGGTGTCGCTGTCGGCCGGGCTTTCGGCCGAAGGCATCAAGGAACGGGTCGCCTCGCGCTTCGAGCGGATCGAGTCCGGCGCGGGGCGCGAGATGATCCGCGGCACGGCGGTTCTCGCTACGGTCGGCTCGCTTTCGCCCTTCATCGGCCTGTTCGGCACGGTATGGGGCATCATGAATTCGTTCATCGGCATCAGCCAGGCCAACACGACCAATCTCGCCGTCGTCGCCCCTGGCATCGCCGAAGCGCTGTTCGCGACCGCAATCGGCCTGGTCGCCGCCATCCCGGCCGTGCTGTTCTACAATGTGTTCGCCCGCATCATTGCCGGCAACAAGGCCGTGATCGCCGACGTCTCGGCCGAGACGATGCGCCTGGTTTCGCGCGATCTGGACCGGGCCGACGCACGGGGGCCTTCGCGCCTCGCCGCGGCGGAGTGAGGGGAGCCATGGCAGGCAAGCTCACCCATCACGATGACGAACTGGTCGAAAACAGCGAGATCAACGTCACGCCTTTCATCGACGTGATGCTGGTGCTGCTGATCGTGTTCATGGTCGCCGCGCCGCTGGCGACCGTCGACGCGCCGGTCGACCTGCCGCGCTCCAACGCCAAGGCAGCGCCCCGCACGGACAAGCCGATCTTCCTGTCTCTCAAGCCGGACCTGTCGCTGGTCCTCGGCAACGATCCGATCGCCGCCGAGGGACTTGGTCCGGCGCTCGACGCGTTGACCAAGGGCAATCGCGAAGAGCGGCTCTATCTCCGCGCCGATCGCAAAGTGGCCTATGGCGACGTTATGGAACTGATGAACAAGCTGCGCGACGTCGGCTATGCCAAGGTCGCGCTCGTCGGCATGGACGGCGCCCGGTAGGGACGGGGCCGCAAGGCGCCGCTCGATTGGGCCAGGCGCTCCCTGAAGCAACGGAAGCAGGCTGGGCCCCTTGCCCGCCGCTACGAACCGGCGAGACCCAAAAATCAAAAAAAAGGCCCGGATTGCCTGACTGGCATCCGGGCCTTTCTTGTCAGCAGCGCTATCAGATAAACAGGCTCGAGACCGACTTCTCGCTGGCGGTGCGGTTGATCGCTTCGCCGATCAGGGTCGAGATCGAGGTGACGCGGATGTTCGGCGCTTTCTGGACGGCTTCCGTCGGCTGGATCGAGTCGGTGATCACCAGCTCCTTCAGCATGGAATTGCTGATGCCGGCGACCGCGCCGCCCGACAGCACGCCATGGGTTATGTAGGCGACGACCGACTTCGCGCCCTGGGCCAGCAGCGCCTCGGCGGCGTTGCACAGCGTGCCGCCGGAATCGACGATGTCGTCGAACAGGATGCAGTCGCGTCCCTCGACATTGCCGATGATGTTCATGACTTCGGATTCACCGGGCCGTTCGCGGCGCTTGTCGACGATGGCGAGCGGCGCATCGATGCGCTTGGCCAGCGCGCGGGCGCGCACCACGCCGCCGACGTCGGGCGACACGACCATGACATTCTCGAGTTCGTAATGTTCCTTGATGTCACGGGTGATGACGGGAACCGCGAACAGATTATCGGTCGGGATGTCGAAGAAGCCCTGGATCTGGCCGGCATGGAGATCGAGGGTCAGGACGCGATCGGCGCCGGCATGGGTGATCAGGTTGGCGACCAGCTTGGCGGAGATCGGGGTGCGCGGGCCGGCCTTGCGGTCCTGGCGGGCGTAACCGAAATAGGGCAGGACCGCCGTGATGCGGCGCGCGGAAGAACGGCGCAGCGCATCGATGATGATCAGCAGTTCCATCAGGTGGTCGTTGGCCGGGAAACTGGTCGACTGGACGACGAAGACGTCCTCGCCGCGCACGTTTTCCTGGATCTCGACGAAGATTTCCTCGTCCGCGAAACGACGAACCGAGCACTTCGCCAGCGGGATTTCGAGATAGGTGGCGATCGCCTCGGCGAGCACCCGGTTGGAGTTTCCGGCAACCAGCTTCAAGGTCTCGTGTCCCGACGTGAGGAGGTATAGGGCGAGCCGGCCCCGCGAGGAGGCCGTTCATTCAGGCGGCGCGTTGTACCAACTGCGCTGCCGCACTGCAAACGCGATTCGCGCGCGGGCGGCAAGCGCCGATTGGAAGGCGTGGTCGCGGTCAGGCTCCCGATCCCCAGGCGACGATCGCAGCGACCGTGCGACGCGCGACATTCGAGATGGTGGCGTCATCGACGCCCTGCCACGGGTCCTGCGACCCATTGGCCGAGGTTTCCTGGCCGGAGATCCGGTGGACGCGACGTCCGCTGGCGTCGAGCACGTCCCAGACATAGACGAGGATCGTGCCGGTGGAGTCGCCGACGGCGGAGAGATAGCCCTTGACCACATAGCTTGCCTGCGGATCGCCCGAGGGGACGAGCGCGACGTTTTGCGCCAAGGCTTCCTGGCCCAACTGCGATGAAAGCTTGCTGAGGATGTTGCCGGGAGCGCCCGTCACGGGTGCAAACGAGAATTTGGCGTTGGCGAGAGGCACCGCCGGCAGAGCTGGCGTCGTGGGCGCGGAGGCCGGCGCCGAACTGGACGACGAGCCGGAGCTCAACGTGCTGTTGCAGGCTGCCAAAGCAAACGCGGCCAACAGGATGGCGGCGCATGCGAGCAGCCGATTTCCCTTCACCATCATGGCGATCGTCCTTCCGGCGCGGTCGTCAGGACCCCCTGGAGCCTGTCTAGCGGCAATTTAATACGCGGTCCAGAAGCGGTTTCGGGAGTTGCGTGATTGGAGAGCCGTGGCGGTGGCTCATGCGGCGATCGTGATCGCATGAAGCAGGCGTCCGTAATCGGGCTCGCCGGCATGTGTCGTGCGTCGATAGGAGAAGAAACGGGCTGGATCGGCATAGGTGCAGAGCGCCAGGTCATCGACCGTGCCAAGCCCGGCAGCCCGCAGGCGCATGCCGATAAAGGCCGGCAGGTCGAACTGGTGGTGCCCCGCGCGCCCCGACGGGGTGAAGAACGCGTCATGGGCCTCGTCGGACTCGAGGAAGCGGGCGCGGAATTCCGGCCCGACTTCATACGCGGATTGCGAGATCGTCGGCCCCAGCACGGCGACTATTCGCTCCCGGCGCGCGCCCAGGCTCTCCATCGCGGCGACGGTTGCCTCCAGCACGCCGGTGAAGGCGCCCTTCCAGCCTGCATGCGCCGCGCCGACGACGCCAGCCTCGCCATCGGCGAACAGGACCGGGCCGCAATCGGCCGTTCCGACGCCGATGGCAATGCCCGGGCGGTTGGTGACGACGGCGTCCGCCTTCGGACCTTCGCCGGCCGGCCAGACCACATCCACGGTGACGACGTCGGGGCTGTGCACCTGGTAGGGGGTGGCGAGCCGGTCGGCCGCAACGCCCAGATCCGCCGCAACGCGGGCGCGGTTCTCCAGCACATGCGCCCGCTCGTCGGCCGAGCCGACGCCGCAGTTCAGGCTCGCATAGATGCCTTCCGAGACGCCGTCCTGCCGCGTGAAGAAGCCATGCCGGATGCCCGGAAGGGCGGAAAGGGCGTCGGCGGTGATCTTCATGGCGTGTCTCCTGCGAGGCGGGAAGGGTAGGGCTTGATCCGACGAATCGATGTCATCCGAAAGGCGGAGCGGCGAGATCGCCGCCCGTCACGCACAGCACCTTGAACAGGGAGCCCATCGCGTCCGGGCCGGCCAGACGCTCGACGGCGGCGCGGATCGCGTCCTGCGTGGGGCCGTCCTTGCCGGCGCCGAGCCGTCCGGCGCGTTCGAGCAGGCCGAGCGCGAGCAGGAAATCGCCCTGCGTCCAGATGGTCGAGGCGCGGGCGCCGTTTGCCTCGGCAGTGCGCGCGAGGGCCGCGAAGTCGACATGCACGGTGAGGTCCGCTTCGCCGGGATGGGCCAGCGGATCGTCGAAGGCATGGCTGCGGAGCGCCTGCAGGGTGTCGCCAAAGCCGGATTCGGCATGGCCATAGTCGATCGCTAGGAAGGCGCCGCCGGACCGTTGCAGCCGGGCGGCGAGCGTCGCCATGATCGCCGCCGAGATCGTGGCGGTCTCGACCAGCGAGCCTTCCGGCGCCCGGTCGTCCGCGCCGTCGAAATGCGCATTCGCTCGGAGGCCGAAGGCGAGCCGGCCGTCGCTGACTCCGACCATCCGTTCCGCCCAGCCATCCGCCGTGCGGAGGAACTGCCGGACCGGCAGCGCGTCGAAGAGTTCGTTGGCGACGACGATCGCTGGGCCTTCCGGTAGCGCGTCGATGTGTTCGATCCAGTCGATGGCGTGTACGGCCAGCGTATCGGCCTGGATGGCGTGCAGCCGTGGGCTCGTCTCGACGAGGACGATGGTCGCGGCCTTTTCGAAGTCGGGCGTGATCTTCGCCGCGCGCAGGGCGTCGGCCATGAGCGTGCCACGGCCGGGGCCGATCTCCGCCAGGACGAAGGCGGCGGGGCTGCCCATCCGCCGCCAGGTTTCCACCGCCCACAGCCCGATCAGTTCGCCGAACATCTGGCTCACTTCCGGCGCGGTGACGAAATCGCCGGCGGATCCGAACGGTTCGCGCGTCGTGTAATAGCCGAACTCGGGGTCGCCGAGGCAGGCGGCCATATAGTCGGCGATGGTGATCGGGCCGAAATTCTCGATGCGATGGACCAGCTTTTCGGCCAGCGGCGTCATGCAGCGGCGACCGGACGGCGCGAGGCGATGACGAGCAGGATGATGCCGGCAATGACCAGCGGCAGCGACAGCAGCATGCCCATGGTGAGGCCGCCGGAGAAGTAGCCGATCTGGATGTCCGGCTCGCGGAAGAATTCCGAGAAGATGCGGGCGAGGCCATAGCCGATGGCGAAGATCGCCGAGATGAAGCCGGGCTGGCGCAGGCGCAACTGCTTGTGGGTGAAGAAGCGCAGCACGAGAAAGAGGACGAGCCCCTCGAGCAGGGCTTCGTAAAGCTGGCTCGGATGGCGCGGCTGGCTGTCGGCATTCGGGAAGATGATCGCCCAAGCGACGTCCGTCGGACGGCCCCAGAGCTCGCCATTGATGAAATTGGCGATGCGGCCGAACAGCAGGCCGAACGTCACCGACGGCGCGACGACATCGATCAGCGACCAGGTCGGGATTTTGCGCGAACGCGCGAACAGGATCATGGCGATGACGGTGCCGAGGAATCCGCCATGGAAGGACATGCCGCCATTCCAGACCTGGAAGATCTGCCAGGGTGCGGCCAGGAACATCGGCAGGTCGTAGAAGAGAACGTAGCCCGCCCGTCCGCCGAGGATGATGCCGATCGTCGCCCAGACCACGAAGTCGTCAATGTCGATCGGCTTCATCGGCGCGCCGGCCGGCCCCCAGAGCCTGGCATTGTTGACGAGGCGCTTGGCGTACCACCAGCCGATCAGGATGCCGACGATATAGGCGAGCGCGTACCAGCGGATCGCGAACGGGCCGATCTGGATCAGGGTCGGGTCGATGGCCGGGAAGGGCAGGGCGAACAGCATCAAGGGGCTCCGGCGGTCGGTCGGGCGGCATTGGTGCGCTGATCCGGGGGGAAGGGTCAAGCCCGGGCGTGCGCGACCCCTCGACACCTTGTTCGCCAGGGGGCACGCAACCATACTAGAAGAGAGATACCGTTACCTCCGGAGGCTGCCCATGAACACGACCCCGAACCGGCTGTTCGACGAATTCGCCAAGTTGATGACCGACGCCGCCGGCATGGCGCAGGGCGTCAAGCGCGAAGCCGAGACCGTGATGAAGCATCAGGCCGAGCGCCTGTTTGCCGATATGGACTTCGTCAAGCGCGATGAGTTCGATGTCGTTCGCGAAATGGCGCAAAAGGCGCGCAGCGAGAACGAGGCGCTGACGGCGCGGGTCGCCGAACTGGAAGCCAAGCTGGCGGTGCTGACCCAGGGCCATATCGTCGCCGCGCCCTCGACGGAAGAACGATAAACCGGCCAGCCATGTTGGCGCGCCTATTTTAACCCGGGCAATATTTGACATCGGAATATTACCCGGGTAGAAAGCCGCGCTATGCGGCTGCTCGATCGTGGCCGTTCTCATCATGGCGATCCGGGGAGCGGATAGATGCAGCGCGACGAGCGGAAGGCGGCCATTTCCGCCTACAAGAAGCGGGAAGACAGCGTGGGCATCTATGCCGTCCGCTGCGCCGCGACGGGCGACACCTGGGTCGGCAGGGCGCCCAATCTCGATGCGATCCAGAACCGGCTCTGGTTCACGCTCGGACATGGCAGTTGCACGGCGTCAAGCCTGCAGGCTGCCTGGAACCGGCATGGCGCCGATGCCTTCCGCCTCGACGTGCTCGAGCGGCTGGAGCCGGAGGAATCTGCCTATATCCGCAATGCGATCCTGAAGGAGCGCTGCCAGCACTGGCGGGCCGAGCTTGGCGCCCAGGCCGTCTGACATGCACACAAAGCAAAACGGCCGGAGAAATCTCCGGCCGTTTTCTTGTTTCTCGAGGAATCCGCGAGCCCGGATCAGGCGAGGACCTTGGCGCCCTGGACGAGGTCCGTATAGGCCTGCATCAGGTCCGCGCTGATCTTGCCCGGCGTGAACTTGTGCTCGCCGATCTCGGAGACGGGTGTGACTTCAGCAGCGGTGCCGCAGAGCCAGCACTCGCTGAAGCTCGAAAGCTCTTCCGGGGCGATCCGGCGCTCGATCACTTCAAGACCGTGCGACTTGGCAAGGCCGATCACGGTCTGGCGGGTGATGCCATTCAGGAAGCGGTCGGCCAGCGGCGTGTGGATGACGCCATCCTTGACGAAGAACACGTTGGCGCCGGTCGATTCCGCGACATTGCCTTCCCAGTCCAGCATCAGCGCATCGGCATAGCCGCGGGCTTCGGCGGCATGCTTGGAGATCGTGCAGATCATGTACAGACCCGACGCCTTGGCCAGCGACGGAGCGGTGCGCGGATCGGGACGGCGATACTTCGCCCAGTCGAGACGGATGCCCTTCAGGCGCTCGGCAGGGGTGAAGTAGGACGGCCATTCCCAGGCGGCGATGGCGACGTTGATCTTGTTCTTCTGGGCCGAGACGCCCATGGCTTCGCTGCCGCGCCAGGCGATGGGGCGCAGATAGCCGTCGACCAGGCCGTTCTTGGCGAGCGTCGCCTTCGAGGCCTCGTCGATCTCCTCGATCGTGTAGGGGATCTTGAAATCGAGGATCTCGGCCGAATGGAACAGCCGCTCGGTGTGCTCGCGCAGCTTGAAGATGGTGCCGTTATAGGCGCGCTCACCTTCGAACACGGCGCTGGCATAGTGCAGGCCATGGGTGAGTACGTGAATCTTCGCGTCCTTCCACGGAACGAAGGATCCGTTCATCCAGATCCAACCATCTTTCTGGTCGAAGGGGACCGCGCTCATTTTCCTCACTCCATATCGGCCGCCGGCTGCGGCCGCGCCCTGTTGGCGTTGATTGTCGTGCCTATTTCTCGCGCCGGTTGGGCAAAGTAAAGCCAGTTCCAGCAACGACTTTTTTGCGCCGCCTTGAAACAGTCGGTAAAGTGCCGGTCGAAACGCGATCGCGCGAGAGGGTATCGCGGGAAGGGAAACGGCTGGCGCGTTCGATCATTTCGTCGCGGCCACTCATCAGGTAACAATCGAACCAAAATATGTCAATATGGCTGACATAAATTTCGCGACCGATTCGAAGGGACCGGCATCCGTGCAGCGCGACGAGTCCGTCAAAACGCCTCTTTCGATCCAGGAACAGCCCGAACTGGTGCTGATCGAGTTGCTCTTCTACGCCTATCGGGACTTCGTCTCCGATCCGGACGTCGTGCTGGCGAAGTTCCAGTTCGGTCGCGCCCATCATCGTGTCGTCCACTTCGTCAACCGCCATCCGGGCATGCGCGTCGCCGACCTGCTGGACATACTGAAGATCACCAAGCAGAGCCTGGGGCGCGTGCTCAAGCAACTGATCGATACCGGCTATATCGAGCAGGTGCCGGGGCCCGTCGACCGCCGGCAGCGGCTGCTTTATCCGACCGCCAAGGGCAGGGCGCTCGACCAGCGTCTCACCGAACCGCAGGCGGAACGCATCCGTACCGCGCTGGAGCCTTTGGGTCCGGAAGGGCGCCTCGCGGCCGAGCGCTTCCTTCGGCTGATGATCGATCCGTCCGAACGGGATAAGGTCGCGCAGATGATCGAGCAGTGATGCGCGTGGAGTATGCACGATGAGCGATTTGGCAACCGCCCCCCTGGCCGATGATGCGCCGCATCTTCTCGTCATCGACGATGATGCGCGCATTCGCACGCTTCTGTCGCGCTACCTCAACGACAACGGCTTTCGCGTCGACGTCGCCGCCAACGCCGCCGAGGCGCGCGGCCGGCTCGGCGGTCTTGCCTTCGATCTGCTCGTCGTCGACGTGATGATGCCGGGCGAGACCGGGCTCGAGCTTCTCCGCAGCCTGCGCGAGACGATGGAGGTGCCGATTCTCATGCTGACCGCGCGCACCGAGATCGAGAGCCGCATCAAGGGGCTGGAACTCGGCGCCGACGACTATCTCGGCAAGCCGTTCGAACCGCGGGAATTGCTGCTGCGGATCAACGCGATCCTGAAGCGCGGCACCGCCACCGCGGCGCCGCTGATCGAGCAGGTCCGCTTCGGGCCCTTCACCTTTCACATCGCACGGCGCGAGTTGCGGCGCGGCCAGGAGACGATCCGGCTGACGGATCGCGAGCGCCAGATCATGGCCGTCTTCGCCGAGACGCCGAACGAAACCGTGCCGCGCCTGTCGCTGCTGGCCGAGGACGAACCGGCCGGCGAGCGCACCATCGACGTGCAGATCAACCGGCTTCGCCGCAAGATCGAGGTCGATCCCGCCAACCCGCTCTTCCTGCAGACCGTGCGCGGCATCGGCTACCGCCTGGTGACGGAAGCGTGACGCCATCCCGCCAGTCGGCTGTCGCTACCCGGGCTCGGCGCTGATGGACAAGCTTCCGCCTTCCGTTCCGA
>Ga0182738_1001323_pt1 | contig 31191 bp, 28 predicted proteins | sample eDN5th30CBELigMG_FD_128876 | JGI IMG/M metagenome (GOLD analysis project Ga0182738, IMG submission 128876) | Enriched Miracle-Growth compost microbial communities from Emeryville, California, USA - eDNA 5th pass 30_C BE-Lig MG (version 2)... ...
GAATTCCAGATCGACCTTTCGCGCGTGAAGATCACCGCCACGACGACAGCCAAGGTGCCCAACACCTCGCCGACCGCCGCCTCGTCCGGCACCGACCTCAACGCCATGGCGGCGCTCAACGCCTGCAACATCATCAAGGACCGGCTCTACGCCTTCATCGAGGAAAAGTGGCAGGTCCGCCGCGGCCAGGTTTCGTTCCGCGACAACCAGGTGATCATCGGCAACCACGTCATGAGCCTGGCGGAGCTTGCCAACGCCGCCTATGTCGAGCGCGTCCAGCTTTCGGCCTCGGGCTTCTACAAGACGCCGAAGATCGCCTGGAACCGCGACAAGGCCGAGGGACGGCCGTTCTTCTATTTCGCCTATGGCGCGTCCTGCTCGGAAGTCACCATCGACACGATGACCGGCGAGATGAAGGTCGACCGGGTCGACGTGCTGCACGATGTCGGCAAGTCGCTCAATCCGGCGATCGATATCGGCCAGATCGAGGGCGGCTTCGTCCAGGGCATGGGCTGGCTGACGACGGAGGAACTGGTCTGGGACAAGCAGGGCCGGCTGCGCACGCACGCGCCCTCGACCTACAAGATTCCGGCGGCCTCGGATATTCCCGAACACTTCCGCGTTGAACTATTCCAGTCGGAAGGACCTCGCGAAGACACCATATTCAAGTCGAAGGCCGTCGGCGAACCGCCACTGATGCTCGGCATCTCGGTCTTCTGCGCGATCACCAATGCGATCGCCAGCCTGAAACCGGGCGTCATGCCCGCCCTCGACGCCCCGGCCACGCCGGAAGCGATCATGCGGGCGGTGCGCGGCATGGCGGCCGCTTGATGATGGCAGGATAGATCATGTTGGTCTGGCAGCGTCTCCTCCAAGCGATCGATCGTCAGGGCAAGGCCGCCATGGCGACGATCGTGGAGACGCGCGGATCGGCGCCGCGCGAGGCGGGGGCGCGCATCGTCGTGCTGCCGGACGCCAGCTTCTTCGGCACGATCGGCGGCGGCACGCTGGAATGGCGCGTCATCGCCGACCTGCAGGCCGCACTGGCCCGACCCACCCCGCATTTCTACGCCAGCCAGCGCGTCGCGCTGGGGCCGGAGCTCGGCCAATGCTGCGGCGGGCGCGTCGACCTGGCCCTCGAAGTGTTCGACCGCTCGCGCCGGGCGGAGATCGAGGCGCTGGCCCAGGCGGAGACGGCGGGTGTGTTCCGCACCCGCGCGACGCAGCAATCGGACGGCAAGCTGCATCGCACGATCGATCCTGCCAGCCGGCTTCCCATCGGCTCGGCGCGTGTCGATCACGGGGTGGTGAAAGAGGGCTTTGGCGACGACAGCCGCGTCCTCTATCTCTTCGGGGCAGGGCATGTCGGCCGCGCCTTGGTGATGGCGCTGGCGCCGCTGCCGTTCCGGATCGTCTGGGTCGACCCCCGGCCCGATGCCTTTCCACAATATGTTCCGGCCAATGTGCGCTGCGAACCGGCACAGGATACGCCGACGGCGCTCGATGGCGCGCCGCATGGCAGCTTCGTGCTGGTGATGTCGCACAGCCATGCGCTCGACCTCGCCATCGTCGCGCGAGCCTTGAAGGACCAGCGTTTTGCCTATGTCGGGCTGATCGGCAGCGAGACCAAGCGGGCCCGCTTCTCGCATCAGCTCGAGCGCGCCGGGCTGGGGAAGGACGACATCGAACGGCTGATTTCGCCGATCGGCGTCCCCGGTATCAAATCGAAGCTCCCCGCGGCTATTGCGGCATCCGTCGCTGCCGATCTACTTGTACGCGACGAAGCCTTGCGGCATGTGCATGCGCTGGGAACGACGGAGCCCGCCGATCCATCGGCGCTGGCAGTGGGGGGAAGCTGACGTGGAGGTCATTCTGGCAGGCGCCGAGACGCCAGCGCAGAGCCGGCAGCGCCCGGACAGCCCGCCGCTGCTGCACGCGACCGGCATCACCAAGATGTTCGGCGCCTTCAAGGCCAATGACGGCATCGACCTGGCGATCCGCCCCGGCGAGATCCATGCGCTGCTGGGCGAGAACGGCGCCGGCAAGTCGACGCTGGTCAAGATCCTCTATGGTGTGCTGCAGCCGACCGAGGGCCGCATCCTCTGGAAGGGCCAGCCGGTCGGCATTCCGAGCCCCTCCGCCGCGCGAAAGCTCGGCATCGGCATGGTGTTCCAGCATTTCTCGCTATTCGAGGCGCTGACCGTCGTCGAGAACATCGCCTTGGCGCTTTCCGACCGGAAGAGCCGGTCGGCGCTGGCACGCGAAATCGAGCAGATCTCGGTCCAATACGGCCTGCCGCTGAATCCGTCCTCCGTCGTGGCCGATCTGTCGGTCGGCGAACGGCAGCGGGTCGAGATCGTGCGCTGCCTTCTGCAGAACCCCGAACTGATCATCATGGACGAGCCGACCTCGGTGCTGACGCCGCAGGAGGCCGATGATCTGTTCGTCACGCTCGACAAGCTGACAGCGCGCGGCTGCGCTGTGCTCTACATCAGCCATCGGCTGGAAGAAGTGAAGCGCATCTGCCACCACGCGACGATCCTGCGTCACGGCAAGGTCGTTTCCGAATGCGACCCGCAGAAGGAGACGGCGGCGAAGCTCGCGACCATGATGGTCGGCGTAGAGGTGCGCAAGCTTTCCTCCGACCTGCCGCCGCCGCAGAACACCCGCACCCGTCTTTCCGTCACCGACCTTTCGCTGCCGCAGCCGCATCCCTTCGCCGTCGCGCTCAGCCATATTTCGCTGGAGGTCAAGGCCGGCGAAGTGATGGGCATCGCCGGGATCGCCGGCAACGGGCAGGGCGAACTGTTCGACGCCCTCTCCGGCGAGCGAACCTGCGACCGCGCCGCGTCGGTGTCGATCGACGGCAAGCCCTGCGGCAATAGCGGCGTGACCGCACGCCGCCGGCTTGGCGCCGCCTTTGTGCCGGAAGAGCGCCTCGGCCATGGCGCCGTGCCGCGCATGCGGCTTTCCGACAATGTACTTTTGACCCGCCATTCCACCGGCGATCACCTGCTGCGCGCCGGTGTTCTCGATACCGACGCGGGCCGGCAACTGGCCGACCGCATCAGCCGCTCCTTCGATGTCCGCAAGGGCACGCCGGACCCGGAAGCGGGCTCGCTTTCCGGTGGCAATCTGCAGAAATTCGTCGTGGGGCGCGAGATCGACCGCCAGCCCGGCGTGCTGGTCGTCAGCCAGCCGACCTGGGGCGTCGATGCCGGCGCCGCCGCGATCATCCGCCAGGCGCTGATCGACCTTGCCCGTTCCGGCTCCGCCATTCTGGTGATCAGCCAGGATCTCGACGAGGTTCTGGAAATCGCCGACCACGTCGCGGTGATCTCCAAGGGACATCTTTCGCCCTCGCGGCCGACCTCCGGGTTGACGCGCGAGGAAATCGGCCTGCTGATGGGCGGCATGGGCGAGCCGCTGGCGGCCGACCGGGGGGCACTACATGCGGGTTGAACTGGTCCGGCGTGGCGAGCGTTCCGCCGCCATGGCCTATCTGTCGCCATTGCTGGCGCTGCTGCTGACGCTGATCGGCGGGGCGCTGATCGTGATCGTCTGGCGGCTGTCGACGGTCGACCTGTCGAACCCGGCATCGGGCGGCTTCTTCGGCGCGTTGCAACAGGGCTTCGTCGATTACGGCCGCTTCCTCTATGTCTTCTTCATCGAGCCACTGACCGAGCTCTGGTCGCTCGAGGAACTGGTCGCCAAGGCCACGCCGATCATCCTCGTCGCGATCGGCCTGTCGCTCTGCTACCTCTCGAACACCTGGAACATCGGCGCCGAAGGCCAGATTGCCGTGGGCGCGATCACCGGCTCGTTCCTTCCAATCTTCTTCCCCGACTGGCACGGCCCCTTCATGCTGCCGGCCATGCTTGTTCTCGGCATGCTGGGCGGCATGGCCTATGCCGCGATCCCGGCGCTGCTGAAAATCCGCTTCGGCACCAACGAGATCCTGACCAGCCTGATGCTGGTCTATGTGGCGCAGCTCTTTCTCGACTATCTGGCGCGCGGACCCTGGCGCAATCCGGAAGGGCACAATTTCCCGGATAGCCGCGCCTTCGATGGCGGCCAGGTCCTCCCGACGCTGTTCGACACCAACATCCGCATCAGCCTGATCTTCGTCTTCATCGCGGCCTTCGCCGCCTGGTTCCTGATGCGCTGGACCAAGATGGGCTTCCAGATCAAGGTGCTGGGCCAGGCGCCGCGGGCGGGAGCCTTCGCCGGCTTCAGCCAGAACCGCATGGTGCTGCTGACCTTCCTGATCTCGGGCGCGCTGGCCGGCCTTGCCGGCATCTGCGAGGTCGCCGGCCCGGTCGGCCAGCTGCGCACCTCGGTTTCTCCCGGCTACGGCTTCACGGCGATCATCGTTGCCTTCCTGGGACGGCTGAACCCGATCGGCGCGATCTTTGCCGGCTTCCTGCTGGCGCTCTCCTATCTCGGTGGCGAGGGTGCGCAGATCGCGCTCGGCATGTCCGACCAGACGACGCGGGTGTTCCAGGGCATGCTGCTGTTCTTCGTGCTGGCCTGCGACAGCTTCATCTTCTACCGGCTGCAGATCGTTCGAACCCCATCCCTCCAGACCGGCACGGTGACGTCATGACCGGGCTCATGCTGGAAGGCATCCTGCTCACCATCATCACCGCCGCGACGCCGCTGCTGTTCGCCTCGATCGGCGAACTGGTGACGGAACGCTCGGGCGTGCTCAATCTCGGCGTCGAAGGCATGATGGCGATGGGCGCCGTCATCGGCTTCGCCGTGGCGCATTCGACTGGCAACATCGCGCTCGGCGTTGTCGGCGCGATCCTCGCCGGCATGGCGATGGCGGCGCTGTTCGGCGTGGTGACGCTGATCTTCGTCGCCAACCAGGTGGCGTCGGGACTGGCGCTGACCCTGTTCGGGCTCGGCCTTTCCGGGCTGATCGGCGACGCCTTCGTCGGCGTGCCCGGCGCCGGCCTTGCCCGTGTCTCGATCCCGGGGCTCAGCGACCTGCCGGTCGTCGGCCTGCTGTTCCGGCTCGATCCGCTCACCTATCTCGCCGTCGCGATCACCATCGCGGTGTCGTGGTTCCTGTTCCGCATGCGCGGCGGGCTGATCCTGCGCGCCGTCGGTGACAGCCATGTCTCGGCGCACGCGCTGGGCTACAGCGTCATCCGCGTCCGATTCATGGCGGTGCTGTTCGGCGGCGCCTGCTCCGGCCTCGCCGGAGCCTATCTCTCGCTCGTCTACACGCCGCAATGGACGCAGGCGATGACGGCGGGGCGCGGCTGGATCGCGCTCGCGCTCGTCGTGTTCGGCACCTGGCTGCCGGGACGTGTCGCCATCGGCGCCCTGTTGTTTGGCGGCGTCAGCATCCTGCAACTGCATGCCCAGGCGCTCGGGGTCGGCGTGCCGTCGCAGTTCCTGTCAGCGCTGCCCTATCTCACCACCGTCATCGTGCTGGTGATCATTTCGCGCAACCGCGCGCTCGTCCGGGCCAATACGCCGGCAGCGCTCGGCCAATCTTTCGTTCCCGACCGCTAGGGAACGCTTGTCCGGGACATGCCGCAGCGATCCGCGGTGAAATCCTGAATGGAGTGGATCGCAAATGGTGAAGGCCAGAGGGAAGCAGGCAATGAAGAAAATTCTCGCCACCGCGACGGCAATCGTCGCACTCGCCGTCGGCATCGGCTCCGCCAATGCGGCCGACAAGCTGAAGGCTTGCTGGATGTATGTCGGCCCGCACAATGACGGCGGCTACAGCGAAGGCCACGATGTCGGCCGCCAGATGGTCCAGAAGGAACTCGGCGACAAGGTCGAGACCTCCTATGTCGAAAGCATCGCCGAAGGCCCGGACGCCGAGCGCGCGCTCGAGCGCCTCGCCCGCTCCGGCTGCGAGATCATCTTCTCGACCTCGTTCGGCTTCATGGACCCGACCATCAAGGTCGCCGCCAAGTTCCCGAAGGTGAAGTTCGAGCACGCCACCGGCTTCAAGACCGCGCCGAATGTCGGCACCTACAATGCACGCTTCTATGAAGGCCGCTACATCGCCGGCCAGATCGCGGCCAAGCAGTCGAAGTCCGGCGTCGCCGGCTACATCGTCTCCTTCCCGATCCCCGAAGTCGTGATGGGCATCAACTCCTTCATGCTCGGCGCGCAGTCGATCAACCCCGACTTCAAGCTGAAGATCGTCTGGGTCAATTCGTGGTTCGACCCCGCCAAGGAAGCCGACGCCGCCAAGGCGCTGTTCGACCAGGGCGCCGACATCATCACCCAGCACACCGACTCGCCGGCGCCGCTGCAGATCGCCCAGGAGCGCGGCCTGCATGGCTTCGGCCAGGCGCACAACATGTACGACTTCGCGCCCAAGGCGCAGTACACGGCCATCATCGACACCTGGGGCCCGTACTACGTGAAGCGCGTCAACGCGGTTCTCGACGGCACCTGGAAGGCCGAGCAGATCTGGGACGGCCTGAAGGACGGCATCCTGCACATGGCGGACTACACCAACCTGCCGGATGATGTCGTGGCCTCGGCGAAGGACACCCAGGCCAAGATCGAAGCGGGCACGCTGCATCCCTTCAAGGGCCCGATCTTCAAGCAGGACGGCACCGAAGTGATCGGCGAGGGCAAGACCCTCGACGACGGCACGCTGCTCAGCATGAACTGGTACGTCAAGGGCATCGACGACAAGCTGCCGCAGTAACCGGCCGCGACATTTCCGGACGCGGCCAGCCGGCCGCGTCCGGGAGTTCTCTACCGGCAGCGAGCCCCTTCCAGCCGCAGCCCGGACCCCGTTCCGGGAGAACGCCCGGAAGGCGCCTTCTCGGAACCGGCACCTGCGCGCCCACGCGCAACCGGCACCTCAACGAGACCGAACCCCGCCCTATGTCCGCATTCGTCGTCGATTGGCTGAACCTCCTGATCCGCTGGGCCCACATGATCGTGGGCATCGGCTGGATCGGCACGTCCTTCTATTTCATCGGGCTCGATCTCTCGCTGAAGAAGCGCGAGCAGATGAAGGAGGGCGTTTATGGCACGGCCTGGGAAGTGCATGGCGGCGGCTTCTATCACGTCGAAAAATACCTGGTCGCGCCGCCGGCGCTGCCGTCCGACCTGATCTGGTTCAAATGGGAGGCCTATCTCACCTGGGTGACGGGCTTCCTGCTGCTGACAGTCCAGTATTACTGGAACGCCAATACCTTCCTGATCGACAAGTCGATCCTGCCGATGCTGCCCTCGCAGGCGATCGTGATTTCGATCCTGTCGCTCGCCGGGGGCTGGGTCATCTACGACCAACTCTGCAAGTCGATCATCGGCCGCTACACCCCGCTGCTCGCGGTCTGCCTGTTCGGGCTGATCGTCGGCGCTGCCTACATGTTCACCCATGTCTATTCCGGCCGTGGCGCGCTGATCCATGTCGGCGCCTTCATCGGCACGATCATGGCGGTCAACGTGTTCGGCGTGATCATCCCGAACCAGAAGAAGATCGTCGCCTCGCTGCTGAAGCACGAGAAGCCGGACCCGCGCCTCGGCGCCATCGGCAAGCAGCGCTCGGTGCACAACAACTACCTGACGCTGCCCGTGCTGCTGATGATGGTCTCCAACCATTATCCGATGCTCTCCAGCCATCCGCAAAGCTGGATCCTCGTCGCCTTCGTGCTGCTGCTCGGCGGCTCCATCCGCCATTTCCTCAACCGGCACGAGGCGCATGATCCGTTCCGCAAATTCGCCTGGACGATTCCCGCCGCGGCGGTGGCCTTCGGCGTGCTGCTGGTGATGACGGCGCCGCGCCCGGTCGAGATCGATCCGAGCCTGACGGTGTCGGATGCCGACGTACTGACGCTGACGGCCAAGCATTGCGCCATGTGCCATGCCGCCAAGCCGACGCATGACGGCTTCGACACGCCGCCCAAGGGCGTGATCCTGACCTCGACGGATCAGCTTGCCGCGCATAAGGAGCAGGTCATGGCCCAGGCCGTGAACGGCACCGCCATGCCGCTCGGCAATGAGCACGGCATGACGGCGGAAGACCGCAAGAGGCTTGGCGCGTGGCTGCAAAGCCATTAGACAAGCGCTACCCTTTTCCTGAAACCGGGATGAAATGTCGACCCAAACGCTGACGCTCGCCGCGGTCAACCGCATGGATGCAGATGCCTTCGTGGCGAGCTTTGGCGATATCGCCGAACACTCGCCCTGGGTGGCGACGGTGGCGGAGGGGGCGAGGCCCTATTCCGACCGGGCGGCGATGGTGGCCGCCTTCGCCGAAGCGGTCGCCGCGGCGGAGCCCGATGCGCAGCTGGCGCTTCTGCGAGAGCATCCGGACCTTGCCGGCCGCGCCGCGATCGCCGGCGAGCTGGCGCCCGAATCCCGCAACGAGCAGGCCGGCGCGGGGCTCGACCGGATGAGCGCGGACGAATATGCCCGCTTCTCCCGCCTGAATGGCGCCTATCGCGAGCGGCACGGCATTCCCTTCATCCTCGCCGTCAAGGGCGCGACCAAGGACCAGGTGCTGGAAGCCTTCGAGGCGCGCCTCGACAACGCGATCGAGGTCGAGCGCGCCACCGCCCTGGCCCAGGTGCAGCGGATCATCCGCTTCCGCCTCGAGGACCGGGTCGCGTCATGACCCCGGTCGTCACCGCAAGAGCGCTGGGCGAAAAGGCGCAGCGCATGATCGACGCGCTGACTGCGATCTCCGCCAGTCCCGATCATCTGACCCGGCTGTATCTGACGCCGGAGCACAAGCGCGCCGCCGAACTGGTCGGCGAATGGATGCGCGAGGCAGGCCTTTCGACGCGGCTCGACGCCGCCGGCACCATGCGCGGCTCGATGCCGCCGGGACGGGCCGGGCGCAGCGGCAACAAGGCGCTGCTGATCGGCTCGCATATCGACACCGTCATCAATGCCGGCCGCTATGACGGCAATCTCGGCGTCGTTGTCGGCATATTGGCGGTGGAGACGCTGAAGGCGCGGCGCGTCACCCTGCCGTTCGGCATCGACATTCTGGCATTTGGCGACGAGGAGGGCGTGCGCTTCCCCGTGACTCTGACCACCTCCGCCGTGACGGCCGGCGTCTTCGACCCGAAGGCGCTCGACATCACCGACGACGCCGACATCACCCTGCGCGATGCGCTGATCGCCTTCGGCGGCGATCCGGCGCGCCTGAGGGAGGAGGCGTATCAGCGCCCCTCCGTGCTCGGCTATCTCGAAGTGCATATCGAGCAGGGACCGGTGCTGGAGCGCGCGCAGGAGCCGCTCGGCGTCGTCACCGCCATTGCCAGCCAGAGCCGCCATCGCATCCGCATCAAGGGCGAGGCCGGCCATGCCGGCACCGTGCCGATGACCATGCGCCACGATGCGCTGGCGGCGGCGGCGGAGATCATCCTGGCGATCGAGGCGATCGCGAAAAAGGACAAGAAGAACTCGCTCGTCGCGACCGTCGGCCATGTCGAGGTCATGCCGGGCGCTTCCAACGTCATCCCCGCCGACGTCCGCTTCTCGCTCGATGTCCGCGCCGCCAACGATCAGGCTAGGCAGGAAGCAGTCGAGGCGATCACGCTGGTCGCGCGAAAGGTCGACAAGACCCGCCATGTCGTGGTCGGCGTCGAGACCATGCTGGAAAAGCCGGTCGCGACCTGCGGCGCCCGGCTCCAGAAGGCGATCGGCAAGGCCGTCACGACCGTGCAGGGCGAACCGGCGCGCAGCCTGATGTCGGGCGCCGGGCATGACGGCCAGTCCATGGCGCATCTCGGCGAGTTCGGGATGATCTTCGTGCGCTGCCGCGCCGGCATCAGCCACAACCCTGCCGAATTCGTCACCATCGACGACATGGGCCTCGCGGTGGAGGCCCTGGTCGAGACCATCCTCGAACTGGCGCGACAGGAAGAACAGCCATGATCCGGGACGCCGTCGCCGCCAACTGGGAGCGTGAGGTTGCGTTCCTGAAGGCGATGATCCAGGTGCCGAGCGACAATCCACCGGGAAACTGCGGCCCCCATGCCGAAGCGGCGGCGGCCGAACTGGAGGCGCTCGGCTTCACCGTCGAGCAGCACCCCGTACCGGAGCCCTATGTGCGTCAGCACGGCATGAAGAGCGTCACCAACCTGATCGTCCGCAAGACCTTCGGCAGCGGGAAGGGGCCCGTCATCGCCCTCAATGCCCATGGTGACGTCGTCCCGCCCGGCGGCGGCTGGACCAGCGATCCCTATGGCGCCGAGGAACGCAACGGCGCGATCTACGGCCGGGGCGCGGCGGTGTCGAAATCCGACTTCGCGACCTATGCCTTCGCGCTGCTGGCGCTGGAGCAATCGGCGAAACCGCTCGATGGCGGCGTCGAGCTGCATCTGACCTATGACGAGGAGACGGGCGGCTTCGTCGGTCCGCAATGGCTGCTGGCACACGATCTCTCGAAGGCGACCCACGCGATTTCGGCCGGCTTCTCCTACGCGATCACCACGGCCCATAATGGCGCGCTGCATCTCGAAGTCGTGGTGCGCGGCCGCCAGGCGCATGCCGCGATGCCATCTTCCGGCGTCGATGCGCTGGAGGCGGCGACGCCGATCCTCGCCGCCATCTATGCCGAGCGCCGGCGTCTGCTCGAGCGGGTTTCGACCGAGCGCGGCATCGGCTCGCCGCAGATCACCGTCGGTCTGATCTCGGGCGGTATCAACACCAATGTCGTGCCGGATCGAATCGCCTTCCGCATCGATCGGCGCCTGATCCCGGAAGAGCAGGGCGAGGCCGTCGAGGCGGAGTTGATCCGGCTGATCGAGGCGGCGGCGCCCGATATGGCCGGCGTCGAGGTCGAATGCCGCCGGATCATGCTGGCCGAGCCGCTGCGTCCGCTGCCGGGCGTCGAAAGGCTCGTCGAGGCCGTTCAGGGGCCGGCAAAGGCCGTGTTGGGTCTCTCGATCGAGGCGACCGGCGTGCCGCTCTATACCGACGCGCGCCACTATGCGGCCGCCGGCATTCCGACCATCCTCTATGGCGCCGGTCCGCGCTCGATCCTGGAGGCACGCGCGCATTCGACCGACGAGCACATTCAGCTGTCGGACCTGCGCGCCGCCACCGAGATCGTCGCCCTGGCGCTGGAGGATCTGCTGTCCGCGTGAGCAGCTTTCTCGCAACGCGCCGATGGAGAGGGTCTCGCATCACTCGGCAATCGCGATGCCGATTCGCGCGCGCGGAAGGGGCCTTCGCCCGGACGAAGGCCGGGATGACGGACGAGGACGCGGCTCCCTGACATGCCAGTGAAGCTCCGCCACGGGCTCGCTATGAGAGAGGGGAAGACACCGCATTTCCCCGGCCAGCACTGCCTCCGGTCATCCGCCTCGCCGCGAGCGCGCGGTTCTCGATCCGGATCCGCATCCAGAGCACAAGCAGGTTGAGCATGCCAAAGACAAGAGCCACGACGGGCAGGTTGAGGATCAGGGCGAGCAGGGGGATCTCCAGCGCGACAACGACGTAGTTCGGATGGCGGAGGAAGCGATAGGGGCCCTTCCGCAGCAAGGGCGCATCGTCGAGCGTGATGATCCGTGTCGTCCAGTACCCCCCGAGCGTGATCAGCACCCAGAGCCGCACGACCTGCAACAGACCGAACACGCCGATCAGGCCCCAATTGACCGGCGGATTGGGCGCGGTCATCAGCGCCAAAGTCAGCAGCCATAGGGTGTGCAGGGTCACGATGAGGGGGTAGTGCTCACGCCCCACCTCGCGGCCGCCGCGTGCCAGCAGACGGCGTGTGTTGCGCCTGGCCCGCCAAAGCTCCACCAGCCGCTGCAAGGCAACGGCCAGCAGAAGCCAGTATGCCCACCCGAAGTCGAAGCCGGCCGCCGTCATGCCGCGCTGCCCCCCTTGCCGATCGACACCATCTGAAAAGCCGCGGTGAAGCCGGGGCCGAGCGACGAGGCGAGCAAGTCACCCTGCTGGCCCGTCTTGAGCAGGTCTCGCAGTACGAACAGAACGGTGGGCGCGGACATGTTTCCATATTCGGCCAGAACCCGGCGTTCCGCGTCGAGGCCGAGCGTCGGGTAGTCGAAGACCTTCTCCAACTCGTCCACGACCTTGGCGCCGCCCGGGTGGCAGCAGGGCCGGTCGATGTCCGTTCGGGTCAACCCATGATGGGCGAGAAAGGCATCGAGCGCGGCCGGATACTGGTCGGCGATGATCTGCGGGATGCTCTGCTGGAAGATGACGTCGAGACCATTGGCATCGATGTTCCAGCCCATGACATCGAGCGTGTCAGGCCAGCAATGCTCGCCGCCGACGCCCAGCGTCGCAAGGCTCGCGTCACGCGGGTCGCTACTGATAACTGCGGCCGCAGCGCCATCCCCGAACAGCGCGCTGGCGACAAGATTGCTCTTGGTGAGCCGGTCATAGCGAAAGGCGAGGCTGCTCAGTTCGACGACGATCATCAGACAGCGAAGTCCGGGCTGCGATCGCGCCATCTGCGCGGTGCGAGTGAGCCCCAGGACGCCGCCGGCACAGCCGAAACCGAAGATCGGCAGCCGCATAACGTCGGGCCGGAAAGCCATCCTGTTCATCAGCCGCGCTTCGATCGTGGGGGTCGAGATGCCGGTGGACGAGACGAAGACCAGCACGTCGATCTCCTCCGGCCCGAAGCCTGCCTGGTCCAGAGCGAGCGTGGCCGCGTCGAAGGCGAGAGCGGTGGCGTGCTCCTGGTAGAGCCGCGTCTTCTCCTCGAAATCGGCGGGGCCCAGGAACCATTCCACCGGCAGGCAGCTGTAGCGAGCCTTGATCGCCGCATTGTCGAACACCTGCTCCAGCTGGTCGAAGAACGGCATGCGCGAGGCGAAGACCTCGCGCGCCCGCTCCTTGGCGACCGCCTGCGGAATCCGGTGCGGCGGCACGACCGTCACCAGCGAGCCAAGGGTCGCGGTTACATCCGAGCGAGGCAGGCGCCGGGCGTCGGCGACGGCGTCGGGAAGGTGAATGAGGTTCATGCGCGGCAACTCCAGCACGAAACAAGGCTTCGAACGCGCAAAGACGGGCGGCCGCCCGCCTCCATCGACCGGGATGCCGGGAAGCGCAAAGGCGAGATCATCATGGAGTTCGTCTTCCTCGCTGAATGGGAATTTGGGACCCGGCCCTAGTTCCACATGGACATGGCCGAGTCGTAGTCGCGATTGCCTGGGTCCCATCTGGGTCCGAGTTGCCATGGCTTCTGGTCGGGCGGCCCCTTGGCGCTGAACGACAGGCAGCGCTGGTACTGCGTGTCCCAGACCTGCAGGCTGCCACATGGTGGGAATTGCGCACGGTGAACCCTCTTGTGGCCGCACGCACTCCATGCGGGAGCCGTGGCGGCCAGGTTGAGCAGGACGATGGCGGTCATCGCTAGCGAGGAACGGGCGGTTACCGAGGTCATCGGTCTATCTCCGTCGGCGGCGTGCCGAGGGAAGGCTATTCCTTGCGGGCGGACTATTCGACATCCAGAGCGGGCAGGGCAGTCACGAAGTGGTGACCGGCGGCCGGCGGCGCCTGATCCAACGCCGCCGGCTCGGTTGACCGCGGAAGGCGGGATGCTATTCCACGGGCTTGCCGGCGACGGCCGCGGCCAGATCCTCATACTGCTCGCACTCGGTGCTGCCACAGAGCTTCTGGACGATGGCCAGTTCCGCCTTGGCAAGCTCGATCCGGCCGGCGCTGGCATAGCCTTCGCCGAGATATTCGTGCGTGTTCAGGTTGTTGGGGTCGATCGCCAGCGCCTGCTTGTAGAAGCCGATGCCGACATCGGTGTCGCCCTTCTTGCGGTGGCTGTAGCCGATATAGGTCAGGACCATGGAATCCTGCTTGTTCTGCACGGCGTTGAGCACGTCGAGCGCATTGTCGTAATAGCCGGCCAGCGCGAGTTGTCGGCCCTGCTGCAGCAACTCCTTGTCATCGAGTTCGCTATGCTGTGCCTTGACGCAACGCTGCGTCTTCGTGCTGTAAACCATGCCGCGCTTGCAGACCTGGTTTGACGGCATGAAGTGACCGTTGCTGCCACCACTGCTGCCGCTGCTTCCACCGCCGCCACCGCTGCTGCCGCCACCGCCACCTCCTCCGCCGCTGGAAGCGAGCGCGGCGCCGGTCGACGCCAGCAAGCCGATGAAGGCAAGGGTGACCACGGAACGGCTTGTCTTTTCAAACATGGTTGTCATCGGACCCTCCGACTGATTTTCTCTCGCCCCGGCGACGAGAGTCGCGCCAAGAACACCAGGGCGGGGAGCCCTATTCGGTCGCCCATGTCGAGAACCGATCACGAAGAGGTGAGGACTGGGCTGTCGCAGCATCTGGCGGCGCTCTGGCGCTATGGCCTGGTGCTCTCGCGCAATCGCGACACCGCCGAGGACCTTGTGCAGGCGACCTGCGTGCGCGCGCTGGAGCGATCGCACCAGTTCCTGCCGGGCACGCGGCTCGATCGCTGGCTTTTCGCGATCGAGCGCTCGATCTGGATCAACGAATTGCGGTCGAGGCGGGTTCGCCAGGGCACCGGCGTGGTCGATGCGGAAATGGCCCTGGTCGTCGATGGCGGTCGCGAGGTCGAGACGAATATTCTGGCGTCCCAGGTGTTAAGGGAAATCGGAAGGCTCGCCGAAGCGCAGCGAGAAACCGTTCTTCTCGTCTATGCGGAAGGTTTCTCCTATCGCGAGGCGGCCGAATTCCTCGGCGTGCCGATCGGCACGATCATGAGCCGGCTCGCGAGCGTTCGTGAAAAGTTGGGTGGAATGGCAGACTCGCCAAAACAGCGCATGACAAGCGAGCGAGGCGGCGATGGCGGATCCTAGTCATCCGGAAGATGCGCGGCTGATCGCCTTTCTCGACGGCACGCTTGCCGAAGAGGAGCGGGCCGCGCTGCTCGCGCTCATCGAGACCGACGCGGCGCTTCAGGCGCGGCTCGAGCGGATCGAGCGCGGCGGTCGGCTCATCGTGCCCGCCTTCGAAGCGCTGCAGGCCGAGGCGCCGCGCGCCAGGCTCGAGGATCTGCTCGCCTCTGCGATCGTCACCGACGAGACCCGGCGCGTGCTGGAACGGCCCCGCGCGCGCGCCCTGCGCTTCCCCCGCTGGCAACCGCGGCTCGTCGCGGCGGCGCTGGCGCTGTTCGTTCTGGGCGGGGTTGTGGGGGCCTCTCTCAATGGCTGGATCGGTCGCGAGGGCGGTGGCAGCGAGATGCATTCTACCGAAGGCTGGCGTCAGGCGGTCGCCGAATACTGGTCGCTGACGACGCCGGAGACGCTCGCGCTCGCGCTCGCGCCCACACCGGAGCGCGCGGCTGCCGAATTGCGCGCGGCTTCCGACAAGCTCGGCGTCGACCTCTCGGGCGCGCCGGATGCGTTCCCGGGTCTCTCCTTCCGGGGCGCGCAGCTTTTCGATTTCCAGGGCCGGCCGCTGGTGCAGATCGCCTATCTCGATCCGCAGCATGGGCCCATCGCCTATTGCGTCATCGCCCGGCCGGACCAGGCGGATATCGCCCCGACCACCGAGGCCCTCGACGGCTTCACCATCGTTCATTGGGCCTCGGGCGGGCAGGGACGCCTGCTGATCGGCCGCGCACCGGCCGAGCAGCTTCAGGCGCTGGCGCAGAAGGTCGCGGGCTGAAACAGCAGGCCGGGGCCGGGAGCGCGCTGGCAGCAACCTTGCTCAGACGACCTGGCCGTGCAGGTCGTAGGCATCGGCGCGGTCGACCCTGGCCGTGTAGATCTCGCCGACCCGCATCGGACGGCGGGCGGTGAGGTGGATCGCGCCGTCGATCTCCGGTGCGTCCCAGACCGTTCGGCCCTTGGCGGTGAGGCCGTTGCTCTCGTCGATGATGACCGAGACGCGGCGGCCGACCTTCTTGGCCAGACGTTTGGCGCTGATTTCCTGCTGGCGCTTCATGAAGCGGTGCCAGCGAATCTCCTTGATCTCTTCCGGGACCGGATTGGCTAGCTCGTTGGCTGGCGCGCCCTCAACCGGCTCGAACTTGAAGCAGCCGACCCGGTCGAGCTTCACATCATCGAGCCATTCGAGCAGATATTCGAAATCCTCGTCGGTCTCGCCGGGGAAGCCGACGATGAAGGTCGAGCGCACGGCGAGATCCGGGCAGATCTCGCGCCATTTGTGGATGCGGTCGGCCGTCTTTTCCTGGTTGCCTGGGCGGCGCATCGACTTCAGCACGCTCGGGCTCGCATGCTGGAACGGGATGTCGATGTAGGGGAGGATCTTGCCCTCGGCCATCAGTTCGACCACGGCATCGACATGCGGGTAGGGGTAGACATAGTGCATGCGCACCCAGGCGCCGAGTTCGCCCAGCGCCGAGGAGAGGTCGAGGAACTTCGCCCGCACCTCGCGGTCGCGCCACAGGCTGGTCGCGTATTTCAGGTCGACGCCATAGGCGCTGGTATCCTGCGAGATCACCAGCAGTTCCTTGACGCCGGCCTTCACCAGGCGCTCCGCTTCGCGCAGCACGTCGCCGGCCGGGCGGCTGACGAGATCGCCGCGCAGCTTCGGGATGATGCAGAACGAGCAGCGATTGTTGCAGCCTTCCGAAATCTTCAGATAGGCGTAGTGGCGCGGCGTCAGCTTGATGCCCTGCGGCGGCACCAGATCGACGAAGGGATCGTGGGCCGGCGGCACCGCCGTGTGCACCGCGCCGAGCACGCTCTCATATTGCTGCGGTCCGGTGATCGCCAGCACGTTGGGAAAGGCCTCGCGGATCTGCTCGGGCTCGGCGCCCATGCAGCCGGTGACGATCACCTTGCCGTTTTCCTTCATCGCCGTGCCGATTGCCTCGAGCGACTCCGCCTTGGCGCTGTCGAGGAAGCCGCACGTGTTGACGATGACCACGTCGGCGCCGTCATGATGGCGTGAAAGCTCATAACCCTCCGCCCGCAAATGGGTCAGGATGCGCTCGGAGTCGACCAGGGCCTTCGGGCAGCCAAGGCTGACGAAAGAGATGCGCGGGGCTTCGCTGTTCATGAGAGTTCTCGGTATGCGTAAGCGGTAGCAGGTCCGGCTCGACGGGCTTCAGCAGCGCCGGCGCGGTTGGCGCGGGCGGGTCGACGGGACGGCACCTTTTCATTGTTCTATTCTGGCGCGTTTTCTGTCGAACTGGCCGGTATCTGTCAATGCAAACCTTGCGGCACCCATCATCTCGCCCTTGTGACGAGTGCCCCGCAGGCCTAGGTGAGGGGAAACCATTGCCGAGCGAGACAGCATGCCCCTTCAGACAAGCCCCTTGATCGAGCCTCCCGCCGGCGTCAATGAAGCCTCGATCCAGAATCTGGTTCACACTTTTTACGACCGTGTCCGGCAAGACCCGCTGATCGGCCCGGTATTCGAGGCGCAGGTCGACGACTGGCCCGAGCATCTCGAGAAGCTCTGCGCCTTCTGGTCCAACGTCGTGCTGCGCACCGGCCGCTATCAGGGCCGCCCGATGCAGAAGCATCTGCGCCTGCCGATCGAAGCGGCGCATTTCGACCGCTGGCTGCAGCTCTTCCGCACCACGGCCAGCGAGATCATGCCGCCCGGGAGCGCGGCGATCTTCATCGACCGCGCCAACCGCATCGCCGACAGCTTCGAACTCGGCATCGGCAGCGTGCGTGGCGAAATCCGCGCGCCCCGGCATGCCTTCAAGATGTCGCCGCCAGGGTGAGCGACGCAGGGATTTCGTGGGTTTGACGCCGCAGATCGACGATTGCAGCCGACGCGGTTCTCCCTATAGTGGTCAGGAAAACTGACAAGTTGCCAATTCGAGGAATCCGCGACGCATGTCCCTGCTTTTCGAGCCGCTCCAGGCGGGCGCCATCCGCATGCCCAATCGTATCGTCATGGCGCCGCTGACGCGGAGCCGGGCAGGGGCCGAGCGGATCCCCAACGCTCTGATGGCCGAATACTACGCCCAGCGCGCCAATGCAGGCCTGATCATCAGCGAGGCGACCAGCGTCAGCGCGCAGGGTGTGGGCTATCTCGGCACGCCGGGCATCTGGTCCGACGCGCAGGTCGAGGGCTGGAAGCTGGTCACGAAGGCCGTGCATGAGGCCGGTGGACGCATCGTCTCGCAGCTCTGGCATGTCGGCCGTATCTCGGATCCCGAACTGCTCGGTGGCGAATTGCCCGTGGCGCCCTCGGCCATCCGCATTCCTGGCCATGTCAGCCTGCTGCGTCCGGTCCGGCCCTATGTCGTGCCGCGCGCGCTGGAGACCCACGAGATCCCCGGCATCATCGAGGACTTCCGGCGTGGGGCCGAAAATGCCAAGCGCGCCGGTTTCGACGGCGTCGACGTACATGGCGCCAATGGATACCTGCTCGACCAGTTCCTGCAGGACAGCAGCAACCACCGCACCGACCAGTATGGCGGCTCGATCGAGAACCGCGCCCGGCTGATGCTGGAAATCGTGGATGCCGCGATCTCGGTCTGGGGCCCGGACCGGGTGGCGGCGCATATCCGGCCACGCGGCGACGATCACGCTATGGGCGACAGCAATCCGCGCGCGCTGTTCACTTATCTCGCGGGCGAATTGAAGAAGCGCGGCATCGCGTTCCTCTTCGTCATCGAGCGCGAGGAACCGGACAGCCTGCTCGCCGAGATCAAGCGCGCCTTCGGCGGCGTGGTCATCGCCAATGAGCGGATGAGCAAGGCGGATGCCGAACGCCTGATCGGCAATGGGACGGCCGACGCCGTCGCCTTCGGCCGCAAATATATCGCCTCGCCGGACCTCGCGAAGCGCTTCGCCATCGATGCGCCGCTGAACGAGCCGGATCCTTCGACCTTCTACACGCCCGGCCCCAAGGGCTACACCGACTATCCGGCGCTGGAAACGGTCGGCTGACCGCTCCCTTGCCCCGCCGCCAGCCCGCATGGAAAATGCAGCGATGGCGGGGCAGGGATCCGACAGGAGCTCAGCCAAGCACCCGCAGCGGCTCGAAATGGTTCATGTCTTCGAAGCTGCAGAGGGCAGGTGGCTGGAGCGCGAGAACAGCCGCTTCCTGGTCGAGCAGGGCGCGGCAATCGTCAAACAGCGCCTGCCACTCCGGCAGGCGATCCCTATCGAGCCAGTCGATCATATAGGCCAGCGTGACATGGAACACGTAGTCGTCATGGTCGGGATGGCGATAGCCGAACACCTCGGCCAAGGCCTCGCGCCATGCCCGCATGCGGCGCGAGTCGTCCTCGGTCGCGCCGGCCACGGTCAGCCCCGTCGGCACGACGTCGACAACCCGGATGCGGAACGGCCCGGCGCCGGCAAATCCTTCCAGCCGCTTCATATAGAGGCTGTTCATCGCACCGATCTCGGTATCGAGCGGAACATCGGCGGGCCAATGGGGCAGGCTGCGGCGATATTCGATAATGCCCTGGAACAGCGTCATGTGCAGGCTGGATGCCGGCGTGAAGGCGAGGCGGTTGGCGTCCGACATCGCCTGCATCCGTCGCCGAACCTCCAGCACGGCGGCCTGGGACGGCGAACCTTCGACCAGATGGCAGACGACGGTGTTGCCGGGCTCCGGCAGAAACGTGCCAGCTTGGTCATAGCGCCGACCGAGATGCCGGGGCGGCAGCGGGTTGGCGTCGCCAGCGGCATAGCGGGCGAGCGAGGGCAAGGATGAAGTCAAGTACATGGCGGCAACCGTTGAATCTGGCGGGAACGCTTGCGGTCTGAACGGACCGTATGAGCGACTGCCAGTAGCGCGCGCCGATGAAGCCGGCGTGACAGAGCGAAGACGACGCGTCCGGATCGAGGCGGAGCAGGGCGCCGATGCCGGGCAGGGCGTAGACGGCCCTGCCCCAAAAATGGACCAAGGCACTGATCTGGAACGATATTCCCGCTCTAAACCGCAGTGACCGGACAGGTGAGTTCCGCAGGGCCGATTTGCCGGGGCTCTTCATCGCTCGCTGAAGCCCTATGCCGATGCGGGCGATGAGCTGATCCACGAGCACATCCTCGACACGGACGGTTGGCTGGAGATGCTAGCGGCCTTGCTCGCCGGCCACGACGTCTTTTTCGTCGGCATCGATTGTCCGCTGGAACTGCTGGTCGAGCGTGAGGCCACGCGGGGTGACCGGCCGATCGGCAGCGCTGCGAGACGATCCATGTCGGCAAGGACTACGACATCGAGCTGAGCGCGACAGAGGGCATCGATCCAATGTCGAGGCCTTGCTCATAGCTGGCGCAGCAGCCAGCGCGCGTCGAGCGTTACCCGACTGCGTCGCTCAACGCATATCGCTCCAGATCTGATACCTGGACCGGAGCCCGCAAAAGCGCTCTACGACGGTTGAGGGGATTTCGGCATCCTGCAACGTCCCGGCTCGTTCGCCATATCCGCTATTCGCATAAGATATATTATGGAACTATTTTATATAGGCGGGAATGGCGGACCGGCGCGCTTTTGACGGCTTGGACTGGACAGCGTTGTCGCCTGCCCAGCCCATGGGCCTCAAGGGTTTGCGTCGTCGGCAGACGCCCAGCGTGGCGGCGTCACCAGCTTGGAGACCGTCTTGTCGCTCCAGCGCATCAGATCATCCACGAGCTTGCCGCTCGTCGTGACGACGGTCGAGGCTGCCGACTTGGCCATGCCGCCAACCGTGCTCGGCTCGTGCTGCATCAGCAACGGCCGGTCCATCGGGATATCCGCCGGCGGCATCAGATCCGACCGATCATCCGGCTGCGCCAGATAGCTCGGCTGGCCCATACTGTTGGACCGGACAATCCCAACGGGTTGTGCCGTGTCGCGCGCGGCGACATTTCCCATCCGCGCCGGCGATGATCCGGACGAACTGGCGGCCAGTGCCTTGTTGACCGTGGTTTCCCAGGAGACGCATTCGTCCGCCTCGCAAGCCGGCTTGACGGCTATGGCCTTGGCCTCTGTGGGCTTCGCCAGCGGCTTCGGCGGGATCGCCGCGACCTTCTCGGGCTTGGGCGCGACACTGCCCGTCGACACCTCAGCCTCCGGCAGCGGATCGGCCGGCAGGATTGTCGCGGCTGCCGTATCGGCCGTGTCTTCCTGTGGCAGGACATACATCTGCGCGGTGGCCGGCGGCGGCTGGTTGGGAAGCTGCGACCGGGTCAGCATCGCGTTGGCGACGAAGCCTGCGCACAGGATGGCGGCAAGCGATGCCGATCCCAGCAGCGCCAGGCGCGGAATCTGCTTCAGCTTCCTTAGCGAGAACTCATCATTGAAATCGTCCATGACCATCCCTCTGCTGAGGTGAATGCGATGGTTCCATTAAGCGCGTGATTCCCGGCCTCAATGGGGCGGCTTTCGGGCGAAGCGACGACTGCGGAGCGCTGATTTGGCGGCATTCGGCCATTCTGATCGGTATTTTTGCCACGGCGGCCGTGATTTGACAGCTTTCGAGTGCAATCTTATCATAATACCATTGGTCATGGCGATCATCGCAGAATGGAGGAGGGCAGTCCCCTGCCCTTGGGCCATCCGGAGGTGCTTCTGACGCGCCGCCGGAGCCCGACTGCGTCCTATCGTAGTTGGAATCGGAGGAAGTTCCTTGGTCTACAGTACCCATCCGCGCCCGCAGATGGAGCGCGCCCGATGGCAGTCGCTCGATGGCGCCTGGCAGTTCGCTTATGACGACGCGGCACAATGGCAGCGCCCGGATCAGCCGGATTTTGCGCTCAGCATCAATGTTCCCTATGTGCCGGAATCGCCGCGCAGCGGCCTTCACGACGAAGGCTTTCACCCTGTCGTCTGGTATCGCCGCACGGTCGAACTGACCGAGGATCTGGGCGAAGCCGAGGACCTCATCCTGCATTTCGGCGCGATCGACTATGCGAGCGACGTCTGGATCGACGGCCAGCACGCCGCCTCGCATGTCGGCGGCCACACGCCGGTGCGCGTCGCGCTCGGCGCGCTGATCCAGGGCCGCTCGTTCGAGATCGTCGTCCGCGCCGAGGACGATCCGGCTGATATGCACAAGCCGCGCGGCAAGCAGGACTGGCTGCCCGAGCCGCATGGCATCTGGTATCCGCGCACAACGGGCATCTGGCAAAGCGTCTGGATCGAGCCGGTCGGCAGGAGCCATGTCGATCGCCTGCACTGGACGGCCGATTTCGCCCGCTTCGAGATCCGGCTGAATGCGCGCGTCGCACAGCCGAAGGGGTGCCGCCTTCGGGTCAAGCTGTCGCTCGAGGGGCGGGTGCTGGTCGAGGACGACTATGCCGTCACCGGCAAGGATACGGGCAGGGTGATCGCCCTCCCCGATCCCGGCATCGACGACGGTCGCGCGCAATATGTCTGGTCGCCGGAACATCCGCAGCTGATCGACGCCGAAGTGACGCTCGTGGACGCGAACGGGAACGTCGTGGACACCGTCAAGAGCTACACCGCCATGCGCGGCGTCTCGACGGCCAACGGCCGCTTCGTCATGAATGGCCGGTCTTATTTCCTCCGTCTCGTGCTCGACCAGGGCTATTGGCGCGAGGGCATCATGACCGCCAGCGACGACGAGCTGCGCCGCGATGTCGAGCTCACCAAGCAGCTTGGCTTCAACGGCGTCCGCAAGCACCAGAAGATCGAGAACCCGCGCTTCCTCTACTGGGCCGACGTGCTCGGCCTGCTGGTCTGGGAAGAGATGCCCAGCGCCTACTCCTTTTCCACCGAGGCGGTCACTCGCGTCACGGCCGAATGGCAGGAGGCGATCGAGCGCGATTACTCGCACCCCTGCATCGTCACCTGGGTGCCCTTCAACGAGTCCTGGGGCATTCCGGAGCTGCCGCATGATGCGCGCCAGCGCAGCTACCAGCAGGCGCTCTATCACCTGACCAAGTCGCTCGATCCGTCACGCCCCGTGAGTGGCAATGACGGCTGGGAGCAGATGGCGACGGACATCTTCGCCGTGCACGACTATCACCATGATGGCGATGTCCTCGATGGCCGCTACCGCTCCGAGGCCGCGTTCCGCGACACGCTGACGACCTTCCGCTCGGCGGGACGCGCCCTCGCCCTCGACGGCCACGCCTGGGCCGGCCAGCCGGTCATGCTGACGGAGTTCGGCGGCATCGCCTTCTTCATGGGTCAGGAAGCCGGCTGGGGCTACAGCCAGGCCAAGGATGCGGGTGATTTCCTCGAGCGTTATGCCGACGTACTGCGTCCCACGACAGAATCGAGCCTTCTGGCGGGCTATTGCTACACGCAGCTGACCGATACCTATCAGGAACAGAACGGCGTCCTGACGATGGATCGGAAGCCCAAGGCCGATATTGCGAGCCTACGCGCCGCCAATCTGGGCGTACCGGTCGAGCGCCTGCCGGCCGACCCGTTTGGCTACAATGCCCGCTGGCTTGCCAGCAAGGGGGCAGGGCGGAAGGCTTAGGCCCCCTTCCCTTCACGGGGCGAACAACAAAAAAGCCGCGGCACTCGCCGCGGCTTTTTTTGTTGATCATATATATCAGGATATCGGATCAAGCCATTGTTTCAGAATGGCTTTAGCCGCTTCAATCAAGATCCTTGCGGCCGAGCTGGGTCTTCTCGAACAGCAGGACGACGACGAGCGCGAAGGCGAACGGGATGAGCAAGTAAAGCAGCCGGAAGACGATCAGGGCCGCCAGCACGTCATTCGGATTGAGCTCGGGAAGCGCCGCGAGAAAGGTGACTTCCAGCACGCCGAGGCCGCCCGGCGCATGCGACAGCAAAGCCAGCGTGAACGAAGCAAGGAAGATCCCGAGAATGACGAGATAGCCCGGGTTTCCGGCGGCCGGGAGCGCGAAATAGATGATGGCACCGGCGGCGGCCAATTCGAGAGGGCCGGCCAGCATCTGACGCGCGACGATCGGCAGACGCGGATATTGCAGCGTGAATCGCTTGAACTGCCACGGCGGAAAATGTCGCCAGGAACCCAGCACATAGAGCCCCACCAGAGCCAGCAGGACGAGACCGACGCTGAAGGATACCCAGTCCGGCACGTCGATCAGCCGGCGCACGATATGCGGCTCGACCGTGAGGGCCAGCCCCCCCATCAGCACAGTGCCGAGTGCGAAGGTGAACGAGCAGAAGACGATGAGCAGCCCGATTTCCTGCCCCGTCAGCCCGCGTGTCGAATAGGCCCGGTAACGCACCACCGCCCCTGAGATCACCGAGGCGCCGATATTGTGGGAAAGCGCGTAGGTGGTGAACGAGCAGAGCGATATGAAGAGCCACGACACCTTCTTGCCGAGGTGCAGGATGGCGATCCGGTCATACCAGGCCAGCGCCCCATAGGCGACGAGCGTGGCGCATATAGCGAGCGCCCAGTTTCCGGCGGTTATCGCAGCGAGACTGTCCGCCACTTCGGCGAAGGAGATGCGCCGAAACTCACGGTAGAGAATGTACACAGAGACGGCGACCGCGCCGATCCCGAAGACGGACCACGCCGCATTTCGGATTTTCATTAAGCAGGATCTCCTTCTCGGGCGCCGGCTCCCGAGAGACCGCCGCGTTCTGATTCCGAGAGTGGCATGTCGCTTCGGAATGGACCAGTCCAACGCCGGTCGCATCCAGAACTGAATTGCCGCATCCGGAACTACAGCAGGAAGGGGATGACCATCCCGTCATGGGCCGGCTCGACATCGCCGGGCACATAGGCCGCGAGCGCCGCGTAGTCGAGATCGCCATGCATATGGGTCAGGATCGTTCGGCGCGGGCGCAGGCGCTCGTGCCAGGCGAGCGTATCGTCGACGCTGAAATGGCTTGGATGCGGCCGCCAGCGCAGCGCATCGACCATCCAGAGCTGCAGGCCGGAGAAATGCGGCAGGCTTTCATCGGGAATGGCGCTGATATCGCTGGAATAGACGAAATCGCCAATGCGGAAGCCGAGGCTGTCGATGTCGCCATGGATCTGGCGGATCGGCAGGATGTCGAGCTTGCCGCCGGGGCCGTCGATCATGAAGCCCTCCCCGCCTTCGATCCGCGTCCGGCCAAGGATCGGCGGATAGCTGCCGCCGGCGGGCGTGCGGAAGCAATAGCCGAACGCTTCTTCCAATCGTTCCTGGGTGAAATCGTCCGAATAGACCGGCACCAGCCGGTGCGTATCCAGCCAGAAGGAGCGCAGATCATCGATGCCATGCGTGTGGTCGGCATGGGGATGGGTGAAAAGCACCGCATCGAGCCGGTCGACGCGCGCGTCGAGCAACTGGTTGCGAACATCCGGGCCGGCATCGACGAGGATGCGGGTCGGATAGGGGTGGTCGCCGCGAAAGCCGTCGATCAGGATCGAGGACCGCGTGCGCCGGTTTTTCGGCTCGGACGGGTCGCAGGCGCCCCAGTCATTGCCGATGCGCGGCACGCCGGGCGACGCGCCGCAGCCCAGAACCGTGATGCGCAGCCGATCCGCGCGCGGGGCCCCTGCTCCGCCATCAGCCATGGTGCGCGGCCGCCTGGCCCGTCAGCGCGTCACGCGGAACTTTGGTGAAGAGGCGCATGAAGTTCTCTGTCGTCGCGCGCGCGATTTCCTCTGCGGTCACACCCTTGACCTCGGCCAGCACGGCGGCGGTATCGCGGACATAGGCCGGCTCGTTGCGCTGGCCGCGATGCGGCACCGGCGCCAGATAGGGCGCGTCGGTCTCGACCAGCAGCCGATCCATCGGCACGAATTCGGCCACGTCGCGGATCGCCTGCGCGCTCTTGAAGGTCAGGATGCCGGAGAAGGAAACGTAGAGGCCGAGTTCGAGACCGACCTTCGCCAGAGCCGCGCCGGAGGAGAAGCAGTGCAGGATCGCCGGGAAGGCCCCCTTCCCCATCTCATCGCGCAGGATGGCGATCATGTCCTCGTCCGCGTCGCGTGCATGGATGACCAGCGGCAACTGCGTGATGCGGGCGGCGGCGATATGGCGGCGCAGGCCCTGCGCCTGCAGCACCTTGTGTTCGGCGCCATAGAAATAGTCGAGCCCCGCCTCGCCGATCGCGACCACCTTCGGATGCGCCGACAGCGTAACCAGTTCCTCGGTGGTGATGTCGGGCTCTTCATGCGCGCTGTTGGGATGCGTGCCGACCGAGCAATAGACCTCGTCATGGGCCTCGGCCAGCGCGCGGATCTTGTCGAACTGGCGGACGCGGGTGGAGATGGTGACCATGAGGCCGACGCCGGCGTCGCGCGCACGCTGCATCAGCGCCTCGCGGTCGGCATCGAAGTCGGCGAAATCGAGATGGCAGTGGCTATCGACCAGCATTCTGTTCAGGGGCTCGGCTGATTGCGTCATCGAGGATGTCATGGCGCGAATATGGGGTGTTGGATGCGCAGTCAGTAGCGGCTAACGGCCACGCTGTCGACCATTCTGGACAGTGGCGAGATCCCGCCTCTACAGTGCCCTATGTGACCGCAGGCGGCCGGGGATTCGCACTTGCAACTCAGCCAACGCACTTTTTATGCGATCCTTCCGAGACGCCTCAAGGAAGAGGCCCTGGTGCGCAAGCTGGCGGCCCGGCTGCCCGCCATGCAGGGCGCCCCCGCCTCGCTGGTGCTGAACCAGTTGACCGAAGCCGGCCGGCACCGCTTCCAGATCGATTTCGAGCGCATCGGCACGCAGTTGCACGTCAAGCTCGACCTCGACCTGATGGCGCGCGATCCCTATCAGTTCGAGATGATCTGGCGCCGTGTGCCGGCGCTGATCCACATCATGGCGCGCACCGCACCCGGCGTGACCTCGGCCACGGCGAGCATTTCCGATGGCGGCGGCAACATCCCGAACGAACTCGCCTATTGCGCCGACGAGCCGCAGGCGATCCTGGTGCCGGACCCCGGCTTCATGAAGCCGGAGATCTACCAGTCCTTCCGCCGGCTGGCCGAGAACCGGCCAGGACAATGGGCGGCGCGCAGCGACCTGCTGCTCTGGCGCGGGGCCATCTCCGGCCATGGCGACACCACGACCGATGCGATGGACATCGACGATCCCAACCTGAAGCAGCGGGTAAGGCTATGCCTGGCGCTGCGCGGGCTGGACGATGTCGACGTTCGGCTGATCGTGCCCGAACGCGACCGCGCGGCGCATCCGGCACGACAGGCGATGGAGGCGCATGGCATCCTCGGCAGCTATGTGCCGCCGGCGCGCTGGATCGACGTCAAGTTCGCCATCGACATCGATGGCCCGACCAATAGCTGGGGCAATCTCTATACGCGCATGCTGCTCGGCTGCTGCGTGCTGAAGGTGGCGTCGCCCGCCGGATTCCGGCAGTGGTTCTATGACGAGTTCGTGCCGTGGACGCACTTCATCCCGGTGGCGGCGGATCTCTCCGATATCGTCGAGAAGGTCGAATGGTGCCGGACCCATGACCAGGCCTGCCGCGAGATCGCGGCGGCAGGTCAGGATTTCGCCCTGCGCCGCACGCGGGAATCCGAGACGATCGCAACGGTGCAGCGGATCAACGACCGGCTCGGGCCGGGGTAGTCGAGTCCCTAGGCTGGTTCAGTCACTTTCGGCGGAGCGTCCTTAAGTCAGAAAGCCCCTCACCCCTACCCTCTCCCGCGAGCGGTAGAGGGGGCGCATCGCACCCAGTCCCAAGGTCGCAGCCACGCAGGCCCAAAAGCCCTCGCCCGTGTGCGGGAGAGGGTTGGGTGAGGGTCTTGCTTACGGCCAATCTCGGGACACGCCGGGCGTGGCACCGAGAAAAGGCGACCCGGGCTGGCGCATGAGCGCTGCCCGGATGGCCCTCACGCGGACTTTTCAGCCTCTTCCGCCTCGACATAGCGCGGGAAGACGCCGGACGGGGCCGGGATCGTCGATCCGGGCGCCAGGCGCCCAGCAGCGCCGAGCGAGGCGAAGCTGCGATCCGTCTCCGGAATGGCGAGAAGATCAAGCAGCTTGGCCGCCGAGCCCGGCATCACGGGCTGTGACAGGATGGCGATCTGGCGGATCACCTCGGCCGTGACATACAGCACGGTCGCGGCGCGCTCCGGGTCGGTCTTGCGTAGCTGCCACGGCGCCTGGTTGGCGAAATAGCGGTTCGCCTCGGCGACAACGCCCCAGATCGCATTCAGCGCCTGATGGATCTGCTGCGAATCCATGGCCGTCCGGCAGGTCGGCAGCAAACCATCCGCAGCGACGAGGATCTCCTCGTCGGCCGGCTGCAGGGCGCCCGGCTGCGGCACGATGCCGTCGAGGTTCTTGCCGATCATCGACAGCGAACGCTGCGCCAGATTGCCGAGATCGTTGGCCAGATCCGCATTGATCCGGTTGATGATCGCCTCGTGGCTGTAATTGCCGTCCTGGCCGAAGGGAACTTCGCGCAGGAAGAAGAAGCGGACCGGATCGACGCCGTAATGCTCGATCAGCGAGAACGGATCGATAACGTTGCCGAGCGACTTCGACATCTTCTCGCCGCGGTTGAACAGGAAGCCATGCGCGAACACGCGCTTGGGCGGCAGCAGGCCGGCCGAGAACAGGAATGCCGGCCAGTAGACCGAATGGAAGCGCACGATGTCCTTGCCGATGACATGGACGTCGGCCGGCCAATAACGCTGGAAGCTCTCGCTCTTGTCGTCCGGGAAGCCGACCGCCGTGATGTAGTTGGTCAGGGCGTCGACCCAGACATACATCACATGCTTCGGATCGCTCGGAACCGGGATGCCCCAATCGAAGGTCGTGCGCGAGATCGAAAGGTCCTTCAGCCCGCCCTTGACGAAGCTGACGACCTCATTGCGGCGCTCGTCCGGGCCGATGAAGTCGCGATTGGCCTCATAATGCGCGAGCAGGCGATCCTCATAGGCGGAGAGGCGGAAGAAGTAGCTCTCCTCCTCGACCCAGTCGACCACCGTGCCCTGCGGGCCATAGCGCAGGCCGTCGGCGCGGACTTCGGTCTCGGACTCGGCGTAATAGGCCTCGTCGCGAACCGAATACCAACCGGCATAGGCATCCTTGTAGATGTCGCCATTGGCTTCCATGCGACGCCAGATCTCCTCCGAGGCGCGGTAGTGGCGCGGCTCGGTGGTCCGGATGAAGTCGTCATTTGAACAGTTCAGCGCCTCGGCCATCGCCTGGAAGCGCGGCACGTTGCGATCGGCCAGTTCGCGCGCGGTGATGCCGTCGCGCGCCGCCGTCTGAACCATCTTGATGCCGTGCTCGTCCGTTCCCGTCAGGAAGAAGACGTCGTAGCCATCCAGCCGCTTGAAGCGCGCCAGCGTGTCGGTTGCCAGCATTTCATAGGCATGGCCGATATGCGGAACGCCATTCGGATAGGAAATAGCCGTCGTGATGTAGAATTTCGGCGCTGTCACCGCTGTCTCGCTTCTTTTGTAAACGCAACCAATAGTCTGTGCGCCAGCCCGGGCCGGCCGTTCGACAGCTTCACATTCGGGTCGCGCGAGCGAGGATGTTCATGGTCGTCAGCACAAACTGTTTGCGGTCGAGATTGAGCGCCTCGACCTCAGCCGAAGACTGTCGCAGCTTTTCCCATACCTCCGCCCAAGTCGCAAGCGGCGTCGCCGCCACGCTTTCCGGGATCGGCGAGCCATCCGGCTCCGGCAGCCCGCGCGCGCGGCGGTTCAGCCAGGCGAAGACCAGATCGACGAAATTGGCGAAGGCCTCGTCGGCGCCACGCTGCGCGACCAGGTCGCCGAGGCTATGCGCGAGCGGGCCGTCGAACTGGGGAAACCGCGCCACGACGCGGGAAAAAGCACGTCCCATTGCGGCGGCGTCTTCATCGAGGAAGCCGATGGCGCGGCGCAGGCTGCCCTGCCCGGCCTCGGCGGCAAAGCGCCGGATGTCCGCATCGGCGTCCGAATGACGCCGCAACGCCTCCTCGATCGCCGGCACCGCCAGCGACGGCAGATCGAGCCGGCGGCAGCGCGAGCGTATGGTCGGCAGCAGCCGGCCCGGGGCATGCGACACCACCAGGAACAGCGAGCGCTTAGGCGGTTCTTCCAGAATCTTCAGCAAGGCGTTGGCGGCATTGGGATTCATGTCATCAGCCGAATCGACGATGGCAATGCGCCAGCCCGCCTCGCCCGCCGTGGAGCCAAAGAAGGGTATCGTTCGGCGGATCTCGTCGATCGTCAGGCTGGCCTTGAAGCGCTTGCCCTGCTCGTCCCAGGGGCGCGACAGCGTCAGGATGTTGGGATGCGAACGGGCCGCGATCTTGCCGGCAGCCGGCGAATCCGACGGTACCGCCAGCGTTTCGGCGTCCGGAGCCCGGGCGGGATCGGGATAGGTCAGCGCGAAGCGGGCGAACCGATAGGCCAACGTCGCCTTGCCGATGCCGCGCGGTCCGCCGATCATCCACGCATGGTGCATGCGGCCGCCCCGATAGGCCTCGACCATCAGCCGCTCGACCGCGGGGTCGCCATGCCACTCGGTCTGCTCTTCCGGCAGCGGCCAGCCCTCGATCGCGTCGGGGCGGGTGATCTCTAGCGCTGCCATGGTTTAGTTCACACTTTCGATCATGCGCTGGCGAACGCCTTGCCAGATGGCATCGGCGACAATGTCCTGCGTCTGGTCGGCATCGATGACGAGGCAGCGATCGGGTTCGGCGGCCGCGATCGCCAGGAACAATTGGCGTCGCCGCTCGTGCCGTTCAACCGTCTCGCGCTCGAACCGGTCCGCGGGCCCGGCCTCGCCGCTACGGCGCCGCGCGGCGCGCGCCAGGCCGATCTCGACCGGCAGGTCGAGCACCAGGGTCAGGTCCGGCCGCACGCTGCCGATGGCGATCTTCTCGAGGCTGTCGAGCAGGACGGAATCGACCCCGTCCGATCCCTGATAGGCGCGGGTGGAATCGATGAACCGGTCACACAACACCCATTCCCCGCGCTCCAGCGCGGGCCGGATCAGGCGGTCGACATGGTCGGCGCGGGCGGCAGCGAACAGCATCGTCTCCGCCTCGGGACCCAGATGTTCCGCACCGCCCGAAAGGATGAACGAGCGGATCTGCTCCGCCATCTCCGTTCCCCCGGGCTCCCGCGTCAAGACGACCGTCTGGCCGCTCTCGCGCAGGCGCTCGGCCAGGCGGCGGATCTGGGTCGACTTGCCCGATCCCTCCCCGCCTTCGAATGTGATGAACCGACCTGGCAAGCGCGTCATAACTTCCATTGTGGCAGCCAGCCGATCAGCAGTTGCTGGACGGCGTCGAGGGCGCGCTGATCCATCGAACCCTTGGCGATGGCAGCGGTGGTGAAGACGGGCTTCTCCAGAATCTGGGCATCGCCAACCCAGACGCGAACGACGCCGACCTGTCTGCCCTGCTCGACCGGCGCAAGCAAGGGGCCCGTATAGGTGATCCGGGCGCGAATCCGCTCGCGATTGCCCCGCATCAACA
>Ga0182738_1001324_pt1 | contig 31176 bp, 31 predicted proteins | sample eDN5th30CBELigMG_FD_128876 | JGI IMG/M metagenome (GOLD analysis project Ga0182738, IMG submission 128876) | Enriched Miracle-Growth compost microbial communities from Emeryville, California, USA - eDNA 5th pass 30_C BE-Lig MG (version 2)... ...
ACCCCGGCCCGATCCGACCCATCAGCGCGCCAAACTCATCGAGTCAGGTATCGGGAGCTATGCTGAACGCGGCTGTCAGTGCCGCGTTTTGAATTATCTTCACAACCAACGACAATCGCGCGCTGATCACTCCTACCAGCGCAAACACGCCGCACGCCGATCTACAACTGCAGTATTAGGCGACGTTTTCCTCGTCAGGATCGTCGTCGACCATGCCCCCGAGCCGTTGGGTGATGATCTCCTGGGCTTCGGCCACGATCCGCGCCACCAGTTCGCCGACGGTGGGGATGTCGTTGATCAGGCCCATGGCGGTTCCGACGGTCCAGATGCCGGCCTCGACGTCGCCGTCCTCGAAGACTTTGCGGCCACGCACCCCGGCCACCAGCTCCTGCACGTCGGGGAACTGGCCGCCCTTGTCGAGGATGTCCACGACCTCACGCGAGACGGTGTTGGAGGCCACTCGGGAGGTGTTGCGCAGCGGCCGGAAGATCAGCTCGGTGCCGCGCTCATCACCGGCGACAATGGCTTTCTTGACGTTGTCGTGGATGCAGGACTCGGCGGTGCACATGAACCGCGAGCCCATGTTGATGCCATCGGCACCCAGGGCCAGCGCGGCCACCAGGCCGCGAGCGTCGGCGAAACCGCCGGAGGCGATCATCGGGATCTCGATCTGGGCGGCGGCGGCCGGGATCAGCACCAGGCCCGGGACGTCGTCCTCGCCGGGGTGACCGGCGCACTCGAAGCCGTCGATGCTGATGCCGTCCACACCGAGGCTCTGGGCCTTGACCGCGTGGCGCACCGAGGTGCATTTGTGCAGCACCTTGATGCCGTTGTCGTGGAACATCGGCAGGTGCGGGGCGGGGTTGGATCCCGCGGTCTCCACGATCTTGATGCCGGCGTCGACGATCACCTGCCGGTACTCGTCGTAGGGCGGCGGGTTGATCGTGGGCAGGATTGTCAGGTTCACCCCGAACGGCTTGTCGGTCAGATCCCGAGTGCGGGCGATCTCATTGGCCAGATCCGCCGGAGTGGGCTGGGTGAGCGCGGTGATGAAACCGAGCGCACCCGAGTTCGCCACCGCGGCAACCAGTTCCGCCCGGCCAACCCACTGCATTCCGCCCTGGGCGATCGGGTGCTGCACCCCGAATACCTCGGTGAAATTCGTTGTCAGCATTGGAATTCTGGCTCCTCTGTGCGCGGTTCGGTTCGGGGGGGCTGGGGTCAATCGCGAAGCGAGCGACTGATGACGAGCCGTTGAATCTGGTTGGTTCCTTCAAAGATCTGCATGATCTTCGCCTCTCGCATGAACCGCTCGACACGGTAATCGCGGGTATAGCCGTAGCCGCCGAACACCTGGACGGCGTCGGTGGTCACCTTCATCGCGGCATCGGTGGCAACCAACTTGGCCACGGAAGCGTTGCGCGAATACGGCAGGCCGGCATCACGCCGTCGTGCGGCGTCAACGTAGGTGGCGCGGGCTGAATCCACTGCCGCCGCCATATCGGCGAGCAGGAACGCCAAGCCCTGATGGTCGATGATCTTGCGGCCGAAGGTTGTGCGTTGCTGGGCGTAGGCAGTCGCCTCATCGAGCGCGGCCTGTGCCAATCCGACTGCAACCGCGGCGATTCCGAGCCGGCCCGAGTCCAGCGCGCTGAAGGCGATCTGGAGGCCTTGACCGTCCGCCCCGATACGTCGCTCCGAAGGAAGGAATGCATTGTCGTAGTGCGCTGCAGTGGTCGGCACAGCGTGCAGTCCCATTTTTTCTTCGGGCTTGCCGAAGCTGAGCCCGGGCGTTTCTCTGGGCACCAGGAAGCATGACACTCCTTCGGATCCGGCGCCGGTCCGGGCAAACAACGTGTAGAAATCCGCGATACCGCCATGCGTGATCCACGATTTCGCCCCGTTGACGCGATAGCCCCCGTCGACGGGGGCGGCTTTGCAGTTGAGCGCCGCGGCATCCGATCCGGCGTGAGGCTCGGACAGGCTGTAGGCGCCGACGGTTTGCCCTCCGAGCATGGCCGGAAGCCACTCGCTCTGCTGCTGGCCGGTGCCGAAAGCGACGAGCGGGTGGCAGGAGAGGACGTGGACGCTGACTGCCACGGCCACAGCGGCCCAGCGCGCTGCGATTTCTTCGAGGACCTGAAGATAGACCTCGTACGGTTGGTCGCCGCCGCCCCACTGCTGCGGGTAAGGGAGGCTGAGGATCCCGGCTTCGCCGAGCGCAGCGAAGACGTGTTCCGGGTAGGTCTCGGCCTTCTCGTGTACATCGACCAGCGGGACCAGGAGTTTGTCGCCGAGATCGCGCGCGAGCTGTACCAGGTCATGCGCCTCGTCCGATGGGAGCAAACGGTTGACGGTCATGGCGCCCCCTGAAACTCAAACCAGTACTTCATTACTGATCACAGTATCGTAGCAGTACTCTTCGGTATCTGGCAGTACTATGACCGGGTGGGACAGTCGCGAGGGCCGGAGTTCACCACCGCGCGGCGTAGTCAGTTGTTCGATCAGCTGCTTGATCTGGTTCTCGTCGAGGGTTTCGCGAATTTGACACTCGACGACCTGGTTTCGCGGCTCAGGTGCTCGAAGTCCACGCTCTATGCGCTCGCAGGAAGTAAAGAACAACTCGTTACCGCAGTTATCGTGCACTTCTTCCGTCGTGCCACCGACGACGTCGAGAAGAGTGTCGCAGGCGTCGTCGGGGCTCGGCAGCGGATCGCTGCCTATCTCGCTGCGGTCGAGACGGCTCTCGCGGCCGCATCGGAGCGGTTCATGGCCGACCTCGAAGCGTTTCCGCCGACTCGTGCGGTCTATGAGACGAACACCCGGATCGCGGCCGACCGGGTTCAGCAGTTGATCCGTGACGGCGTTCGCTCGGGCGAGTTTCGCAAGGTCCACGCTGCCTTCGCTGCCGACTTGGCGGCCACCATGATGGCCAGGATTCAGCAGGGCGCGGTGCGGGCCAACACCGGCCTCGATGATGCGCGTGCATACCGGGAATTGGCGGCGATTCTCACCGCGGGGATAAGCGCGTGAATGCCCGTGTCACGCGGCCGGCTAAAACGCGGATCGGTGCAGCCCGCCGTCGACCTCGATCCAGCTTCCGGTGATGTAACCGGCCGGTTCCGAACACAGATACGTGATCAGTGAAGCAATTTCATGCGCAGCGCCCATCCGCGCGGCAGGAACCCGAGCCTGAGTCAGCATGAACTCGCGACGCTGTTCCTCGGTACTGGCTCCGAGGACCTCGTCGAGGTATGCCGTCGCGTTCTCGGTCTCGATCCAGCCCGGTGCAACGGTATTGATCGTCACGCCGTAGCGGGCGTATTCGTCGGACACCGTCTTGAGCAGGCCGATCGTCGACGGTCGACTGGTGTTGGCGACCGCATGGTGAATATTGCCGGCCGGCTCTTTCGCCGTCGCCGAACCGATGTGGACGAACCGCCCCCAGCCGGCCTCCTGCATACCCGGCAGCACGGCCTGCAACAGAAAGATCTGACTCATCGTATGTAACTCGAACGACTCGCGGTACACGTTGACGTCAGTGATGTCGCCGAAGTCCCCAGGCCGTTGGTATTTGGCCTGGCCCACGACCACCAGAGGCGGACCCGATTCGGTGGCGATTTGGCGCACGGCGTCGTCCACCTCCGGCTGGCTGGTGACGTCAGCGCAGACGCCGATCGCGGTTCCGCCTGCGGCGCGAAGCGTATCCACCGCAGCGTCGACGTCGGCCTTGGTTCGTGCCAGCACTGCTACCTTGCAGCCCTCGGCGACAAGCATCTTGGCGACCTCGAAGCCGATGCCCTTGCTGCCGCCGACGACCAGCGCCGATTTGCCAGCTATTCCGTAGTCCATCGCGAAGCCCCGGCGCTACCGGCGGACGTCCATGCCGGCGTCGACCTTGAGCAGGCTGCCGGTGAATGATCGGCCCGCATCGCTGATCAGGAACAAGATGGCGTTGGAGACGTCGCGTGGCTCGATCAACGGTAAGTCCGGCAGCGCGGTCTGCACGGCGTTGACCATGCGGGGATTCTCCTCGATCACCTTGAACAGCGCCGGGTTCTCGGTGATCATCGGCGTCGCACAGTTGGTGGGTGCTACTGCGTTGACGCGGATACGATCGGGTGCGAGCATCGCCGCGTAGGCGCGAACCAGGCCGACGATGGCGACCTTCGACATCAAGTACGCGTCCGAGCCCCCGCGTCCGTCGGTGAGGTCCAGTAAGGCGATCATGGAACTGGTCGCGATCAGGTTCCCGCCTTCGCCGCGTTCCTTGAGGTGGGGGATCGCGATCTGGAAAGCATTCCACACGCCGATCAACATGATGTCGAGGCCGAGTCGCAGCGCCTCGGAGGCGTCGCGCTCGTCGGCATTGGTAAGTACGACACCAGCGTTGGCGATCACCGTGTCGATGTGGCCGAACTGCTGAACGCCGGCGTCGAACGCCGCCTGCAGAGCGGACTTGTCACGGACATCTGCGGCGCGGAAAAGCATTTTCTGCCCGGTCTTTTCGACGAGGCGCGCCGTCTCCTGAAGGTCGTCGAGTGTTCCCAGTTTGTAGGTCACCCCGTCGAGGTCTTCGCAGATGTCGACACCGACGATGTTCGCGCCTTCCTCGGCACACATGACCGCATGCGAACGGCCTTGTCCGCGAGCGGCTCCGGTGATGAAGACGACCCGGCCATCGAGTGAGCCCATGATTTCTTCCTCTCGTCGACCCTCGTTGATTAGAGCACCACGCGTCACACGTATGCAGCTGACCGGTTGTCGTCAGCCGGCTCGGACTTCCCCGCTGGATGTTACGCCGGTGGTTTTGAATCATACAACTAGTTCGATAATTTAGTTGTGACCGAAATCGCAGCGATCCGAAAGGGAGATCCAGATGCCTGAGACACCCACTGGCGGTCCATGCCCACCCGACGGCGACTGGCTGGGCACGCCGTATCTGCGGTTCGAGCGGGAAGGTCCGTTCGCGATCTGCACACTGGACCGCCCGCAGGCCCGCAACGCGATGACGCCGGCGATGTACTTCGGTATCCGCTATGCGGTCAGCCGGGTCAACGCCGATCCCGACCTCGCCGGACTCCTGATCACCGGAACCGGTGACGTATTCGCCCCGGGGGGCGATCTCGGTCAGGGGGGCGAGGACAACTGGATCGATTTCGCATTGACCCTGGGGATGGATGTGACGCCCTTCGACGTCCTGCGCAAGTCGGCGAAACCTGTGGTGGCAGCGGTGAACGGCCTATGTCAGGGGGGTGGCTTGCAGATCGCCCTGTGCAGCGACCTTGCCGTCGTCAGTGATCGCGCAACGTTTCGGGTGCCCGAGCTTTACCGGGGGATCGCCGATACGTATTACAGCCAGATCCTGGCACGCCTCGTCGGGCCGGTCCGAACCCGAGATCTGATGCTCACCGGCCGCACGTTGTCCGCTGCGGAGGCGCTCGATTGGGGCATGGTTTCTCGGGTGGTTCCCCACGACGGGTTGCCCGAGTCGGCTCGGGAACTCCTGGCGCAGTGCTGTCGGACGGCGCCGGGAGCTCGAGGTTTGATCAAAGCAAGCTTGGACAATTACCTGGGGCTGTTCGACCGTATCGGCATGCAATCCAGCTTGGAAGGGCCCGAGGCGCGAGAAGGTTTCGTCGCTTTCAAAGAGAAGCGATCACCCGCCTGGGTGCACCCGGACTTGCGGGTCGACGGCCGCCTCTGAAGTTCAGAGGGGATGCCGAAGCGCGTCGCGCTTCGGCACCCCACTCGGGGACCTACTTCGGTGTGAAACGCTGTGCGCCGTCGAGACGCAGCACCTCTCCATTGACGTAGCCATTGGTGAGGAGAAACGCTGCGGCGTCGGCGAACTCGTCTGGAGTGCCGAGTCGCTTCGGGAAGGGGACATTTGCGGCGAACTTCGCGATTGCCTCTTCGCCGACCGACTCCATGATCGGGGTCTTCATCGTTCCGGGCGCGATCGTGTTGACCCGGATGCCGGTCGAACTGAGATCCCGGGCAGCCGCGATGGTGAGCCCGATGACGCCCGCTTTAGCCGCCGCGTAGGCGGTCTGTCCGATTTGGCCTTCGTAGCCGGCTATCGACGCCGTGAGCACCAAAGCGCCACGCTCACCGTCATCGCGCGGTTCTGCCGTCGCGACAGCGGCGGCCACCAGTCGCGCCAAATTGTATGTGCCGGTGAGGTAGAGGTCGATCGTCTTGGTGAAGCCGCCGAGATCGGCTGGGCTGCCGTCCCGCCCGACGATACGTTGCGCGACGCCGAAGCCGCCGTGGGCAACCACTGCGTAACGCAGCTGACCAAGCTGGTTGGCCTGCTCGATAGCGCCGCGGATGCTGTCCTCGCTTGTGACGTCGGTGCTGACGAAGCGGGCCCGGTCGCCCAGTTCGTCGGCCAGCGCCTTACCTTTCTCGTCGGCCAAGTCGGCGATCACCACGCCGAGACCGTCGGCGTGCAGGCGGCGCACCGCCGCTTCACCCAAGCCACCCGCCCCGCCGCTGACGATGGCCGACGCGCCCTCAAATTGCGTTACTGTCATGAATCCTCCTTCATCTCAACCGGTTTCTTCTTAGGATGTCATTTCGCCGACCAGCACGCCCCACGGATCTCCTGCGGCCAGGACCAGCCGGCCGAGGCGGCGCGCGTGGCGGGCTGTGCTGCCGTAATCGTGGACCCAGCTTTGGGCGCGCAGGGTGGCGAGCCAGAGCGGATGCTCGGCGGTGACACCGATCGCGCCGTGCAGTTGGTGAGCGATGGTGGTGGCCGTGTCGACCACCTGGCCCGTGACAATCTTGGCGACGGTGACGGCGTAATCGGTTTGCGGCGAGGCGAACCCGTGATCGGCAGCTGCGCTGATGGCCAGGGTGGTGGCGGCACGGGCGCGTTCGATATCGCCAGCCATGGCGGCCAGTGAATGCTGTACCGACTGGAATGCGCTGAGCGGCCGGCCGAACTGCACGCGATTGCGGGTGTGGTCCACCGACAGCGCTGCGGCGGCGTCGAGCGCACCCATGATCTGCACACAGCGGGCCCACGCGCCGCGGCGTTGCAGTTCGGTTGCAAGCGTCGGGTCGAGGACGCGCAGGTCGTCGGCGGGCACATCGAACGCGATGGTGTCACGCGGTTCGCCGGCCAGGTTGTGTCCTTCATGGATGGTGGCGCTCGCAAGATCGAGGATGCCGACGTGCAGCCCGTCCCTGCTGTTCGCCGCGACCAGCACCGTTGCGCACGCGGGTGTCCAAGGCACGTCCGGCGCGGTACCGCTGACCCGGCCGGCGGCGGTATCGGCTTGCCCGACCGCGACGGTCAGCGGCCCGTGAGGAAGTTCGATGCCGGCTTGTGATCCCAGCCAGGCGGCCAACATGTCGGTCTCGGCGATAGGGATCGCCGCGGCGTGACGAGCCAGACCGTAGAGCAGAACCGCAGACTCGACCGGCCCGGCGCCGAGATCGGCTGTGCTGGTCAGCCGGGTCAGGCCGGTGTCTTCGAGGTCGCGCCAGAGGGGTGCGTCGAATTCCTCCGGCACCGCTCGTCGACCTAGTCGGGAATCGAATGAACGCCGTCCGAGAGTGTCGACGAGCTGACGCAACTCCGCGGTGTCATCGTCGCGAGAATCATCCGTGTCGAGCACACCGCCCCACAGTGCGTTCATCGCAACCCCATTCCGCGAGCCACCACGCCGCGCAGTACTTCGTTGGTGCCACCGCGCAGCGTGAACATCGGCTTGTGCAAACGGGCGGTGGCCAGCATGCACTTCAGCGCCTGATCTTGTTGCGTCCGCTCGAGTAGATCCGCGGCCGCCTCCACCGAGTCCTGCTCGAAGCGGGTGCCGAGGTCCTTGACGAGTGCAGCCTGGTTGGCGGGATCGCTGCCGTTGGCCAGCGTGCGGGCCACCGACACCGAGAGCTGGCGCAGTGAAATCATCTGCGCCAGCAGATCGCCGACCGCGGCGGCGGTGCTGTCGTCGGTGGATGCATCCGAGCTCAGCGCACGGATGGCGGCGAAGAGGAGCGGTGCGGTGGACAGCATCCGATCTGGACCACTGCGCTCGAACGACAACTCCGAGGTGACTTGATGCCATCCGTTGCCGATCTCGCCGAGCACATCGGTGTCGGGTACGAACACTCGGTCGAAACTAACCTCGTTGAAGTGGTGCGCGCCCGACATCAGCAGTACGGGTTCGACGCGTACACCGTCGGCATGGCACGGCACCAGAAACTGGCTGAATCCGGCGTGGCGGTGCTGCGGATCGGGCGCGCTGGTGCGCGCCAACACCACGATCTGGTGTGCCTTGTGCGCGCCGCTGGTCCACACCTTCGTACCGGTGAGCAGCCAACCGTCTTCCGCCGGAACCGCTTTGGTCTGCACCGCGGCCAGGTCGGAGCCGGCGCCGTGCTCGCTCATCCCGATCGACGAGTAGAACCGTCCTGCGGCGATGCGGGGCAGCAGCCGGCTCCGTTGTTCCTCGGTGCCGTAGGCGAGTAGTCCCGGTGCGACCTGGCGATCAGCGGTCCAATGCGCCGCGACCGGCGCACCCGCGGCCAGCAACTCCTCGGCGACGACGTAGCGATGCAGATGCCCGCGCCCGTGGCCACCGTAGCTCTCCGGGATGGTCAGCCCGACGAACCCGGCTGCACCCAACCGGGCGCTGAAGCCCTCATCCCAGCCGGCAAGCCACGAGTCGACCCCGGGTTCCCAGCCGAACTCGTCGCGGTCGGCGCGAAGATAATCTCGAACCGAGTCCCGCAGCGTGGCGAGCTCGGGCTCGTTTGCACACAACACGTCAAAGGAAGTCATGAAGTCCTGGCTCCTACACCTTCGGTAGTGGACTCGACGACAGGTAGAAGTTGGGTGTCAGGTCCTCTTCGCGAGCGGCCAGGCGATATCCGGACAGATCGTGCACACCTTCCTCCCGCAACACCTCTTCGTCGGTGTAGAAGTGCCCGCTGCACTCACCGGCAGGGCGGGTGACCAGCGCGTGCAGAGCATCGGCCATCATGCGCGGATTGCGTGCCTGCGCCCGTACCGCGTCTTCGCCCATCGCCACCATCATTCCGGTACTCGCGACGGTTGTGGCGGGCCACAGGGAGTTCACGGCAATGGGTATCGAGACAAATTCCGCGGACCACCCCAGGGTCAGCAGACTCTCGGCGTACTTGCCCACGGTGTGCCCGACGTGCGCGCCGACCCACTCCGGCTGAAGGTTCACCGGCGGTGAGACGTTGACGATGTGGGCGTTGTCGGACTGGCGCAGCAACGTAAGGGCGGCCTGCGTCACTGCAAACGGGCCTTCGACATTCACCGCCAGGAGTCGACCGAAGTTCTTCAGCGGCAGCTGGGCGGTGCGCCGTAGGTCCAGCGCGCCAGCATTGTTGACCACTATGTCGATCGCGCCGAACGCCTCGTCAACCGCGGCGATGGCCCGGTTGACGCTGTCCTCATCGCGGACGTCGCACACCAGCGCCAACGCCCGTCCGCCGGCCTCCTGCACCGCATCGGCAGTCTCGCTGAGCGTGCCCGAGATCTTGGGGTTCGGTACGTCCGTCCTGGCCAGCAGCGCTACGTTGGCCCCGTCGGCTGCGGCGCGAATCGCGATCTCGCGGCCGATGCCCCGGCTGGAGCCGGTGACCACAACGACGCGGCCCTTCAAGGTGCGCGAATTGCTCACGGCTGCGTGTCCTCCTCTTGCCGCTGACCTGTCATGCTCAGAATGATATAACTATATAATGATATTCGATAAGTCTCATCCCGCCCGGCAGTCGCCGGGTGCAGAATCGAGGTCGGTATGAGTCGCGTGATCTCGGTCGGCACTTACTTGCCGCCGTGGACCAACGGTGCTGGCCGGGTCAAAGGCCCGGACGAGGATGCGTTGACCATGGCCGTGGGGGCGGGCCGAGCCGCAGACCCCGACGCAACAGCGCAACGCGTCGTCATGGTGTCGCGGAACTTTCCGCTGCTAGAAGGCGGTAACGGTGCGGTGTTGCTGGCCGGACTGTCGCTGTCGGCCGACATCCCGGTGACCGAAGTGCTGGGTGGCGCGCCCGCGGTACTGGACCAGATCTGCGGCGCCACCGGAGGAACGCTGGTGGTCGCCGCCGACGACGCGGACGCCGTCGGCGCCGCCGCGGTGTTGATCGGGGTGGGCACGGCGGGCGCGGAGGTGACGCCGGTGGCCCAGCAAACGCGCAGCCTGCCGTTGTTGGCGCGTGGCAACGACGGCACCCGGCACGCCTACGGTGACCCCAGGTTGCAGCGTGAGATCGGGGTGCGCGCCACACTCGCGCGGCTGGGCCTGACCGGGACGCCGACCGTGGCTGCGGTGGCGGGCGCGCCGGCCGCGCAGCTTGGCCAGGCCTTTGACACGTCGGCCGCCGTCGGCGATCCCAGCGTTTCCGCCGCCGCAGTGATCCGGTTGCTGGCCGAAGCGATCGACAAGCGCGCATCCGGCTTGTTGGTTGCGATCGAACAGTCCACGGTCAGCGTGGCCGAGCTGACGCCTCAAGACGGCGGGCTCTGGATCGCCCGCGACGAGGCGGCGGCACGCGACCTGCCCAAGACGCGCGTCGCCGCCGGTGTCGGCATCCCGATCTCCCTGGCCGCGTACTCGCGCGCATTCGATCCCAAATTGCGTTGGGAGGCAGCAGTGTTCGAGGAGCGCCCGGGGATCGACGCAGCCCCGCAGTTCCCGCCGCGGCTCCGCGTCGACGACATCGGTGGACTGGCCGATGATTACCGGCTTGTACCGCTGCCCCGCACCGGCACCGTCTACACGCACACGACCATCCGGATCCCGGTTCCTGATCTGCCCAGTCCGTACTCGCTGGCCGTCGTCCAACTCGACGGCAGCCCCGTTCGGGTGCTGCTCAAGGTCACCGGTGTACCAGCCGGTGAGACAACCATCGGGCAGACCGGTTCGGTGGTGTTGCGCAAGATCGCGACTCGTACGGGTATACCCGACTATGGATATGCCTTTTGGCCGGGGCGCACGGAAGGAGCCCACGCATGAGGAATGTTGCGATCGTCGGTGCCGGGATGACGCCGTTCGCTGAACACTTCGACCTCGGTATCAAGGACCTGGTGCCGATGGCCTACTCCGAAGCGGTCGCGCACGTCGACAAGGGCATCAGCAAGTCCGAGATCGAAGCGGCCTGGTTCGGCGAACTGTCCACCACCGACGGATTTCCGTCGGGAATCCTCGCGGACACTCTCGACCTCACCGACATCCCCGTCACTCGTGTCGAAAACGCCTGTGCCACAGGGAATGATGCCATCCGCAACGGTGCGCTGGCGATCGCATCCGGGCTCTATGACGTGGTGCTCGTGGTCGGTGCCGACAAGGTGCGCGAGACTGCGTCGAACACGACGTTTTGGGAATGGGCCGCCATGACGCGGGACAACGCCTGGGACTACCCGCTGGGCCTGGTCGCGCCGGCAAACTTCGCGTTACATGTCAACCGCTATCTGCACGAGTCGCCGGCGACCAAGGAACATATGGCGATGGTGGCGGTGAAGAACCACTTCCACGCGCTCAAGAACCCGAAGGCCCAGCTGCGCTACGAGATCACTGTCGAGCAGGCACTGGCCGCGCCGATCGTCGTGGAGCCTTTCGGGCTCTACGACTGCACTCCGCAGAGTGACGGGGCGGCCGCGGTTATCCTGGCCGCCGAGGATGTCGTGGACCGATACACCAATCGGCCGGTGTGGGTGCGCGGCGTCGGGATCGGCATGGACCGGGTGATGCACCAGCACAAGGCGGACATGACGACATTCCCTCCCACCGTTCGGGCAGCGAAGGCGGCTATGAAGATGGCCGGTCTGACACCCGGGGACGTCGACGTCGCCGAGGTGCACGACTGCTTCACCGGTGTCGAGCTGATCAGCTACGAGGACCTGGGTTTCGCCGACCGCTTCGAGGCCTACAAGTTGGTCGAGGGCCGCGAGCACTATGTCGGCGGCTCGATCCCGATCAACCCCAGCGGTGGACTGAAGGCCAAGGGTCATCCTCCGGGCGCGACCGGAGTGGCACAGTGCTACGAACTGTTCAACCAGCTTCGCGGCGATGCCGAAAATCAGGTTGACGGGGCACGAGTTGCGCTGGCACACAACATCGGCGGACCAACCGCGGTCTCAGCCGTCACCATCCTCTCCAACGACAAGAATTGACGGGAGTTCCATGACCACCTCCGAAATCGCCACGCTCGCCGGTTACGAGCAGTTCGCCCCCTGGCTGTTAGTCGAAAAGGCCGGCAACGTCCACGTGGTCAGCATCAACCGACCTGAGGCGTTCAACGCCGTCAACGAAGAGGTGCACCACGCATTCGCCGGGATCTGGCGGGTTCTTGCCGCCGATGAGGATGTTCGTGCGGTGGTGACGACCGGTGTCGGCAAGGCGTTTTCGGCCGGCGGCGACATGGTCATGTTCGGACGCTTGATCGAGGATGCGGTAGCCCGGCAGTTGCAGATCACCGAGGCCCGAACGGTGTTCCTCGAGGTGATCAACTTCCCCAAACCGCTGGTCTCGGCGGTCAACGGTCCGGCGGTGGGGCTCGGCTGCTCGATCGCCCTGCTGTCCGACCTACTGGTGATGGGCGAGAACAGCTACCTGGCTGACCCGCACGTCGCGGTCGGGTTGACCGCCGGCGACGGGGGAGCGGCGATGCTGCCGCTGCTGATCGGCATGATGAAGGCCAAGGAGTACGTGCTGTTGGGTGACAAGATCACCGCGCCGATCGCCGAAAAACTGAACCTGGTCACGAAGGTCGTCAGCGACGACACGGTCCTCGACGAGGCGCTGGCCCTAGGTGAGCGGTTGGCTGGCCTGCCGGCACAGGCGGTGCGGTCCTCGAAGGTCGCACTGAACATGCACCTGTCCCGTGCCGCGCTCGGCGTGCTCGAATACGCCCTAGCCGAGGAATACACCTCGTTCTCGACGCCCGAGTTCAAGGAACGGGTGGCCGCGTTCCGGACCCGCTCGAAGCAGTAGCGGCGTCATCCGGGCAGCATCGATGGCGAGGGCCTGAATCCGGGGTTGGCCAGTGCGGTCGCTATCCCGCTGCCGATCGGGCCTTCACGGTCGAAAATCGTTGCGACGCCGGTGGCGACCCCCGCATGGCTGTAATGCGTGACCGCCGCCAGTCCGACGTGGACGCCCTTTGGCAGGCGGCTGAGGGTCAGTGTGTAGTCGGCGTTGACGAATTGGAGACCGGTCGTGCTCCAGTTGGTCAGCGCGCTGGTTATGTCGGCCGCCATGGCGGCGCGTATGAACGGGGTGAGCTCCTCGTTATCGACGAGAACCTTCGTTTCCCGCGTCCAGGCGAATTTCTCGCCGTTGTGCCGCCATTGATCCACTCCCACACCGGGACTGCCGTTGACGGGATCGCGGCCGTAGGACCGAAAAAGCATGGGAACTTCATCAGGCAGCGCTTCGGGTTCGTCCGGGATGGCGGGCATACTGATCGGCGACGTCCACACCGTGCCCGCCGTCTGCTCGCTGCGGCGGAGAAACAGCGCGCTGGCGCGCGCCACCATGCTGTCCTCCTGGACCATCACCGCGTCGACCAGCTGAAGGCGACGCCCCTGACGAACCACATAGGCGTCGACCCGCAGAGGCTGAGGCGCCACCGGCCGCAACAGGTCCACGGTCAGCCGAGCAGGCTGCAGATCGGGATCGCTGACCTGCCGTTCGACGGCGCGCCCGAGCAATCCGCCGACGTAGTTACCGCTTAGCTGCGGGCCCCATGGCCCCTGAGCCAGTCGCGTGGGGTGATAGACCTCGCCGTCGGCGATGAAGAAGCACGTCGGCGTTTCTGCGGAGGGGTTCATTGAAGAATTCCGATTCAGCGGTAGGCGGTGACCCGTGCGGTGATGGCCACCTTGCCGTCGTCGCCGACGGCCTGCGCGTCGCCAACCGCGCTCCGGCGGCCGATCCGCATCGGTGTGCCGATGTAGCGGGAGTTGTCGCTCGCGATGAACGGACGCAGGAAGTTCACCCGCAGCGACGCCGTCCGAAGCAAGCCGTTGGTGGGCTCCTGATTGATCGCCGCTGAAGCGGCCAGCTCCAGGCCGGCCGCCGCCACGCCGCCGTGCACGATGCCGATGTCGTTGTAGAGGTTGGGATCCGGGCGTTGCTCCAACACCCGGAGGCCTTCGTCGAGCGGCCGGGGTCGGATCGCCATCAGATCCGAGAGCGCAGTGTGTGCCGTCCGCACCAGTGAGTCCGGCGGCCGATCGGTGATGAGGTCGCCTGCGGGAATGTAGAAGGACCGTACCGTTGCACCGCCGAGCAGGGCGTCTCCGCAGGTGAGGGTGCAGATTGACAGCGAGGTGGCGCCGACGCGACCCAGCGGTCGCGCGCTGGCCAGCACCGGTGCCGCGTGATCGTCGAAACTGCCGACGCTCAATTCCACAGACAGCTCGCTCGACACGGTCCACTGATCGGCGCGGCGGCGATAGTGATTGACCATGCCGCCTGCCGCGTCGACCAAAATCGCCAGCGGGCCGATACTGGGCGCGTTGGTGAACGGATTGCGCAGTCCTGACATCGGCATGGACATCACGGCGATCGCATCGGCCGGGTTCTCGTCGAGAAACTCGATCCCGAACCGAGCCTGGATCGCGTCGGGCGTCTCGGTGTCGTGCCGGGCCACTCGTTCGTCTGTGCCAGTCATTCGAGAAGGTCGACGACCGTCGACAATTCAGATCCGGTCAGCACGAACTCCTCGGCTTTCTGTAGATGTTTGCGCCACAGCTCGCCGGCCTTCTCGCTCTCACCCGCCTTGATCAAATCCAGGACCATCCGGTGGGTCTTCGCCGAGCGGCGGACCGCCTGCTCAGCGCGTGTCCCCTTGGTCGGCTGCAGCGAGCGGTTCGCCTTCTCGATGATGTGATGCAGCATGTCGCTGACGATCTGCAGGGTCTTGCCGCCTGACAGACGTGCGATGGCGGCGTGGAAATCGGTCAACTGGTCGACGGCCTCGCTACCGGGCTTCAGCTGTGACTCGCGTTCGACGATCTCTTCGAGTTCGGCGACGACGGCCGGATTGCGATCTTTCGCGATCTGCACGACCATCGGTGTTTCGAGGGTGACGCGGGCGTCGTAAACGTCCTTCAGCGTCACGCCCTCGTACTCGAGGATCAGGCCGGCATAGCGGGCGAGTGTCTCGCGTCGCGGCCGAGTCACCCGGGCACCGCCGTGTACGCCGCGCTGCACCTCGATCAGCGACTCCGATTCCAACACCCGGAACGCTTCGCGCAGCGTCGGCCGGGAAACGCCGAACTGTTCCATGAGCTCTGATTCCGGTGGCAGCATGGTGCCTTCGGTGATCTCGCCGCGAATGAACATCCGGCGCAGTACCGTGGCTACCCGATCGGCCATCTTCGGTTCCCGAAGACTGGTGACCTCCATATATCGACCTCCACCGGTAGAAATCTTCAAACAACTAACTATTTGGCAGGTTAGCTGAATTTTGGTTGCCAGCCGGTATTCCGCGGTCGGCACGTGAGCAACCTCATGTCTAATACCCCATCGCCCGGCCCATCAGATCCTTCATGATCTCGGTGGTGCCGCCGTAGAGGCGCTGGACTCGAGAATCCCGCCACAGCCGGGCCACCTCGTATTCGTTGATGTAGCCGTAGCCGCCGTAGATCTGCAGGCAGCGGTCCATGATCTCCCACTGGATCTCCGAGGTCCACCATTTGAGTCCGGCGGCGTCCTGGTCGGAGAGCTCGCCGTCGTTGAGCGCCAGGATGCACTGGTCCAGGTAAGTCTGGGCGGCATCGAGCTTGGTCTGCATCTCGGCGAGGAAATGTCGGTTCACCTGGAATTTGCCGATCGGCTGGCCGAAGGCGGTCCGCTCCAGCGCGTAGGTCTTGGTCAGCTCCAGGGCCCGTCGTGCGGCCGGTAGTGCGTAGCACGCGATGCCCACCCGTTCGCTGGGCAGATGCGACACCAGGTGATAGAAACCGCGGTTGAGCTCGCCGACCAAGTTCTCCTTGGGCACTCGCACGTTGTCGAAATACAACTCTGCGGTGTCGGCGGAATACTGCCCGATTTTGTCGAGCTTGCGACCGCGGGTGAAACCCTCCATGCCGTCCTCGACCATCAGCAGGCTGATGCCCTTGTGCCGGGCCGACGGGTCGGTCTTGACGGCAGTCAGCACCAGTTTCGAAAGCAGGCCGTTGCTGATGAACGTTTTCTGGCCGTTGACGATCCACGCATCGCCGTCGTCACGGGCCGTGGTCGTGATGCCCGCCAGATCTGAACCCGCGGCCGGCTCGGACATCGCAATCGATCCGATGTACTCACCGCTGATGAATTTCGGTAGCCAGCGTTCCTTCTGTTCCTCGGTGGTCAAGTCGTTGAGGTAGGGCACCAGGATATCGTTTTGAACGCCCAGGCCGATGCCGACCGAGCCGGTGCCGAACATCTCCTCGGACACGATCTGGTTGAACCGGAAATCGGTGACGCCCAGGCCACCGTAACGCTCCGGCAGTGCCCAGCCGATCAGTCCGTGTTCGCCCGCTGCCAGCCACGCCTCCCGGCTGACTTTGCCGTCACGCTCCCATTTTTCGGTGTTCGGGGCGCATTCGCGTTCGAAGAACGCGCGCGCGGTAGCGCGGAAGTCGTCATGAACCTCGTCGAAAATATTGCGGCGCATATTCTTTCCCTAGTTAGTCTTCGGCCCGGGTGACGATTGCAGGTAACGGGCGGCCGGGAGCGTAGATGTCGAACAACCGCTCACCCAACAGCGCTTCTAACTGAAGGTAGGACCCACACAGCGAGTCGACCTGAAATCCCCGGGTGACATATCGGTGTAGCTCATGCTCGGCGGTCAGGCCGATCGCCCCGCTCACCTGCAGTGCCGCATCGGCAACCGCGCGGTGCGCCCGACCGGCCGCCGCCTTGGCGGTCTGCGCCGACAGTCTGCCGCCGTAGCGCCACGATTCGCCGAGTAATGCCCGCGCTCCCTCCAGGACGGCGGACGCATCGGCCAGCGCATGTCGCGGCGATTGGAAGGAACCGATCGGGGCACCGAACTGGACGCGGACCTTCACATGATCGACCGCGATCCGAAGGGCCTGATCGGCCAGCGCCACCAGCTCGGTCGCCAGTGCCCGGTGCGCAGCAGCGATCGCACGATTCCATTCGGTGGAAGCGTCGACCAGTGCGACGTCCAGCGGCCCGCTCACCTGAGTCCAGTACGCCGACGGATCGAAGGTATCCAGCCGTTGCCCGGTCAGTCGGTCGGCCTCGATGACGCCGACGGACACTGCTCCCATCGCACCCGAAACCGGGACGACTAGGCGGCCGTCGAGAGGACCCAACACGATGCCGGCTACTCGGTCGCTGTCGGAGCCCGGCGTATAGCCCGCGACGAGGTCTGGCAGCACAATGCCGTCGACCGGCTCGTCGAGCAGCGCCGCCAGTTCGGCCACCATCACCCGGTCCAGGCAGTCGGTGTGTGCCAGCGACCTGCCCTGGGCGCGGAAGAGCAGCTGGCAGGCCTCGATCGGATATTCGGCCTCGATGTCTGACCAACCGAGCTCGGCCAGTCGCGGTCCGACCGCTACGTGTTCGCCCGCATCCTTGGCGGCGAGTTCGTCGAATAGCCGGAACACCGCTTCTTCGACCATTGGCCACGATTCGTCAGTCACTGACCTCGCCTCTCCTTCGGTAGACCCAGCAGGTGGTCGGCGATAATGCCGCGCTGAACCTCGGCCGTGCCGCCCATGATGGTGGCCGCGCGTGAGTACCACCATTCCGCCCGCATCGTGTCCAGGTCTGCACTGGCCTGCCCGGCGATCATCTGGTCCCGCCGCACGTCGAGGATCAGGTCATTGACCTCCTTTTCGGCGCGACCAAACAGCAGCTTGTCAATGCTGCTGTCCGCGCCGACGGACTCGCCTCTGGCAAGTCTGCGGACAGTCGTTGCGGTGCGCGCCTGAGCCGACACCACGTCGACGTAGACGCGAGCGAACCGTTCGCGTTGCGCCACGGCGGCACCGCGGATCACCATGTCTTCGCGCAACCGGCCCAGCTCGGTGAGCACCTTGGTCAGCACCGCGTAGCCGTACATGCCGCGCTCGAACTGCATCAGGTGCATCGCGACGCCCCAGCCGCCACCAACTTCGCCCACCACCCGCTCCCGTGGAACCTGGACGTTGTCGAAAAACACTTCGGCGAGCTCGCGCCGACCGCTGGCCAGAGCAATCGGGCGAATGCTGACACCAGGCGCGTCGGCGTCGACCATCATCATCGTCAGTCCCCGATGCCGCGCCTCTGGCGTACCGGTGCGCACCAGCACCAGCAGCCGGGTTGCGGTTGGGCCCTGGCTGGTCCAAATCTTCTGGCCGTTGATGACGAAGCCGTTGTCGCCATCCTCGACGGCGCGGGTCCGCAGGGTGGCGAGATCGCTGCCCGCCTCCGGCTCGGAGAAGCTTTGGCCCCACCACTCGGCGCCGCTCAGGTAGCCCGGTAGGTACTCGGCCGCCAGATCCGGCGCGAACTTCAGCAGCGCGGGGCCGAGCGTCTCCAGTGTCCAGTGCTGAGCGGGCACCGGCAGCATGGCGTTGCCCAGCTCTTCGTAATAGACGGCACGGTGAATCTCGTCGCCGCCCAGACCGCCTGCGGTCTCTGGCCAGCCGTAGCGATTCCAGCCGTCCTCGTACAGGCGCGCCAGCACCCGGGCATCGTGGGCCAGGCCATCCTCGGCCGTGCTGAAGGCCGCGGTTCGCCATTCATCGGCCCAGTCCAGATCGCGGAGATAACGTCGCAGGTCATGGCGATAGAGTGCGACCTGCGACACATAGTCGTGTTGACGGCCGCCGTGGACGGTGGCATCGACTGGGGCGGACACCTGTACCCCTTTCATCGTTTTGGAGATCAGACCCCGTTTGGACCGAATCAGCTAAACAGTTATCTATAAGGGGTACGATAGCTCACGCTGAAACTTCTGCGAGAGGAAGTACCAAATGACCGCTTCTCCGGTCGCCGCGCCGACCGTCCAGTTCGACCCGGAGTCTCGGCTCTACATCGACGGCGAGCTGCGCGAATCCACATCGGGCGCCACCGTCGACAACATCAACCCGGCGACCGAAGAGCTCCTGGGCGTGGCCACCGATGCCAGCGGTGAAGATATGGAGAAGGCGATCGCCGCCTCCCGGCGGACCTTCGACACCACGGACTGGGCGACCAACCGGGAATTCCGCCAGCGCTGCCTGCTGCAGCTGCATGAGGCGGTGCAGAAAGAGAAGGAGAACTTCCGCGCCGAACTGGTCGCCGAGGTCGGTGCACCGCTGTCGTCGACCTACATTGCCCAACTCGACTGGCCGGCCGCTGACGCCATCCGCTGGCCGGCCGAGTTCATCTCCGAGTTCGGGTGGGAAAGGCCGCTGCCCCAGGACGCCAAGCTGGGCACTCCTTACAACCGCGTCGTGGTCAAGGAGCCGGTCGGCGTGGTCGCGGCGATCACGCCCTGGAATTTTCCGTTCGAGATCATCAGCAACAAACTGGCTCAGATCCTGGCCACCGGGAACACCGTCGTCCTCAAGCCCGCGATGGAGACTCCGTGGAGTGCGCTCCGGTGGGGCCGCCTGATTGCCGAGCAGACCGACATTCCTGCCGGTGTGGTCAACATCGTGCCCACCACGGACTTGGAGGTATCGAGCCGGCTGCTCGACGACGCGCGGATCGACATGGTTTCCTTCACCGGTTCGACCACCGTTGGCGAGCTGATCCGTGAAAGGTCGGCCAAGACCATGAAACGGACCTTGCTCGAACTCGGTGGCAAGTCGGCTTACATCGTGCTCGACGATGCCGATATGTCGGTCGCGCTGCCCGGGTGCATGGGTGCGCTGATCCACTCCGGCCAGGGCTGCGCGCTCGCCACCCGCGTGCTGGTGCCACGTTCGCACTACGAGCAGGCCGTCGAGGTCGCCACCGCCACGTTTGGCGCCATCGGTTGCGGCGATCCGGCCGATCCGGCGAACTTTTGCGGGCCACTGGTCTCGGCGAAGCAACGTGGTCGCGTGATGGAGTACATCGAGATCGGCAAGCGAGAAGGCGCGCGGCTCACCGTCGGGGGCGCCGCCCCGGCCGGACTCGACCGGGGCTACTTCGTCGCGCCGACCGTGTTCGCCGACGTCACGCCGGACATGCGGATCTTCCAGGAGGAGATCTTCGGTCCGGTCATCACGATCACCCCATACGACGGCGACGACGAGGCCGTCGAGCTGGCCAATGCCGGCAGCTACGGCCTGGCCGGGGCCGTGCATGGGGCCAATGATCGGGCGATGGCGGTGGCAAGACGGCTGCGCACCGGCTCGGTGATGATCAACAGCGGCATGTACTACGGGGCCGACTCCCCGTTCGGCGGCTACAAGATGTCCGGCGTCGGCCGGCAGAACGGTCTTGAGGGCTTCGAAACCTACACCGAGACCAAAACTATCGGTTACTCCGACTGAAGGAACACATGAGCGACATTCTTAGCGGGATCCGTGTTGTTGAACTGGCCGCGTGGACATTCGTCCCGGCTGCAGGTGCGGTGCTGGCGGACTGGGGCGCCGACGTCATCAAGATCGAGCATCCCGAGACCGGGGACCCGCAACGCGGCCTGATCAGTTCGGGCATCGTCACCGGCGCGGGGGGAGTGAACCACTTCATCGAACAGCCGAACCGCGGCAAGCGCAGCATCGGTCTCGACACCTCCAGCGCCGACGGGTTGGAGTTGCTGATGAAGTTGATCGAAACCGCCGACGTGTTCGTCACCAACCTGCTGCCGGATTCCCGCCAGCGGATGGGCGTCGACCTCGAACAGGTACGGGCCCGGAACCCGAAGATCATCTACGCCCGCGGTCACGGTTACGGCACGAAGGGCGACCTCGCGTCACAAGGGGGGTTCGATCTGGCCGCCTACTGGGCTCGGGGCGGGATCGGAGATGCCTACGGCGCTGGGGATGGTTCCTACCCGCCCATTCAGCGGCCTGCGTTCGGCGACTCTTACGGCGGACTGGCCCTCGCCGCGGGCATTGCGGGCGCACTGCTCAAACGTGAGCGCACCGGCGTGCCGTCGGTCGTCGACGTGTCACTGCTCAATGCGGCGATCTGGCAGCTCGGGCCCGACATCGTCGGTGCCGGCGTGACCGGCCAGGGCATCCCGAAGTTCCAGCTCGACGAGATGCCCAACCCGGCGGCCAGCATCTACAAGACCCGCGACGACCGCTTCATCGCGTTCGTGTTGTTGCAGTCCGACCGGTTCTGGTCCGATTTCTGCACCCGGCTGGGGCGAACCGACCTCATCGACGACGCTCGGTACAACAATGCCGCTGCGCGCTTCCAGAACCGCAAGGAGTGTATCGGCGAGTTGCGCAAGGCTTTCGGTTCGGAGGACTTGGCTCACTGGGAGAAGGCGTTCGAGGGGTTCGACGGGGTGTGGGACATTATGCGTACCGCCCACGAGGTACACAGCGACCCACAGGCCATCGCCAACGGCTATCTGCCCCGCACCACCGACGCGAGCAATAACGAGTTCGCGCTCGCGGCGAGCCCGGTGCAGTTCGACGAGACTCCGCTGGAGCTGGTGTGTGCGCCCGGGCACGGCGAACACACCGACGCACTGCTGGCTGAATTGGGTTTCAACGAAGACGAGATCATCGACTTCAAGATCAAGTCGGTCGTGCTGTAGTGGTGGCCGAGGACCTCGCTAGACGCTTCCTTCACGTCAATCTCAACTGCGGATCGCTGGATGCAACCGAGCAACTGTACGCCGAACGCCTGGGGTTATCGGCGTGGATGCGAACCGACCCCGAGGTGGCAACGGATGGCACGATCCTCGGTCTCGACGGCCAAACATATTGCGCTACTTCGTTTCTCTACGACTCTCGGGGCGCCCGCTCCGGGTGTGCGCTGGAGGCGATCGAATACCACACGCCTGCGCTGAAACACGATCCGAGCACCGATCCGGTTCGCCCGGGTATTCGCTCGACGCTGTTCGTGGTGGACGATCTGGAGAGCATGGCGCGGTCGTTGCGTGATGCCGGGATCGTTGTCGGAAATCCGGTGGACGGCCTGATCAGCGCCACCAAGTCGGTGCTCGTGCTGGACCCCGATGGTGCGGTGGTCGAACTGAGCCAGGCTTCTCCCGCTGCCGACGCGTCGAAGGGAGCGCTGTTCGCCGGCATCAGGATCGCGGCGATCGATGCGATCGCCACCGGAGACTTTCTCACCGCGATCGGCTTCGTGGCGGTCGCGGCGCCTAGGCGGGTTTCGGTGACCGGTGCGCAACTGGCACCCGGCGGATCCGCGGAGGCAGCGGACTGCGTGGTGGCGCGTTACGTGCTGCCCGAGGACGGGGACCAATTCGGCCTGACCGTGGTTGCGTACCCTGGCGCCGATCTCGCGCCGGTGCCGTGGGGCGGCAATCGTCAGGGTCTCTACCGCTGCGCCCTGCGCGTCGAAAATATTGAGAAGGCGTTGTCTGAATTACCGAGCTCCATTGAGCCGCAGGGGGCTCCGGTGTGGTGCCCGTTGCCGGGTACCAAGATCGAGGGCCTTTGGATTGCGTTTCTGCGCTCACCGGACGGTGTGGTTTTCGAGTTTGTCGAACGTCCTCTGGAGCATTTCGGCAAGCGAGGAGTCGGTGCCTCGAGACGATGAGGCTGCGCGACGGGCTCACCACAGGGATCGACTGGATGCGCGGTCAGGGGCAGATCGACGCGCAGGAGGAGTGCGTACATGAAGCTTGCCGAACTCATCGACCCGGCGCACACCGCCGTTGTCGTGTCGGAAATGCAGCGCGGCATCATCGGTGACCTCGCCGCGCCCGTCATGCGGCCGCAGGCAACGGAGGTGCGCGAACGCGGGGTTATCGACGGGTTGCGCAGGCTGATCGACGGGACCCGGACCAACGAGGCGCGTGTGGTGCATGCAACGCTCCAGTTCCGCAGGGACCGGGCCGGCATAAACATCAACACGCCGCTCATGGCCGCGATGCTCAAGGATCCAGACTACCTTCTCGTCGGTTCCGAGCAGGCAGCCGTGCTGCCAGAACTGGATGTGCGCGAAGAAGACATCATCGCGGCCCGCATTCACGGCATGTCCGCGTTCAACGGAACTGAACTGGACCCGATCCTGCGCAGCCTCGGAATTCGCACGTTGGTCATCGGCGGGATCTCGCTGAACGAGGCGATTATCGGTATGGCAATCGAGGCCGTGAACATCGGCTACCGGATAGTGATTGCGCGTGATGCGGCTGCTGGGTTCCCGAAGTCATTCCAGGAAGACATGCTCTCCCACGCATTCTCGCTGCTCGGTTCGGTGGTCATGGTCGATGAGATCCTGGCCGCCTGGAACGACTAGCTTAGCTACTTCGACCTGAAAAAGGGTTGATGGTGGATGCGGCCTCACTACGGTCTCGGTGCGGATGGGCCGTGCGGGTGGCGGTGACCTGGTTTACTCGGCCAGGGCGCTGATCTTGACCAGGTTGTGGGCGAAGACTCCGTGTCCACATCAGGTGCGGGCGCCGGTCAGCGTGGTTAGTTCGGTGCGGTTCCATCCGTAGCTGCGCTTGAGGTGGTTGATCCGGCCTTCGCATCCGGTCCGCCATTTGACTTTGGCGCGGAACGCTTTCCGATGTTCGAACTCTCGCCGGTCGGCTCCTGGTTTACTGGCTCTGGGGATGGCCACTCGGCGCACTTCGAGCTCATGCAGATCGTTCTCGATGGAGGCGTAGCCGTAGCCGCGATCGGCGGTCACCGCCGTCGGCGCGCGTCCCGTGCGGTCGGTGATGCGGGCGATCGCCGGTGCCAGCTGGTGGGCGTCCGGAGGGTTTCCGACGTGCACTTGGTGGTCGAGGACGACGCCGTCGGCGTTGTCGACGACCTGGGCCTTATAGCCGAACTCCACCGGTTTACCGAGCCGGCCCTTGCGGATCGGTCGGGCGTCGACGTCGTGGAAGCTCACGATGCGGCGCGCCGAATCCGGCATCACACCGGCGAGCCGACTGCGCGTCTGCGCCACCACCTGTGCGGTGCGCGCCAGCAGGGTGGACAGGTCGTTAACCGCCCGCTGCAGTCGTCCACGGCGCCGACCCGTCGCACGCCGTAACCCCCGGCGTGCGTTGCGCAGTACCGCGACCGCGTCGGCCATCGCGGCGTCAGCGACGTCAGCTAGCTGGCCGGTGATCCGCAGCACCGCGGCTTGGCCCTCCTCGCGGGCGGCGGCACCCCGTAGCCGCAGTTTCGCCGCGATCGAACGAGCCCGCTGACCCGCTGAGCGCCTGCGATCACGGACCCGGGTGCGCGTCGCGCCGCCAGCGGCCTGAATCCGCTTGACGGTTTTCGCGATCCCGCCGACGGCCTTGGCCAACAACCCCGAATCGGTCGGATAGGCCACCGCGGCCTCGACCACCGTGGTGTCGGCGCGGACCCTGTCGGTGCGGATCAGCTTCGCCGCCGCGGCCTTGACCAGCAGAGCGTCGTTGAGTCCGGCGACCGCGGCCTCACCGCAGCGACTGGTCAATTTCATCAACGTGGTCGGATGCGGCACCCGCGTGCCGAGCGGGATCCGGCAGAACCGTTGCCACGAGATGGAATCACCCACTTCACGGCACAGTGACTCGAAGCCCAGCCGGTAGCGGAACTTCAAGAACATCATCCGCAGATAGGTCTCCATCGGCACCGACGGCCGCCCGATCCGTGGATCGAAATACGGCGTGAACGGCGCGAAGAACACCGGATCATCGAGCAGGGCGTCCACCCGCGCCAACTCGGCCGGCAACACCAACAGCTCCGCAGGCAGGATTGCATCCCACAACGACAACTGGTCATTTACAGTTCTAAGCACGATGACCTCGATCCCTTCTAGCCCAAGGGTTCGAGGCCATCATCGCGTCAAACAACCACCAGATCCGTCACCGCCACACCCCGACTTTTTCAGGTCGAAGTAGCTAGCTGGACTGCAGTCATCGGCTTAGTGATCCTGCATTGATCGGCACGGGCCAGATCCTCACCGCGGACGAAGGCACTGTGGTCAGCCCATTGAGTGCGCTGGCACCATGACCGGAACGGGTCTCGCAGAGAACATCAGATCCCGCCGCGGGCCACCAACTGCGCGGCGATCACGTTGCGCTGGATCTCGTTGGTGCCTTCGCCGACGATCATCAGCGGCGCGTCGCGAAAGTAGCGTTCTACGTCGTACTAGGTGGAGTAGCCGTAGCCGCCGTGGATCCGCGCCGCGTTGAGCGCGATCTCCATGGCCGCCTCGGAGGCGAACAGCTTGGCCATGCCGGCTTCCATGTCGGCGCGTTGCCCGCTGTCGTAGCGTTCGGCGGCGTAGCGGGTGAGTTGGCGGGCGGCGGTCAGTTTGGTGGCCATCTCAGCCAGGTAGTTGCCGACGCTTTGATGCTTCCAGATCGGCTGGCCGAAGCGCTCCCGCTGCTGGGGCGTAGGCGAGCGCATCGTCGAGCCCCGCGGTGGCCACCCCCCAGCGCCCGCGTGGCCACCTGGATGCGGCCGGTCTCCAATCCCCTCATCATCTGGCCGAAGCCGTGACCGGGGGTACCGCCGAGCACCGCCGACGCCGACACCCGACAGCCGTCGAAGCTCAGCTCACAGCTCCCCATGCCTTTGTAGCCCAGCTTGGGCAGATCCCGCGAGATCGCCAGGCCGGCAATCGGATTGTCGACCAGGATCACCGAGATGCCGCGATGCCGCGGGCTGGCTGCCGGATCGGTCTTGGCCAGCAGTGCGATCAGCCCGGATTGGCAGGCGTTGGAGATCCAGGTCTTGGCGCCGTTGATCACCCGGGAATCGCCGGAAGGTATCGCGGTGGTCGTCATGTTCTGCAGGTCGCTACCGCCGCCCAGTTCGGTCAGCGCCGTGGTGGCTCGCAGTTCCCCGGCGGCAATGGCCGGCAGGTAGCGCTGCTTTTGCTCATCGGTTCCGAACAGCGCCAGCAGTTTGGCGACGACGGTGTGCCCGCCCATCGCCCCGGCCAGGCTCATCCAGCCGCGTGCCAGTTCCTGGGTCACTTCGACGTAGCAGGGCATCGACACCGGCGTTCCCCGTATTCCTCGGGGACGGCTAGGCCGTAGACGCCGAGCTGCTTCATTTGTTCGATCCACGCCTCCGGATAGGTGTTGGCGTGCTTGACGTCGCGGACCGACGGTTCCACCTCCCGGTCGATGAACTGAGGCACGGTCTCGACCAAGATCGACTCTTCGTGGTTCACGGCTTCACCGTATGCCAGGATTTCCCCATGACCAGCGGACCCTACTTCGACGAACTGTGCCTCGGCCAGGTTTTTGATTCCGCTCCGGCGATGACGTTGACGGCCGGCGCCGCGGCGCTGCATCAGGCCATCCTCGGCGACCGGCTGCGGCTGCCGCTGGACGCCCAGCTCACCCATGTGGTCACCGGGGCGACGACGCCGCTGGCCCACCCCGGCCTGGTGTGTGACGTGGCGATCGGGCAATCCACGCTGGCGACCCAGCGAGTCAAGGCCAACCTGTTCTACCGCGGCCTGGCTTTCTTCCGCTACCCGGTGATCGGCGACACCCTGTTCACCCGCACCGAAGTCGTGGGCCTGAAACAGAATTCGGCCAAGGCGGGCCGGGAGCCCACCGGTCTGGCCGCCTTGCGGGTGACCACCATCGACCAGGTAGACCGGCTGGTGCTCGACTTCTACCGCTGCGCGATGCTGCCGCTGTCACCCGACGCCCCCGACACTGGTCACCACGACGACCTGTCGGTTATCGGCGCCGACATCGCCAAACCCGACCCGGCCGCGCACTGGGATGCTGAGGCGTTCCGTCGGCGCGTGCCCGGCCCGCACTTCGATCCCGGTCTCGCCGGGGCGGTACTGACCAGCACCGGCGACGTGGTGACGTCTGCCCCGGAATTGGCCCGATTGACCCTCAATATCGCTGCCACCCACCATGATTCGCGGGTGGCGGGCCACCGCCTGGTCTACGGCGGACACACCATTGGGTTGGCGTTGGCGCAGGCCTGCCGGCTGTTGCCGAATCTGGCTACGGTGCTGGGCTGGCAATCGTGCGACCACAGCGGCCCGGTCCACGAAGGCGACACCCTCTACAGCGAACTGCATGTGGAATCGGCGGGCGGTCACGTGCTGGGGTTGCGCTCGCTGGTCTACGCCGCCGGCGATGCGGGCGAACCGGATCGTCAGGTGCTGGACTGGCGGTTCACCGCCCTGCAGTTCTGAGCGCGGGCGCCAGTGTTGCGTGAATTCTGTTTCGTTTACTTAGCGTTGTTGTCAACGAGTTGCCTGACGTTGGTCTGGGTGAGGGCGACCTTGGCGGGGATCTCGTCGGCCGTGGCGGTCCAGGCGAAAGGTTGGGCGTCGGCGTTCCAGTGGTCAATGTAGTCACGGATTGCCTTGATGCGCACTTTGACCCGAGGTAAAGGGCCCACGTCGGATCGATTGGCGAGTGATGATACCGAACCAAGTCTCGATCTGATTCAGCCACGATGAGCGCACGTCGTTGTCGCTGTAGGTTTCTGGCTTGTCGAAGGTCAGAAATCAAGGGAGCGGGAAATGACGTGCGCAATGTGAGGTTATTCCGTGGCTGTCGGGTGTCGACCGCCGGACGGTGATCGAGGATGTCGAGGTCGGCGAGCAGGGGCCCGATGGTGTTGAGTTGGTGGTGGCGCGGGTACGTCCACGTAGCAGTGAAGTACCGCAGGTTGTGTTCCGGTCCATGTAGGACGATCGGTAAGCATGCCCCGTCAGTACACGCCGGAGTTCCGGCAGCGAGCGTTGCGGTTGCTTGATGCGGCGCTGGAAGCCCAGCTGGACATCTCTGAATCCGAGGCGATCCGGTCGGTCGCGGCCAAGCTCGGTGTCGTCGAGGAAACTCTGCGCCGGTGGCGGCGCAATTCCCGGGTCGATGCCGGCCAACGGCCGGGTACGACCACCGAAGAACACGCAGAGGCCAAACGATTTAAGCGTGAGTTGGCTGAACTGCGAAGAGCCAACGAGATATTGAAGGCTACGTCGGCGTTTTTTGCAGCCGAACTCGACCGCTCCGTGACGAAATGAGCGCGTTCATCGACACCTATCGCGATCAGTTCGGGGTCGAGTTCATCTGCGCCACCTTGGGTGCGGTGACCACGGGTTTTCTCACCTCCCGCGGCCACCGGGCCGCCAGGGCCCGCCCACCATCGGATCGGTCGATCCGCGATGAAGTTTGCTGATCGCCGAGCTGAAGGTCGTGTACAAGGCGAACTACGCCTGCTACGGGGTACTCAAGATGCACGAGGCCATGAAACGCCGCGGCTGGCAGATCGGGCGCGAACAGACTCGCAGACTGATGAAGCGGGCCGGGCTGCGTGGCGTACAACACGGAAAGCCGGTGTTCACCACGATGCGCGATCCCGAATCGACGATCCCTCCCGACCTGGTCAACCGGCACTTTCATGCCGCGCTGCCCAACCGGTTGTGGGTTGCCGACATCACCTACGTGCGCACCTGGGCCGGGTTCACCTACACCGCGTTCGTCACCGACGTCGCCACCCGCCGTTGCAGGCATTCAATCACGCTGTATGGCAATGTGATTCAAATCTTGATGAGTTGGTGCATCATTCCGATCGAGGATCGCCAGTACCTCTCGTTGGCATACACCGACCGGCTGGTCGAACTCGGGATTCAAACCGACACCCGCCTGTATCGCGCGTGTTGTACTCAAAGAGGGCCTACGCTACGTGTTTGCGGTCCAAGGCGAGGAAGGCAAGCAGGCCCTGGACCGGTGGACCTCGTGGGCGCGGCGCTGCCGCATCCCAGCATTCGTTGAGCTGGCCCGCCGTATCATCCGCCGCCGTCAAGCCATCGACGCGGCCCTCGAACACGGCCTATCCCAAGGCCTGATCGAATCCACCAACACCAAAATCCGGCTGCTGACCCGGATCGTGTTCGGATTCCGATCCCCAGAAGCACTCATCGTCCTGGCCATGCTCGCCCTCGGCGGCCACCGACCCGCCCTACCAGGATGAACCAAACACCCACAGATCAGTCAGTAGAGCTCGATATCGGCGGCGTTTGGGGGCGGTCAAATCATCGGGTACGGTGTTGAACGACGCCCACATGGAACTTAAGTTCCGCGCCGGTCGCAGCTCGCTTTCTTCGGCTGAACTGGGCGTTGCGGGGGCAGGCTGTCCCGCGTCTGGACCTGGCGGATCTGAATGAATGAGAGGTACGCACGCGGTGTTCCGAGTGCTGAGGCGGTTCTGGATCCCGCTACTGCTTGTGGTGGTCGTAGCACTGGGTGGGTACGCAATCGCCCGGATTCGCGAGTCCAGCGGCCGCCAAGGACCGAATTTGGCCGAGGGCTCCGGAATTACGGAGAACTTCAACCCGAAGCACATCACCTACGAGATCACCGGAACGGGCGGGACCGCCAATCTCAATTACCTCGACGAGAATGGGCAACCGAATCTCGTCGAGAACGCATTGTTGCCATGGTCGTTCACGATCGTGACGACGCTGCCGTCGATGTCGGCCAACATCATGGCCCAGGGCGATCGCAACACCCGCGACCTTCGATGCCGGGTGACCGTCGACGACGAAGTGCGCGATGAGCGGGCCAGCGACGACACCATCAAACCGTTCATCTACTGCTTGGTGAAATCCGTATGAGCGAGCCGCAGACCCACCGCCCCTTCTTAGGACGGATGGTCCGGGTCTTCTCGGTGCCGATCATCGGATTCTGGGTGCTCCTCGTGATCGTCCTGGGGGCGGTGGTCCCATCGCTGGGCGAGGTCGCGGCCGACCGCTCAGTGCCGATCAGCCCTACCGGTGCGCCGTCGTATGCGGCGATGCTCAATATCGGCAAGGTGTTTCAGCAATACGATTCGGACTCCACAGCGATGGTCGTGCTGGAGAGCGATGAGCCGGTCGGCGAGGCCGCGCACAAGTTCTACGACGAGATCGTCGCCAAACTCGAGGCCGATCACGAGCATGTGCAGAACGTCCAGGACTTCTGGAGTGATCCGCTGACCGCGGCGGGTTCGCAGAGTGTGGACGGCAAGTCCGCCTATGTGCAGATCTTCCTCAACGGCTCGCAGGGCACCACCGAAAGCCATGAGTCGGTGGCGGCGGTGCGCGACATCGTTGCGTCGGTGACCCCGCCGCCGGGTATCAAGGCCCATGTCGCGGGCAATACGGTCCTCAATGCCGACACCAGCGTGGCCGGGCATCAAAGCATGCATCGGCTGGAACTGGTGTCTGTCGCCATCATCATCGTGATGCTGCTCGCCATCTACCGCTCGGTGGTGACGATGCTGATATCGATGGTCGCCATCGGCCTGGGACTGTTTGCCGCAATGAGCGTTACGGCCGCAGCCGGCAACATGAACATCATCGGCCTGACCCCGTATGCGGTGAGCATGGTGACGATGTTGTCCATCGCCGCGGTAACGGATTACCTGATCTTTCTGCTCGGCCGATATCACGAAGAGAGATCGAAGGGCCTCGATCCCGAAGAGGCGTTCTATGTTTCCTACAGCGGTGTCTCGCACGTCATCCTGGGTTCGGGGTTGACCATCGTCGGCGCCTTGATGTGCCTGAGCATGACCACGCTGCCCTACTTTCAGACCATGGGTCCGCCCTGCGCGATCGCGGTTGGGGTGGTCATCGTCGTGGCACTGACGCTGGCCCCGGCGATACTCACCGTGGCATCGAAGTTCGGGCTGCTCGACCCCAAGCGCAAGGTGATCTCCTCGCCGGGTTGGCGCAAAGTCGGTACCTCCGTGGTGCGCTGGCCCATCCCGATTGTCTTGGTGACCAGCGCGGTCGCCGTCATTGGCTTCGTCGCCCTGACGACGTATGTGCCGCAGTACAACGACCAGAAGTTCACTCCCGCCGACATGCCTGCCAACCTGGCCATGGCCGTCGCGGACCGGCATTTCTCCCAGGCCCGGATGAACCCTGAACTGTTGATGCTCGAAACCGATCATGACCTGCGCACCCCCGCGGACATGTTGGTGATCGAGAAGGTCGCCAAGAGCGTCTTTCGCATGCGGGGCATCGATCGGGTGCAGACCATCACCCGCCCGCTGGGCGCGCCGATCGAGCACAGCTCGATCCCATTCCTGCTCGGTGCGCAGAACGCCGGCACCCTGCAGGCCGCGAAGTTCAACAACGACAACTCGGCTCAGATGCTCGA
>Ga0182738_1001327_pt1 | contig 31123 bp, 43 predicted proteins | sample eDN5th30CBELigMG_FD_128876 | JGI IMG/M metagenome (GOLD analysis project Ga0182738, IMG submission 128876) | Enriched Miracle-Growth compost microbial communities from Emeryville, California, USA - eDNA 5th pass 30_C BE-Lig MG (version 2)... ...
AGCCCGTTGATACAGCGCAGCAGCGTGCTCTTGCCCGAGCCGCTCTTGCCGATGATGGCGATGACCTCGCCGCGCAGAACCTCCAGGTCGATGCCCTTGAGCACCTGGTTCGCGCCGTAGGACTTCTTCAGCGCGGTGATGCGGACGATGGGCGCACCGGGCTCCACGTGGGTCGGTGCATCAAGGACGGCTGCCACGGGTCTTCCTTTCGAGGTGCCTGGCGTAGAGGCTGACGGGGAAGCACAGCGCGAAGTACATCAGCGCCACGCAGGCGAACACGGTGAAGGGCCGGAAGGTGACGTTGGCGATCATGCTGCCGGCCTTGGTCACCTCGACGAAGCCGATCACCGAGGCCAGCGCCGTGCCCTTGATGACCTGCACCAGGAAACCGACGGTGGGCGCGATGGCGATCCTCACCGCCTGCGGCAGGATGACGTGGCGCAACTGCTCGCCGAAGCCGAGGGCCAGGCTGCCGGAGGCCTCCCACTGTCCCCTGGGGATGGCGGCCACGCAGCCGCGCCAGATCTCGGTGAGGAAGGCGCTGGTGTAGAGCGTCAGCGCCACGGCGGCCGCCGTCCAGGCCGACACGTCCACGCCCAGCAGCGCGATGCCGAAGTAGGCCAGGAAGAGCTGCATCAGCAGCGGCGTGCCCTGGAAGAGCTGCACGTAGCCGGCGATAAGCTTCTCCGTCAGCCGGCCGCCGCGCAGCCGCAGCGCCAGCAGCAGCGCACCGACGATGCCGCCGCCGACGAAGGCAATCAGCGAGAGCACCACCGTCCAGCGCAGCGCCAGCAGCAGGTTGCGCAGGATGTCCCAGAGGGTGAATTCGCCCATGCCGCGCTCACCGGCCGAAGAAGAAGCGCGGCCCCGCCCAGTCGAACAGCCGGCGCACGGCGATCGACAGGCCCAGGTAGACCAGCGTGGCGACGATGAAGGCCTCGAAGGCGCGGAAGTTGCGGCTCTGGATCAGGTTGGCGGCGTAGCTCAAGTCTTCCACCGAGATCTGGCTGCACACGGCCGAGCCGAGCATCACGATGATGATCTGGCTGACCATCGCCGGCCACACCTTCTTCATCGCCGGCGGCAGCACCACGCGCAGGAAGACCTGCGCGCGGTTCAGCGCCAGGCTCACGGCGGCCTCGATCTGCCCCCTGGGCGTGGCTTCGATGCCGGCGCGGACGATCTCGGTGGCGTAGGCGCCCAGGTTGAGCACCATCGCGATGATCGAGGCTGCCTCGGGCGTGAGCTTCACGCCTGCGGCCGGCAGGCCGAAGAAGATGAAGAACAACTGCACGATGAAGGGCGTGTTGCGGATCAGCTCGACGTAGGTGCCGACGATCCACTTCAGCCAGCCCGGCCCCCAGGCGCGGGCCCAGGCGCAGGCCACGCCCACCGCCATGCCGAGCACGGTGGCGATGGCCGTCAGCCCGAGCGTCCAGGCCACGCCCTTGAGCAGCAGGGGCCATTCCGCGAGGACGGCCCAGAAGTCGAAGCTCATCAGACGGGCAGGTCGCCGGCGGGCTTGCCGAGCCACTGCTTCGACAGCTTGTCCAGCGTGCCGTCCTTCTTCGCCGCGGCGATGATCTCGTTGACCTTGGCCTTCAGCGCGTCCTCGCCCTTGGCGATGCCGACGAAGCAGGGGCTGTCTTTGAGCAGCAGCTTGAACTCGGTGTTGATCTGCGGGTTCTTGCGGATCATCTCGGCCGCCACCGCGCCGCTCATCGCGATCACCTGCGTCTGACCGGCCACGTAGGCGGCCACGGTGGCGTTGTTGTCCTCGAAGCGGCGGTAGTCCACGCCGGGCGGGGCGGCCTTGTTCAGCTCCTGGTCCTCCATCGCGCCGCGCGTCACGGCCACCGACTTGCCCACCAGGTCCTTGAAGTCCTTCACCGGCATCGTCTTCTTCGCGAACACGCCCTGGAAGAAGGGCGCGTAGGCCGACGAGAAGTCGATCACCTTCTCGCGCTCGGCGTTCTTGCCCAGCGTGGAGATGACCAGGTCGGCCTTCTTCGTCTGCAGGTAGGGGATGCGGTTGGCGCTGGTCACCGGCACCAGCTCCAGCTTCACGCCCATGCGGCTGGCGATCAGCTTCGCCGCGTCGATGTCCAGGCCCTGCGGCGCCATGTCGGTGCCGACGAAGCCGTAGGGCGGGTAGTCGGTCGGGATGGCGATCTTCAGCGTCTTCGACTTCATGATGTTGTCGAGCGCGTTCTGCGCCTGGGCGGCGCCGGCGGCGGCCAGCGCGGCGGCCGTCAGCAGGCCGCCGGCGAACAGGCGTCGGGGGATCTTCATGGCAAGGCTCCGGGGTCGTTGGAAGAGAATCGCCTGCCTGCAAGCACGAGGCGTGCCACGCCGCTCGCGTGCCACCCGCCGGGTGCCTTGTCGCCAGCGTGGCAGCGCGCCCCGCCCCGTCGTGGCGATGATCGGCGGGTTTGCTCAACCCCCACCCCCGGGAGACACCGCTTGAAAACCCGCATCACCGAACTCTTCGGCATCCAGCACCCCATCATCCAGGGCGGCATGCACCACGTCGGCTATGCCGAGCTGGCCGCGGCCGTGTCCAACGCCGGCGGCCTGGGCATCATCACCGGGCTGACGCAGAAGACGCCCGAGCTGCTGGCCCGCGAGATCGCGCGCTGCCGCGAGATGACGGACAAGCCCTTCGGCGTGAACCTCACCTTCCTGCCCACCTTCGCCAAGCCGCCGTATCCGGAATACATCGCGGCCATCATCGAAGGCGGCGTCAAGGCCGTGGAAACCGCCGGCCGCAGCCCCGAGGAGCACATGCCGCAGCTCAAGGCCGCCGGCATCAAGGTGATCCACAAGTGCACCTCGGTGCGCCACTCGCTCAAGGCCGAGCGCATCGGCTGCGACGCGGTGAGCGTGGACGGCTTCGAGTGCGGCGGCCACCCCGGCGAGGACGACGTGCCCAACTTCATCCTGCTGCCGCGCGCGGCCGAGGAACTGAAGATCCCCTGCGTCGCCTCCGGCGGCATGGCCGACGGCCGCAGCCTGGTGGCGGCGCTGGCGCTGGGCGCCGAGGGCATGAACATGGGCACCCGCTTCATCGCCACGAAGGAGGCGCCGGTGCACGAGAACGTCAAGCAGGCGATCGTCGCCGCCTCGGAGCTGGACACGCGCCTGATCATGCGCGGCCTGCGCAACACCGAGCGCGTGCTGAACAACGCCGGCGTCGAGCGGCTGCTGGAGATCGAGCGCGAGAAGGGCGCGGCGCTGAAGATCGAGGACATCTTCGAGCAGGTGGCCGGCATCTACCCCAAGGTGATGGGCGAGGGCCACATGGAGGCCGGCGCCTGGAGCTGCGGCATGGTGGCCGGGCTGATCCGCGACGTGCCCACCGTAAGGGAGCTGGTCGACCGCACCATGGCCGAGGCCGAGGCCATCATCCGCCAGCGGCTGGAAGGCTTCCTCGGCTGAGGCCGCGGGCGCTCAGCCGCTCAGCGCTTGTCGCCGCCCATGTTCCGCCGGGCACGCTCCAGCGGCGGGCCGAGGTCGGTGTCGACGACGCCGCGTTCGACGTCCTCCAGCGCACGCCGCCCTTTCGTGGACGGCCGCCCGTCGCGCATCTGCTGGCTGTCGCTGGACTGGTCGCGCTCGTGCGGCAGGCGCGGGGCCCGCTGCGTTCCTTCTCCGGACTGCTGCTCGACCTTCGTCCTGCCCCGGTCGTCGGGCGGCGGGTTCCCGCCGGGTGGCGAGGTGTGGGTGGGGCTCATCGCATCGCTTCCTTGGCGTTCGCCCCATGGTGGCGCGGACCCTGCCGCGCGCGGGTAGGACGGTGCGGACCCGGGGCGTAGGCCGCCGGGTGGCCGGCCGCGGGCGTTCGGCGTCGCCCAGGTGACGCCCGGCGGGGCTTCCCCGCATGCCCCGCGGCGGGCCCTCGGCGTACGCTCGGCGTCTTCACGGAGACCGCCCGCAATGCCCATCCCTGCCGAGATCCAGGAACGCCCCCATCACCGCTTCTGGCCCAAGCGCCTGCCCTACCAGATCACGCTGCCCGCCACCTCGCTGTGGCACAACCTGAAGACCTCCGCCGAGCGCTACCCGGACAAGCCGGCGCTGGTGTACTTCGACCGCGTGACCACCTACCGCGAGCTGGCGGCCCAGGTCGATGCGCTGGCCGGCGCGCTGCATGCGCTGGGCGTGCAGCGCGGCGACCGCGTGCTGCTGGACATGCAGAACACGCCGCAGCTCGTGGCCGCGCATTTCGCCATCCTGCGCGCCAACGCGGTGGTGGTGCCGGTCAACCCGATGAACCGGGCCGAGGAACTGAAGCACTACATCAGCGACCCGGACGCGAAGGTCGCCATCACCACCGCCGACCTGGCGCCCGAGCTGGCCAAGGCCAGCGGCGCGCTGCCGCCGGGCGAGCGCCTGGCGCACCTGGTGGTCAGCCAGTTCACCGACGCCTTCGACGCCGCCGCGGCCGACACGCCCGCGATGGCGCTGGCCTGGCGCGACTGGCTGCTGCCGGTGCGGCCCCTGCCGCAGCTCGACGGCGGCGAGGTCCACGCCTGGGCCGATCTGATCGCGCGCAACGCGCCGCCGCCCGAGCACACCGCCGGCGCCGACGACATGGCGCTGCTGCCCTACACCAGCGGCACCACCGGGCTGCCCAAGGGTTGCATCCACCACCACTCCAGCCTGATGCACAACGCCGTGGCGGGCCAGATGTGGGGCTGCGCCAGCGCCGAGACGGTGGTGCTGGCGGTGGTGCCGATGTTCCACATCACCGGCATCGTGAGCATGATGCACACGGCCATCCTCGCCGGCGCCACGCTGGTGCTCATGCCGCGCTGGGACCGCGACGTGGCCGGCCACCTGATCTCGAAGTGGAAGGTCACGAGCTGGACCAACATCCCCACCATGGTCATCGACCTGATGGCGAGCCCGCGCTTCAAGGACTACGACCTGTCCAGCCTGATCTACATCGGCGGCGGCGGGGCGGCCATGCCGCAGGCGGTGGCGCAGCGGCTGCTGGAGGAGTTCGGCCTGGCCTACCAGGAGGGCTACGGCCTCACCGAGACGGCGGCGCCCTCGCACAGCAACCCGCCCGACCACCCCAAGCAGCAGTGCCTGGGCATGCCTTTCATGAGCGTCGACGCGCGCGTGGTGGACCCGGAGACGCTGCAGGAGCTGCCGGTGGGCGAGTCGGGCGAGATCATCATCCACGGACCGCAGGTCTTCCAGGGCTACTGGAAGCGGCCCGACGCGACCGCCGCCGCCTTCATCGAGTTCGAGGGCAAGCGCTTCTTCCGCTCCGGCGACATGGGCCGGATGGACGAGGACGGCTACTTCTTCATCACCGACCGCCTCAAGCGCATGATCAACGCCAGCGGCTTCAAGGTCTGGCCGGCCGAGGTGGAGCTGCTGATGTTCCGGCACCCGGCGATCCAGGAGGCCTGCGTCATCTCGACCAGGGACGCCTACCGCGGCGAGTCGGTGAAGGCGGTGGTGGTGCTGCGCCCCACCCACAAGGACACCACGGCCGAGGACATCGTCGCCTGGTGCCGCGAGAACATGGCGGCCTACAAGGTGCCGCGCCAGGTGCAGTTCGCCGACGCGCTGCCCAAGAGCGGCAGCGGCAAGGTCATGTGGCGGCTGCTGCAGGAGCAGGAGGACGGCCAAAAATAAGGATTTGACGCTATGAATTGCATAGCATTCATCTAGATCGGTGGCGCTGTACGGAAATAGTGCGGAAAAGGGGCGGTGCCTAGGCGGAAATGAAAAAGGCCCCGAAGGGCCTTGCTGGCTGCGCGTTTCTCGATCAGAGGCCGATGCCCCTATAGATCAGACCCAAGTGCCGCAGGTCATCGGAGCTAGCCCCCCAGTTGTGGGCGGCCTCCTTGCCCTTGTCGCCATGCAGACGGAGCGCATGGAACTGGATAGTGCTGAGCTGTTGAATGCGGGCCAGCATGCCGTGGTACATGAGGAAATCGTCGTCGCGCTCGATCTTCAGCAGCCGAACAATGCCATCGGCGAGCACACAGATCTCGTGATTCGTCTCGCTCAGCAGTGATTGCAGATCGGCAGGCAGCAGCCAGTCGTTATCGCGTTCAGCCATGCTGCACCTCCTTGCGCACCATCGTGTTGTCGATCAGCACAATGGCCTCCTCGCACTTGTCGCGCGCCATGATGATGAGCGCATTGTGTCGAGAGTCCTCCCCGGTCAGTTCGCAGTCCTTCAAGGATGACCCCATGCCCATGTCGTGCACGGCGTGTAGGAGCGTGATCACGTCGAGGATGAGGTTGGTGGGATCAGCCATGGCTCGCCCCCTTCGCCTTGCGGCCCGGCTTCTTCTGCTCGGGCACCATGCCGCTGAGGAAAGCCCGAAACTTCTGATCTTCCTGGGCTCGGTACAGCCGACAGAGAACACGGTGGCGCTCCATTTGCCCTTCCATCGATTGGAGCTTGGCCAGCTCATCATGCTTGCGCTGCAAAGCGAACTGCTTCGCCCGAACGTGGGAATAGCGTGGATCTCCTCCATCGTGCCAGTCCACACACAGGCGCCACCAGTCGTGCATGCGCCGCTGGCGTCCACCGCCACCAACGATGCCAGGCGGGCATGCGCGCCAGAGGCGGTACTCAAAGTCCCCAGCGCGCCACTCCTTCGAGCGCTTGTCGCCGGCATCGGGCCATTCAACGTGCGCAGGCACCAGGCCTTCGTCGATCAGCATCTGAGCGGTGCCGTAGTAGTCAACGCGGGCCGATTGGTCGGGCCTGATGTCGATGGTCATCTCCGTAGGGAGAACGCGAGAGCGTGCGGCCTGCCCTTCGTCTGCCCAGTCATCAAAGATGGTCCGGCGCTCGCTATTGGTAGCGAAGTCGTCCTGTTCCTTAGCCATGAGCCGTCCCCTGCAGTTGCTGCATGGAAGCCATGGCCTGCGAGGCCTTGCGCTGGGCCACAGCGAGGTCGCCACGGTTCAGGTACAGCATGGCCAGGGTCAGCGCGTTGTGCGCGCCGGCATGGTGCTGTGTGGGGGTGGCGCGACGTGCGCGCAGTGATGCCCTTCCCAGGGCGACAATGTGGGTAGCCATTGCAGATCTCCAAGCGATCAGTGGTGGTCAGAAGGCTCTCGGGGTTGCCGCCCCTTGGGCCTTCGCTTTTTGGCCTGCGTTATCGCGGCAGGCCAGCGCGTTCATCTCCTGTGGATGTAGTCCAGGACCTCTGCTCGAAGCCACAAGCGATTCCGGGGAGTGCTGGTGGGAGCCTCTGGCGGAAATCCTGGCAACTTCACGAGCACATCTCGCGCATGCCTCAGGCCGCAGTGGTGCATCTCGGCGATGTCGGCCAACGTCATCAACTCGTTCACGGCTTGGGCTCCGGTTCAGAGTCGATCTTGTGGCGCACCCAGGGCGCGCCGCCCAGGCGTTCCAGCTTCTGCTTCTGTTGATCGGACATCTTGATGCTCACGGTCTGGCTTGCTGGGGCTCCAGCGACTTGCGGTTTGCGGCCCGCCCCGGGGCGGGCCCCGCCGAGTTGTTTCTTCGGTTCCATGGAGAAATGGTAAACATATTCACACTGAATAGGTAACCATTTTCACTAGTACAAACCCTAGGCGAGAAAAGAACTACATGGCAGGTACTGTAGAGAACCGCGCCGCATAGATCTCTGCTGACCCGTATCGTGGTTTCTGGAACGTCATGCCCACGTACAGATTGTGGTCAGCCGCCGCGAACTGTTTCAGGGCGCTGAATTCCTCCTGCGTGAGATAGATAGATCCGTCGAGCACCGGCTTGGCCCGCATGAAGAAGCCAAGGCAACGCGCCGACATATCCAGGACGGCGCTTCTGATCAGCATCAACTCGAATGCGGACACACCACTGACAGGCTCGGTGAATTCGCCACGCGCGATAAGGGTTGGCCCACCACTGCGCACCTCGAAGAATCGGCCGTCCGCTGCATGCATGGACACCTCTAGGTCCCATTGCGAGACGGTGCCATATCGATCAAGTCGTTCGCGCTCGGGCGCCTTCGCGACCGGCTTGGTTTTTGAAGGCTGAACCCTGAGCTTCATCCTGCTGCCTCCGACAAAGTGCCCGCCGACCCATTCAGAGGCGACAAGCAGCAAGCGCCTGCTTAAGACTTCCGCACGGCGGCGGCACAGAGTAGCGCATCTGCTTTGGGAGCAGAGGGGCACTGACGAAACCGACGAAATTCTTCTGGTTACGTCCTGTTGCGCTTTCAGGCCCATCCCCCGATGATGGGTGCAGGAGGTGAACTGTGGACGATTCATTTGAGATTCGGCAGCAGCCCATCTCGGCCGAGCGCCGTCAGCTTGTCCGGGAGCTGGAGCGACTCATCGGAGGGGAGATCTACAACCCACGCATTCAGAACCGGGGTCCAGGAGGTGGGCTCATCAGCGAAGGGCGGCAGATCCAATATCCCCTGACAGTCGTCAATGATCTGTCGGAGAAAAGCAAGCTGCCCAATGGTCTGGACCGCAACGCGACTGAAGAAGAGGTGCGTGGCGCTTACTACGCTTTTGGGTCAAACCACCTGCACATCGGCATGGGCCTTCTCAAGGCGATACGGCACCTAGAGAGGCACTACGGCCTTGTCGTGGACAAGGCATCTCGCGAGGAGTAGTGGATGGAAGCGTTCTCGATCTGGCACTGGCTGGTGCTGGCACTGATCGTCTTTGTCATCGTGAAGGCTGTGCGAGCCGGCAAGCGGACGGATAGCCCGGCCTCATCACCGGAGCCTGAGCACATCGCCGTGATTCGAGGCCCTGGCACTTACTCATTCGAGGTCGTCGGCGAGAGCAACTACCAAAGCGCTTTCGACCGGATCTTTGGCGAGAAGGAGGAGGATGGCATTGATGAAGAGGTCATGGCCGAACTCATTCCCGACGACGACAACAAGTACGACAAGAACGCTATCCGCGTAGCCATCAACGGCATGACAGTCGGCTACCTGCCGCGCAAGCTTGCCAAGCAATTCCGTGCCGAACTCGGGAAGAGTGGGCTTGGAAAGCAGCATCGCAGCCTTCATGCGCGCGCCAAGGTCAAAGGTGGATGGGACCGTGGCGACGGAGACACAGGGATGTACGGTGTCTGGCTTGATCTTCCCGAAGCTTCGCGTTGATGTGCATCAGAATTCACCACCAATCACGGTATGGCCGCCTTTGCTGAAACCCTTGTCGACGAATGGATGAACCGAGAAGGGTTCTTCACGATTCGCGGACTTCGGCGCGGAGTGCAGGAGATTGATCTGCTCGGCGTCCGACAACTTGAGGGCCGAATCGAGGGTTGGCACGTCGAGGTCCAAGCCAGTATTCGGCCTATTGGCTACATTGCAAGGTGGCTGCCACAGCACATTGACGCTGGCTTGGCGAACGGTCCCGCGGCGGCCGGCCACAGGACACCAGAAATCGTCAAAGAATGTGCCGTTGCATGGGTGGCTCGGAAGTTTGACGCCGACGTAAAGGTGGACATGCGGAACCGCGCTTGGCCCAACTTGACCTGGGATCGCAAGCTGGTGCATGCGGTAGTACTCTCCCGCCATGAACTACAGTGCATCAGAGAGTGCGGCGTTGCAACCATCAGTCTTCGGCAAGTCATTCAATCACTCCGGCATCCGAGAGCAAACGGCCTGATGGGAGTTGCTGGCACCGATGTCGCCGAGATACTCACATACCTGAACGAACCCGACGCGAGGGATTGCCGTCGGGAGGTATAGCGCCGCAGGGCAGGTTTGAGATCCTGCTATTCGCAACGCCCTGCGGGCGCCAGCAATCATCCCATCCTGTACATCGCCGTCCGGGTGCGCCGGCCCAGCTCGGCAGCAATCTGCTCGGCAGTGCGCCGATCCACGCTCCCCTGCACCGTGATGTTGTTGGTCTGCGCGAAACCGTTGCCGAACCCCCCGTTGGGGACGATGTTGCCGCCCTGGGCACCAGTCAGCAGCATCTGCGCGCCGCCGTCCGCAACGAACAGTTCAGGCCCACGCTCATTGACCCGATAGAGGGTGTTCGGTGCCACCGGCCCACCAGCAGCCCGAAAGCCGCCGAAGTTGGCCGTGATGCGCAGGAGGTTGTCCAGCGCATCACCAGGCAGGGCATTGGCCAGCGGGGCTGCGATGCTGTTGCTGAAGCCACCGAACAGGCTCGCGGCGCCGCCGATGAGCGTGGACAGCCACCCACCGCCTGAACCGCCGCCGGCCGAGGAGTTCACGATATTCAGCGAGTCCGCCAGCCTCACGAACATCGGGTTGGACTGCGTTCCCAACTTCACCGTGGAGTCCGATCCCATGTTGATGCCGAAGGAGTCAGCCAGCCAGCGCGCGGCCGGGCCGGTGATGTTCTCCTTGACGAAGTTGCGGGTCAGGTCCGTCGTGATGGAGTCGAACAATGCCTTGGCATCGAACTTCTTGCCGGTGAAGAGGTTCACCAATTGATCCTCGAAGCCCTTGAGCGCATTGCCCACGGTGTCCTCCATGTGCTTCGCCACGTTGGAAGCTTCGTCCGCGTAGTTTCTCAGCGCCTCGGACGCACCGACTAGCCAACTCTTCTGCGCCTCCTCGATCTGCGCATAGGTGGACCTGAAGGAATCTACCGCCTTGCCCTGGAACTCGTTGATGATCGCCAGCCGCTCGTCATACTCCTTGCGGGCCTGGGCCGACAGCGGGCCGATCAACTCAGCTTGGGCGCGTTGGTTCGCCAAATCCTGGCGCTGGCGCTGGTAGTTGTCCTCGATGGCCTGAATCTGGCCCTGGAACTCGCGGAACTTCGTTCCCATGCCCAGCCCTTCGAGCTGGCGCTGATAGCCTTTCACGGTCGTGTCGTAGAAGTCCTGCGCAGCCTGGCGGGCAGAGAGGATCGCAGACTTCGTGCGGGTGTAGGCCGCCTCGGACTCGATGCCGAGCACCTTCACCGCCGTAGCGCCGTCCTGTTGGGCCTTCGTCAATTTGGCCTGCACATCGGCGATCTGCTTGTTGGTGTTGATCGCGTCCTTGCCGGATAGCTTCTCCTGCTGCAGCCGCTCGATCTCCTTGGCAAGGGCTTCTTCCTGGGCGGCGTTGGTGAGCTTCGTGAGCCTGATCTTCTCCGCGTAGTACTCTCCCTCGTCCTTCAGCCCAGCAGACCGCAGCGCCTCCAGAATCTGCATCTGGTTCTTGTAGCCGCCGGTCATCGCCTCCATCGTGTTCTTGAATGCGGCCAGGTCGGCTGCAAGCTGTGCGGCCGCCTCCTGCGCGGCGGTGTTCGCGCCGCCACTGCGCGGCGTCTTCGGCGGCTTGGTCGGGTCTTGCACCACCGGAGCGACAACCTTCGGGTTCACGAAACCTCGCCCACCACCAGCCGATGGGCCACCGAGCGCGTTGACGTAATCCTGAATCTGCTGCGTCGACTTCTTCGCGGCCTCGCCATTGAACAGGCGGCCCTCCCAGAAGGCTTTGACGCCGGAGAAGTAGGACTGCATGCCCGCGGCGAACAGGCCGCCGTTCTTCTTCGCCTCGACGAACTCTGTGCTCAGATTGGCAAGCGACTTGATCAAGCCGCCGCTGATGCTGATCGAAGCCGCCTCGGATGCGATCTTGATCTTGGTGAGGTTGTCGTTGAAGTCGGCCGCCGCCTTGGCAAGATCGCCGCTGTAGACGGCGCCGAGCTTCTTGGCCTCCTCGCTCAGGCGGGCGATGCCGACTGCCCCCTGATTCAGCAGCGGGATCATGTCCTCGCCGCTCTTGCCGAAGATCCTCGTGACGAATGCAGCCTTCTCGGCGCCATCCTCATAGCCGGCGAAGCGGCTGGCGATATCAGTGAGCACGTCGGCGGTGGCCCGCAACGCACCATCGGTGTTCTTGATCTCCACGTTCATGGCAGAGAACGTCGCCTGTGCCTCCTTGTTGCCGCCCGCGGCCTCTGCCATGAGCCGGGCCAGCTTGGACATGCCCGCGCCCAACTGCTCAAAGGAGGTTCCTGCGGCCTCACCAGCGTATCGGAGTGCACTGAGTTCTTCCGTGGCGATACCGATCTTCTCCGCCATCTCGTCCAGGGCATCCAACTTGCCGATCAGCTCCGGCAGCTTGTTCGCAAAGCTGGTGATGGCCGAGGACAGGCCCTCACCGATGAGATTGCCGACTACCACAGCCTTGGTGCCGATGGCCTCCAGGCGGCTCTCGATCACCTTGGCCTTCCTGTCGGCCACGCGGCCGGCTTTGGACATGCCACCTTCAAAGCCACCGATCTCCGCGACAAGCGAATAGGTGAGCGTCCCGAGACTTCTGGAAGCCATTACTTCCTCCCTTTCTTGATGGCCCGGTCAATCGCCAGGTCGTACTGCTTGATGAACACGTCCGTCATGGCCTGGAGGTCTCCCTCGAAGGCAGGACGCAGGAATGGCCTTGCCGCCATCTTCTCGCTGCCAAACTCCAGCAGCCTCCAGTGGGGAGTCGGGCCTGCGGCCGAGGTGTCGGGCTTCTCGCCCTTCTTCGGGAGCACTGCGCCCTTGAGCACGCCGATGCGGAAGGCGAGGTTCCCCGTCTGCTTGTAGACCCTGCCGTTCCAGCGCAGATCGACGTTCTTCGCGATGGAGCGGCCCGTCTCGGCGTCGTCCAGGCGCTGGGCGTTCTCCCTGGCCGCCTTGACCGCCACCATCGCAGCCTTGCGCAGGGCAGACCGGCCGCCCTTGTAGCGGGTCTCGTAGGACATCGCTTCGAGCTTGGCCTTCAGCTCGGGAAGGCCGGTCATCTTGACGGCGGTAGTGGCCACTACTCTTCCTCCGGCTCCAGCAGGGCCAGGATGGCGCCCAGCACGTCGCGGATTTCGCCGAGCCGAAAGTCCAGGTCATCGAGCTTCCCGTTGATCGTGATCTGCTCGGCCTCGATCCCGTCGATCTGCTCACTCAGGCGCTTCTCGACCGCCCTCAGTTCGGTGATCAAAGTCATGAGCGCACCCCGTTGTTGTTGAAGCGATTCGGCGCAAAGAACTGGTCGGCGTCATCGCCCATCTCCCAGGGCCGGCGTCCACCATTGCGGCCTGCCGCGGTAGCGGCGGAGCCCGTCGTGTATCGGGATTGCTGGGTCAGGCGCAGCTTCACCGACAACGCGGCAACCGCCTTGGACTCGCGGTCACGCAGGCGGGACAGCGCATCCAGATGCTTCACCGCGTCGGGGTCGGCCAGGTCGATCTTGACGGCGGCGAACTGCTCCTCGATGGCTTCCAGCGTGGCAATGTGCGCCACCAGCGCCTGCAGAACAGGCAAAGAGCCTGCGTCCCACCATTCGGGGGGCTTGCTGCGGCTGATGTCGGTCCAGAGCGCGGCCTGGCGCTTTGGGAGCCCCTTGGGTGCCGCGGGGTACGGCGTCTTGCGCAGCGGGGTCACGACTGCGAGAGAGGCGGCTGATTTGCGGGGCACTGGGCTACTCCGGGATTGTTATGGCGTATGAAAAGAACACTGCGGGGACGGGTTCCAGGAAGACCGCTTCTGATGTTGAAAACGGCCCCCCGGGGTCATTCGACAGGCCACCCATCCAAGCCCACCGGGCGCCGGACCGCCTGGCCGAGATCGCGGCGCGTCTTCTCTTCGTGGCAGGGCGAAGGGCAGAGCACCTGGCAGTTCGCGTCGTCATCGGCGCCGCCCTTGAACAGCGGCACCTTGTGATCCAGCTCGAACCCATCCGGCCAGTCCGTCAGCTTCCTGCACGCTGCGCAGCAGGGGTTGGCCGACCAGACGCGCAGGCGTCGGGCCTGAGCCTTTCGTCCCCGTAGGCGATCAGAGTTATCGAACATGCTTCGCCCAGGCCGACAGGAACGCCTCGATGTCGGTGAGGCTGTGGTCACGGTGGATGACCTTCTGCCCGCGCTGGATCAGCCAGCACCGGGCCTCGTCATCACGAACAAGGCGCAGGCCGATGTGTTCGGCAAGGCGCTCGGCGGATTGCAGGGTGGTCATCAGTGCACTGCTCCGGTCAGGCGGGCCAACTGCAGTTCCATCCAGGTCTGCGTGGTCTCGTGCTTGAGGATCTGTCGGGTGAGGCTCAGGGCCTGCTCGGTGTTCAATCCCAGCTCGATCACCATCTCCTCAATGAAGCTGAACATGTGGCTGCTCAGTGCGGCCCGCGCTTCAGAAATGGTCATGACGGCGCTCACAGGACACGCTCCCAACCGCTGCCCTCACGCGCGGTGAAGGGAGTGCCGGCCTTGATGTGCTTCACGGCCACATACATCTCGCCGTTGCGGCGAACCAGTGATCCAGGGCCGTAGTCCAGCGCGGACTGGAAATCACCGGCGAAGGCCATGCACTTGTCCAGCTTGGACTGCATGCCTTCGGTCTTCGCCTCCAGTGCGCGCATGCGCTCGTTGATGCCGGTCATGGCCTGCGCGAACTTCTCGTTGACGACCTTCGCCAGTTCCTGGCCGAGCAATTCCGGGTCAATGTTTGCCATGCTTACCTCACGTTGCTGAGAAGAGAGACGCTGCCCACAGGGTGGTGATGAGCACCGCGCTGAATTCGCGCATCCGGGTTGGCGGGCACAACCACTGCGCTGACTTCCAACAATTCCCAGGCCGCGAACCTGAAGCCACCGCCGGCCAGCGGCTCGGACTTGATCGGACGGAAGCCAATCGAGTACGCGGACACAAGGCCCGCCTCGACCATCGCCCAAATCTCATCGGCCTGACCAACGCCTTCCGCGAACTCGGCTTCGATCCACAGGCCATTGCCGCGGACCTCGATGCTGCGCACCCAGCCCACCGGGGAGTCGTGGCGGTGGTTCCAAAGCATCGGGACCGGCAGGCTCCATTGACCGCCACGCGGATCAACAACGTCGCCCTGGCGATCCAGGGTGTCCGTAGATGCCAGGCCACGCACGCGGCGCTTGCCCGAAGCGACAAACTTCGTGATGCCGCTCAGGTTCAAGTCGAGACGCTTGCGCACCAGGCCCACGCCCTGCGCAGAGATCAGCTTGATGGAGCCGGTCATCGTGCGTCTCTCCCGGCCTTGGCCATCAGAGCCCAGTCAGGCGACGTGCCCGGCTCGCCGTGAGGACTGGCCTTCAGTGCCACCCACGACGATCCGCCGCTGATGACGACGGAGCCGCGCTGGTAGTCCATGGCGCGTTGATAGGTGCCGCAGAACCGGATGCCCTTTTCCTCGATGGCGTTGACCTGGGCACGCAGGGTCTTCACTTCGTGGATCAGCGGTTCCAGCATCGCGAAGACGCAGCGCATCAGGCCGTCCATGTGACCCGGGACGGGGACGCCCTTCAACTCGGCGAGAAGGTCGTCTGTATCGAAGTCGATCATGTTCATCCCGTGTAGCTCACGCCGGTGATGACCACCACGCCATTGGCGCGGCCCACCTCCCAATTGATGACCCGCTCGACCAACAGGCCGATGGAATTGGTTTGGAAGAGGCTGACTGCGGTAACCGGCCCATCGTCAGGAGAATCGCTCATGGCAACGCTTGCCTGATTGGATCGATCCAGCCGAATGCCTTCTTCTGCGTACAGCACAGACCCGGCGTCCACGAGGACCAGCAACGTGCCGGTGGAATCGTAGGGAACTGCCTCGCTGGTGAGCACAGGCAACCCAGCCAGCGTGCCGCCGAGCGCGCCGAGATCGTTGGCGAGCCCGGCCGCTGACAGGCGAAGGCCAATGGACACCGCAGCGCGCGGATGCGTCACCCAGGCGGCGGTGGTGAGGTTGCCCCCGAACGCAGCGATAGCGGCTTCGATGTCGGCGCGGATGTTTTCAGCCGACCCCCCAGACGACGGGATCGTGATGGCGTCAGCGGTGACGGCAGCCGGGCGTTCGTCGATAACGCCTGTGTTTGCCGGGTCGATGAATGCAGCGTCTGTCGCCAGGGAGATCGCAGTGGCGATGTCGTCGCGCAGAGTCAGCTCAGCCGAGTCGCCAAAGCGGCCCATCTCCTCGCTGATGACGGCTAGGCCGACAACCTTGGTCGCGCTGAGGCGCTTGCGGTCAAAGGCGGCGGAAGTGACTGGTTTGGCCTTGCCCTCGACGACCCAGTAGGCGACGGTCCCGGCGCTATTCGCGGCAACCGGAACACGCACAGGAACGCGGCGCAGATGAGCTAGCCGGCCGACGATGGTCATGGGGCGCACCACCTCCAGAAACTCCATTTGCGCGCCATCCGCTTCGGCCAGATTTCCGGCCCATAGTGGATCGAAGGTGTTTCCTGCAGCTACCGCTGCCTTGAGCACGAGCGCGGTCGGGCTGTGCGCCCCCCATCGCTTCTCCGCGATCATCAGCGCGGTGCGCGTGTCCCCGGCGTTCATCACGGCAAGGAATGTACGAATGAAAGTGGACCCGCGGAAGTTGCTCATTGAAGTAGCTCAGGAATAGGTGAATCGGATGCTCCGATTGCACGCTTCCGAGGCGATAGCGTCGAGGCAGTTGGATGGACCTGCGGGACGTTCAGTGAAGATCAGTGAAGTGATCGAAGCGGCTTTGCTCGATCCAGGCCGCGAGATCGGTGAGGCGGTAGGTGACGCGATGACCGTAGCCACCGATGCGGTAGTGGCGTGGGCCCTTGCCTTCGGAGCGCCAGTTCGCCAGCGTCGATGCGGTGAAGCCCAGCAGTTCGGCGGCAACACCGTCTCCGACCCGACCGTCGCCCGTGATGCTGTGTCCAGCCTCCCGGCAGGCGGCAGCGAGCATCCGGGCCGTGGCGTTGATGCGGTCTTCCAGCGAAGGACCGGCCTGGGGACATGCGTAGTCATTCGCCAGCCTCACATCGATCCCCCAGCAGCCCGCACCAAGTGCAGCTCGCCCTGCAAGTCGATGATCACCACGCTGATGCGCTGCCCCTTGCCCATGGACATGCGCACGCGCACCTCGGGCTCCCCGCCGGCGAAGATCGTGTTCATGACCTCGCGCTGCTCGACCTCGCTCAGCGTTTCGACCGTGCGGCGCATCACCTCGACGGCATCCTTGGCAAAGCGCTCCACCAGGTCTTCGTTGTTCAGCGTGTTCATCGGGATTCCTTCCGGCGACGAGCGCGCCACAGGTTGAACAGATGGATGAGGGCCAGGGTCATGCTGCCCTCCCGTACTGCTCGGTGAAGTGGGCCAGCAGATCGGCCTGGAGGTGGGGCGGGGTGTCGATGCATTCCTGGCGCATCTGCTCCCTGGCCTCGGGGTCGTCGCCGTGGTGGTCGCAGGCCAGCAGGCGGTCCAGTGACTGCAGCTTGTCCTTCGGCAGGGCGCTGAGGATGGATGACACCAGATCGGCGCTCACGGTCAGGATCGCCTTGCACTCGCGGCGCAGCTTGTCGGCGTCGGCGGCGGGAATGAAGTCGGGGGTCGTGGTCATGGGGGTAGCTCCGTCAAGTTTTCGGTGTCGTTTGGGGCCGCTCGCTCTTTTCACCCCTGAATGCAGTGCAAACAGAACACCGGGGGTAGATGGCTTCTCTAGATGGTGTCCGTGGGGCGGTACAGAGAGAGGGCCAAAAATGGGCCTGATAGGACCGTGGGGCGGTACAGGCGATCCGCTCTCTGTACCGTGGGGCGGTGCTATAGAGGCCCCTTCTGTACCGTGTGACGGTCTAAGGACCGCGTTTTTATCGGGCCAGCACGATAGGCTCCGCGCTCGAATGTCGCGGCCAAGTCGTGGTCGTAACCGTCCAGCTTGTCCAGGCTGATCCACGTCACCGCGTACCACGAAGCCCGGTTCGGCCGGCAGCCCATCACCGTCTGGTGGACGAGCTTGGCCGCCAGCAGTTCGTTCTTGCACTTGGTGATCATGTCGCTGGAGTTCCACCCGCGCGTGGCGAGGTAGGCCCGCGAGCACAGCAGCATGCCGTTGTTGTCGCCCCTGAGTTGGCGGGCAAACTCCAGCAGCAGCGCCTTCGCGTGCGGGCTCAGGCCCATGTAGGCGTCGGAGTCCAGCACCGCCCAGGGTAGGGCGACAAACCCGCCTGAGTCGCGTTTCTGGCCCTTGTAGCGCGATCCTTTCGCCATTCATCGCTCCCTCCCGAGTAGCGATGCCATCCGGGCCAGGTGAGCGCGCTCGCTATCCTCGGCCACCTTGGCGATGGCCAGCGCGTTGTCGGGTAGCAGCAGCTCCACCTGGTTGCGCAGGATTGCCCGCAGGACGCGCGCCGGCATCGCCTCGGCCTCCACGGTGTAGGTAACGTGCTGCGAACGCTTGTCGCCCTCCTTGCGCGGCTTGGTGGGCAGGTCGTACTCCTGCACCTGTTCTTCGTTGATGGCGATGCGCCGGAAGTCCATGGCGATGTCGCTGCGCAGATGGATGCGCAGTTCCCGCTCCAGCGCCTGGTCGATCAGCACGCCGGCCGGGTCGAAGTCGCCGATGTACAGGATCACCAGCGGGCGGTCGTCCTCTAGGTGGTTGTGCGCCTCGGCGGCCTCATGTACGAACGATAGGCTGCTGAAGCCGCCGCAGGGGTACAGGTCCACAGCGAGGTCGGTGCAGTCGTCCAGTAGCACCGACGCGATGCTGCGCGACTCTGCCCACACCTCGCACCGGTAGTCGGCGTCTCGCCACAAATCGGCACGGTAATGGCCGGCCATGCGCTCGATGAAATCGCCGGCACCGGAGAACGTGTTGACGAAGTACCCGCGCCGGCTCATGTCCGCGATCCAGTGATAGGGGATGCGGCCGGAGCGGCGCAGCTTCACGCACCTGTCCTGCACATGGCGGTAGCCCCGGTCCGACTTCTCCACCGGCTCGGCCAGCCGGGGATCGGTCATGCGGTAGAACACATGGCGCACGCTCTGCGGATGATCTTCGCGCAGGACAGTCAAGATCTGCATGTCGAGCAGTTCCAGACGCTCCTTGGTGCGACGGTCGCGCTTTAACGTGCCAGCACGATAGGCCGTCATTTCGTGCCTCCTGGCTCCGCGACCAACGTGTACAGCGCCACGCCGACGTGCGGATAGCCGTCCGAGTCCACGGTGCTGACGCGATCCGACTCGATGACGAAGCCTCGCGCACACAGATCACGAACACGGCCGGCAGGATGGCTGATGCCGCACTTGCGCAGTTCGTGCGTGTGGTGCGGGCGCATGCGCAGCCGGCTGATGAGCCGGGCGATTTGCGCCTCGGTGGCGGTCGATTTAGACTCGCTGTGCAGATTCTTGTTTTGCTTTGGAGCCTCGGTTCGGTGCCCGCCGTTCCGAGGTTTCTTTTTGTAGCCCCTCATGCCGGCACCACCACCTTCCCGGCGATCCGGCTCAGCCACACTTCCACCTCATTGAGGGAGTGCATCTGCCGGGTCATGGCCCACTTGGTGCCGATGTAGATCTCCTGGCCGCGGTCATTCTCCAGACGGTGCAGGGCAACGCCCTGGAGTGCCGCCTGAGCCTGCAGCGTGGCGAATGCCTTGTCGGGGTAGGTCGTGCAGGTCATGCTGCCTCCCTGTGCGTTGCAGCGGTAGCTGCTTCCATGCGCTGTCGCCACTCGGCGGCGGCTTCCGCGCTGATGAGTGTTCGACGGCCTACCTTGAAGGTTCGGGGGCCGCGTCCTTCCTTTTGTAGGGCATAGAAGGTCGTGCGGGCGATTCCGTGTTGATCACAGAACTGGGCCGGGGAATATGCAGACTTCTGCATGGTGTTTCCTTTCCAGAAATGCAAAAAGCCCGCTGGGCGAACCATGCGGGCATAAAAAAACCGGCCACTCTCTTGAGATAGCCGGTTGCGGTTTTGTCCTCACGGACAAACGGGGTGTCACATCGCAGTGACTGAAACAAAAAAGCCCGCTAGGTGCGGGCTTGAAAATTCAGGGCGAGCTTCTCTATCGATTGCTTCGGCCACCGTGACAACCGGGGCAGACTTTTGACAGAGATTTCGGGGCGACAAGCTCAGCAGCTTGTGCGATCCATTGAAGCCATGGCTCCGCCATCAAGGGCCGGGGTGCGTTCTTTTGCTTTTTCGGCAACACACCGAATTTGTACGCGGTGAAGGTTTCGGACACACCTACCCCTTCAACCAAAAAGCCGCTGGGACTTGCATCCGGGCGGCGCTTTGTGACCCTACTACTCTTCGGGTATCGGCAGAGATTTCGAGGATGGGTGCTCAGCAGCACCCGTCACCTCTTTTTCAGGGGTTTCGACGCATCACTACCCCACATCGCCAAAGCCCTCCTTTCAGAGGGCTCGACTCTTGAGCTATCTGGCGCACCGCCACCTCCGATCAGGGACGGGCTTGCCTTTATGCAATAGTGCTTGCTCGCAAGTTGAGCTGATCATATGTCCAGCCTGTACGAAATGCAAGTGTGTCCGTGCGAGTTCGCTGATCGGTATCACAGTTGCAGGGCGGCGAGGGCAGTGCGGGCATGGTCCCGCGTCAGGTGCCCATAGTGCTTCTCGATCATCGCCACGCTGGTGCCCGATAGCTGCGCCACCGTGAGGCTGTCCACGCCGGCGTGGATCAGGTCGGTGATGACGCTGTGCCGCACGCTGTACGTGCTGGCCTTGGGCGGCATGCCGGCGCGTTGCGCAGCCTGTGTGAACTGGTAGCCCCAGGTGTCACGGCCCCAAGGCCGCCCCTGCGAGTTCGTGAGGATGTGGGCGGTGGGCAGCTTGTCCTTGCATTGCGCGGCGAAGAACTTGGCCGTGGTGTCGGGAAGGTGGATCTTCCGATCCCCACCGGCCTTGTCCTTGCCCACCGTGAGCACGCCCAGGCGCTTGTCGAATTGCGCCACTGTCAGGGCAGCCATCGCGCCAGGCCGCAGGGGCACCAGGGACAGCGCTCGAAGGAACTCGGCCATGTCCGGGGCTGCCGCGGCGATCAGCTTGCGGCGTTGATCAAGGTCCAGATACACGTCGCGGCGCTTGTCGGCATTCTTGGCCGGCGCCAGCTTGGCGCGCCATGCGAAGTTGGACGTGACCAGGCCATCCTTGAACGCGAGGTTGAGCGCAGCGCGGAACGAGTTCACGTCGCGGTTCACGGCGCTCGCGGATCGCGCCTTGCCCTTGTTGGGGCCGGTTGGCGTGGGCTTGTCGCGCAGGGCCTTGCGCCATGCTTCGACGTGGGCGGGTGTCAGTTTCGTCAGTTCGATGGCCGACAACTTGCGGTCGCTGAGGACGTGGCGGGTGAAGCGGGCCTGAGCGTCATCGGCGGCCTTGTCGCCCTTGGTGTCGCGCAGATGGGCCACGTAGGTCTTGCAGGCGCTGGCCACCGTCACCACGTCGCTGCTGCCACCCTTGCCGAGGTGGTCGAACCACGCCAGGGCGGCCTTGTTGGCGGCGTCATAGCGCTGATGGTCGGGGAGGGTGGAGAAGTCCCCCAGCGCGTGATAGACCTGCTTGCGGGTGCCCTCATCGAAGCTGCGCGCGATCCACGACCCCCCGCTGCCCGCGGCCATCTTCCGATAGCCGAGGTAGTTGCCCTTGCTGACGCGGTGCCAGTACGGTTCCCGCCGCGCCTTGAGCCGGTCGCGGGCCGTCACGGTGTCGATCTTGGTTGCCATGCTGAGTACGGAACAAATACGGAAAACAGTTCCGTACTTTACCGAACATCAGCGCACAGAAACCGCCTCTCTACAGAGGGAAACGGTGTTTGCTGGTGTTCGCCGAAATCCCAAAAATCTGCCCAAGAGCGGCAGCGGCAAGGTCATGTGGCGGCTGCTGCAGGAGGCGGAAGAGGCGCAGCAGAAGGCCTGAGCGGCCGCGGCTTCAGTGCCCGGCCGCCGGCGCGTGCCGCGGCGTGGGGCAGGTGCCGCGGCGCTTGCCGCTGCGCCGCTCGTGCCGCTGCACCGCCCACGCCACCGCGTACATCGCGCCGAACACCGCGGCCAGCATCAGCACGTCGCCCCACCAGGGACGCACGTGGTGGTCGCCGCCCCACAGCGCCTGCACCAGCAGCACCGCCACCAGGTGCGTGCAGAAGACCGACAGCGAGGCCGAGCCCATCGTCTCCAGCCAGGTCATGCGCGGTAGCCGCGCCAGCCAGGCCGGCCCGTAGCGCAGGGCGACGATGCCGATGGCCACCAGGTCCAGCACGCGCAGCGGCGCCAGGCGCCACTTGTCGAACAGCAGCGTGTTCAGCGCGTGGTGGTCGGCAAAGGGCGCCTGTCCGCCGGGCCCGAGGTGGCGCCACAGCAGGCCGGCCGCGGCCACCGCCACCGCTGCCCGCACCCACGGCGCCGGCAGCGCGATCGGCCGCGCGCCGGGCGCCGAGCGGCCCGCGCCCAGCGCCAGGCCGCCGAACCACAGCGCCTGCCAGGCCAGGGTGTCGAAGGAGCCCGTCTCCGCGTACGGCACCGGCACTTTCAGCCAGCCCTGCATCACGGTGGCGTACAGCCAGGGCGTGGCGTCCAGCTGCGCCGCCAGCCAGCCCAGCGCCGACAGCGCCAGCGGCAGCCGCCAGCCGTGGCGGAAGGCCCAGGCCATCACCCACGGGCTCATCAGCATGAAAAGGATGTACATCGGCAGGATGTCCAGCAGGGCAGGCTGGTACACCAGCGCCAGCGCGAAGGCGAAGGCCTCGCGCGGATGGGCCAGGTAGTAGAGGATCAGCTCCCGCGCGCCCGGCGACTGCAGATGCACCTTGAGCGCGAGCGCGGTGATGACGGTGAACAGGAACAGCAGCAGCGCCGCCTGGCTCATGTAAAGCGTGACGGCGCGGCGCCAGAAGGCCTGCTGCATCGCATCGACCCCCTTCGCGTAGCCGATGCGGCCGTACACCAGCCCGCAGACGAAGGCCGACAGCAGCACGAAGCCCTCTGCCGCCGAGACGAAGCCGAAGGGCTGGCCGACCGGGTCGGTGAGCATCGTCGGCACGTGCGTGAGCGTCATCAGCACGAGCATCAGGCCGCGGGCGGCATCGATCTCGTGGTAGCGGCGGGCGGCGGGCAGGGCGGCGGGCGTGGCTGGCGAGGGCAAGAAGAGGGCTCCGGGGTGAGAGAACGACCTGCGTTCGGCGCGCGAGTTCCCACAGCCTGCCAGCGATGCGCGCATGGGGTTGTCGGACCGCGGCGCGAACCGGCCTGCGCGGCAGGTCGCACAATCGTGGTGCAGGCCGCGCCCTTCGTCCGCCGCCAGGAACCGACACGCATGCTTTCTTCTTCCTCGTCCCTTGCCGCCCTGCTGGGCACCGAATTCCCGCTCGTGCAGGCGCCGATGGCCGGCGTGCAGGGCAGCCGCCTGGCCATCGCCGTGAGCGGCGCCGGTGCGCTCGGCTCGCTGCCGTGCGCGATGCTGTCGACGGAGGCGATGCGCAGCGAACTGGCGGCGCTGCGCGACGCGCTGGGCGAGCGGCCCTACAACGTCAACTTCTTCTGCCACCAGGCGCCGGTGCCCGACGCCGCGCGCGAGGCGGCCTGGCGCGAGGCGCTGGCGCCCTTCCTGCGCGAGTTCGGCATCGACCCGGCCGCCATCCCCGCCGGGCCGGGGCGCAACCCCTTCAGCACGGAGGCGGCCGAGGTGCTGGCCGAATTCCGCCCGCGCGTGGTGAGCTTCCATTTCGGCCTGCCCGCGCCCGATCTGCTGGCGCGGGTGAAGGCCTGGGGCGCGGTGGTGCTGGCCTCGGCCACCACGGTGGAGGAGGGCCTGTGGCTGCAGGCGCACGGCGCCGACGCGGTCATCGCCCAGGGGCTGGAGGCCGGCGGGCACCGCGGCCACTTCCTCTCGCACGACCTCACGCGCCAGCCGGGCCTGTTCGCGCTGCTGCCGCAACTTGTGGCGCAACTGCGCGTGCCGGTCATCGCCGCCGGCGGCATCGCCGATGCGCAGGGCGTGGCCGCCGCGATGGCGCTGGGCGCCGCCGGCGTGCAGGTGGGCACCGCCTGGCTGCTGTGCGACGAAGCGACCACCACGCCGCTGCACCGGGCGGCGCTGAAGTCCGAGGCGGCGCGCCACACGGCGCTGACCAACCTGTTCACCGGCCGTGCGGCGCGCGGCATCGTCAACCGGCTGCTGCGCGAGGCCGGCCCGATGAGTGCCGCCGCGCCCGAATTCCCGCTCGCCACCGCCGCCATCGCGCCGCTGCGCGCCAAGGCCGAAGCGCAGGGCAGCGGCGACTTCTCGCCGCTGTGGTCCGGCCAGAACGCCACCGGCTGCCGCGAGGTGCCCGCGGCCGAGCTGGTGCGGGCGCTGGTCCGGGGCTTCGGCCGGGCCGGCTGAGGCGCCGGCTCACAGCCCGTTACGGAACCTGCGGCGCACACGCGCTCCAATGAGAGGCTTTTTGCTCGAGCACGAAAGGAACCGCCCGGATGACTGACCGCGAACCCGACTTCCGCCCCCGCGCCGGGCACCCCGTCGGCCTCTATGCCCTGGTGCTGATCGTGCTGCTGGCCGCGGGCTGGTTCGGCTGGCGCTGGTGGCAGCAGCGCGAGGCGGAAGGCGCCGCGCCGCCGGCCGCCGCCGTGCAGCCGCCGCCGGAGGCCACGCCCGACGCGCCCCCCGCCACGCCGCCCGCCGCCTCGACCGAGCCGCAGAATCAGGTCGACGAGATCGCCCAGCCCGACGCCGACCTGCCCGCACTGGCCGATGCCGACGCGCGCGTGCGCTCCGCGCTGGACGGCCTGCTGGGCGCGAAGAGCGTCGGCACCTTCCTGCAGACCGAGGGCTTCGCGCGCCGTTTCGTCGCCACGGTGGACAACCTGCCGCGCGAGCATGCGCCGGTGCAGGCCTGGCCGGCGCGGCCCACGCCGGGGCGCTTCGCGCTGGCGGGCGAGGGCGAGCAGCGCACCGTCGCACCCGACAACGGCGCGCGCTACACGCCCTTCGTGCTGTTCGCCGAGGGCGTGGACGCCGGCAAGGCGGCGGCCCTCTATGCACGGCTGTACCCGCTGTTCCAGCAGGCCTACGAGGAGCTGGGCTACCCCGGCAAGTACTTCAACGACCGGCTGGTGGCCGTGATCGACCACCTGCTGGCCGCGCCCGAGCCGGCCGAGCCGGTGGCCATCCGCGTGGTGGAGGTCAAGGGCGAGGTGCCCAGCGAGAAGCCCTGGGTGCGCTACGAATACGCCGACCCGAAGCTCGAATCGCTCTCGGCCGGGCAGAAGGCGATGATGCGCGTCGGGCTGGTGAACGAGCGGCGCCTGAAGGCCAAGCTGCGCGAGCTGCGCGGGCACGTGGCCACCGCCAAGGTGGGCAGCGGCGCGCAGGGCGCCCGGCCCTGAGGTCGGCGCCTCACGGCACCGCCCCGCCGCCGACGATGCCGAAGGTGAACGGCACCTCGCGCCACACAGCCTCGGCGCCCGGGGTGGGTCGGAAGCGCCATTGCATGACCGTCTCCAGCGCCGCGCGGTCGAGCCGGGCGAAGCCGCTGGTCTGGTGCAGCTGCGCCTCGCGCGGGCGCCCGTCGGGGCCGGTGAGCACCCGCACCACCACGCGGCCCTGCTCCCTGGCCTGGATCGACGCCGCGGGGTAGGGCGCGCTGGGACGGTGTTCCGCCTCGGCCGGGGCCTCGGCACGGACGGCCGGCGTGGTGCCGGCGCAGCCGGTGGCGAGGGCTGCCGCGGCGAGGCAGATCGGCAGCGGCGCAGGGGCGGATCGCAGGGGCATGATGGGTGCAAGCGGGTGGGCGTCGCGGGCTCGCCAGCATAGCGCCCGCCGCAACGACAATGCGGCCCGCGCGCCGGCCGCGCCTTGCCGTATGACATCCACCGACCCTGTTCCGAACACCCTCATCGACGAAGCCACGCAGGCTTCGCTCGCCCTGCTCGAAGCCAACCTCACGCCGCACGGCATCCTCGCGGCCAGCCGCACCGAGGCCGCGGCGGCGCGCCGCTACACGCGCATCTTCGGGCGCGACGCGGCCATCTGCGTGATGGCGATGTGCGGCAGCGGCGTGCCGTCGCTGGAGCGCGGCGCCGTCGCCAGCCTCGACGCGCTGGCCGCGCAGCAGGCCGCCAACGGCCAGATCCCGAAATACGTCGACCCCGAAGGGCAGGACGCCGACTTCTGGTACCTCGGCTGCATCGACGCCACGCTGTGGTGGCTGATCGCGGTGGACCACGTGCGCCGCCACGGCGACGTCGGCGCGCAGCACTGGGCACGCGAGGCCGCGCTGGCCATCCGCTGGCTGCAGGCGCAGGAGCACCAGCACTTCCGCCTGCTGCAGCAGAACGAGGCCAGCGACTGGGCCGACATCATGCCGCGCTCGGGCTACGTGCTTTACACCAACGCGCTGTGGTTCGAGGTCAAGCGCCGCTTCGGCCTGGACCATGCCGACGAGACGCGCCACCACTTCAACCACCTGTTCAACCCCTTCCAGCGCGACCTGCCCGAATACCACCGCGCCCGCCTGCTGCGCCACTACGCGCGGCGCGGCCGGCGCGACCCCGGCCTGTACCTGAGCTTCGTCAACCTGTCATTCGTCGGCGACGAGGGCGACGTGTTCGGCAACCTGCTGGCGCTGATCGGCGGCCTGGCGGACGAGGCGATGGCGCACCGCATCGTGCGCGCCATCGACGCTGCGCACGCCGCCGAGCCCTGGCCGGTGCGCGTGACGCTGCACCCCATGGCGCCCAGCCACCCGCTCTGGCGCGCCTACATGGGCCGGCACCGGCAGAACCTGGCGCACCAGTATCACAACGGCGGCCTGTGGCCCTTCGTCGGCGGCTTCTGGGTGATGGCGCTGGCCAGGCTGGGCCTGGCCGAGCGCGCCGGGTCGGCGCTGGCGCGGCTGGCCGAGGCGAACGCGCAGGAGGGGTGGCGGTTCACCGAGTGGTTCCATGGGCGCACGCTCGCGCCGATGGGAATGGCGGGGCAGAGCTGGAATGCGGCGACGTTTCTGCTGGCGCGCCGCGCGCTCGAAGGCGCGCCGGCCGGCTGGTGAGGCGCCGTACCATGGGCCTTCCGCCCGCATCGCCTTCACGATGAACGACCTGGCCCTGGCTCCCTCCCTGCCGCTCATGGCGGACCTCCTCGCGCTGGCCGAGTGCCCGCGCGCCGAGGCGTACGTCTGCATCACCGCCCGGCGCGAGCACGGCGTGCGCAGCGCCTGGATCGACCGGCCCACGCTGGCCGTGGTGCTGCGCGGGCGCAAGCGGCTGCACGGCAGCGGCCATGAACTGTCTCTCGCGGCCGGCGACCTGTTCGTGATCGTGCGGCCCTGCCGGCTCGACGCCTTCAACTGGCCGGACGAGCAGGGCGTGTACCTCACGCTCACGCTGCCGCTGTGCGACGAGGTGCTCATCGCCGCCCGCACGCTGTGGGCGCAGCCGGTGGCGCAGGGCGGGCCGGACGTGCTGGCCCTGCCGGCGCAGCGCGTGGCCGTGCAGCTCGGCGCGTGGGCCGATGCGCTGCGCCAGGGCGAGTACGGCCCGGCCCGCGCGGCGCTGGCCGGCTTGCTGGTGCACCTGTGCGCCCTGGGCCACACCGCCATGCTGGCGCCGCCGCCGCCCAGCCTGTCGGCGCGCATCCGCGCCCTGGTGGCCGAGGCGCCGCAGCGCACCTGGCGTTCGGCCGACTTCGAGGCCGAACTGGGCCTGAGCGGCGCCACCCTGCGGCGGCGCCTGGCGGCCGAAGGCACTTCCGTGCTGGACGCGGTCACCGAGGCGCGCCTGGCCTGCGCCATCCACCTGCTCTACACCACGCACTGGCCCGTCAAGACGGTGGCGGCGCGCGTGGGCTACCGCTCCGCGGCGAGCTTCAGCCGCCGCTTCACGCAGCGCTACGGGCTGGAGCCGGGGCAGATCGGCAACGGCTGAGCGGACCGCGCACCGGATTGAGCGGATCGCGCACGGCGGCCGGGGCACGATCGCAGGACCGCGGCGCGCGCCGCATCCATGATCGAGCGATCCCTCCATGACCCTGATGCCCGTTTCCCTGCCCACCGCGCTGCGCCGCAGCGCCGCAGCCCTGTTCACCGGACTCGCGCTGGCCGCTGCCGCGCAGGACGGCCCGCACCGGCAGCAGGTGCCCGGCTACTACCACCAGGCCATCGGCAGCACGCTGCGCGTGACCGCGCTGTTCGACGGCGTCGTGCCGCTGCCGCGCGCGCAGATCAAGGGCCTCGGCGCCGCGCAGGTCGATGCGCTGCTGAAGCGGCGCTACGTGCCTGAAAGTCCGCAAGGCCTGCAGACCTCGATCAACGCGTATCTCGTGCAGGTGGAGGGGCGGCGCGTGCTGGTCGATGCCGGGACGGCCGACTGCTTCGGGCCCGGCCTGGGCCAGGTCGCCGCCAATCTGAAGGCGGCCGGCTTCCGGCCGGAAGACGTCGACGACGTGCTGCTGACGCACGCCCACCCCGACCACCTGTGCGGCGTGCTGGGCGCGGACGGCGCGCGCGCGTTCCCCAACGCGACGCTCTGGCTCGACGATGCCGAGCTGGCGTACTGGGAAGGCCCGGAGGCCGAGCCGCGCACGCCGCAGGCGCTGCGCTTCATCGTCGGCCTGGCGCGGCGCGCGCTGGCGCCCTACCAGGCGGCGGGCCGGCTGCGCACCTTCAGGCCCGGCGACGCGCTGCCCGGCGGCGTCCGGGCGCTGGCCTCGCCCGGCCACACGCCCGGCCACACCTCGTACCTGATCGGCGCTGGCGACGGCCAGCAACTGCTGGTGTGGGGCGACGTGGTGCACTACCACGTCGTGCAGTTCGCACGGCCCGCGGCCAGCTACGAGCCCGACGTGGACCGTGCGCAGGCCGTCGCCTCGCGCCGGCGCCTGCTGGCGCAGGCCGCGCGCGAGGGCTGGTGGGTGGCCGGCGCGCACCTGCCCTTCCCGGGGCTGGGCCACGTGCGCCCCGAGGGGCAGGGCTATGCCTGGGTGCCGGCCGAGTTCTCGCCGCTGCCGCCGGGCCGGCCCTGAGGGGATCAGGGCGCCACGCCGTACGGCGTGAACCGGCTCTGGTTCTCGTCCACGTCCAGCGGCCGGCCGACGAAGGGGAAGGCGCGCTGCGGGCAGTCCGGACGCTCGCAGACCTTGCAGCCCATGCCGATGGGCGTGGCGGCCTCCGGGTCGCGCAGGTCCAGCCCCTTCGCGTAGACCAGCCGCGGCGCGTGCCGGATGTCGCAGCCCAGCCCGATCGAGAACACCCGCCCGGGCGCGCCGTAGCCGCCCGGGCGGCTGGCCACCGTGCGCGCGATCCACAGGTACGAGCGCCCGTCCGGCATGCGTGCCAGCTGCGGGAGGATGCGCCCCGGCTGCGCGAAGGCCTCGTACACGTTCCACAGCGGGCAGGTGCCGCCGGTGCGGCTGAAGTGGAAGTGCGTGGCCGACTGCCGCTTGGAGATGTTGCCCGCCCGGTCGACCCGCACGAAGAAGAAGGGCACGCCCGGCGCGCCCGGCCGCTGCAGCGTGCTGAGCCGGTGGCAGACGGTCTCGAAGCCGACGCCGAACTGCTGCCCCAGCAGGTCGATGTCGTAGCGCAGCCGCTCGGCCGCCTGCAGGAACGGCGCATAGGGCAGCAGCAGGGCGCCCGCGAAGTAGTTGGCCAGCCCGACCCGCGCCAGCCGGCGCGAGGGCTCGTCGCCGTGGAAGGGGGGCGCGTCCACCAGCGCGTCGATCAGCCCGGCGTGCTCGATCAGCGCCAGTTGCGTGCCGAGCTGGAACACCTGCTGCGCCGCGTCCAGCGACGCCGACAGCCGCAGCGTGCGCCGCGCCGGATCGAACTGCCGCTTGCCTTCGTGATCGCCCGTGCCGGCCAGCACGCGGACTTTGTGGCGCTGCTGCAGGCGCTGCACCAGCCAGTCGGCCAGCGTGCCGCCTGATGCGCCGGCCTCGGCCGCCAGGGCCTCCGCCTGGCGGTCCACTTCGTCGAAGTGGTTCTGGTGGGCGAAGAAGAAGTCGCGCACCACCTCGAAGGGCATGGCGCGCGGCGCGGCGATGCCGGCGCGGTCGTCGCCCATGCGCAGGGCCATGGTCTCGATCTGCTCCTGCGCCGCGACGGTGCGGCGGTGCAGGGCGATCAGGGCGCGGCCGAGCGCCGGCATCTGCGCGGCCACTTCCTTCAGCTCGGGCAGCGTGACCGGCTCGGGCGCGTCGGCCAGCGCCTCGCGCAGGCCGGCCACCAGGCGGGCTTCCTCGTCCTCGGAGAACTGCTGGATGTCCACGCCCAGGGCGCGGTGGATCCTCAGCAGCACGGCCACCGTGAGTGGCCGCTGGTTCTGCTCCAGTTGGTTCAGGTAGCTCGGTGACAGGCCCAGCGCATGCGCCAGCGCCACCTGCGACAGGCCGCGCTCGGCCCGCAGCTTGCGCAGGCGCACGCCCATGAAGGTCTTCTTCACCGGCGGGCTCCGGCGCAGCCGCGGTGCGTGTAATTCGCAGAATTCGCAATTCGCAGGTTTTTCATTCGCAATCTTTCGCCATTTCAGTCATGGGCGGAGGGGTGGATTTTGCGTAAATTGCGAAGCATGACAACACCCCTGGGAACAGTGGAACTGCGCGAGTTGGTCCTGCCCGCCCACGCGAACCACCACGGCACCCTGTTCGCCGGACAGGGCCTGCTGTGGATGGCCGGGGCCGCCTTCCTGGCGGCGCGCGGCCTGGCGCAGCGCGAGGTCGTGATGGCCGGCGTGACCGGCGTGGACTTCCTCTCGCCCATCCCCGTCGGCAGCCAGCTCGTCCTGCGCGCCTGGGTCAGCCGCGTGGGCCGCAGCTCGATGACCGTGTGCGTCACCGGGCTGGCGGACCAGCCCGGCGTGCCCGCCGAGGAAGTGTTCAAGGGTATCTACGAGATGGTGGCCGTGGACGCCGCCGGCCGCCCCACCTGCATCGACCGCTCCTACCTGGACAAGGAAACGACATGACCATCGCCACCGCCACCGAGACGGCCGCCTTCAGGCCCAAGAAATCCGTCGCCCTGTCGGGCGTCGCCGCCGGCAACACCGCCCTGTGCACCGTCGGCCGCAGCGGCAACGACCTGCACTACCGCGGCTACGACATCCTCGACATCGCCGAGGTGTGCGAGTTCGAGGAGATCGCCCACTTGCTGGTGCACGGCAAGCTGCCCACGCGGGCCGAGCTGCGCGCCTACAAGAACCGGCTGAAGGCCATGCGCGGGCTGCCCGTGAGCGTGAAGGAGGCCCTCGAGAGCCTGCCCGCGGGCGCGCACCCCATGGACGTGATGCGTACCGGCGTCTCGGCCCTGGGCTGCGTGCTGCCGGAGAAGGAGGACCACAACCTGGCCGGCGCGCGCGACATTGCCGACCGCCTGATGGCCTCGCTGGGCTCGATGCTGCTGTACTGGTACCACTGGAGCACGCACGGCAAGCGCATCGAGGTCGAGACCGA
>Ga0182738_1001328_pt1 | contig 31118 bp, 29 predicted proteins | sample eDN5th30CBELigMG_FD_128876 | JGI IMG/M metagenome (GOLD analysis project Ga0182738, IMG submission 128876) | Enriched Miracle-Growth compost microbial communities from Emeryville, California, USA - eDNA 5th pass 30_C BE-Lig MG (version 2)... ...
CCGGCCTCAGAACTGAGGTACTGGATGGCCCCTTCCAGCACGGCGGGCACCAACACGTCCAGATCGGGTTGGGGCGCGGTGATCCACGTGGTGAACAGCGCCCGCAGTCCGTCGGCGTCGGACGCCACATCGGACCGACCGTTGCCTGACTGGCCGCCGAGCAGGTCGATGAACGGGTCCAGGTCGGATACCGCCAGCGCCCTCAGCAGCTCGATGGTGCGCGCCACCGGCCGGAAGCCTGCCAGCGCCTCGAACGGCTGCAGGGCCACCAGCAGTTCGGGCTTGTGACTGGTGTCGCGGTAGTTGCGGATCGGCGAGGACACCGGGACCCCGAGCCGCTCCTCGCGTTCGTAGCCCTCGATCGCCTGCATGGCGCTGGGGTGGGCCTGCAGCGACAGGGGCTCGTCGGCGGCCAGCACCTTGACCAGAAACGGCAGCCGGTCACCGAAGCGCGCCTGGGCCACCGGGCCCAGCTGGCCCTCCGGGTCGTGGGTCAGAACGTTGAGCAACGACACCTCGCCGGTGTCAGACGCCAGGCAGGCCGGATCCCCGGGATGTGCCCCCAGCCAAAGCTCGGCCTCGGGATGCGCCGCCGGAACGGGCCGGCCGGTGAACTCGGCGATAGCGGTCCTCGAGCCCCAGGCGTAGGTCCGTATCGCACCGCGTAGTTGTTCCACTGTTCCCGTCAACTCCGCAAAAGTCTCACGTAGGCGGCGGCCATCTCCAACCGCACGGCCAGCACCGCAAGCTGCTGTTCGGCCCGGCCCGGGCCGCCCGGCGACAACCCCCCCACCGGCACAGTTGTGCTCGCGGTTTCCTCCGAGGCACCCGGTGCCACTGGCACGTCCCCGGCTGCGATCAGGTCGACATCGTGTAGGCCGTTGATGCGGGCCGCCACCACGGTACGTTCGGCGGCCAATGTCAGGGCCAGTACCCGCAGCCGGTCGGCGGCCGGGCCGTCGATCTGCTCGTCGTGGAAGATGTCGGCGACATCGCGGCCACTGGCGGACTGCGCCCGCAGCACGCTCACCGCGTCGGCCAACCCAGTCGCCGCCACCGTGGTCCGACCGATCCGCAGCATCACCGCGCTGCCGTGCCGCGCCAGCGCCAGGGTCGCCACGCAGTCACCGGCCAACGCGACGTCGCGTCCGACGATGCGGTCCGCCAGCATCTTCGCCGGGTTGGTGAACAGCTCACGCGCGGCACTGTTGCGCAGCGCCTCGGCGTCGAGCTCGTCGGCAAGCGCACCCAAGTCGGTCGGCGCGGCCGCGCCCTCCAGGGCGTCCAGGATGGCCAGCCCGGCGGCCAGGTAGCGCGGCAGGCCGAACTCCGCCGAGACCGCGATTCGCGGTTCCAGCACGGCGACGCGGCCGGCGGTGGCGTCACGCAGCGGCCCCTCGTAGGGCGCGACCACCACGACCCGCGCGCCGCGGCGTACCCCGGCCGCGGCGGCGGCGACCAGCGCCGGGTCGCCCGGGTCATCGCCCGCGACGATCAGGACGTCCAGCGATCCGATCCAGGACGGGACCTCGGCCGCCACCACCAGCGGTGCGCGCGCCGAATCGCCGCGGGTGGCGGCAAGCAGGCTCCCGGCCGTGGCCGCCGTACCGCGGGTGGACAGCCAGATGATCGTCCGCGGCGGGTAGTCACGGCTCTCGCTGCGGACGGCATCCAAGGCACCCTCATCGACCGTCGCGGCAGTGGCGCGGACCTGCGCGCCGGCCATCGATGCGGCCCACAGTGCGCCGTCGCGGTCAGCCGCTAGCAGGGCCTCGGTGTCATCGAGGTCGACGGTGGAGAAGGAGCCGGAGAACGCGGTCACGGACGCGACTTCTCCGCGGCGGTGACAGTCTCGATCTGCGCGGCGACCCGGGCCACCACCGCGTCCACCGCGGCGGCGTCGGGCGCCTCGACGTTGAGCCGCAGCAGCGGCTCGGTGTTGGAGCTGCGCAAGTTGAACCAGCTGCCCGAACCCAGGTCGACGGTCACGCCGTCGAGGTGGTCCACCGACGACACCTGATCCCCGAAAGACCCGACCACCGCATCCACGCAGGCCTGCGCATCTGCGACGGTGAAGTTGATCTCACCGGACGCCGCGTAGCGCTGATAGTCGGCGGTGAGCTCCGACAGCGGCCGCTGCTGTTCACCGAGCGCGGCCAGTACGTGTAAGGCGGCCAGCATGCCGGAGTCGGCGCCCCAGAAGTCCCGGAAGTAGTAGTGCGCCGAGTGCTCCCCGCCGAAGATGGCCCCGGTCTCGGCCATCAGCCCCTTGATGTAGGAGTGCCCGACCCGCGACCGCAGCGGTGTGCCGCCGCGCTCGGCGACCAGTTCCGGCACCGCATGCGAGGTGATCAGGTTGTGGATCACCGTCGCACCGGGCTCGCGGGCCAATTCGCGGGCCGCCACCAGGCCGGTCACCGCCGATGGCGACACCGGCTCACCGCGCTCGTCGACCACGAAGCACCGGTCAGCATCGCCGTCGAAGGCCAGTCCAATATCGGCGCCTTGCTCGCGCACGAATGCCTGCAGATCCACCAGGTTTGCCGGATCCAGCGGGTTGGCCTCGTGGTTGGGGAAGTTGCCGTCCAGCTCGAAATACAGCGGCAGCAGCGTGATGGCGCCGACCGAACCGAACACCGCCGGCGCGGTGTGCCCGGCCATGCCGTTGCCGGCGTCGACGGCCACGCGCAGCGGACGCAGACCGGAGATGTCGACCAGGGAGTGCAGGAATGCCGCGTAGTCGGCCAGCACGTCGCGGTCGGTGATGTTGCCGCGCGCTCCGTCGCCGACCGGGTCGACACCGGCGATCAGCTCATCGCGGATCCGGCCCAGGCCGGTGTCGGCGCCCACCGGCTTGGCACCGGCCCGGCAGAGCTTGATGCCGTTGTAGGCGGCCGGGTTGTGGCTGGCAGTGAACATCGCACCCGGGCAGTCCAGCGCCCCGGAGGCGAAATAGAGCTGGTCGGTCGACGCCAACCCGATCCGGACCACATCCAGGCCGCGGGCAACCACGCCCTCGGCGAACGCCGCGGACAGCAGTGGCGAACTGTCCCGCATGTCGTGGCCGATCACCACCTGTCGGGCGCCTTCCTCGGCCATCAGCCGGGCAAACGAGGACCCGACCTCGGTGACGAGGGTTTCATCGATCTCCGAACCGACCAGGCCGCGTACGTCGTACGCCTTGATCACACGGTGGACAGCCGCAGCGGGCCGAGACATGGACAGGGCTCCTGACGCAGTGGACTCTTGACGCTCAAGCCTAGCCCGGAACCCGCGATCAGTCCGAAGGGTCTGGCAACACACGCAGGTGGCCACGGCGTCGACCATTGGTCTTGCCGGGCGGGCCGGGCGGTGCCAGCACACCACCACCGGGTCCGGCGGTGGGCGCTCCGCGGGTCGGGGAGTCGACCGGATTGGCCTGTGGGTACCAGCCGTTGGCCGGGGCCGCCCGCCCGGATTCGCGCTCGCGAACTGCTTCGGCAAGCGCGATCAGGTCATCCTCTTCAGGCGAAACCCAGGGGCCGGGGTGGCGGACCAGTTCCCAACCGCGCGGGGCGGTGATCCGGCCTGCATGGTTGAAGCACAGGTCCCAGGAATGCGGCTCAGCGGCAGTCGCCAGCGGGCCGACCACGGCGGTGGAGTCCGAGTAGACGAACGTCAGCGTCGCCACCGCATAGTGCGGACACCCTGGCCGGCAGCAACGACGAGGAACGTTCACGCGGTCGAGGCTATCGTGGCCGCTCGCCCCCGCAGCGCCGGACACGCGCAAGGCGCCGGCACCCTATGCACAACCGTTACCATCTTCTGCGTGATCGCCACGCGTCGCCGCTGGCGCGGCCGCGAAACCCGCGGGCCGCTGTTGCCGCCCACCGTGCCAGGCTGGCGCACCCGCGCCGAACGGTTCGACATGGCCGTGCTGGAGGCCTACGAGCCCATCGAACAACGGTGGAAGCAACGGTTGACGGCGCTCGACGTCGCCGTCGATGAGATCCCGCGGATCGCCGCCAAGGATCCCGACAGTGTGCAGTGGCCCCCAGAGGTGGTCGCGGACGGGCCAATTCCGCTGGCCCGGTTGATTCCAGCCGGGGTGGACGTTCGGGGAAATCCGACACGCGCCCGAATCTTGCTGTTCCGCAAGCCGATCGAGCAACGCGCGAACGACAGCACAGAGCTCGGCGATCTACTGCACGAAATTCTGGTGGCCCAAGTCGCCACCTACTTGGATGTCGAGCCCACCGTCATCGACCCGACGATCGACGACTAGTCCTTTAACTCAGATGATGCCGCGCTTGAGGCGGCGACGCTCACGCTCGGAAAGCCCACCCCAGATACCGAAGCGCTCGTCGTGAGCCAAGGCATATTCCAGGCACTCGCTGCGAACCGAGCAACGCTGGCAGATCTTCTTGGCCTCCCGGGTCGAGCCGCCCTTCTCCGGGAAGAACGCCTCGGGGTCGGTCTGCGAGCACAGGGCGCGGTCCTGCCACTGCTCATTGGTGGCCGTCGCGGGGTCGAACGGGTCAAATTCGTCGTAGTCCTCGGGCTCGGGAACCAGACTCAGATGTGGCCGGCTGGGCATCGCTTCCAGCCCGCTCGGCCCAACCATTTCAGCCATTTCAGCCATTTCGGCACCGGCGTGCGGTGCTCCCCCCATCACGCCCCAAAGGTGCTCATAGGACATGCTCCGCCTCCTCACCTGTAGCGCGATCCTGATATGTCGGCCGAATCGGAAAGATATTGACGATCCCGATTCGAACATGTGATCGAATCTCGGTCTGCGACACCGAAATCGGCTGGCCAACCGGGAAATGACACTAGTGTGATTAGACACGGGTTGATCAGCCCGGTCAAGCCGATTGGCCAAATTCCTTACCATCCCGTGATCGATTTCCAACGTGTCCGAGACCGGCGAGTCCGTGTCATCTACCCCACACCCGCCCCTCGGCGTGTCTTACCGCGCCCCCCGATACAGCGACGACGGCGGTCCGCCACGCCAGCCGCAGCGGCGCCAAAGGTACTGTCGTGCGCTGTGAAGGTCACCGTTCTCGTCGGGGGGGTCGGCGGCGCCCGCTTCCTGCTCGGCGTCCAGAAACTACTGGGTCTGGGCCAATTCGCCGAATCCCCAGCTGGCAACGGGGCCGACGCGCACGAACTGACCGCGGTCGTCAACGTCGGCGACGATGCCTGGATGCATGGGGTGCGCATCTGCCCCGATCTGGACACCTGCATGTACACCCTGGGCGGTGGCGTGGATGCCGAGCGCGGCTGGGGTCACCGGGATGAAACCTGGCACGCCATGGAGGAGTTGGCCCGCTACGGGATGCAGCCGGACTGGTTCGGCCTGGGCGACCGCGACCTGGCCACCCACCTGGTCCGCACCCAGTCGCTGCGCGCCGGTTATCCGCTGACCGAGGTGACCTCGGCGCTGTGCGAGCGCTGGCAGCCCGGAGCGCGACTGTTGCCGGTCACCAACGACAGCTGCGAAACCCACGTCGTCATCACCGATCCAGCCGATGACGCCCAGCGCGCGATCCACTTCCAGGAGTGGTGGGTGCGCTACCGCGCCCAAGTTCCCACCCACGGGTTCGGCTTCGTGGGCGCAGAGAAGGCCACTGCCACACCCGAAGTCGTGGACGCCATCACCGGCGCCGACATCGTGCTGCTGGCCCCCTCCAATCCGGTGGTCAGCATCGGTGCCATCTTGGCCGTTCCGGGTGTCCGCGCGGCGCTGCGCTCCACCGCGGCACCGGTCGTTGGCTACTCCCCGATCATCGCTGGAAAGCCGTTGCGCGGCATGGCCGATGTCTGCCTGAGCGTGATCGGCCTGGATTCCACCTCCCGGGCCGTCGGCGAGCACTACGGCGCCCGCAGCGGAACCGGAATCTTGGACTACTGGCTGGTGCACGAGGGCGAGTCCCCCGACGGATCCGACATCGCCGGTGTGACCGTGCGCGCCGCCCCGCTGCTGATGACCGATCCGGCGGCCACCGCCGAAATGGTCCGCATCGGACTGGAGCTAGCGGAGGTGTCGCCATAAAGGGGCAGGGCGAGCACGGCAGCGCCGCCAAGGTCGAAATCCTGCCGGTGACCGGCTTGGGCGAATTTCGTCCCGGCGACGATCTCGCCGCCGCGCTGGCCCAAGCCGCACCGTGGCTGGCCGACGGGGACGTCGTGGTCGTCACCAGCAAGGTGGTGTCCAAGTGCGAGGGCCGCATTGTGCCGGCGCCGCACGACGCCGAGGCGCGTGATGCGCTGCGCCGCCAACTGGTCGAGGCCGAGGCGGTACGCGTACTGGCCCGCAAGGGCCGCACCTGGATCACCGAGAATCGCCTGGGGCTGGTGCAGGCTGCAGCTGGCGTGGACGGCTCCAACGTCGGCGCGTGCGAACTCGCGCTGTTGCCTGTCGATCCCGACGGCAGCGCCGCCGCGTTGCGCGCCGGACTGGCCGAGCGTCTGGGCGTTCGGGTGGCAGTGTTGATCACCGACACCATGGGCCGCGCCTGGCGGAACGGCCAGATCGACGTCGCGATCGGCGCGTCGGGCCTGTCTGTGCTCAACGGCTACGCCGGGTCCGTCGACCGGCACGGCAACGAATTGGTGGTCACCGAAGTCGCCGTCGCTGATGAACTCGCCGCGGCTGCCGACCTGGTCAAGGGCAAGCTCACCGATGTCCCGGTGGCCGTGGTGCGTGGTGTCGCCAGCCCCGACAACGGTTCCACCGCAGCCGCATTGGTGCGTTCCGGCTCTGAGGACTTGTTCTGGCTGGGCACCGCCGAGGCCATCGAGGTGGGGCGCGGGCAGGCTCAGCTGCTGCGCCGCTCGGTGCGCAGCTTCGCCGCCGAACCCGTTCCGGCGCAACTGATCACCGACGCCATGGCCGAGGCCCTGACTGCCCCGGCGCCGCATCACACCCGCCCGGTCCGGTTCGTGTGGCTGCAGACCCCGAGCGTGCGCACTCGGCTGCTCGATGCCATGGCGCAGCAGTGGCGGTCCGATCTGGCCGGCGACGGCAAAACTCCAGAGGCCATTGACGCTCGGGTCTCGCGTGGCCAGATCCTCTATGACGCACCCGAAGTCGTCATCCCGATCATGGTGCCCGATGGCGCCCACCACTACCCCGACGCCGTCCGCACCGCCGCCGAGCACACCATGTTCACGGTCGCCGTGGGAGCCGCCGTCCAGGGCCTGTTGGTGGCGCTGGCGGTACGTGGCGTGGGCAGCTGCTGGATCGGTTCGACCATCTTCACCCCCGAGTTGGTCCGCACTGAACTGGATCTGCCTCCCGACTGGGAACCCTTGGGCGCCATCGCGGTCGGCTACCCCACCGAGCCACCCGAGCCCCGCGCACCGGCCGATGTCGGCGACCTGCTGGTGCGGCGATGAGTCTGCACGACTCCGCTGTCGCAGCGCTGAGCGCTTGGGCCGCACCCGATTCCGCGCAGGACTCGCTGCGGCACGCGGTACTGGCGTTTCTGGCTGCCCGCCCCGACGCGTGCCGGCGCGAATGCGTTCCCGGCCACATCACCGCATCCACCCTGGTGCTCGACCACACCGGTGAGCTCACGCTGCTCACGCTGCACCCGCGGGTGGGCCGCTGGCTGCAGCTCGGTGGGCACTGCGAGGACACCGACGCCGACATCGTCGCCGCCGCGCTGCGCGAGGCCACCGAGGAATCCGGCATCACCGGCCTGCGACTGGATCCGGCGCTGGCGGCCGTGCACGTGCATCCGGTGACCTGCTCGCTGGGCGTGCCGACCCGGCACCTGGACCTGCAGTTCGTGGCGCATGCGCCCGCGGATGCACAGATCGGAATCAGCGACGAGTCGCTTGCGCTGCGCTGGTGGCCGGTGGACGCGCTACCGCCGGACGCCGACGACGCGCTGGCACATCTGGTGGCGCGGGCCGTCGGGTAGGACCGCCCGCGGGCTCACTGGGAGTCGGTTACCCGCGTCCAGGGTTGGCAGTTCTGCGACTCGAAGGCCTTGACCGTTGCGGGGATGCTCGCGTACATCGGACCGATGGACGTGTTCGTCTGGACCACATGGTCTTTGGCAGCATCGGGTGTGCTGTAGGTGAACCACGAGCACATCGATTCTTGGGTCGGCACGTTGTTGATCCACACGCCGAAAGCCGAACCCGACCCGCCGGTGTGATACAGGCCAGGTGCGATATCGGTGCCGACCGCAAAGACGCCGTTACCCGGAATCGGGTCCAGCGGATCCGCACCTGCCGGTGTCGCCATGGCCCCTGCTGCCACGCACGCGACGACGACCCTCGTGAACATGGCTATGACTATCCACCGTTGACACTGCGCGTATGGCGGAAAAGTTCGAGAAAGGTGCGCCCTGAGCGCAGAGTCAGCGGGAAGCCGGCTCAGACGTCGCTGGAGTAGCGGATACCGCAGTCGGGTATCGACACCCCGGGCCACACCCGTGCCCCGCGCAGCAGCTCGCAGCGGGCTCCGATGTCGGCGCCGTCGCCGATCACCCCGTCGCGGATCAGCGCGCGCGGCCCGATCCGGGCACCGAACCCGATGATCGAGCGTTCGATCACACTGCCGGCCTCGACTTTCACCCCGTCGAAGATCACCGCACCATCGAGGCGGGCGCCCGGGCCGATCTCGGCGCCCCGGCCGACCACGGTTCCGCCGATCAAGACCGCGCCCGGCGCCACCGAGGCACCGTCGTGCACCAGCGACTCGCCGCGCCGGCCGCCCAACGCCGGTGACGGCGCGATGCCGCGCACCAGGTCCGCCGACCCCCGCACGAAATCCTCCGGGGTGCCCATGTCGCGCCAGTAGCTGGTGTCGACGTATCCGCAGACCTTCACACCGTCTGCCAGTAGCGCCGGAAACACCTCGCGCTCCACCGAAACCGGGCGTCCGCGCGGGATGCGGTCGATGACGTCGCGGGACAGCACGTAGCAACCGGCATTGATCTGGTCGGTCGGCGGGTCCTCGGTCTTCTCCAGGAATGCGGTGACCCGTCCGTCGTCGGTGGGCACGCAGCCGAAGGCACGCGGGTCGCCGACGCGGACCAGGTGCAGGGTCGCGTCGGCGCCCTGCTCGCGGTGGTACGCGTGCAGCTCGGTCAGATCGGCCCCGGACAGCACGTCACCGTTGAACACCATCGCGGTGTCATGCCGCAGCTTGGGTGCGACGTTGGCGATACCGCCGCCGGTGCCCAGCGGCTCCTCCTCGGTCACGTAGTCGATCTGCAGGCCCAGCGCGGAGCCGTCGCCGAACTCCTCGGCGAACACCTCCGGCTTATACGACGTGCTGAGGATGACGTGCTCGATGCCGGCGGCGGCGATCCGCGACAGCAGGTGCGTCAGGAACGGTAGCCCCGCGGTCGGCAGCATCGGCTTGGGCGCCGACAGGGTCAGCGGCCGCAGCCGGGTCCCCTTGCCGCCGACGAGGACGACCGCGTCGACTTGGCTCAGTGTCACGGGTGTCCCTTCGTCAATGTGCGGCGGGCGTTGCGCACCGCCAAGTGTGAGCGCACCGCCAGTGCGCCCCGCATGCTCCAGCGCAGCGGGGCCCGCCACCAGCCGGTGTGCCGGTCGGCGAGGTAGGTATAGGTGCTGCGGTGGTGCGCGGCCAGGTTGCGCGCGGGGTCCTTGCCGGTGGCGTGGCCCTTCTGGTGCAACACCTCGGCCGAGGGCACGTAGACGTTGAGCCAGCCGGCCTTGGCCAACCGGTCCCCCAGGTCCACGTCCTCCATATAGAGGAAGTAGCGCTCATCGAAGCCGCCGATCGCGTCGAACGCGGACCGGCGCACTAGCAGGCAGGCGCCCGAGAGCCACCCGACCGACCGCTCGCTGGGCTCCAACCGTTCCTGCCGATAGGCGCGGGTCCAGGGATTGTTGGGCCACACCGGACCGACCACGGCGTGCATGCCGCCGCGGATCAGGCTGGGCAGGTGGCGGGCCGAGGGGTACACCGAGCCGTCCGGTTCCCGGATCAGCGGACCCAGCGTCGCCGCCCGCGGCCACCGGGCCGCCGCGTCCAACAGGGCCTCGATGCTGCCTGGACCCCACTGCACGTCGGGGTTGGCCACGATGACAAATTCGCTGCGTTCCCCGCCCTCGGCGTCCAGCAGGGCCACCCCGGCGTTGACCGCTCCGCCGTAGCCCAGGTTGGACCCGGTATGTAGCAGCCGCACGTTGGGATAGCGCTGCTCAGCTTCCTCCGGTGCACCGTCGGTGGACCCGTTGTCGGCCATCACCACCCGCACCGGACGATCGGTCGCCAGCGACAGCGATGCCAGGAAGCGGTCCAGATGCCAACCCGGCGAATAGGTCACCGTCACCACCGGCAGGGCCTCACTCACGGCGTAGAGGTTATCTGGCCACGGCGGCGGACAGTGCATCGCTCCACCGGCGCAGCGGTGCCAGGCCGGCCCGCGCCGACTCGGCGCCCGACAACGCGGAGTAGGCGGGCCGGGCCGCGGGGCGCGGGTGCACGGCACTGCTGACCGGCCGCACCCGGTCGGGGTCGGCGCCGACCGCGGCGAACACCGCCCGGGCCTGTTCGTAGCGGCTCGCGGCACCGGCGTTGGCGGCATGCAGCACCCGAGCACTCGGTGTTGCGGCGGCCAATACCAGCAGCGCGTCGACGAGATCGCCGACATAGGTCGGCGATCCGATCTGGTCGTCGACCACCTCCACGTCCCCATCGCCGGCGGCCCGTTCGCGCATCACCGCGGCGAAGTCGGAGCCGCCGGTGGCGCCGGTGTAGACCCACGCGGTGCGCACCACCAGAGCATCCGGAGAGGCCGCCAGCACCGCGTTCTCACCGGCCAGTTTGGTGGCGCCGTAGACGGACAGCGGCCGGGTGGCATCGCCCGGCTCGTACGGGCGTGGCGGGGCACCGCCGAAGTCGCCGTCGAAGACGTAGTCGGTGGAGATGTGGATCAGGCGCGCCCCGGCCCGCGCGCAGGCGGCCGCCAGGTGGCCCGGCCCGGCGGCGTTGACGGCGTGGGCACGCTCGGCGTCGGTCTCGGCGGCGTCGACCTGGGTGTAGGCCGCACAGTTGATCAGCACATCCCCGGCCCGCAGGTCGACGGCGTCGACCGCGGCGGCCTTGGTGATGTCGCACTGCGCCGAGCTCAGGGCCAGTACGTCATGGCCTGTCTCGGCGGCGCGGGAAGCTAGAAAAGTACCGACTTGGCCGCCGGCGCCGGTGATCACAATCCGCATGAGTGTCGAGCTTATGCGGCGGCCCCAGCTTCGCCTCTCCTCCGTCGAGACTCCAGCTTCGCCTCTCCTCCGTCGAGACTCGCTAAGCCGGCCGGTCCATGCGGCGGCCCCAGCTTCGCCTCTCCTCCGTCGAGGCTCGCTAAACCGGCCGGGTCCATGCGGCGGCCCCAGCTTCGCCTCTCCTCCGTCGAGACTCGCTAAACGGGCGGTCCATGCGGCGGCCCCAGCTTCGCCTCTCCTCCGTCGAGGCTCGCTAAACCGCCGATCTGGCACGCCGCACTCGGCTACCGCCGATACAGCAGTTACGCAAGTAATCTGAAGTGATGCCTGCGCAACGTGTGGTTCGTGTGATTGCCACGGTGGCAGCCGTCGCCATCGTCCTGGGCACCGGGGTGGCCTGGAGCCAAGTCCGGTCTTTCGAGGACGGGATCTTCCACGTCTCCTCGCTGGCGCTGGGCAACGGCGGATCCGACGGCGCGGTCGACATCCTGCTGGTCGGGATGGACAGCCGCACCGACGCTCACGGCAACCCGCTGACGCCGGAAGAGCTGGCCGCGCTGCGCGTCGGCGACGACGAGGCCACCAACACCGACACGATCATCCTGGTCCGAATCCCCAACAACGGGAAGTCGGCCACCGCGATCTCGATCCCCCGCGACTCCTACGTGGCCGCACCCGGCCTGGACAAAACCAAGATCAACGGCGTGTATGGGGCCACCCGGCTGGAGACCGCCGACGCGCTCGTCGAGTCCGGGATGGACCCGATCCAGGCACAGGCGCGCGGTACCGAGGCGGGCCGCGAGGCCCTGATCAAGACGGTGGCCGATCTGACCGGCGTCACCGTCGACCACTACGCCGAAATCGGACTGCTCGGGTTCGCGCTGATCACCGATGCTCTCGGCGGCGTCGACGTCTGCCTCAAGGAGCCGGTGTACGAGGAGCTCTCCGGCGCGGACTTCCCGGCCGGCTGGCAGCGACTCGGCGGCGCCCAGGCGCTCAGCTTCGTGCGGCAGCGCCACGAACTCCCGCACGGCGACCTGGACCGGGTCCGGCGCCAGCAGACGGTGATGGCCTCGCTGGCGCACCAAGTCATCTCCGGCAAGACGTTGTCCAGTCCCGGCACCCTGTCGCGGCTGCAGGCCGCGGTACAGCGGTCGGTGGTGCTGTCGGCGGGCTGGGACGTGATCGACTTCGTCACCAAGGCCCAAGACCTGGCCGCGGGCAAGGTGGCGTTCGCCACCATCCCGGTGCTCGAGGAGTCAGGCTGGAGCGACGACGGTATGCAGAGCGTGGTGCGGGTCGACCCCGGCCAGGTGGCCGACTGGGTGGCCGGACTGCTGCACGATCAGGACGAGGGCAAGACCGAGCTGTTGGCCTACAAGCCGGAAGAGACCACCGCCAGCGTGCTCAACGACACCGACATCAACGGCTTGGCCGCCGCGGTCTCCGGGGTGCTCAACGCCAAGGGATTCGGCACCGGATCGGTCGGCAACAACGAGTCCGGGCACGTGCCCACCAGCCAGGTGCAGGCTGCCTCGGCCGACGACCCCGGCGCACTGGCGGTGGCCAGGGACCTGGGCGGGTTGCCGGTGGTGTCCAACGAGTCGGTCCCGACCGGCTCGGTGCGCGTCGTGCTGGCCAACGACTACACCGGGCCCGGTTCGGGCATGGGCTCCGGCGGCAGCGGTGTGCAGGCGGCCGCCATCTCCAGCTACGACGACGACGAGGCGCCCCAAATCCCGGTTGCGTCACCGATTCTGACCGCGGGTTCCAACGACCCCCAGTGCGTGAACTAACGTCGCTGAGGTGATCAACCTCAGCTCGGCGATCCTCGATCCGATGATGCGTGCCGACCCGGTGGGGCCACGGATCACCTACTACGACGACGCGACCGGGGAACGTATCGAGCTGTCCGCCGCAACCCTGGCGAACTGGGCAGCCAAGAGCGGTAACCTGCTGCGCGACGAACTCGGCGCCGGCCCGGACAGCCGTATCGCGGTGTTGTTGCCGGCGCACTGGCAGACCGCGGCGGTGCTGTTCGGCGTGTGGTGGATCGGGGCCGAAGTACTGCTCGGCGACGCAGCACCGGACGCCGACATCGCGCTGTGCACCGCCGACCGGCTCGATGAGGCCGACGCAGCGGTGGCCGCCACCGGTGGCGAAGTGGTCGTGCTCTCCCTGGACCCGTTCGGTAAGCCGGCCCCCGACCTGCCGGTGGGCGTCACCGACTATGCGACCGCGGTGCGGGTGCACGGCGACCAGATCATCGTCGAACGCGCCCCCGGGAAAGCCCTGGCCGGATCGTCGGCCGACGAGGTGCTGGCGGCGTGCGAAAAGTGCGCGGCGACACTGGATTTGACGTCGTCGGATCGGGTGTGGTCGACCAAGGACTGGAACAACCCGACCGCGCTGATCGAGAACATGCTGACGGTATTCGCCATGGGAGCGTCACTGGTGCAGGTCGCCAACCCCGACCCCGACCTGCGGGAGCGCCGCCAGGCCAGCGAGAAGGTCACCCGAAACCTGGATTGACGCGATTTCGGCGCGATTGTTCCCGCTCAGCGGGCGCAACCGCGCCGAAATCGCCATACGGCGATACATGCATAAATGCTTATATGCTGATACCCTTACCCGCAAGAACCCGCCGTACGAAAGAGGAGATGACTCATGGCAGTGCAGGGATTGCTGGTGAAAGCGGCGTCGACGGTGTTCACCGGACTGGTCGGGGTAAGCGCCTACGAGGTGGCCCGCCGGGCACTGGCGAAGGCTCCGCTGCATGAGGCAGCGGTGACGGCCACCGAGTGGAGTCTGCGCGGAACCCGGCGCGCCGAAGAGGTCGCCGAGTCGGCACGACTGAAGGTGGCCGACGTGGTGGCCGAGGCTCGGGAGCGGATCGGCGAGGAGGCCACCCCGCCGGCAGCGGCCGTCGAGCACGACCACGACCACTGACCGCCCGCGCCGACGATGGGGAGCGCAGCGATGAACAGCAGCGGCGCCATGGCGACCGTGCCCACCGACGACGAGTTGACCGTCGTGTCCGATGCCGCCGGCCGGATGCGGGTGCAGGTCTCCTGGGTCCGTGGCGATTCACGGCGTGCGGTGGCCGCCGAAGAGGCCGCCGGCCGCGTCAACGGTGTACGTACCGTGCACGCCTATCCGCGGACCGGTTCGGTCGTGGTCTGGTACTCCCCCAAACGCAGTGACACCGCGGAGATCCTCGCGGCGATCGCATCGGCGGCCACCGTCGCCGCCGAACTGATCCCCGCCCGCACGCCGCGCTCGGCCGACGTCAGCAACACCGACGTGCTGCGCATGGTGATCGGCGGCGCGGCGCTGGCACTGTTGGGGATGCGCCGCTACGTCTTCGCCCGGCCGCCGCTGCTGGGACCGAGCGGTCAGCTCGTCGCGACCGGCGCCACGGTCTTCATGGGCTACCCCTTCCTGCGGGGCGCACTGCGCTCGATCCGGTCCGGCAAGGCCGGCACCGACGCACTGGTGACCGCCGCGACCGTGGCGAGCCTGGTGCTTCGGGAGAACGTGGTCGCGCTGACCGTGCTGTGGCTGCTCAATATCGGTGAGTACCTGCAGGATCTGACGCTGCGCCGCACCCGCCGTGCCATCTCGGATCTGTTGCGCGGTAACCAGGACACCGCCTGGGTGCGGCTGGTCGACGGTACTGAAGTGCAGGTGCCCATCGACACGGTGCAGATCGGCGACGAGGTGATCATCCACGACCACGTGGCGATCCCGGTCGACGGCGAGGTCATCGACGGCGAAGCCATCGTGGACCAATCGGCCATCACCGGCGAGACCCTGCCGGTCAGCGTGATCGCCGGGGCGCGGGTGCATGCCGGTTCGGTGGTGGTGCGCGGCCGAGTGGTGGTCCGGGCCACCGCGGTGGGAAACCAGACAGTGATCGGCCGCATCATCAGCCGGGTCGAGGAGGCGCAGCACGACCGCGCACCGATCCAGACCGTCGGCGAGAACTTCTCGCGGCGCTTCGTACCGGCCTCGTTCATCCTGTCGGCGATCACCTTGGTGCTCACCGGCGATGTCCGCCGCGCGATGACGATGCTGTTGATCGCCTGCCCGTGCGCGGTGGGACTGGCCACGCCGACTGCGATCAGTGCGGCGATCGGCAATGGCGCTCGGCGCGGCATCCTGATCAAGGGCGGCTCGCATCTGGAGCAGGCCGGCCGGGTGGACGCGATCGTGTTCGACAAGACCGGAACGCTGACGGTGGGCCGGCCGGTCGTGACCAATATCGTTGCCATCCACAAAGATTGGCAGCCAGAACAGGTGCTGGCCTATGCCGCCAGCTCGGAGCTGCATTCGCGTCACCCGCTGGCAGAAGCGGTGATTCGGTCCACCGAAGAACGCCACATCAGCATCCCGCCGCACGAGGAGTGCGAGGTCCTGGTGGGGTTGGGCATCCGCACCTGGGCCGACGGCCGCACCCTGCTGCTGGGTAGCCCGAACCTGTTGCGCTCGGAGAAGGTCCGCATCTCCAAGAAGGCGGCGGACTGGGTCAATAAGCTGCGCGCGCAGGCCGAGACCCCGCTGCTGCTGGCGGTCGATGGCACCCTGGTCGGGTTGATCAGTCTGCGTGACGAGGTACGTCCCGAGTCGCGCGAGGTGCTTGAGGCGTTGCGTGCCAAGGGAGTTCGTCGCATCGTCATGCTCACCGGGGATCACCCGGAGACCGCGGCAGCGGTGGCGACCGAACTCGGCATCGACGAATGGCGCGCCGAGGTGCTGCCGGAGGACAAGCTGCAGGTGGTCCGCGGACTGCAGGACGAGGGCTACGTGGTGGGCATGGTCGGTGACGGCGTCAACGACGCACCGGCATTGGCCGCCGCGGACATCGGGATCGCGATGGGCCTGGCCGGTACCGACGTCGCGGTGGAGACCGCCGATGTCGCCCTGGCCAACGACGACCTGCGCCGGCTGCTCGACGTCCGGGACCTGGGCGGACGTGCCGTTGAGGTGATCCGGCAGAACTACGGCATGTCGATCGCGGTCAACGCCGCCGGTCTGTTGATCGGCGCCGGCGGCGCGCTGTCACCGGTGCTCGCGGCGATCCTGCACAACGCGTCGTCGGTAGCCGTCGTCGCCAACAGCTCGCGGTTGATTCGCTACCGGCTGAGCGCCGAGGCGGCGACGCAGATGGCGTCCGTGCCGTCCGTGCCGTAATCTGTCTCCCGTCCCGACTGTTCCTGTCGAGCACCACCACCAGCTCCAGGGCAGTCGGGACTTAGCGTCGGTAGGCGCAACAGGTCTTTGCAGCCTTTAACAGCCACAGCCCTCGCCGCGCCAGGAGCGGAAGCCCTGCCACACCGACACTGCGGCCACCCCCAGACCGATCAGCGGGTCCAGCCACCAACCGCCGGACCACTGGGTGGTGATAGTCAGACCGACCAGCACCGCGGCGGCCTGGATCGCACACAGATAGTTCTGCACTCCCTCACCGACGGTAGCCGCCGAGCCCAGCCGCGTGCCGAGCCGTCGCTGGGCCCGGCCCAGCATCGGCATCACCAGCACGGCCGCCGCGGTGACCGCGATGCCGATGGCGCTGCCTTCGCTGCGGTGGTCGCCGACAAAGTGGCGTACCGATTCCGCGGCGATATAGGGGGCGTTGATCCAGAACGAGATCGCCACGCCGATCTGAGCGCGTCGCTCCGCTGTTTCGGACAGTGTGCGGGCGCCGGTGAATCGCCAGATCACCACGGCCCCGGCCAGCGCCTCGGGAATGGCACCCAGCGCCCAGCCGGTCAGGGCGATCGAACCGGCGGCCAGACCCTGCCACAAGCCCACCACGCCTTCGATTCCCACGAGGACCAGGCTTACCCAGGCAAGCCGGCGGGCCCAGGTCGCTGCGCGGTGCCAACCCCCATCGCGAACGACGGGAACGCCGTGATCATGCCCAGCGTGATCGTGATCGTGGTCGTGGTGCCCGATGGTCGTGCCCGGGGCGTCGATCACCGGATCGGCGATGCCCGCTGCGGGGCCCACGACGCTACTGTCCACACAAAAAATGTTACCTGGCGTTTCGGTGAGGCAGCCGTCGCAGCGCCGGCGCCTCAGGCGGCACTCAGCTGTTGGAGTCCACCTTGACGACGCGGTCGTTGCCGCGGTCGGCGACGTAGACATTGCCGCGTTTGTCCACGGCGACGTCCAACGGGGCGTTGAGTCCGGTGAATGGCAGCACCACCGGGATCGCGGCATCGGCAGCCAGTTTCACGACCTTGTTGCGGTTGTGCTCGGTGACGTAGACGTCGCCGGCTTCGTCCACCGCGATGCCCCACGGCGCGACGATCCCGGCGAAGGGCAGCACCACCTGTTCGCCTGAGGCGGCCAGTAGCTTGAGCACCCGGTTGTTGGCAGTGTCGGTGACGTAGACATTGCCGACGGAGTCGACCGCCACCCCGTCGGGCTTGTTGAGGCCGACGAACGGCACCGTGGTCTGGGTATTGGTGACGGTGTCCAGACGCAGCACGACGTCGTTGCCGCGATCGGCGACATAGACGTTGCCGCCATCGGAGTCCACCGCCACCCCGTCGGGGTCGTCCAGGCCGGCGAACGGCAGCACCGTGTGAGTCTCGGAGTCCGCGCTGAGCTTGACCACCCGATTGTTGACATCGGAGAAGTACACGTTGCCGATGCTGTCGACCGCCACGCCGCGCGGCTGGTACTGGTCGCTGAAGGGCACCACCGTCGAGGCGGCCGAGTCGGCGGCCAGGCGCACCACCCGGCCGTGGATGCCTTCACTGCTGACGTAGACGTTGCCGTCGCCGTCCAGCGCCACCCCACCCGGTGAGAGCCGGAAGTCCAGGTCGGTGAACGGCAGCACGTCCTGCGGGGGTGCCGCCACCGGCGTCGCCGACGAAGGCTCCGACACCACGTGCCCGATGCCGGCGACGACGGTGACCGCGGCAAGCGCCGCGGCCGCCACCAGCACCGGCTTGCCGGGCAGCCGCCACCGTCGAGACGGGGTGGGGATGACCGTGGTCGGAGTCTGCAGGTCGTTGCGCAGCAGGGGTGACATCGGGAACGGCGCCGGGGCCGGCCCACCCAGTCCGGAGCCCAAGACGGCACCGAATCCGATGTCGGTCGGCGCCCATCCGGCTCGGCTCACGCCGGCCGACGTCGCACCGCCACCTCGGCCCTCGGATCGGGGCTCGGGTTCCAGGCCGCCGGGCAGATGCAGGGCGGGCTCGCCACGCCGCAGGATCCGCGACACCTGGTGGCGTTCGGGCTCGGTCAGCGCCTGGTAGGCGGCGGCGGCGAGCTCGCCGGCGCTGCTGTAGCGCTCCTCGGGCTTGCGGGCCAACCCGCGGGCCAGCACCGCGTCGATGGCCACCGGAACGCGCCCCGGGCGCAGCTTGCTCGGTTGCGGAGGCTCGGCGGTGCGGCGTTCTTCGATCGCCTCGTCGACGGTGTCGGCGGAGAACGGGCACACCCCGCTGAGTGCCTCGGCCAACACCGCGGCCAGCGAGTAGATGTCGGCGAGATGCGTGACCTGTTCGCCGGTCAGACGCTCGGGCGCCATGTAGGCCAGGGTGCCGACCGCCGGCTTGGCCGCTGCGCCCGGTTCGGCGATGGCCGCGGCCACCCCGAAGTCCATCAGATACGCCGCGTCATCAGCGGTGAGCAGGATGTTGTCGGGCTTGACGTCGCGGTGGACGACAAAGGCGTTATGGGCCGCGTCCAGGGCCGCGGCGACCTGCCGCACGATGGCCACCGCCCGCGGCGGGCTCAACGGACCTCCGTCGGCCAACGCGGTGGCCAGGTCGGTACCGTCGATCAGGCCGGTCTCCAGGTAGAGCACGTCGTCGATCTCGCCGTAGGCGCGGATCGGCACCACATGGGGCTCGGTCAACTGCCCGGCGGCTTCGGCCTCGTCCTCCAGCCGGCTGCGGAACGCCTCGTCGGCGGAGAGCGACTCGGAGATCAGCTTGAGCGCCACCGTCTCGTCGTTGCGGGTGTCCTCGGCTCGGTAGACCTCACCTACGACGCCGTGGCCGAGCAACCGCCCCAATTGGTAGGGGCCGAATCGCGATCCGGTCCGCGAACCCGGCGCGGGATTGTTCACCGACGACGCTCCCTTCGACCACAGTGCCGCGCACTGCGGCGAAAGATTGGCTACCAGACTAACCGGCGCCGATGCCGCAAACGGTCACGAGATCGCGTTGACCGCCGTCTGGAGCCTGGATTTGAAGGACGGCGGCAGTGGAATGAAGCCGTACTGGTCCAGCCTGTCCTGGCCTGGACCGATCGCAGCCTGCAGGAACGCCTTGACGGCCGTGCCGGTGGCGGCGTCGGGGTATTTCGAGCAGACCACCTGGTAGGTCGCCGACACGATCGGGTAGGCACCCTGTTCGGCGGGCCGGTAGAGGGACGCCGTGTCCAGCACCAGGTCGTTGTCGGGGTTCGCGTCGGATACGAATCGCGCCCCAGCGATCGTCTTGCCGACCGATTCGGCGGAGATCGCCACCGGTGCCGAGCCGGCCGCGGTGGCGATCTGAGCCATGGGTAGCTGTTTGCCGACCGCGAACGCCCATTCGTTGTAGGTGATAGATCCGTCGGTGGTCTGCAGCGCCGCCGCGGCACCGTGGCTGCCGGTGGCGCCCTCGCCGATGCCGCCGTTGAACACGTCGCCGCCGCCGGCGTACCAGGCTCCGTCTGAGGTGACGTCGAGGTACTTCTGGAAACTGGCGGTGCTCGGTGACCGGTCGCTGCGGTACACCACATGGATGGGCAGCGCGGGCAGCGCGACGCCGACGTTGAGCGCCTTGATCGCGGGGTTGTCCCAGCTACCGATACTGCCGTTGAAGATCTTCGCCAGGGTGGGCCCGTCCAGGTTGAGGCTGCTCACCCCGTTGATGTGATAGGTGACGGCGATCGGACCGAACACCAGCGGCAGGTCCCAGGCCGGCGCGCCGCATCGCTCCGCGGCGCGTTCCGGCTGCGACTTGGCGACATCCATGGCCACCTCGGAGCCGGCCAGGTCGATCTCGTTGGCGATGAAGTCATCGACTCCGGTGGCGGAGCCGTTGGCGTTGTAGACCAGCGCCCGCCCGGGACAGGCCCGGGAATAGGCGTAAGCGAACTGCTCGATCGCGTTGGCCTGGGCGGTCGAGCCGCCGGCATGCAGTTCCTGCTTGCCCCCGCAGTCCACGCCTGCCGCCGGGTCCTCGGCGGACACCAATTGAGCAGAGCCACCGCCGCAGGCCGAAACCGTCAGTGCGCCAACAACCAGCAGGGCCGGCAGCACGGTCGATCGGCCGAATTTCACAGGACGAGACTGTACCGCTACTGCTGCCTCGCGGGCCTAGTACCGTCGGTTTCACCACGGGCGGGGTGAAGCGATCGCCGGCGGCGCTCACACGAACTGCCAGGCAGCCCGCGCGATCGCCAACTCTTCATTGGTCGGAACCACCAAGACAGTGGTGCGCGATCCGTCGGCCGAGATGATTCGGGCGCCCTTGCCGGTGCGGTTGCGTTCGGGGTCCACGACGATGCCCAGCCCGTCCAGGCCGGCGAGCGAGTCCTCACGCACGCTGGGCGCGTTCTCCCCCACTCCGGCGGTGAAGGCGATGGCGTCGACTCGACCGAGCACGGCCAGGTAGGCGCCGACGTATTTGCGCAGCCGGTGAATATAGACGTCGTAGGCCAGCCCGGCGGCCTCGCCCAGCGCGCCGCCGGCCTCCCGCTGCTCCAGCAGTTCCCGAAAGTCGTTGACCCCGGACAGCCCTTTGAGCCCAGAGCGGCGGTTCAGCAGCTCGTCGAGCTCATCGACACCCATCCCGGCGGTGCGGTTGAGGTGGAACAGCACGCCCGGGTCGATGTCACCGCTGCGGGTCCCCATCACCAGACCCTCCAGCGGGGTCAGACCCATCGAGGTCTCGACGGCCACCCCGCCTTGCACCGCCGAAGCCGACGCCCCATTGCCCAGATGCAGCACGATGATGTTCAGCTCGCCGGGGTCACGGCCCAGTACGGCGGCAACCTCACCGGAGACGTACTCGTGTGAGGTGCCGTGGAATCCGTAGCGGCGGACGCCGTATCGGGTCGCGACGTCGTGGTCGACGGCATAGTTGGCCGCGGCCGCCGGCAGGGAGTGGAAGAACCCGGTGTCGAACACCGCCACGTGTGGGACGTCGGGAAAGTCGGTGCGGGCCACTTCGATCCCGATCACGTTGGCCGGATTGTGCAGCGGCGCGAGCTCGGCCAGCCGCGCCACCTCGGCCACCACCGCATCGGTGATCAGTGTGGGTGCGTGGAACAGATTGCCCCCGTGCACCACCCGATGCCCCACCGCGCGGACGGCGGCCAGGTCAATGACGGAGTCGACGAGCTGCCGGTGGATCAACCGCAGACCGGCGGCGTGGTCGGCCACCGGACTGTCGGCCTCCCCGATCTGCTCCACCAGTCCGGACAGCAGCGCGGTCCCGGCCACCGGGTCGACCAATTGGTATTTGATCGATGACGAGCCGGAGTTGAGCACCAGCACCAGACCGGACGCGGCTTTGGTCACGAAGTCACTCCCTGCGCCTGGATCGCAGTGATGGCCACTGTGTAGACGATGTCGTCGACCAGCGCACCGCGGGAGAGATCGTTGACGGGCTTGGCCAGTCCCTGCAGCACCGGACCGATTGCGATCGCACCGGCACTGCGCTGCACCGCCTTGTAGGTGTTGTTGCCCGTGTTGAGGTCGGGGAACACCAGCACGGTGGCCCGCCCCGCCACCGGCGAATCCGGCATCTTGGCCGCGGCCACTCCCGCGTCGACCGCGGCGTCGTATTGGATCGGACCGTCGGCGAGCAGATCGGGGCGGCGCTGGTGCACCAATTGTGTTGCGGCACGGACCTTATCCACGCCGGCGCCGGAACCGGACTCACCGGTCGAGTAAGACAGCAGCGCGACTCGGGGCTCGATGCCGAAGGCGGCCGCGGTGGCCGCCGAGGAGATGGCGATGTCGGCGAGTTGCTCGACCGTCGGATCGGGCACCACCGCGCAGTCGCCGTAGGCCAGCACCCGGTCGGACAGGCACATCAGGAACACACTGGACACCGTGGACACCCCGGGCGCGGTGCGGATGATCTCGAACGCCGGCCGGATCGTGTGGGCCGTGGTGTGCACCGCACCCGATACCATTCCGTCGGCGATCCCCAGATGCACCATCATGGTGCCGAAATAGGAGATGTCGCGCATGATCTCGCGGGCACGGTCCTCAGTGACGCCCTTGTGCGCGCGCAGCCGGGCGTATTCGGCGCCGAAGGTGTCCCGCAGGTCGCTGGCCTCGGGGTCGATCACCCGCGCGGCATCCAGGTCCACGCCGAGCTCAGCGCCGCGCTGACGCACCGCGCCTTCCACGCCGAGCAGGGTCAGGTCGACGATCCCACGGGACAGCAACCGCCCGGCCGCCAACAGGATCCGGTCGTCGGTTGCTTCCGGCAGCACGATGTGGCGACGGTCGGCTCGGGCCCGTTCCAGCAGCCGGTAGGAGAACATCTGCGGGGTGATCACGCTCGATGCCGGCACCCGGATCCGCTCGACCAGCTCGGCGCCGTCGATGTGCTCGGCGACCAGGGCAAGCGCGGTGTCGATCTTGCGCAAGGCACCGACGGTGATCCGCGAGCCGGTGTGCGAAACCTTTTCGGCGGTGTCATAGGTGCGGTGGCTGGTGGCGATCAGCGGCAGCGTGGGCCGCAGACCCTTCACCAATTTATCGATGGCCGGGTGCGGTAGCAGGCCCCCGTTGAGGATGATCCCCGCCAGGGATGGGAAGCCCTGTGCCTCATGGGCGTTCACCAAGGCCAGCAGTACGTCGGAGCGGTCAGCCGGCACGATCACGACCTGACCCTCGGACAGCCGATCGAGAATGTTCTCAGCGGTCATGCCACCGACCATCACGCTGAGAGCTTCGCGGCGCAGCAACTCCGGGTCACCGCTGTAGACGCTGCCTTCCAGCGCGGTGCAGAGTTCGGCCATGGTCGGCGCCGACAGCAGCGCCACCTCCGGAACCGCGAACGCCGGAACATCGGCTCCGCCCAGGCGCGCCGAGATCGCCTGGGTGACTTCGGCCAGCCGGTCCGGGTCGCAACGGTTGGCGATCACCGCTGCCGGATGGGCATGTACCGCGGCCACTTCGGTCAGGCAGCGCTCGGTGATGTCGGCGATGGCCTGCACGTCGCGGTTGTGGCCGTTGATCGCCAGCACCAGTGGGGCCCCCAGGTTCACCGCGACGCGGGCGTTGAAGCTCAACTCGCTCGGGTTGACGACGTCGGTGTAGTCGCTGCCGACCACCAGTACGGTGTCGCAGTGCCTAGCGACCTCGTGGAATTGCGCGACGATCTCGCCCAGCGCCGCCTCTCGGTCGGCGAAGACCTGTTGGTAGGTCACGCCACGGCAGGCACTGTGGTCGTCGATGGTGGCGGTGGCATGGGCGAGCAGCAGTTCGAGTTGCCCGTCGGGCTCGTCCAGGGATCGTACGACCGGCCGGAAGACGCCGACCCGGGCGGACGACGCGGCCAGAAGGTGCAGCAGGCCCAGCGCGAGCACGGACTTGCCGGAGCCGCCCTCGGCGGCGGCGAGGTAGATGCTCGACGTGCCGGCGTTACCTTCGGACATCGGCTCAGGCCAAGGCGATCCGGTCGATCGCGGAGCTCAGTCGCGCCACTGTCCCCTCGATATCGGCCAACTTGTCCAGGCCGAACAGCCCAATCCGGAAGGTGCTGAATGTCGCCGGTTCGTCGCATTGCAGCGGCACTCCCGCTGCGGTCTGCAGGCCTTGGGCCAGAAACTTTCGCCCGCTGCGGATGCCGGGGTCGGTGGTGTAGCTGACCACCACGCCGGGTGCTTCGAAGCCCGGTGCGGCCACGCTGGGGAAGCCGCGTTCGGCCAGCAGCGCACGGACCTTGCGCCCCAGCGCGAACTGCTGCTCCCGCACGGCGTCGAAGCCCCGGTCGCGGGTCTCAGCCATGGCATCGCAAAGGCTGCTGATCACGCCGGTCGGCATGGTCGCGTGGTAGGCGTGGCCACCGTTCTCGTAGGCCATCATGATCTCGCGCCACTTCTTCAGGTCCAGCGCGAAGCTGGTGCTCTGGGTGCGCTCCATGACCTCCAGTGCGCGGTTGGACAGGCCGACCATGGCACAGCCCGGCTCGGCACTCCAGTCCTTCTGTGGCGCGGTCACCAGTACGTCCACCCCGAGGGCCGCCATGTCCGCCCAGACCACGCCGGAGGCGATGCAGTCCAGGACGAACAGGCCGCCGACCGCAGCCGTCGCCGTGCCGATGCGCGTCAGGTAGTCGTCGGGCAGCAGGATTCCGCTGGCGGTTTCCACGTGCGGAACGCACACTACCGCCGGCCGGATCCGCGCGATCGCCTCCTCGACCTCCTCGATGGGAGCGGGAGCGAAGGGCGCCTGGTCACCGTCACCGGTCGGACGGGCCTTGAGCACGGTGACCCGGTCGGTGATGCGGCCGATCGCAAGGATCTGACTCCACCGGTAGCTGAAGAAACCGTTCCGGACGACGAGCACGTCGGCGTCGTTAGCGTACTGGCGTGCGACCGCTTCCATGCCGCACGTTCCGTTGCCGGGCAGGACGACCGCCGCGTCGGCGTGGTACACCTCGCGCAGCATCGTCGAGACCTCGTTCATGACGTCCTGGAAGCGCGCGGACATGTGGTTGATGGCCCGGTCGGTGTAGACGACGGAGTACTCCAGCAATCCGTCAGGGTCGACGTCGGGAAGAAGTCCTGGCATGAAGCCTCTCCTAGGTGGGGCGGACAGCGCCGATTGCCAATCTTAGGGCTGTCGCATTTGTGCGTTCACCGATGCGCGCGAACGGCTTCAGCCGATCTCGACATCGGATATGTTGCGGCCGCCGAGCCACAGGCCCAGCGCTTCTGCGGTGCCACGGACAACGGTGCCGCGGCCACGGGGCCGTCCGATCCCGTTGGTGGGTTCGACCCGATACCGGAGCAGGGTCGGCTGCAGCTTCTGCGCGGTCAGGCTCACTCCCTCGGCCAGGATCGCGGCCTCTTCAACCGGCGGGATCTCGCGGCTACGTCCTAGCCCGCGCAGCACATCCTGGTGATGCATCGCCAAGTCGCCCAGTAGCAGCCCGGCCACCGCGCGATCAGGTACCTGTGCCCAGCGCCGGGCGGCGGCGATCAATTCGGCCCGGTCGCGGCCACGTCCTGCCCTGACGACTTCAGCGTTGATCTTGTGCAACCGCCACGGGGCACGCAGGTATCTGCCGATCTCGGAGGTACCGATCAGGTGGGCCAGCACGTCACGCGGCGACCACTGGGTACACAAAGTGGTGCCGTGATCGAATTCAGCGTCCGTGAGCCCATCGACCGTGTCGACGAACGCATGCCGCGCCGCGCGGACGATGTCGATCCGGTTTGTCATCGCCCCGGCGTCAGCGCAGGAGGTGTCGGCTCATAACGACGCGCTGGATCTGGTTGGTGCCCTCATAGATCTGGGTGATCTTGGCGTCACGCATCATCCGCTCCACCGGGAAATCAGTGGTGTAGCCCGCCCCACCGAACAACTGCACCGCATCAGTGGTGACCTCCATGGCCACATCGGAGGCAAAACACTTGCTGGCTGCGGAGATGAAACCCAAACCGGTCTCACCGCGCTCAGCCCGCGCCGCCGCCGAATACACCATCAACCGGGCAGCCTCCAGCTTCATCGCCATATCAGCCAACATGAACTGCACACCCTGGAAGGTGCTGATGTTCTTGCCGAACTGCTTGCGATCCTTGGTGTACTCAATCGCCGCATCCAACGCACCCTGGGCGATACCCACGGCCTGCGCACCGATGGTCGGCCGTGTGTGATCCAGCGTCCGCAACGCGGTCTTGAATCCGGTGCCGGGCTCCCCGATGATCCGGTCGCCGGGAATCCGGCAGTTCTCGAAATACAACTCGGTGGTGGGTGAGCCCTTGATACCGAGCTTGTGCTCCTTGGGCCCGATCGTGAAGCCCTCGTCGTCGATGTGCACCATGAACGCCGAGATGCCGTTGGCGTCCAGATCCGGGTCGGTCACCGCCATCACCGTGTACCAACTGGACTTGCCACCGTTGGTGATCCAGCACTTGGACCCGTTGAGGATCCAGTCGTCCCCATCGGCCTTCGCCCGAGTCCGCATCGCCGCGGCGTCACTGCCCGCCTCACGCTCGGAGAGCGCATAGGACGCCATCACCTCGCCGGCCGCCAAGCCCGGCAGCACCTGCTGTTTGAGTTCCTCCGAACCCGACAGGATCAGACCCATCGTGCCCAGCTTGTTCACCGCCGGAATCAGCGACGACGACGCACACACCCGAGCGACCTCTTCGATCACAATGCACGCCGCCACCGAATCGGCACCCTGGCCGCCGTACTCCTCGGGCACATGCACCGCGTTGAAACCCGACGCATTCAGCGCCGCCAAGGCCTCCTCCGGAAACCGGGCCTGCTCATCAACATCCTTGGCGTACGGAGCGATCTCCTTCTCCGCCAACGCCCGAATCGCCGCCCGCAACTCATCGTGCTCCTCGGGCAACTTGAACAGGTCGAACGACGGATTCCCGGCCCACCCAGCCATCACAGCCTCCTAAGCTACTCGCCGGTAACTTTACCTTGAAGCATCGCGTCCTTCGCAAGCACGCTCTGGGCCAGCTGGTCTTGAAAAGACTCCATACGGGCCCGCAACGCGGCGTCGGATGAGCCCAGAATACGCACTGCGAGCAAACCTGCATTGCGTGCGCCGCCGATAGAAACGGTGGCCACGGGCACGCCGGCAGGCATCTGCACGATTGACAGCAAAGAATCCATGCCGTCCAGGCGGGCCAGCGGAACGGGCACCCCGATCACCGGCAGCGGTGTGGCCGAAGCCACCATCCCGGGCAGGTGGGCGGCACCGCCCGCCCCGGCGATGATCACCTCGATACCGCGGCCGGCGGCGTCGCGGGCGTAGTCGAACATCCGCTGCGGGGTGCGGTGCGCCGAGACCACCCCGACCTCGAACGGGATCTCGAACTCAGCCAGCGCCAGGGCCGCTTCTTCCATCACCGACCAGTCGCTGTCACTGCCCATGATCACGCCGACCCGGGGACCGGGCTTGTGCTCACTCATGCGGATCCCATCCATCGCTCCATTCCCCGTGCGACAACCAGTGTGCCGCGCTTTCGGCCCGCTCGCGCAGGTTCGCCGAGTCCTTGGTGTCTTCACCCAGGAGGTTGATGTGGCCGATCTTGCGGCCAGCTCGTTCTTCCTTGCCGTAGAGGTGGACTCGGGCATCTGGATAGCGCGCGAAGAGGTGGTGCAGCCGCTCGTCCATAGTCATCGTCGGCGTTCGCGGGGCGCCCAAGACATTGGCCATCACGGTCACGGCCGCCACCGGTGTGGTGGCACCGAGCGGATAGTCCAGCACCGCACGTAGATGCTGTTCGAACTGGCTGGTGGCCGCACCGTCCATGGTCCAGTGCCCCGAGTTGTGCGGTCGCATCGCCAGCTCATTGACCAGCACCTGCCCGTCGGCGGTTTCGAACAGCTCGACCGCCAGCACCCCGACCACACCCAGCTCATCGGCCAACCGCAGCGCCAATTGTTGTGCAGCAGCAGCTGTTTCGTCCAACAGATCGGGCGCGGGAGCGATCACCGTCACGCAGATTCCGTCTTCTTGGACGGTCTCGACCACCGGCCACGCCGCGCCCTGGCCGAACGGTGAGCGGGCCACCAGCGCCGAGAGTTCCCGGCGCATCGCGACCCGCTCTTCGGCCAGTACCGGCACGCCTGCGGCCAGATAGTCCGTGACGACCGCCCGGGCCTGGTCCACGTCGTCGACGAGGGACACCCCGCGCCCGTCGTAGCCGCCCCGGGCCGCCTTCACCACCATCGGGCCGCCGGTCACCGCGGCGAAGTCGTCGAGGTCCTCGGGCGTCTCGATCGCGGCGAACCGCGGCACCGGCGCTCCCAGCTCCGCCAGCTTGCGGCGCATCACCAGCTTGTCCTGGGCGTGCAGCAGCGCCGCCGGCGGAGGCGCGACGTTGACGCCCTCGGCGATCAGCTGTTCCAGCAGCTCGCCCGGGACGTGCTCGTGGTCGAAGGTGAGCACGGTGGCGCCGGCGGCCGCCCGGCGCAGGTCGTCGAGGTCGGTGTGCGATCCGATCACCACGTCTGGGGTGACCTGGGCGGCCGGCTCGTCAGCCGCCGCGGCCAGCACTCGCAGCCGCTGCCCTAGCGCGATCGCGGCCTGATGAGTCATCCGCGCCAGCTGACCGCCGCCCACCATGGCGACTAGGGGGCTGCGTCCGCCCGCGGGCGGCGTGGTGGTTGGGGGGTTCGACACGGGCAATATCGTGTCACGTCGGCGCCGCGGCGATCGCAAGTGCGGCGCAGCGAGGTCGTTACGCAGTCGTTAGGCGCGGATGGGGCCGAGTCCGTACACTGGCAACTTGTGTCTTTTACCGACGCCACGATTGCCCGCCTGCCGCGGGTGATCCGTCCGCTGGCCGAACGCCATCATGAGCTGATCAAGTTCGCCATCGTCGGCGCGACCACATTCCTGATCGACTCCGCGCTGTTCTACACCCTCAAGCTCACGATCCTGTCGCCTAAGCCCGTCACGGCCAAGGTCATCTCGGGGATCGTCGCGGTGATCGCCTCCTACATCCTCAACCGGGAGTGGAGCTTCAAGGACCGCGGCGGCCGGGAGCGTCACCACGAGGCGCTGCTGTTCTTCGGGGTCAGCGGCGTCGGCGTGGTGTTGTCCATGGCGCCGTTGTGGTTCTCCAGCTACGTGCTTGGGCTGCGGGCGCCGATGGTGTCGTTGACCATCGAGAACCTCTCGGACTTCGTCTCGGCCTACATCATCGGCAACCTGCTGCAGATGGCGTTCCGGTTCTGGGCGTTCCGCCGCTGGGTCTTTCCCGACGAGTTCGCTCGCAGCACCGACGCCGCCCTCGACGCCACGATCGAGACCGGCGCGCTCGCCGAGGCGATCGAAGACGCCCTGGAGGGCAGCCCGGACACCGGCGTGGTGACGCTGTTCCGGCGTCCGGCCCGTCATCAGCCGCCGGCGGACGGTCTGTCGAAGACTTCGTGATAGAGGAGTGTGTGGACCCGCTCCACGCGCGGAATGTCGTAGAACTCCAAGGGCTCCTGTGACGCCGACTCGATGATCAGCGTCCCGGTTCGCAAGATCCGGTCGATGAACCCATGCACGAACTCCACGCTGTTGATCCGCGCCAAGCCGATGTCGATTCCGCTGCGGGTCAACAACCCGCGCCGAAACATCACGCGTCGGTCGGTGACCACAAAATGCGTGGTCAGCCAACTCAGGAACGGCCAGAGTGTCAGCCAGCCGAATACCACCAGCCAGATCGCCCAGATCACCCCGAAGACGACGTTCTTGGCAGTCGGATCCCAGGCCCGCGTGTTGATGAACCCGGCGGCGAACGCGGCGCAGGCGGTGACCAGCAACAGCGCCAGCACCGGCAGAATCAGGCGCTTGACGTGCGGGTGCCGGTGCAACACCACCTGCTCGTCTTCGGCCAGCACGTTCTCCGGGTAACCCACGGCCGAGTCCTAGCCGGCGGGTCGGAGTCGGGTGACGTCGCCGGCCGACACCGTGACGGTGCCATCCCCGGTGTTGATCACCAGGCGGCCGGTGTCGTCGATGGCCTCGGCGACGCCCTCCACGCGTTGGCTGCCGGGCATGTCGGCGCGCACCTGGGCCCCCAGGGTGCAGCTGTGTCGCCGGTAGTCCGACACCAGTGCGTCGTCGGCTCCGCCCACCGCACGCCAGGCCGCAACCCTAGTTGCGAGGTGACGAAGAACCTTGTCGGCCCACAGGTTTCGGTCAACCACCGCAACTCCGAGCATGGCCAGCGACACCGCCGCGGGATCCGGGGCCTCCTCGGCGGACATGGTCACGTTGAGCCCGAGCCCTACCACGATCACCTGCTTCGGCGCGGCCACCTCGGCCAGAATGCCTGCCAGCTTGCCGTCTCCCCCGATGACGTCGTTAGGCCACTTCAGGCCAACCTGCAGGCCCGAAACTTCGGCGATGGCATCGGCGACCGCAACACCGGTGGCCAGAGTCAGCCAACCCCAACCCGACGTCGGCACGGTGTCTGCGGCGACCCCCACCGACAGTGAGAGCTGACTGCGCGCCGGGGCGCTCCAGTGTCGACCGTGACGCCCGCGGCCGGCGGTCTGGTGCTCGGCCAGCAGCACCGCTCCGGCGATGTCTTCTCCCGCTGCGGCGCGGGCCAGCAGATCGGCGTTGGTGGAACCGGTGTTCTCGACGGCATCTACGACGCGCCACGGACCGTTCGGCCCGGTCAGACCATCCCGCAGAGCGGTCACATCCAGCGGCGGCCGTGGCACAAGACTCATTTCGCCAGCTTACTCACCAGCGCGGCAGCCACACCGGTTGAAACGCCCGACGCGCGGGTAATCGGACGGGTGGAGGAGATGATCGACATGGTCACCAGGGGATTGTTGACGAGGCGAATTCACCGCCGCCACAGCGCACAATCGGTCGCTGTGTCGTTGGCCAGCCGATTCGTCGTCAAGAACCTGGTGCGCGCGTGGGCAGTCCGGCCGGACTTGGCGTGGCCGCTCGGATCGGTCGATCGGCTGGCCGGCATGGTGCCGCACCGGCAGGCAGCGCACGTCGAGCGCGTACGTCTGGGTTGCTGTGTCGCCGAACGGATTCAGGCGGCAGGCACCTCAACGCAGCGAGTCATCCTTTATCTGCACGGCGGAGCTTTTCTGACCTGCGGACTCAATACCCATCGTTCACTGGCAACTCGATTGTCCCGAACGGCCGATGCCAGCGTTCTCAACGTCGACTACCGAATGTTGCCCGCGCACCGGATCGCTGACGCCGTCGACGACGGCCTGAGCGGGCTGC
>Ga0182738_1001329_pt1 | contig 31116 bp, 30 predicted proteins | sample eDN5th30CBELigMG_FD_128876 | JGI IMG/M metagenome (GOLD analysis project Ga0182738, IMG submission 128876) | Enriched Miracle-Growth compost microbial communities from Emeryville, California, USA - eDNA 5th pass 30_C BE-Lig MG (version 2)... ...
GCCATCACGCGTGCCCCTCGTTGTTCTCGTCGTCGAACAGCGGCCGGATGCCGCGTGCAGCCTGGATCTCGTCGTTGCTGGTGCCGGCGGCCACCATCGGCCACACCTGCGCGTCAGCGCCGACGATGAAGTCGATCACCACCGGCCGGTCCGTGACCGCCCGCGCCTGATTGATCACGTCTTCGACGTCTTCCTCACGCTCGCAACGCAAGCCGACACAGCCCAGTGCCTCGGCCAGCATCACGAAGTCGGGGATGCGGTGCGAGTGGGTGGCCAGGTCGGTCTGGCTGTAGCGCTCCCCGTAGAACAGGGTCTGCCACTGCCGCACCATGCCCAGGTTGCCGTTGTTGATCAACGCAACCTTGATCGGGATGCCCTCGATCGCGCAGGTGGCCAACTCCTGGTTGGTCATCTGGAAGCAGCCGTCGCCGTCGATCGCCCACACCTCAGCGTCCGGGCGGCCCATCTTGGCGCCCATGGCCGCCGGGATCGAGAAACCCATGGTGCCCAGGCCTCCGGAATTCAGCCAGGTGCGCGGCTTCTCGTACTTCACGAACTGCGCGGCCCACATCTGGTGCTGGCCCACGCCGGCAACATAGAGCGCGTCGGGTCCGGCAATACGACCCAGCGTCTCGATGACCAACTCCGGCGACAGGCTGCCGTCGCTCTGCGGCCCGTAGCTCAGCGGGTAGGTCGAGCGCACCCCGTCGAGGTAGCTCCACCAGTCAGCGAGATCGAGGGAGCCCAGTGCCTTGTCCTGGCGCAGCACCTCGAGCAGTTCGGCGATGACGGCCTTGACGTCACCGACGATCGGGACGTCGGCGTGCCGGTTCTTGCCGATCTCGGCGGGGTCGATGTCCGCGTGAATCACCTTGGCATCCGGGGCGAACGAATCGAGTTGGCCGGTGACCCGGTCGTCGAATCGGGCGCCCAGAGTGATCAGCAGATCCGAGCGCTGCAGCCCGGCCACCGCCGCGACCGTACCGTGCATACCGGGCATACCCAGGTGCTGACGGTGGCTGTCCGGGAATGCGCCGCGGGCCATCAAGGTGGTGACCACCGGGATGCCGGTGAGCTCGGCCAACTCGGCCAGTTCCTCGCAGGCATCGCCACGGATCACGCCGCCGCCCACATAAAGCACCGGGCGGCTCGCGGCCGCGATCAGCTTGGCGGCCTCACGGACCTGCCGGCTGTGCGGCTTGGTGGTGGGCTTGTAGCCGGGCAGATCCAGCCGCGGCGGCCACGCGAAGGTGCACTGGCCCTGCAGCACATCCTTGGGGATATCAACGAGAACTGCTCCAGGCCGTCCGCTTGCCGCGATGTGGAACGCCTCGGCCAGCGCACGCGGGATGTCGTCGCCGTTGCGAACCAGGAAGTTGTGCTTGGTGATCGGCATGGTGATGCCGGAGATGTCGGCCTCCTGGAAGGCGTCGGTGCCGATCAGCTGACGACCGACCTGACCGGTGATCGCGACCACCGGGATGGAGTCCATCTGCGCGTCGGCCAGTGGGGTGACCAGGTTGGTCGCGCCCGGCCCCGAGGTGGCCATGCACACCCCGACCCGTCCGGTGGCGTGCGCGTAGCCGCTGGCCGCGTGCCCGGCGCCCTGCTCGTGGCGGACCAGCACGTGGCGCAGCTTCTTCGAGTCGAACAGCGGGTCGTAGACCGGCAGAACCGCGCCGCCGGGGATGCCGAAGATCACGTCAACGTCGAGCTCTTCCAGCGAACGGATCACCGATTGGGCACCGGTCATCTGCTCCGGCGGAACACGCTTGGCGGGTGACTTGGCCTTGCCTGAAGCTGCGTCCGAGGCCTTGTCAACGGCCTTAGCCCCGTTGGGGGCTTGCGACGGTGCCGACCGCTCCGGCGGTCGCGTGGTGGGTGCGCTCACGGTTTCCTCTTTGTCTTCGACGACTGTGTCTTTGGAGACTGCTGGCAACAAAAAACCCCCGCCAGCTCAGCTGCTGCACGAGGGTTGCGCGTCGGTGTTGGAAGTTCAGGCAACAACCAACGCGCAGTGGGCTACTACGAGCATGCCGTTGTCCATAGCAGACGACGGTAGCCGCTGGACCGAGCATGCGTCAAATGAGCGAGCACTCAGTTCAGGTGGTCGACCAGCGATCCCTGCTCGCCGAACAGCGCCGCCTCCCAGTGCTCGAGCAGTGCGGCGTTGTCCTGATCATCGGGATGGAAGCCCGGCCGCAGGTACTCCCCCAGCCGGCGAAAGACCGCACGGGTCAAGAACGGCGAGTGCCGCAGGGCCACAAAGCTGCGGACGAGTCGCACCGGGTGATAGGCGGCCCGGTCGCCGAAGAGCGAGATGATGGTGTTCACCACGACGGCGAGCGGAAAACTGAAGCGGATGATCCGCATCGTCCGGATGCGCCGGGTCTCGTCACCCCCGACCGCGCGATAGACGTCGAAGGCCACCGAGCGGTGCTCGGACTCCTCGATGGCGTGCCAGAGCAGCATGGACCGCACTTCGGTCGTTCCGAGCAGGGCCTGGGCCCGCTCGTCGGACAGCAGCGTCTCGGCGAAGACGGCGGTGAAGTGTTCGAGTGCGGCCGTGATGGCCAGGCAGGTCAGCGGCGAGAACCGTCGTTCGACGGCGGCCTGCCGGCGGGCCACCAGCCGGTCGATCCTGCGGGTCGGGTAACCCATCTCGTGCAGGCGCTCATTGAGTGCACGGTGCTCGCGCCCGTGGGTGACCTCCTGGCCGATGAACCCCTTGACCTGATCTTTGAGGTCGGGGTCGGTGATCTGGTCGGCGTAGCGACGCACCGAACGAATGAAGAAGTCCTCGCCCTCCGGGAACACCGCCGACAGGTGCGCGATCATGTGGCTCATCACCAGGTCACCCTGAACGAAGTGGCGATCCAGGGCGGCCACCGGGTAGTTGAACCGGATGCGACGCGGCTGTACCGCGAGGGGGCGGTTCTCGTTGGCGGTCATGGCTCTCTCTCGGGTTGGGGGTCTGCAAAGCCGGTCGCCAGTGGCCGAACCAGCATCTTGAAGGCGTCGAGGATGTCGCCGGCGGCCAGCGGCTCGTAGCCGGCGATCGACCGGGACATCGCCAGGCCGTTCATCAGCGCGAAAGTCATCTGCGGTCCGATCCGCGACGCTGCGGTATCGGCTTCGGCGGTGTCCGCCGAGGCAAGCAGTTCGGTGTATATCCGGTCGCAGGCTTCCGAGAACTGGCGATCAGTCTCGATGACCGCGGGCGCCAGGTCCGGGTCAGTGCGCGCCGCCACCCATAGTTCATGCGATGCGGTGAAGGTAGGACCGGAATACATCGACCACAGCAGGTCGATCGCCTCGTCCAGCTTGTCCGCCGACGAATCCAACCCCGCCATCAACACCTCGAACTCTTCGATGCGGCGGTTCAGCGAGAACTCGATGGCGGCGGTCAGCAGGCCGATCTTCGTCGGGAAATGTCCCTGCAGCGCCCCCACCGAGACGCCGGCACGGCGCGCTACCTCGGTCGTGGTGGTTCCCTTGAAACCAACCTCTACCAGCGCGTCGAGCGTCGCGTTGAGCAGCGCATGCCGGGTCTCGGCAGTGCGCTCCGCCTGGGTTCGGCGAGGTTTGGTCGGCGGCACGCGTCCATCATTCAACACATAAAATAAGTAGTCAATATTTATTCTCGCCGCGGCGCTGCCTGCCACCCCGCGGGTCGTCGGACGCCGGCGGTGACATCATGCGGGGGTGGCCCCTGTATCCCCCGATCCCGCACCCTTGGTGATCCGCATCTCGCCGATGGCCCACTTCGCGGTCGGCTTCCTGGCCCTGGGCCTGCTGATCCCCGTGTCGACCTGGCCAGTCACCGCACCCCTGTTGGCGCTGCCGATCCTGCTCTCGGTACTGATCGCTCGGTGGCGAACGGTGGCCGACGCCCAGCGGATCACCGTGCGGACCCTGGCCGGCAGCCGCTCGGTGGGTTGGGATGCCATCGACGGCTTGGGATTCAGTCGCGGATCGTGGGCACGGGCCCACCTGCGCGACGGTGAGATTGTGCGGTTGCCGGCCGTAAGTTTCGCCACCCTGCCGCTGCTGACCGAGGCCAGCGGCGGGCGGGTGCCCAACCCGTATCGCTGAATCAGCAGCAAGGGGGCGGCGACGCGCCACCGCCGTGCTAACCCAGCGGGTTGGCCCCGTTGAGGAACACCCACATCGCGATACCCCCGGCGATTCCGAGCACCAGGGCCACGATCGATCCGATGAAGGGCCGCCGAGCCCAGCCGCGGTCGCCGTCGAGGCCGTACCGTCCGGGGCCGACGAGCACGATCGCCACCGCCACCACGATCAGAATGACGTGGTATTCGTGGCCGTCGGGCAGGAAAAGGTCGAACCGGCCCTGGTTATGCGACGCGACGCCGGTGAGCACGCCGTTGATGAAGTACGCCAGCGCGCCGGCGGCGGCCACCGGGGTGAACAGCCCGAGCACCAGCAGCAGGCCGGCGGCGATCTGCCCGCCCCCTGCTGCGTAGGTCAGGATGTCGGCGTGTTGGTAGCCGGCCGCGGCGATAGAACCCTTGAAGTCGGCCAGCCCCTGACCACCCCACCACCCGAACAGCTGACGCAGCCCGTGGGCCACCAACAGCACACCGAGGCCCAGCCGCAGAACCAGCAGACCGAGATCCTGGGTACCGCGCCGGTCCACCGCCCGGAACGGCTCATCGGCGTCGGTGTCGCCGCCGATGGCAACTCCCACGCGGCCCGGGTTGGCCTGCGGCTCGGCGTAGGGCAACGGGTGGTAGCCAGTGCCGACCGGGCGAACACCGGTGGGGTCGTAAGCCGGAATGGCCGCGGTCTCGAAATCACCGGTATAAGTCGGTGATGGCATGTCGTCCTCCGGATCTACCAGACGTGCCGACTTGGGACGTCCTTTTCCTGCGTCGGCAGTCTCACCCGGCCGACGCCAGTGTGAGCCCTCGCCATGACTGGTCACCCTGCCAGAGTAAGTGCAACCTCGGCGGGATTGGGGATTTGAACGGCTTCGTTAGCGAATCGAATCCGGCCTGGTGCAGCACTGCGGTGGGCGTCGTGGCGAAACCCGACCGGGTGTCCGTAACCTGACGGGCATGCGGATGCGCGGGGTGGTTCACCGGGTGCCTGTCGTACTGTGCGCGACACTCCTGGTTCTGACAGGCTGCGCACACTTCGATGACGCTCAGTCTCAACCGTTCACCACGGTGCCGCGGCGCGGGATGGCGCCCCCCACGACTCCCCCGCCGCCACCACCGCTGCCCGCCAACCCGTTCCCGAAACAGTGCCCGGCACCCGGGGTGATGCAGGGCTGCCTGGAGAGCACCAGCGGCCTGATCATGCACGGAGACAGCAAATCGGCCTTGGTCGCCGAACGGACCACCGGCGCGGTCAAGGAAGTCTCGCTGTCCGCCGAGCCCAAGGTGAAAACCGTCATCGGCGTCGACCCGGCCGGCGACGGCGGCCTGATGGACATCGTGCTGTCACCGACCTACACGCAGGACCGGTTGATGTACGCCTACATCAGTACGCCCACCGACAACCGGGTGATCCGCATTGCCGACGGTGACGTCCCGAAGGACATCCTGACCGGAATCCCCAAGGGCGCGACGGGCAACACCGGTGCGCTGATCTTCACCAGTCCAACCACCCTGGTGGTGTTGACCGGAGATGCGGGCAATCCCGCCGCGGCCGCCGATCCCGGTTCGACGGCCGGCAAGGTGTTGCGCATCGAGCAACCCACCACCATCGGCCAGGCCGCGCCCACCACCGCACTGAGCGGGATGGGCGCCGGCGGCGGACTGTGCATCGACCACGTCGACGGCTCGCTTTACGTCACCGACCGAACGCCGAGCGGCGACCGGTTGCAGCGCATCACCAAGGATTCCCGGGTGTCCACCGTGTGGACGTGGCCGGACAAGCCCGGCGTCGCCGGTTGCGCGGCGATGGATGGCATCGTGCTGGTCAACCTGGTCAACACCAAGCAGACGGTGGCCGTGCGACTGGCCGCCGGCACCGGATCGGTCACCAGCGAGCCCGAGGTCATGCGTCAAGACACCCACGGCCACGTCTGGGCGGTCAAGATGTCGCCGGACGGCAACGTCTGGGGCGCGACGGTGAACAAGACCGCTGGGGATGCCGAGAAGCTCGATGACGTGGTCTTCCCGCTGTTCCCGTCTGGCGGTGGGTTCCCGCGCGCCAACGACGATAAGGACTAGACGCGCGTGGGGGATGCTCCCCGCCGCCATCTAAGCGTAGGCGAGGCCCGATCCTTTCGGCTTCGCGCTGCCGAGCCGTCCGGTCATCCGTGGCCGCAAGGCTCCCAGACACCACTTTGGTTCACTCTCAGCCGCCACGCTTCCGCCTGCCGCAACTAAGTTGCTGAGAATTCTCTAGCAATCACTTTTGTCGAACAACAATAACCCCAGGTCGCACGGCACGCATTTGGGCTGACCTTGGGATTTGTTAGCAATCAGCTCATTTGCACATAAGCTACTTTCAAGTAGCATTTCGTTGCCGTGGCAGTCGTCACGCTTAGGTAACTAGGAGACCAATGCACCACTTTGCCCCCGCCCCGTGGGTCGCAGCAGGCGTCGCGCTCATCGGCGCCGGCGCCGTCGCCGCTACCCCGGTCACCATTCCGCTGCCCGGTCTGATGCCCTCGCACTCGGCCGCTGTGGCGCTGACCGCCGACTTCGACCCGTTCGGTGCATGGCAGGACGTCTTCGCCACCGCCAAGGACAACGCCAGCACACTGTGGGACCACATGTCCGCGGTGCCGGGCGTGGCCGCCCAGCAGCTGATCGCCGACCTCATGAATGGCACGTCCATCGACCCGGAGGCGGTCATCGACGCGATCGTGCAGCCCAACATGGCGACCGACCTGCCGATGTCACCACTGCTGCTGAGCAACGACGCGCTGCAGGCACTGATCACCCTGGTGATGCCTCAGTACATGCCCGACGATTTCCCGCTCACCACGGACGAGCTCACGCCGATTCTCTCCTTCCTGGCGTCACCGCTCAGCGGGGTGCTGATCGGCGCGCTCGGCCCGTCCATCAGCCCGCTGGTGGCACTCGGCAACAGCGTCAGCGAGATCAGCACCGCTCTGTCCGCCGACGATCCGGACTGGACCGCGGCGCTGCAGGACGTGGCCAACATCCCTGCCAACATGGTCGGCGGGCTGCTCAACGGGGCCACCATCAACCTGGATGCGCTGCTGCCCAGCCTGACCGAAGCCGGCCTGCTGCCCGCGGACCTGGACGTCACCGCGCTCAGCTACACCTTCGGCGGGCTGCTGTCGCCCGGCGTCACCGGCAGCGACGTCGAGGGCTTCATCAACGAGGTCTCCGACGGCAGCTCCCCCGGTATCGGCGGCTCGATCATCAACGGCCTGGGACTGACCACCGGGCTCATGGGCTTCCCGATGGTGGTTGAGGGTCAAGGCGTCGGGCTGCTGGGCGCGTGGCAAAGCCTGCAGGAGATCATCGCCATGACGCTCGGCTGGGACGGTGTGGGCAGCCCCTTGGGCGGCGAGGCCGACGCCATGGCCTCGTTGGCGAGCGACATCTTCGGTATGTCCGTGTAGAACCCCGCAATACCGAAGTGGCCCCCTTCACCGCGAAGGGGGCCACTTCTGCGTTGCGCCCTCAGTTGCGTCTGCCCGTTCACCCACGCGATCACCTTGGGCCGCTTTCATCGCGACACCGAGCACACCGGGCACTGACCACATCCCATGCCCGGAACTCTTGGCCTGCGCCCGCGAAGGACGCCACTCGCGGGGGTAATCAAAGCGGCGGGTCAGCGCGAATCACCGCGACCGGTTCTCACAGAAGTATTACCGACTCCGCTCGGACGCCTTAAATATCGGGCTTACCTTGGGTTTCAACGGGTCGAGAGCACCAGCCCGACGAGCGAAAAGGATGACCACACAATGTTGATCGACTTTCGGTGGCTGCAGTTCATCTTCGACCACCGCGACCACCAGGGCTCCCGTCGCCTGCCGCAGACCCGCAGCATCACCGCCGGCTGAGGCGGCCAGAGACTAACCGCCGCAGGCGGCCAGAACCAATTCACGCACCCGGGCGGCGTCGGCCTGCCCCTTGGTGGCTTTCATCACCGCACCGACGATGGCGCCGGCAGCCTGCACCTTCCCGCCCCGAATCTTCTCGGCCACATCGGGATTGGCGGCCAAGGCTTCGTCGATCGCCGCCTGGATCACCGAGTCGTCACGCACCACGACGAGGCCCCGGTCGGCCATCACCTGGGCAGGCTCACCCTCGCCGGCGAGCACCCCTTCGACCACCTGCCGGGCCAGCTTGTTGGACAGCTCGCCCGATTCCACCAGCGCCACCACCGCCGCGACCTGCTTCGGCGTGATCGCCAGGGCATCGAGTTCGACGCCGGCCTCGTTGGCCTTCTGCACCAGGAAGTTTCCCCACCAGGCCCGGGCGGCCTCACTGGACGCTCCGGCCGACACCGTGGCGGCCACCAACTCGACCGCGCCCGCATTGACCAGGTCTCGCATCACCTCGTCGGAGACGCCCCACTGCTCCTGGATCTTCTTGCGGGCCAGCCAGGGCAGTTCCGGGATGGTCTCGCGCAGCGCCGCGACCAGCTCCGCCGACGGCGCCACCGGCTCCAGATCGGGTTCGGGGAAGTAGCGGTAGTCCTCCGCGGTCTCCTTGGCCCGGCCCGGACTGGTGTAGCCGGCCTCGTGGAAGTGCCGGGTCTCCTGGACGACGGTGCCGCCTCCGGTCAACACCGCGCCCTGGCGTCGCATCTCGTAGGTCACCGCCACCTCGACACTCTTGAGCGAGTTGACATTCTTGGTCTCGGTTCGGGTGCCGAACTCGGCTGCCCCGGTGGGCATCAGCGACACGTTCGCGTCGCAGCGCATCGACCCCTGGTCCATCCGGACGTCGGAAACGTCCAACGCCCGCAGCAGATCCCGCAGCGCGGTCACATAAGCCCGAGCGATCTGCGGTGCACGATCACCGGCGCCGGTGATCGGTTTGGTGACGATCTCGATCAGCGGCACGCCGGCCCGGTTGTAGTCGACCAGGGATTCGCTGGCGCCCTCGATACGACCAGTCTCGCTGCCCACATGGGTGAGCTTGCCGGTGTCTTCCTCCATGTGGGCTCGCTCGATGTCCACCCGCCACACCGACCCGTCCTCCAGCGGCACATCCAGGTAGCCATTGAAGGCGATCGGCTCGTCGTACTGGGAGATCTGGTAGTTCTTGGGCTGGTCGGGATAGAAGTAGTTCTTGCGCGCGAACCGGCACCAGGAGGCGATCTCACAGTTCAGCGCCAGCCCGATCCGGATCGCCGATTCAACCGCGGTGGCGTTGAGCACCGGCAGCGAACCGGGCAGGCCCAGACACACCGGACACACCTGGGTGTTCGGCTCGGCACCGAATGCCGTCGAGCATCCACAGAACATCTTGGTGGCCGTGGACAGCTCGACGTGCACCTCCAGGCCCAGAACCGGGTCGAAGCGGGCGACGACGTCGTCGTAATCGAGCAGTTCAGCGACAGCAGCGGTCATGGCGCAAAGTCTAGGTGACCCCCTCAGCCCGGCTTGGTCACACCGGCCAGTCCTCCATCCGGTAAGCGGCGTCGAAGAACATCCATTCATAACGCGCTGCGGTGTGGAAATGCCGGAGCATCCGCTCCCACTCCGCCGGCGGCACGTGTGTACCGATGCGGTCGGTGACGGCAAGCACCGCCTCGACCACCGACTGATACTCCTGACCCGCGTACGTATCGATCCAGCGCTGGAACAGCGGTTCCGGTGAGCCGTGTCGCTGCAGGTGCTCGCCCACCCGGGCGTAGACCCAGTAGCAGGGCAGCACGGCGGCGACGGCTTCGGCGTAGGAGCCCGATGTGGCGACCGCCAGCAGATAGCTGGTGTAGGCCTGGGTCGTCGGGGCGATCGGCAGTGCGGCGGCGGCCTCGACGTCGAGCCCCAGATCCGCCAGCAGTCCGGCATGCAGTTCGGCTTCGGCGGTGATCGCCGCGCCGGCGTGCTCGACGAACATGGTCAGCTCCGACTCGATCGGCGCCTTGACCGCGCAGACCGCCAATGCCCGCGCATACCCGCGCAGGTAGTGCGCGTCCTGCACGAGGTAGTGGCGAAACTGGTTGCGCCCCAAGGTTCCCTTCGTCAGCCCGGTAACGAACGGATGCTCGCAGACCTGCCGGTAGATGCCGTCGATATGCGCCCACAGCCGCTCGCGGCTCCGCTCGGTCATACCTCACGGTAGGTGACGCCGCCCTAGACTTAGCCCCATGCCCGAGCGCAACGTACTGGGCGGCCCCCTGGAGCCGTGCGGCAGCGACCGATCACCGGCTTCTACCGCGACGGCTGTTGCTCGTCGGGGCCCGAGGACATTGGACTGCACACGATTTGCGCCGTCGTCACCGGCGAATTCCTGGAACACCAGCGCTCGATCGGCAACGACCTGTCCACACCGATGCCCGCCTACCGGTTTCCAGGACTGACGCCCGGTGATCGCTGGTGCGTCACCGCGCTGAACTGGCTGCGGGCCCACCGCGACGGCTGCGCCGCGCCTGTGGTGCTGGCCGCCACCCATGAACGCACTCTGGAGGTGGTCGGCCTGGAGGTGCTGGCGGACTACGCCGTCGACGTGCCCGACGACCCGAGCGACCTCTGACCGCTACCGGCGCTTGACCGACCGGGGGATCAGGGTCCCAGGGTCACCCCGACGCCGGAGCTGCTCTGCTCCCGATGCCTTTCGTACCAGACGAATTCCTCGACCAGCGGGCCGTCCTCGGGGCAGTCGGCTATGACTGACCCGGCCAGCAGTCGCCCCGTCTGGTCCGCGGGCATGCCACTGGTCGCCAGGATGTGGCTGACCGCGAGCTTGACTCCCGCCAGATTCGGCTGGTCGTTAATGAAAGCGCACACATCGCCACCGTGATCGGTGACATAGTCGCCGATCTGGTCGCCGCTGGCGTGGGCCGGTATACACGGCACCAGTCCCATCGGCAGACCGCACAGCACCGCCGCAGACAACGCCATCTTTCCCACACCCCACCCCCAGCCTTCGTCCATCGGGCAACACCAAGCACAACCTCACCATTGTGAAGCCATTTCGCGACGTTGTCACGCCAGGCGCGAGCTATCCGAAGAACGCCGCCGCATCGTCGTAGCGGCTCTGCGGCACCACTTTGAGCTGTCGGACCGCGTCGGCCAATGCCACCCTGCCGATCTCCTGGCCGCGCAGCGACACCATCATTCCGTACTCGCCCGCGTGGGCGGCGTCGGCAGCGTTGACCCCGAATCGGGTAGCGAGCACCCGGTCGTAGGCGGTCGGAGTGCCACCACGCTGCACGTGGCCGAGCACGGTCGTGCGGACTTCTTTCTTGACACGCCGTTCGAGTTCGACGGCCAGCTGGGCGGCGACACCGGTGAACCGCTCATGGCCGAACTCGTCAACGCCACCGGCCCGTAGCTCCATCGAGCCGGCCGCGGGTTTGGCGCCTTCGGCGACGACACAGATGAAGTGCGACGAGCCGTGCTGGAAACGTTGCTTGACCAGTCGGCACACCTCCTCGACGTCAAAGGGTTGCTCCGGGATCAACGTCATGTGCGCACCGCTGGCCAGTCCGGAGTTGAGCGCGATCCAACCGGCGTGTCGACCCATCACCTCGACCAGCATCACCCGCTGGTGAGATTCGGCGGTGGAGTGCAGCCGGTCGATGGCGTCGGTGGCGACCTGCAGCGCGGTGTCGTGGCCGAAAGTGACATCGGTGCAGTCGATGTCGTTGTCGATGGTCTTGGGCACGCCAACCACCGGGACGTTCTCCTGCGATAACCAGTGCGCCGCAGTCAAGGTGCCCTCTCCACCGATCGGGATGAGCACGTCGATGCCGTTGTCATCGAGGGTCTGCTTCACCTGATCCAGGCCGGCTCGCAGCTTGTCCGGGTTCACCCGGGCGGTGCCGAGCATGGTGCCGCCCTTGGCCAGCAACCGGTCGTTGCGGTCGTCGTTGGCCAGCTGGACGCGCCGGTTCTCCAACAGGCCGCGCCAGCCGTCTTGGAATCCGACCACCGTGGAGCCATAGCGGGAGTCGCAGGTACGCACCACCGCCCTGATTACCGCGTTCAATCCGGGACAGTCGCCGCCGCCGGTGAGCACTCCGATCCTCATGGTGCCCATCTTGCCGGGTGCCGTTCCATTACGCCGAGCAGACGGAGAATCGCGCAAAAGGCGCCCGGTGAATGCGATTCTGCGACTGCTCGCGGATTAAACGGCGCTGGCCAACTCCCCGCGGGCGACCTCGTACGCGGCGCCCACCCGGTACAGCCGGTCATCGGCCAGCGCCGGCGCCATTATCTGCAGGCCCACCGGCAGCCCGTCCTCGCCGGAGAGCCCGGACGGCACCGACATGCCGCAGTGTCCGGCCAGGTTCAGCGGCAGGGTGCACAAGTCGAAGAGGTACATCGCCAGCGGATCGTCGACCTTCTCCCCCAGCCGGAACGCCGTGGTGGGTGTCGTCGGCGAGATCAGCACGTCGACAGACTTGTATGCCTCGTCGAGGTCGCGGGCGATCAGCGTGCGCACCTTCTGCGCCTGGTTGTAGTAGGCGTCGTAGTAACCCGCCGACAGCGCGTAGGTGCCGAGCATGATGCGGCGCTTGACCTCGGGACCGAAGCCCGCCGCACGGGTCAACGCCATCACCTCCTCGGCGCTGTGGGTGCCGTCATCGCCGACCCGCAACCCGAAGCGCATTGCGTCGAAGCGCGCCAGGTTGGACGACACCTCCGACGGCAGGATCAGGTAGTAGGCGCTCAGCGAGTAGTCGAAGTGTGGACAGTCCACCTCGGAGATCTGCGCACCCAGCGCCTTCAACTGGTCGACGGCGGCGTTGAACGACGCCAGCACACCCGGCTGGTAGCCCTCGCCGCTGTGCAGCTGGCGCACCACCCCGATCCGCACGCCCGACAGATCACCAGTTGTCCCGAGGCGCGCGGCGCCGACGACGTCGGGCACCGCTACGTCCAGCGAGGTGGAGTCGCGGGGGTCATGCCCGGCGATCACCGAGTGCAGCAGCGCGGTGTCGGCCACGGTGCGTGCGCACGGCCCGCCCTGGTCCAGCGACGACGCGCACGCCACCAACCCATAGCGGCTCACCGTGCCGTAGGTGGGTTTCACACCGACGGTCGCGGTCAGCGCGGCCGGCTGGCGAATCGAGCCGCCGGTGTCGGTGCCGATGGCCAACGGCGCCTGAAACGCCGCCAGCGCGGCGGCACTGCCACCGCCGGAACCGCCCGGCACCCGCTCGACATCCCACGGATTGCGAGTCGGACCGTAGGCGGAGTTCTCCGTCGACGAGCCCATCGCGAATTCGTCCATGTTGGTCTTGCCCAGAATCGGGATGCCGGCCGCGCGCAGCCGCGCGGTGACGGTCGCGTCGTAGGGGGCCCGCCAGCCTTCCAGGATCTTCGATCCGCAGGTGGTGGGCGCGTCCACCGTGGTGAACACGTCCTTGAGGGCCAGCGGCACCCCGGCCAACGCCGACGGCGACTCACCGGCGGCGATCGCCTTGTCGGCGGCCTCCGCGGCGGCCAGAGCCTCATCGGCACCGACGTGCAGGAAGGCCCCGTACCGATCGTCGGTGGCCGCGATCTGGTCGAGGTGGGCACGGGTGACCTCGACCGAAGACACCTCACGGGCAGCGATCTTGGCCGCCAGGGTGGCCGCGTCGGATCGGATCAGCTCACTCACTGGCTCTCCCCCAGGATCTGCGGAACCGCGAAGCGGTTCTGGGAGGCACGCGGCGCGGCGGCCAGCGCCTCGGCCTGGCTCAACCCGGCGACGATCTCGTCGGGCCGGGTGACGTTGACGGCCTTGAGCGGATTATCGGTCGCCTCGACGCCAGTGACGTCGACAGCCTGAATCGTGCTGACATGGGTCAGGATCGCATCGAGCTGGCCTGCGAAGCCGTCCAACTCGGCGTCGGTCAGCGCCAGCCGGGCCAACCGGGCCAGGTGAGCTACGTCGTCACGGGAGATCTGGGACACGGGTGAAAAGCCTAGCGTCGGTCGCAAGCGCGGCGAAGCCGGGCGCAGCGGGCCGACGCGAACAAGGCCAGTCGGTCGCAAGCGCGGCGAAGCCGGGCGCGGCGGGCCGACGCGAACAAGGCCAGTCGGTCGCAAGCGCGGCGAAGCCGGGCGCTGGGGGCACTCCCCTACCTACGGTGGGGGCCCACCCGCTTGCGGGGGACGGCCGGCGCCGACGGTGCCAGTCGTCCGCTCACGCCGAACGTAAAGCCAGCGCGTGGTAGCGAACGTGAAGTCAGACTCACTGTCGGCACGCCCGGACACGCTGTGGGAAAGTTTGCCCATGCCTTCCTATCTGCTGCGCGTCGAACTCGACGACCGCCCCGGCAGCCTGGGTTCGCTGGCTGTGGGTCTGGGGTCGGTGGGCGCCGACATCCTGTCGCTGGACGTTGTGGAACGCGGAAGCGGCTCGGCGGTCGATGACCTGGTGGTCGAACTGCCGCATGGATCGATGCCCGACGTGCTGATCACCGCCGCCGAACGGCTGCCCGGGGTTCGCGTGCACAGTGTGCGCCCGCATACCGGGCTGCTGGATGCACACCGCGAACTTGAGCTCATCGATCACGTCGCCGCGGCCGGCGAACGCAGCGCCAAGTTGCAGAAGCTGGCTAACGAAGCGCCGCGGGTACTGCGAGTCAGCTGGTGTGCGGTCCTGCGCAGCGAGGGCGACGACGGGACGTTCCGCCGGCTCGCCGGAAGTCCTGGCATCCCGGAGACACAGGTCAGCGCGGTGCCGTGGCTCCCGATCGAGCATCCCGCTGCCCTGGACAACACCGCCGACTGGGTGCCGGCGGTGTGGCGGGAAATGGATGTCGCCCTAGCGGCCGCGCCGCTGGGCAACCCGCGCACCGCCATCGTGCTGGGCCGCACCGGAGGTCCGGCCTTCCTGCCCGCCGAAGTGGTCCGGTTGGGCTATCTCGCCGGGATCGTGGCCACGCTGTTGCGCTGATCCGCTTCAGCCCGTTGCCGGCGCAGCAGTCACGGTCACGTTGACGGTGGTGGCGCCGGCGTCCGAAGCGATGACCAGGACCGGAGCGTTGGGGACCGAGATGACGTGTCCGCCGGTGACGCTGACCTGGTAGCCGTTCGGGTACTCGATGGGTGGCACCGAGATGTTGGTCTGGCTGCCGGCGACGAAGCTGCCCATGCCGTCGGCTCGGATCGTGGTGTAGCTGAGCTGGAAGGTGCCGTGATCGAACGACCAGGAATTCGGGGTGCCGGCCACCGCCTGCGGATACGGCTCCGCGAGCACGGCCAGCTTGCCGGCGTCGACGTTGTCGCCGACCGGGGGGAGGTTGGTGTCGTACACCAGCGACTCGGCCTCGCGGGACGCGGCCGTGGTGGTGATGTCATTCTGGCCCGAGTAGACCCACGTCGCCCAGCCGTACTGGCTCTTTGCCGCCGCCTGAAGCAGGTCGCTGTGTGCGCCGAGATTGTCGCTGGCCCCGAACCCACCGATATGCGCCGGAACATCGTGTACGCCTACGTAAGCCGCGGCGTTGGCCATCGCCATATTGGCGAAGACATCGCAGAACAAGTCGACGCCGAAGAAGTCCACGGACGGGCAGAAGTGGTCGAACGAGTAGATGACGTGGGGGTCGTCCACCTCGCCCAGGTTGGTCGGGAACCCCAAATTGGCAAGAACATTCGGTTGCACAAATATCGGCGTGTACGGGTCGACGGACCGGATTGCCGAGATCGCCTGGTCGTAGAACGGCGTCAGCATCTGGGAATCGAAGAATGGGTTGCCGAACGCGCTCGACGACCACAGGGACCCCGCGTGCGGCTCGGCCGCCACACCGAACGCGACCACGCCGGGATCGTCTTTGAAGTAGTTCGCCACCACTTGCAGCATCTGCACGTAGTGGTTCTCCAGGCCGATCCCGTCGGACGCTTTGGCGTTGGTCCAGAACGCATCCCAAGCGTGGTTCTGCGCGGGGTTGACGAAGTAGCTCCACGGGAAGCCAACGTCCCAGTTGGGCAGCCCGCCGGTCTGTACCGCCCAATCGGGTGCCCCTTCGCCCCCGAATGCGCTGCCGTAGAGGTCTTGGTGCATATAGACGTTGCTTGAGATGCCGTGGTTGGCAAGCGTCTGCACGGTCTGGGCGATCGAGGCCAGATAGCCATAATCGAAAACTCCGGGCTGGGGTTCCACCGCGGACCAGATGAGTCCCAGCTGCACACTGTTGAAGCCGTTGGCGACCAAGAAGGCCGCGTCGTCGTCACCGAACCCGTCGGCTGACAGCTCATAGGGCGGCAGCTTGTTGGTGTGGTCCATTCCGTGCAAGATCACGACTCGCCCGTCGCTGTCGGTGATCCAGGGACCGGCCGTGGAGAATCCGCCGGTGCCGGTGCCTAGCGCGGGGCCGGTGCCGAAGTGGCCGACCGTGCCGTGGCTGCCGAGCATGCTGCCGTTGCCGCCGGCTCCGCCCAGGGCGGACAACCCGGTGGGACTCGCGCCGACGGCGCTGTGGCCGGCGTCGCCGCCGTCGCCCCCGCTGCCCAACAGCCCGGTGGCGCCGCCGCCGTCACCGCCGCGCCCGCCATCGCCGCCGTCTCCGCCGTGACCCCCGTGACCCCCGATCCCGAACAGCCACCCGCCGCCTCCGCCACCGCCGCCTATGCCGCCGACGCCACCGGGGGCGTCGCCGCCGGCACCGCCGGCACCACCAACACCCAGCAGCCAGCCACCCGCGCCGCCGGCTCCCCCGGTGGCACCGGCGCCCCCGGTTCCGCCGGCGCCACCGACACCGAAAAGCCCCGCGGCGCCACCGTTGCCCCCGGCAACCCCCGCGGTCGTGCTGTCGAAGCCGGTTCCGCCGTCACCGAACAACCAGCCGCCGGCGCCGCCGTCGGGATGCTCCACGGTGCCTGCCGCGCCGTCTCCGATCGCATAAGAGCCCAACAGGCCGTTGATCACGGCGCTGAGCTGCTGGCCGACATCGCTGTCGATCCACTGGTCGATACCGGTGTGAAGTGGGGTGTAGATCAAGTCTTCGACGAGGGCGGTCAGATTGGGGGCCGTTGCAACGGCTGCCTGGGCACCGCCGAGATCGAACAGGTTGGCCACCACAGCATCCCAGTGCGCGGGATCGAAGAACGCGTTCCAGTCGACGGCGCTCGTCGCCGTGTCGATGAATTGCGAGAACGCCTGCCCGATCACCTCGTCGGCCACGTCAGTGCGCGCTGCAGGTGAAGCGGCCAGCGGGAGCAACCCCAAGGCGGACAACCCCCCGGCGGCCGTTCCGGCAGCGATCCTGGTACGGATGTCGGGCTCGGAGCGGGCGTGATCGCTGGTGGTCATTGCGTCCTCGCTCAGTGCTCGAGCTGACGTCCGACCGCCAGCGCACCAACACGGTAAATGCAACATAATGTCGCACTTCGTGTGGGGAACGATGCCACGCGTCACCTACGCTGTCAACCATGGCGGCTGGATCTTCCGTAGCAGGTGGCAAGGCTCGCACGCGATCAGACGTCGTCGAGAATCGGCTGCGGATTATCGAGACGGCAACGGATCTGCTCGCCGGAAACCCGAATGCGTCGATGCAGGAGATCGCGGATGCCGCCGAACTCAACCGAGCAACCTTGTACCGGCATTTCCCCAACCGGGAAGAACTGGTCGCAGCGATACACGACGGAGCGGTCGCCGCGATGCGTGCGCTTTATCTCTCGTTGCCCACCGACGGCCCCGTGTTACCGAGCCTGATCGAGTTGGTGGGGCCCGCCATTGAAGCCGGCCACCGCTACCGGGTCTTGATCCTGACTCCGATCGCCGACTCCAGACGATTGATCCCCGAGGCCCAGGCCGTCGGGCTGCTGGCAGCGGCCGTCCACCGAGCACAGCTCGCCGGTGAAATCGACCAGCGGATTAACCCCGTCGTCGCGGCGACCAACTTCGGTGGCCAGGTTCTTGGCGCTGCCCTGCTGATCGCCCGCGGAATCGTCGCTCCGGACGAAGCGATCGCACAAACCCGGCTGGCGCTGCAGAAGTCGTTGACGGCCTAATCCGCCTCCGGCGACTCTTCTTCCGGCCCTTCTGGCTCCCCCGGGCCCTCGGCCAGCAGCGCCCGGAAGCCCTCCTCGTCCAGGATCGGCACTCCGAGGTCGACGGCCTTGTCGTACTTCGAGCCGGGCGCGTCGCCGGCCACCACGTAGGCGGTCTTCTTCGACACTGAACCGGCCGCGCGGCCCCCGCGGGCGATGATCGCCTCTTTGGCCTCGTCGCGGGAGAAGCCGGTCAGCGAGCCAGTCACCACGATGCTGAGCCCCTCCAGCGTGCGTTCGATACTCGCGTCGCGTTCGTCGGCCATCCGCACCCCGGCGTCCCGCCACTTGTCGACGATCGTGCGGTGCCAGTCGATGTCGAACCATTCGGTGACCGCCGCGGCGATGGTGGGGCCGACGCCCTCGACGGCGGCCAACTGCTCGGTGGACGCCGCGGTGATCGCGTCCAGGCTGCCGAACTCGGTGGCGAGCGCGCGGGCCGCGGTCGGTCCGACGTGGCGAATCGACAAGGCCACCAGCACCCGCCACAGCGGCTGAGCCTTGGCCTTGTCGAGGTTGGCCAGCAGCTGCCGGCCGTTCTTGGACAGTGCGCCGTCCTTGGTGGTGAACAAGTCGGTGCGCAGCAGATCATCTTCGGTGAGGGTGAACAGATCGCCCTCATCGGTGATGACCTCGGCGCTCAACAGCGCGGTCGCCGCTTCGTAACCCAGGGCCTCGATGTCGAAGGCGCCGCGCCCGGCGACATGGAACACCCGCTCGCGCAGCTGCGCCGGGCAGGAGCGCGAATTGGGACAGCGGATGTCGACGTCGGCTTCCTTCGCCGGCGCCAGCAGCGTTCCGCATTCCGGGCAGTGCGTCGGCATGACGAACTCGCGCTCACTGCCGTCACGGAGATCGACCACGGGCCCGAGCACCTCGGGAATCACGTCGCCGGCCTTGCGGATCACCACGGTGTCGCCGATCAGCACACCTTTGCGCTTGACCTCCGAGGCGTTGTGCAAGGTGGCCAGGCTGACCGTGGATCCGGCGACCTTGACCGGGGTCATGTAGGCGAACGGCGTGACCCGGCCGGTGCGCCCGACGCTGACGCGAATGTCGAGCAGCGTGGTCTGTGCCTCCTCGGGCGGGTATTTGTAGGCCACCGCCCAGCGCGGAACCCGGGAGGTGGCGCCGAGGCGGCGTTGCAAGGTTCGGTCGTCGACTTTGACCACCACACCGTCGATTTCGTGTTCGACGTCGTGCCGGTGTTCGCCCCAGTAATTGATGCGTTCGGCCACCGCGGCCATGCCCTCGACGCGCACGGTGTGCGAGGAGACCGGCAGTCCCCAGGCCTGCATCGCGCGGTAGGCGGCGTGCAGCGTGTCGGGGCTGAATCCCTCGGCGTAGCCCAGGCCGTGGCAGACCATTCGCAGGTTGCGCCGGGCGGTGATCGCCGGGTTCTTCTGCCGCAGCGAACCGGCCGCGCTGTTGCGGGGATTGGCGAACGGCGCCTTGCCCTCGGCGACCAGCCCGGCGTTGAGGTTTTCGAAGTCCTCCAGCCGGAAGTACACCTCGCCGCGGACCTCCAGCACGGCCGGGACCGGGAATTCGGTGTCGGTGTTGAGGAATTCGGGGATGTCGGCGATGGTGCGCGCGTTCAGCGTCACGTCCTCACCGACCCTGCCGTCGCCACGGGTGGCCCCGCTGCTCAACCGGCCGTCGCGGTACACCAGCCCGAGCGCCACGCCGTCGACCTTGAGTTCACACAGGTAGGCGGTGTCGCCGCCGATCTCACCGCTGACCCGTCCGGCCCAGGCCGTCAGCTCCTCGGGTGAGAACACGTCTTCCAGTGACAGCATTCGCTCCAAGTGCTCAGCGGGCGCGAATTCGGTGGTGAAACCGGCGCCGCCCACCAGCTGCGTCGGAGAGTCGGCGGCACGCAGCTCGGGGTGGGCCTCCTCCAGCGCAAGCAACTGATTGAACAGCTCGTCGAAGTCGCCGTCGGTGATGATCGGCGCGTCTTTGACGTAGTAGCGGAACTGGTGTTCGCGCACCTCTTCAGCCAGGTCGTGCCACTGGCGCCGGAGGTCGGGGGTCACGCTGTCGGCCTCTGGACTCACCTCCGCAGGTTATCTGCTGTGACTACCCTGGCGGCATGCCGCACCCGATCATGTTCCACGACGACGACCCTGGTCTGGCGCAGCTGCGGCGCATCGCGCTGGGCTTTCCCGAAGCCTTCGAGAAGATCTCCCATGGCCGCCCGGTGTTCTGCGCCCCGAAAATGTTCGCGATCTATGGCGGCAACAGCAAAGCCACCGGCGCGATGGTGCCCTACCCCCACGCACTGCTGGTCAAGGTCGACGACTCCGAGCGACGGGCACTGGAGCAAGACCCGCGGTTCTTCTCGCCGATGTATCTGGGTCCGTCCGGTTGGCTGGGACTGGATTTCAGTGCAGCCGAAGTGGATTGGGACGAGGTCGGCGAGCTGATAGACGCGTCGTTTCGGCTGATTGCGCCGCCGCGGCTGATCCGCTCTCTGGACGAGGCTTAGCTCTCGACGTCCTCGACGAACGCCCGTAGCCGCTCCGTCGCGGCATCCCAGCGGCGCGACAACCCGGTGAGATAGTCGCTGGCGTCGGCCAGCTGCCGCGGCTGCACGGCCCAGATCCGCTCACGGCCGCGACGGCTGCTGGCCACCAGGCCCACCGCCTCCAACAGCTGCAGGTGCTTGGTGGCCGCCTGACGCGTCACCGGGATCGCGTCGGTGAGCTGCGACGTGGAGCAGGGGCCGCCATCGCAGAGGCGTCCGATGATCCGCAGCCGGTTCGGGTCGCCGAGCGCGTCGAAGACCGGTGCCTCGATGATCGTCACGCCCGCTGCAACTCCAGGTACTTGCGCACCAAACGGGCCTGATGCGCCCAGCCGCCGGCGTTGGCCTCGAATGCGGTCGATCGCCGCGACGGCGGCAGCGCATCGAAGCCGCTCTCGACGATGGTGAGCAGCACCCCGTCGGGTGTCTCGGCCAACGTCAACTCCACCAGCGTCATCGGTTCGTCCTCGACATCGGCGTCCATGGCGAACGGGTGCCAGCGGTAGGCGAAGCGCCGCTGCGGTTCGACCGCGACGATGTGCCAGGTTCCCCGGTTCCCGGCATGGGGTTCCTGTAGCCGGGCGACCTCGGCATCGACGCTGGTCGGGGTGATCGTCGCGGACACGGAGGCACCGGCGACGAACGGCCCGTCGAACCGGACGCCGAACCACCGCCCGAACTCCCCCGAGTCGCTGATCGCGCGCCACACCCGGTCCAGCGTCGCCCGCAGCACGACCTGCTTCTCGATACGATCGGTACTCATATGCAACCTCCCGGTTGCCTATCAGTAGAGCAGGCCGGCAATCGATGTGCAACCTTTTGGTTGCTTTCAGATCGCCTCTGGGTCGCTGGCCAGCGCCTCGCCCACCTTGTGCACCAGCCCTACCGCGGTGCGCGCCCAGGCGGCGCTCGCACCGGCCATCCCGCACACCGGACTGATCCCGACCCGCTCGGCCAGTACCGAGCGGGCGAATCCGATCCGGTCGGTGATCGCCGCGACCGCGCTCGCCAACTCCTCGACGACGGGCGCCCGCGCCGGAGCGAGCGCGGGAACCAGCCCCATCACCACGGTGCGGCCCGAATCGACGAATGCACCGATCTGGTCGTAATCGGCGGATTCCAACGCGGTGCAGTCCAACGCCAGAGCAGTGATAGTGCTGCGCTGCAACACATTCCACGGAAGTTCCGATGCACAACTGTGCACCAGCAACTCACCTCCGATCGTGTCGGCGCAGCCGTCGAGCAGCGCGGTGGCCACCGCCTCGTCGATGGCGGCCACCGGACTCAAGGCGGTCACTCCGGCCAGCCGGCCCGTCACCGCGCCGGACAGCGACGGCTCGTCGAGCTGCACGATCACCGGCGTCTCGAGCCGACGGGACAGGTCGGCCCGGTGTGACTTGAGGCCCTCGGCCAGCGATGCGGCCAGGTCGCGCACCGCACCGGGATCGGTGATCGCGCGGTGCCCATTCGCCAGCTCCAACGCCGCGGCCAGGGTCAGCGGACCTGCCGCCTGCACCTTGACCGGGTGTCCGCTGCCGCGCAGACCGGCGACTTCCCACGCCTCTTCGAGCGCGTCGGCGTCCTCGCCGAGCAGGCTCACCGCGCGCCGGCTCACCGCTCCCGGCCGCGCCGCCAGCCGATAGCCGCGCGGGGCGGTGTCGATGGCGATATCGACCAGCAGCGCGCCGGTCCGGCCGATCATGTCGGCGCCCACGCCGCGGCCTGGCAGCTCGACCAGGTGGGCCAGGCTGCCACCCAACTCACCGACCACCACCTCGGCCGCCGCGCGCGCCGAGGTGCCCGGCCACGACCCCAGTCCGGTCCCGGTGGCGAAAGCACTCACCGGACAACCGTATTGAAGTGACATGACTCCGGACACGGCGGGCTAGCCTTCGATGGTGAGAATGTCGCGACTGGTGCCGATCTGGGCCGTAACGACAGCGGTGGTGGGCTGCACCCGGCTGGTCGACGGCACTGCGCTGCCACCCGTGGCGCTTCCGACGGCCGCCGGCGTCGTGGATCTGGGCCGGATCATGCTGGGCACATCCCGGATGCGGGCCCTCGTCGGCGCCGACGAGCACCTGACGATCATCCCCACCATGGATTCCAGCTCTCCGACGGACATCGACGACCTGGCCACCACCATCCCGCCGCCGTGCCGTTTCATCTTCGCCGAGACCGCGGTGTTCGGGTCGACGGCGACACGTTTCCACAAGACCACGTACCAATACCCGCCCAAGGCCGCGATGGTCTCAGAGGGTGCCGCCGTCTATCCCGACGCCGAGTCCGCCCACCACGCTCTGGACGCGCTGGCGGCCAGGGTCGCCGAGTGTGCCGACACCTCCGCCGGCCCGGGGTTGGTCGCCGAGTGGGCCGCCGGCGACGAGACCCTGCGGACCCACGCCGGTGACTGCGGCCGGGCCTACCGGGTCAAGTCGGTGGTCCTGCTGGAGGTCACCTACTGCGGCTTTTCGGAGTCCGACGCCGACTTGGTGGTGGCGAACATGGCTTCCGCGGTGCCTGGCTAGACGGTCTGGGCTGCCGTCTCGCGCTTCGGCAACGCAGTCATCGTGCGGGCCCGCGCAGCGATACTGCCGGAACGTCGGCGTACTACACCCAGGGTGCGCAGCTGCGCCACCGCGATCGCTTCGCCGGTGTCATCTGGGTCCGCGCCGGCCAACACCGCCCGTGCGCCGACGGCGAGAGCGGCGATCAGGATGTCCACCACGAGCCGACGTGGACTGTCGACGTCGAACTCACCAGCCTCGATGCCGCCGCGGACATCCTCGTCGATCTGGACTGCTGACCGCCGCACCGCGTCGTGGTGATGTTCGAAGTACTGCGTCATGATCGCGCCGAGCTGTCGGTTGGCGGCGATAGCCCGCATTGTCCCCACCGCGCCGATTGCGATCCGGGCGCTGTAGCTACCGGTCCGCTGAACCTCGGCCAGGTGAGCGACATGCTCACCAAGCACCACCGTGGCAACGGCGTCCTCAAGCTCCTGCTTGTTGGAAAAGTAGTGGTAGAAAATGCCGTTGGAGACCCCGGCGGCCTGCGTGAGACGCAGTATCGAGGTGGCTGCCACACCGTCCTCGGCGAACATGGCAATCGCCGTTCTGATCAGGTGATCCCGCCGTTGATCAGGACTGAGCCGGGCCCGTTTCCTGTCACCGCCGACAGAGCTGGACACCATCGACTCCTTCGTTCCGACAGCGACCACAACGGTCACCCTCCTCCGCAGGTTAGCAACTCCAGAAGTCAACGCCGCGACGTTCCAAAGGTGCGCCATGCGCTCTATTGAGACTACCGTCAACTAGTATTGAGATATATCTCAATACTAGTTAGAGTGGCGACGTTGTCATATCGAAAGGACTCTCAATGACCGTCGCCGAGTTCGATGAATGTGTTCCGGTAGTCGTCGCCGGTGGCGGGATTGTCGGCGTGACGTTGGCGCTGCTGTTGGCACGACACGGGGTCGCGACGGTGGTGCTGGAACGCGACAAGGAGCCACGCACACTGCCCCGCGCCCACGCGGTCAACCCCCGCACCATTGAGATCCTGCGCAACCTCGCTGTCGACCTCGAAGCGCTGCGCGAACTCGCCGCACCTCACGAATTGACCAGCGAGGTTCGATTCGTGACCACATTGAGTGGGGTGTGTTTCGGGGCGTTGCCCTATGAACGACAAGGCGCTGAAATCGGCGATCTGGCCGCGACCGGGACATTGAACATCCCCCAGCCCGCCTTGGAGTCCCTGCTGTTCAAGCGAGCCGCCGCCGAACCGCTGATCGATCTGCGCCGCGGCCACCGGTGGCTCTCGGCACAGCAGAGCGACGTCCGAGTCACCAGCACGGCGTGCGGCCCCGCCGGCAGTTATCGGATCGCCTCGCGATTTCTGGTGGCCGCCGACGGCGCAGGAAGCACGGTCCGCACCCAACTGGATGTCGCGATGTCCGGCGTCGCCAACATCGCCTCAGCGGTGTCGATGACCTTCGCCGCGGACCTGACCGAAGTGGTGCGCAGCCGCCCCGGTGTTCTGAACTGGGTACTCGCTCCCGCACTCAAAGGCACCCTGCTGGCATACCAACCCGACGGGTTGTGGACATATAACGTAGCGCTGCCTCCCGGGCGCGTCGATATGTCCGGCTTCACTCCCGAGCACGCACTCAGCCACATCCGCGCCGCATTGGGTCCGGGCGCCGACCACATCGACGTGAAGGTCATCGCGTGTACACCGTGGACTCTCAACGCCGAAGTGGCACTTCACTATCGGGTCGAGAACATCTTCTTGGCAGGCGATGCGGCGCACCGATTCCCGCCGACCGGCGGTCTGGGACTCAACACCGGCATGCAAGACGCTCACAACCTGGCGTGGAAACTTGCCGCGGTTCTGGACGGATGGGCACCGGACACGTTGTTGAACACCTACGAAGCAGAACGGCAGCAGGTGGCTCGCCGCAACGCCGACCAGAGCCTGTCCAATCTCGGAGCGATCCGATCACTAGACATCCTCAACCCCGTCGCCCAGGACGACGCCGCCGCCGCCGCGTTCGCCGCCGATCCTGCCAACGCCGACGTCATCACCGAGGTAATCGAGCGACAACGTCCCCACTTCGACTCGGTCGCCCTCCAATTGGGTTTCTCCTATGATCCGCGGGAGCCCGAAATCGCCGACGTGACCGAATTCCGTCCGCGGGCGATCCCGGGGCGGCGGCTGCCGCATGGCTGGCTTGACTACGACGGAAACCGAACGGCCGCTATTGATCTAGTTGACCAGACGGCGTTCACAGTGCTGATGCTCGACAACTCTGCGGCACCCGATATCAACCCGCGGTATCCGGTCACCGTCGTGCGGCTCAAGCGCGATGCACCCGATGTTTCCGAATGGATCGACGCGGTCGATCTCACCGATGTGACCGCCCTGCTGATTCGCCCGGACGGCCACATCCTCGAACTGGCCCGCCACCCCCGGGAAACAGCAAACTTCGCGGCATCCATCGCATCGCTGATGGACGGCCCTGCACCGACTCAGCGGTCTGATACCGACGCTCCCCCGGACGGATTCCGCAGGTATGTGTACCCGGCCAATCATCCCCGGCTGGCGGGCTTGGACCATTACGACGCCGCCGGCTACACCGATGCGATGTGCCACGCCCCGCTACTCGGCGATGCGCTCAAGTGGTGGAAGCAGTTGTTCGAATCGAGCACCTTCAGCGGAATCACGAGCGACGGCATCCGCCGCGGCGGCCTCTACCCACTGGGCGGAAATGAAGCCGCGCCCACCGGCGCGGCGGTGTCGGCCGCCAACGCGTTGATCAACGCCATATCCATTGCGGACGGTCGCCGGCTGATGCACCCGGTCAACAGCAAGGTGTGGCGGGCCTGGATGAATCCGGAGTTCTACCTCAACCGGTTCGGTCTGCGGCTCGAAGAGCACGACGAGAGCGTCCGTTCCCAGGCACACGATCTCATTCGGGCCAGCGTGAGCGAATCGGGTTACGAGCTGATCAGCAAAGTCATGGCGACCAACGGATTCCTCGGCGAGCTGGTCCGGTTGCCCCGGCTACTCAACGAAAACAGCTACAACATCAACATCTTCGGGACCCCATCGGCCGACCGTCCGTGGGGATGGAGCCTCTATGGCCACCATCTGTGCCTCAACTGCCTGTTCATCGGCGACCAACAGGTCTTCACCCCGATTTTCCTCGGCGCCGAGCCCAATGAGATCGACACCGGCACGCACGCCGGTACCGTGTTGTTCACCGAACACCAGCAAGGCGGACTGAACCTGGTGCGCGCGCTGCCACCGACCCTTGCCGCGCAGGCGATTTTGTATCACGCAAAGCGCGATCCGGCGATGCCGGCGGGCCGAGTGCACCCCGCCGATGAGCTGCATCTGGCCGGCATGTTCCAGGACAACCGCGAAATTCCGTACGAGGGGCTTAATCTGGCCGCCTGCCCACACCACCTACGAGATGCGGTGGTGAAGCTGGTTGAGGTATTTCTGCGATATCAACCCGAGGGGCCGCGAAATGCCCGGTTGCGCAGCGTCCGTGAGCATCTCGACGACACATGGTTCTGCTGGATCGGGGGAACCGACGATGGTGCGCCGTTCTACTACCGGATCCAAAGTCCCGTCGTCCTTATCGAATTCGACCATCACGCGGGTGTCTTCCTCAGTAACAGCGAGCCCGAACGCTTCCACATCCATACCGTGGTACGCACACCCAACGGCAATGACTACGGAGCGGAGTTGGTCAGCCAATACTCCGGGGCTTCCCAGCTGCTCGACGGATCGCAATGAAGTCGACCAGCTCGCACCGCACCGGAAAGGAACTGGCATGGATCTAGGTATTGCCGGCCGCTGGGCCATCATGGCCGCCTCGAGTAAAGGATTGGGGCGCGCCTGCGCCGAAGCCCTTGCCGCCGAAGGAGTCAATGTTGTGCTCAACGGCCGCGACCGCGCCCAATTGCACATCACCCAGGCCCACATGTCCAGCGCCTATCCGGATGTCACCATCCGGGCGGTGGCAGCCGACGTGGCCACACCGGCGGGGCGCGCAGCCCTGCTGGACGCCTGCCCTGAACCGGACATCCTGTTGACCAACAACGCCGGACCGCTCCCCGGGACGCTGCTCGACACTGACGACGCAGCACTCGGCCAGGCCCTGGGCGCGCACTTCTTCGCCCCGGTCGATCTGGTCCGCGCCGTCGTCGGGGGCATGCGAGAACGCCGGTTTGGCCGCATTGTCAATATCACTTCAGCGATGGTGGCGACCCCGAATCCGCTGATGGCGGCCTCGTCAGGTGCACGTACCGGCCTTACAGCGGTGATGAAAGGCCTGCAACGTCAGACCGTCGCCGACAACGTCACCATCAACCAAATACTGCCCGAGCGGATCGACTCCGGACGTCAGCAACAGCTGGCCGTCCTGGAAGCCGCAGCTCACGCGATCAGCGTGGATGAAGCCCGGCGGCGCCAAGCGGCATCCATCGCCGCCGGCCGGCTCGGGGAACCGGCCGAAGTGGGTGCCGCTTGCGCATTCTTGTGCAGCGCACAAGCCGGCTACATCTCCGGAGTGAACTTGCGCCTCGACGGCGGCAGCTATCTGGGCCTGTTATGAGGCCGCTCACCTAGGAAGTGTGGCCGATGGTGGCGCTGGCGATCACTTCGTCGCCGTGCGCGTCCGGGCGGTAGCAGGCCAGGGTCTGGCCGCGGGCCACGCCGCGCAACGGCTCGCGCAGCCGCACCTGCAACATGTCGTCGACCAGTTCGGCCACCGCGCCGACCGTCTCTCCGTGGGCGCGCACCTGCACCTCGCATTCGACTGGGCCGCGCCACGGCTGCCCGGAGGTGAACACCGGCGCCCGCCCGGTCAGCTCCACTACGTTCAAGTCGGCGGCCGATCCGACGGTGACGGTGCCGGTCGCGGCGTCGATACCGGTCACGTAGCGCGGCTGGCCGTCCGGGCCGGGCCCGGCGATGCCCAGGCCCTTGCGCTGACCGATGGTGAAACCGTGCACTCCGTCGTGCTGCGCCAGCACCGAGCCTCCGGTGTCCACCACGGCCCCGGGCCGCACGCCGATGTGGCCGCCTAGGAAGGTGCGGGTGTCACCGGTCGGGATGAAGCAGATGTCGTGGCTGTCGGGCTTGCTCGCCACTGCCAGGCCGCGTTCGGCGGCTTCGGCGCGGATCTGCGGCTTGGGGGTGTCCCCGATCGGGAACGCCGCGTGGCGGAGCTGCTCGGCGGACAACACCGCCAGCACATAGGACTGGTCCTTGTCGGCGTCCACGGCGCGGCGCAGTCGACCGTCGGCGAGCCGGGCATAGTGGCCGGTGGCCACCATGTCGAAGCCCAGCGCGAGGGCTCGGGCGGCCACCGCGGAGAACTTGATCTTCTCGTTGCACCGCATGCACGGGTTGGGGGTCTCGCCGCGGGCGTAGGACTCGACGAAGTCGTCGATCACCTCGTCCTTGAACTGCTCGGAGAAGTCCCACACGTAGAACGGAATGCCCAGTACGTCGGCGACGCGGCGGGCGTCGTCGGAGTCTTCGCGCGAGCAGCAGCCCCGCGATCCGGTCCGCAGAGTGCCCGGGTTGCGCGACAGGGCCAGATGCACGCCGACCACGTCGTGACCGGCATCGACCATGCGGGCCGCCGCCACCGAGGAGTCCACTCCGCCGCTCATCGCGACGACTACCTTCATCGCGCCACTCCCGCGGCTGCCAGCATCGCGTGGCGGGCCCGGTTCACCGCACCGGGCAACACCGCCAGCACGGCGTCGACGTCACCGTCAACGCTGTTGTGCCCCAAAGACAGCCGCAGCGATCCCCGGGCCGCGACCGGGTCCGCACCCATCGCGGTCAGCACGTGTGAGGGTTGCGGCACGCCTGCGGTACAGGCAGATCCGGTGGAGCATTCGATGCCGTTGGCGTCCAACAGCATCAGCAGGGAGTCGCCTTCGCAGCCGGCGAAGGTGAAGTGCGCGTTGCCGGGCAACCGTTGGGTGCGCGACCCGTTGACACGGGTGTTGTCGATCCGGGCGAGCACTTCGTCGATGAGCCGGTCGCGCAGGCCCGAAACCCGCTCGGCGGTAGCCTCCAACGAGCCCACGGCGACCCGCAGCGCCGCAGCCATTCCGACTGCCCCGGCGACATCGGGTGTGCCAGAGCGGATATCACGCTCTTGTCCCCCGCCGTGCGTGAGCGGGACGCAGGTCACGTCCCGACGTATCAGAAGTGCGCCGGTCCCACACGGTCCGCCGAACTTGTGGGCGGTCAGGCTCAGCGCGGACAACCCGCTGGCACCGAAATCGACCGGCAGCTGCCCGACGGCCTGGACGGCGTCGGAGTGCATCGGCACCCCGAACTCCGCGGCGACCGTGGCCAGTTCAGCGACCGGCAGAACCGTTCCGACTTCGTTGTTGGCCCACATCACCGACACCAGGGCGACGTCGTCGGCCCGGCCGCCGTCCAATTCCTCGCGCAGCGCGTCCGGTGACACCGACCCGTCGGCATTGGTGGGCAGCCAGGTGATCTCGGCGCCCTCATGTTCGGCGAGCCAACCCACCGAATCCAGCACCGCGTGGTGCTCGACCTCGGTGGTGATGATCCGGCGCCGCTGCCCATCGGCGTCGCGGCGGGCCCAGTAGATGCCCTTGACGGCCAGGTTGTCGCCGTCGGTGCCACCGGCGGTGAACACCACCTCAGACGGGCGCGCGCCCAGCTGTGCGGCGATGGACTCCCGGGACTCCTCCATCCGGCGGCGCGCGGCGCGGCCGGCGGCATGCAACGAGGAGGCGTTGCCGACGGTCCCCAGCACAGCTGTCATCGCCTCGATGGCCTGCGGGTGCATCGGGGTGGTGGCAGCGTGATCCAGATAGACCATGACCTGCCCAGGATACCGGGCAGGTGCGGTCGCCCCGGCGCTGCGGCGGGCGGCCGCGCTGCTCAACAAGCGATGCGGGCTCGTCGACGGGGCCGGACCCGCCAGCCCGCCGCCTCCTGGCAACGCGCGGCGAGCTCACGTCGATCCGTTCCCGGCAGTTGCAGGGCTGCGACGCGCACCTGCGCGATGGTGCGTCGTGCGGTGATCAGGCGACGCATCGAGGCCAGCAGGCTGTCGTCACCGACGAACGCCGGCACGGTCGACAGCGCCCCGTCCTGGTGGTGGTAGGTGAGCTGCAGGGGCTGCACCGGGCGACCCGCATCCACGGCGGCCTGGAACATCGCCGGATAGAACCGGCCGTGGGCACGTCCGCACCAAGTGGTGCCCTCCGGGAACGCCACGACCGTGCGGCCGGCCCGCAATCGGGCCGCCACCGCGTCGACCACCACCGGCAATCCACGCAGGCTGTCGCGCTCGATGGGAATGATCCGCATCAGGCGGGCCAGCGCTCCGATACCGGGCCAGCTGATCAGATCGGCACGCGCCACGAACGTCCCCGGCGACACCGCACCGATCACGAACACGTCCAACCAGGACACGTGCGGGCTCACCACCAACATGCCACGCAGGTTGCGTACCGGCCCACCGGTCGTCGTCACCCGCACCCCGAAGCAGCGCAACACCACCCGGCAGGCGCCGCGCTGCAGCCGGACGCGACCCGGAATCGGCACCGCCAGCAGTGGCAGCAGCGGCGCCAGCAGCACCACCAGCGCCAGCCGCAACGCCACCACCCCCGCGAGCGGCCGCTCGCCGCCGCGGACACATCGCGGCGTGCAGACGGCCTGGGGCGCCCAAGCGTTCACAACCGTTCGGTTCACGCCGGTGCGGCGCTGTCTAGGGCCTCTGTGGCCCCTGGGGCCCCGGCGACCACCGCCGCCGCGGACACCGACCGCAGCCGACGCAGGTAGCGAGTGTCGGCCTCGCTGCGGCACAACAGGGCCGGGAAATCCCCCACCCCGAAAGCGGGGTCGTGGGCCGGCTCGCCGCAGACCCGCGCGCCCAGACGCAGGTAGCCGC